>Ga0070741_10019786_pt1 | contig 10714 bp, 11 predicted proteins | sample Coa_R1_4_FD_66440 | JGI IMG/M metagenome (GOLD analysis project Ga0070741, IMG submission 66440) | Surface soil microbial communities from Centralia Pennsylvania, which are recovering from an underground coalmine fire - Coalmine... | ecosystem: Environmental > Terrestrial > Soil > Unclassified ... | reverse complement strand
CGCGCGTGGTGCGAGGCGAAGTGCCACGTCTGGCGCGACAGGTTCTGCACGGAGACGTACTCGACCTTGGCGCCGTCCTGCACCACGATCTCGACGGCGGCGTTGGAGTAGCCGACGAGCTCGGGCCGAGCGGACGCGTACTCCTCGATCACGCTGAAGCGGCTCCCCGGCTCGGCGACGACGAGCAGGCGCCAGAACAGCGAGCCGCCCTCGCTCGCGTTCGCGATCCGCACGTACAGCGGCCGCTCGAGCGCGACCCCCCGCGGCACCTGCACGAGCAGGCCGTTGCGCCACAGGGCGGCGTTGTGCGCCGCGAACTTCTCGTCCCAGCCGACGAGCGAGTGCAGCAGCGGGTGCTCGTCGGTGAGGGGCTCGAAGCGGACGCCGTCGGGCGCCCGCTCGATCGCGACCGCACCCTCCGACGCGTACGCGACGCCGTCCGCCTCGATGTCGAGCATGGCCGGCGCCTCCGCGACCCCCTCGGCGCCGTCGACGGCGAACGTGTCCGGGTCGAAGCCGGCGAGGTCGGTGAAGCGCCAGTGCTCGTCCGCCTTCGTCGGCAGCGGCAGCTCTCGGTAGCGCTCGAGCAGCTCCGGTCTCGTCATCGCCCCTCCCCGAGCACGATCATGCGCTCGGCGGCGCGTAGCGCCGGTGCAGCATGAGCACGTTGCCGTCCGGATCCGTGAAGTGGGCCATGCGGCAGACGCCGGTGTCGAACGTCTCGCCCTCGAACACGACGCCCTTCGCCTCGAGCTCCTCTCTCGCCTCCTCGACGTCCGGGACGCGAAGCGCGATCGGCGCGGTGTGCGGCCCCCGGAACTCCTGTCCGATGTTCGTCGGATCGATCAGGTAGAGGAACACGTTCTCCCCGAGCCGGAACTCCGGCCACGCACCCTCGCCCGTCTGCTCGAGCCCGAGCGTGTCCCGGTAGAAGGCGGCCGAGCGCTCGAGATCGGTGACGGGCAGCGAGACGAAGTCCGTGCGCTGCGCGATCATCCGGCGCCCCGCAGCCCGCCCGCGGACCGCGAGCGGCTAGCCAACCGAGCCCTCCATCTGCAGCTGGATCAGCCGGTTCATCTCCACCGCGTACTCGAGCGGCAGCTCCTTCGTGATCGGCTCCACGAAGCCGGAGACGATCATCGCCGACGCCTCCGCCTCCGAGAGTCCGCGCGACATCAGGTAGAAGAGCTGCTCCTCGCCGATCTTGGACACGGTCGCCTCGTGGCCGAGCTCGACGTCGTTCTCGTCCACCTGGATGTAGGGGTAGGTGTCCGAGCGGGACTCCTCGTCGAGGATGAGCGCGTCGCAGACGACCTTCGACTTGGAGCCGGTCGCGCCCTTCGCCACCTCGAGCAGGCCGCGATACCCGGCGCGGCCGCCGTTCTTCGAGATCGACTTGGACGTGATCACGGACGACGTCCTCGGCGCCACGTGCACGACCTTGCCGCCCGCGTCCTGGTGCTGCCCCTTGCCGGCGAAGGCGATCGAGAGCACCTCGCCGTGCGCGCGCTCGCCGAGCAGCCACACGGCCGGGTACTTCATCGTCACCTTCGAGCCGAGGTTGCCGTCCACCCACTCCATCGTCGCGCCCTCGTAGGCGACGGCCCGCTTCGTGACCAGGTTGTAGACGTTGTTCGACCAGTTCTGGATCGTCGTGTAGCGGCAGCGGGCGTCCTTCTTGACGACGATCTCGACGACGGCCGAGTGGAGCGAGTCGGACGAGTAGATCGGCGCGGTGCAGCCCTCCACGTAGTGCACGTAGGCGCCCTCGTCGACGATGATCAGCGTCCGCTCGAACTGGCCCATGTTCTCGGCGTTGATGCGGAAGTACGCCTGCAGCGGCATCTCCACCCTGACGCCCGGCGGCACGTAGATGAACGAGCCGCCCGACCAGACGGCCGAGTTGAGGGCGGCGAACTTGTTGTCGTTCTGCGGGATGATCGTGCCGAAGTACTGCTTGACGAGCTCCTCGTGCTCGCGCAGGCCCGAGTCCATGTCGAGGAAGATCACGCCCTGGCGCTCGAGGTCCTCCTGCAGCTTGTGGTAGACGACCTCCGACTCGTACTGCGCGCCCACGCCGGCGAGGTACTTCTTCTCCGCCTCCGGGATGCCCAGCCGGTCCCACGTGTCCTTGATCTCCGCGGGCAGCTCCTCCCAGGACGAGGCCTGCTTCTCGGTCGGCTTGACGTAGTAGTGGATGTCGTCGAAGTCGATGCCGCTCAGGTCCGCTCCCCAGCGCGGCAGCGGCCTGGCGAGGAAGTAGTCGAGCGACTTGTGCCGGAAGCGGCGCATCCAGTCCGGCTCGGACTTGTGGTCGGAGATGACGTCGATCAGCTCGTGCGAGAGCCCCTTGGGCGCCTTGTAGATCGGCTTGTCCTCGACGTGCCAGCCGTAGCCGTACTCCGAGCGGATCTCGCGGATGACCTCGGTCTCGCTCTGGCTCATGTCAGGCCTCACTTCCCACCGTCGTCGTCTCCAGGAAAGGGTCGTACCCCTTCTCCTCGAGCTCGAGCGCGAGCTCGGGGCCGCCCTCGGCGACGATCCGGCCGCCGACGAACACGTGCACGAAGTCCGGCTGCACGTAGTTGAGGATGCGCTGGTAGTGCGTGATCACGAGGGCGCCCATGTCGGGGCCGACGAGGTCGTTCACCCCCTGCGCCACGATCCGCAGCGCGTCGATGTCGAGCCCCGAGTCGGTCTCGTCGAGGATCGCGATGCGCGGCTTCAGCATCGCCATCTGCAGGATCTCGACGCGCTTCTTCTCGCCGCCGGAGAACCCGTCGTTGAGGTAGCGCTGGGCGAGCTCCCGCGGCACCTTGAGGCGCTCCATCGCCCCGAGCAGCTCGGCGCGGAACTCCTTCACGGGGATCGGGTCCTCCTCGCCGCCGTTCCGCGCCTTGCGCACGGCGTTGATGGCGCTGCGCAGGAAGCTCGTCACGGTCACGCCCGGGATCGCGTGCGGGTACTGGAAGGCGAGGAAGAGACCGCGCTGGGCCCGCTCGTCCGCCTCCAGCTCGACCACGTTCTCTCCGTCGAGCAGGATCTCGCCCTCGGTGATCTCGTACGCCGGGTGCCCCATCAGCGCATAGGCGAGCGTCGACTTGCCGGAGCCGTTCGGCCCCATGATGGCGTGCTTCTCGTTCAGGTCGACGGCGAGATCGACACCCTTGACGATCTCGGTGCCGTCCTCCAGCGCGACGTGCAGGTTCTTGATCTCGAGCAATGCCACGTGAGGGTGAGACCTCCGGAAGAAGGGGATCCGGGTTGTGACGATACGGATTGTGACAACCCGTCGCGCCCATGGTAGCCGGACCTGGCGGGTCGAAGGCACGCTGCTATGCTGGCCGCATGCCGAACATCGGACCATGGGAGATCGTTCTCCTCCTGCTCCTCGCCCTGCTGCTCTTCGGCGCGAAGCGGCTTCCGGAGATCGGTCGCTCGGTGGGCCAGGGGATGCGGGAGTTCAAGGACTCGATCAGCGGCAACAGCAAGGTCGAGACGCACGAGCTCGAGGCACCCTCCCACGTCGAGACGACTCCTGCCGCGACCCGCGAGCACGACACCGTCTGAGTAGATGAAACTGCCGCGGCGCCTTCGCCACGGCGAGGAGGCGACGCTCGTCGAGCACCTCGACGAGCTCCGTTCGCGCATCATCCTGTCGCTGCTCGCGCTGGCCGTGTGCGCGGTCGTCGCCTTCGTCTTCCAGCACGACATCCTCCAGTGGCTGAACCGGCCGCTGCCGCCGAAGCGGCGCGAGCTGCTCACGCTGGGACCGGCGGAGCCGTTCCTCACCACGTTCAAGGTCAGCCTCTGGGTGGGGCTCGGCGGCGCCCTGCCGATCGTGCTCTGGCAGGTGTGGAGCTTCTTCGCGCCCGCCGTCGAGGAGCGCACGCAGCGCGTGGTCGCGGGCTTCGTCGTCTTCGCGGCGGCGCTGATCGTCGCCGGGGTCGCGTTCGGCTACTACGTCGTGCTGCCCAAGGCCCTGTCCTTCCTGACCAACTACAACGACGACGTCTTCAACATCCAGATCCGGGCGGCCGACTACTACAACTTCGTGCTGCTCGTGCTGGCCGGCGTGGGGGTCGTCTTCGAGCTGCCGATCTTCGTGCTCGGGCTCGTGCGTCTCGGGATCGTCACGTCCTGGCGGCTGCGGCACACGCGCCGGGTCGGCTACTTCCTCGTCGCGGTCGTGGCGGTGGCGCTGCCGGGCATCGACCCGGTGACGACGACGCTCGAGGCGCTGCCGCTGTTCGTCCTCTACGAGGGGTCGATCTGGCTGGCGGTGCTGTTCGAGCGCTACTGGGAGCGGCGAGCGTCCCTCTCCTGGGACACCCCGTGAGGATCCTCTCGGCGGACTGGGTCGTCCCCGTCGAGGGCGGCCCGATCGAGCACGGCGCCGTCGCGATCGGCGACGACGGCCGCATCGCCGCAGTCGGCCCCGCCGCCGACCTCGGCGAGGGCGAGCGCTTCCCGGAAGCGGTGATCGTGCCCGGCTTCGTGAACGCGCACTCGCACGTCGAGTACGCGAGCTACGCCGGCTTCGGCGACGGCCTGCCCTTTCCGCCCTGGATCGGGCTGCACGTGCGCCGCAAGGCGCTCCTCGGCGACGCGGAGATGGACGCGATCGCGCGGCTCGGCGTCGCCCATTGCCTCCGCTCGGGCATCACCACGATCGGCGACTGCAGCTTCTCGGGGGGGGCGGCGCTGGCCGCCGCCGAGCTCGGGCTGCGCGCGACCGTCTACCTCGAGGTCTTCGGCGAGGACGCCTCCGCGCTCGACCGCTACGCCGAGCTGCGGGCCCGGGTCGAGCACGTGGAGTCCGAGCGCGTGCGCCTGGGCGTGTCGCCGCACGCGCCCTACACGTGCGGCGTGGGCGCGTACGAGGCGGCGGCCGCGCTCGGCGTCCCCCTCGCAACGCACCTGTCCGAGAGCGAGCCCGAGCTCGCGTACGTGCTGCACGGGACGGGGCCGTGGGAGGCGATCGCCGACTACCTCGTGCCGCCGCTCGGCCGCCCGGCGATCCCGGCGCTCGCAGAAGCGGGCGTTCTGCGGCCGGGCGTCGTGGCCGCGCACTGCGTGCACGTGAGCTCCGAGGAGATGGCGCTGCTCGCCCGCCACGGCGTCGCCGTCGCCCACTGCCCCCGCTCGAACGCCCTGCTCGGCTGCGGCACGGCGCCGCTCGCCGCGCTGCTCGAGGCGGGCGTGACCGTCGCGATCGCCACCGACAGCCCCGCTTCGACCCCCTCGTTCGACATGTTCGAGGAGTTGCGCGCGGCGATCATGGCCGCCCGCGCGCGCGAGCGCCGGCCGGACGCGCTCACCGTCCGGAAGGCGCTCGAGCTGGCCACGCTCGGCGGCGCGCGGGCGCTCGGCCTGGAGGCGGAAGTCGGCTCGCTCGTGCCGGGGAAGCGCGCCGATCTCGCCGTCGTCTCGCTCGCCGACTCGCACTTCCTGCCAGCGGAGGACGCGGCGGCGGCAGTCGTCCTGGGCGGGTCGCCCGACCGCCTGATCGCTACTCTCGTGGACGGTGACGAGCGCTACCGCAGAGGAGGGACGGCATGGCGCGGATTGACAAGCGCCGCGCGCGCGGCGCGCGCCCGGATGCTGCGCGGGTGAAGCCGCAGCCTCGACGCGGCGGCGCCGGCACCGCGATCGAGGACACGATGTTCTTCCCCCGGCTGCGCCGCCACACGAAGTGGATGTTCGTCGCGCTCGCGGTCGTGTTCGGCCTCGGCTTCGTCATCTTCGGCGTCGGCGCGGGCGGCACCGGCATCGGCGACCTCTTCCGCGACCGGAGCGGCAGCGGGGGCGGCGGCCCGAGCGTGAAGCGGGCGCTCGAGAAGACCCGCGAGCGCCCGAACGACGCTGCCGCCTGGGACGAGCTCGCCACCGCGTACCGCACGGCGGGAGACACGACCGGGGCCATCTCCGCGCAGCTTCGCTACACCGAGCTGCGGCCGAAGGACGTGAACGGCTTCCGCGCCCTCGCGGGCGACTACTTCGCGCAGGCGCAGGAGAAGGCGCGCGAGGCGCAGAACGCGCAGATCCAGACCCAGTACTCGGGCTCGCTCTCCCCGGCGGGCTCCGGACCCACCTACAAGGGCAAGCCGCTGCTCCAGGATCCGCTCTCCGACGTCTCGCCGCAGGCGAGCAATGCGTACGCGACGGCGATCCAGGCGCAGAGCCAGGCGCTGCAGAACGCCGTGTCCGCGTACGAGAAGGTCGCGGCCCTGTCGCCGCGCGACCCGAACGTGCAGATCGAGCTCGGCAACGCCGCGCTGCAGGCCGGCGACAAGGCCGTGGCGGTGAAGGCGTTCAGGCGCTACCTGGAGCTCGCGCCGGACAGCTCCGACGCGCCGCTGATCCGGCGCCAGCTCGAGCAGCTCGGGTAGCAGCCGAGGTAGCCTCGCGCTCCCGGGCGGCCGTAGGGCGCGCCCGCCGCCGCGCCGTCTCGTTAGACTCGCCCCGGTGGAGGGTCGGGTCAGACGCCGCCGCGACGCGCGCAGCCTCACGGCGGCCGTCCTCGCCGTGCTCGCGCTCGTCGCCGCCGGCTGCGGCGCCGCCAGCTACGCGCCCGCCTCGGCCGACAAGCAGAACGGGAAGAAGCTGTTCCAGGAGAAGTGCGGCAGCTGCCACACGCTCGCGGACGCCGGCACGACGGGGACGGTCGGCCCGAACCTCGACGCCGCCTTCGAGCAGGCGCTCGCGGCGGGAATGACCGAGGACACGGTGCGCCAGGTCGTGCGCGGCCAGATCGCGTTCCCGGTCACGACGCCGTCCACGGGCGCGCCCGGCATGCCGAAGGATCTCGTCAAGGGAAGCGACGCCGAGGACGTGGCCGCCTACGTGGCGAGCGTCGCAGGCAAGCGGGCCCCGGGCGCGGCGCCGGCGCCGCCCGCGCAGACGGCGCCGGCGGAGACGACCCCGACGGAGACCACGCCGCCCGCGGGCGGCGGCGAGGCGCAGGTGGCGGCCGGCAAGAAGGTGTTCCTCGCGGCCGGCTGCGGCGCCTGCCACACGCTGAAGGACGCCGGCTCCGGCGGCACCGTCGGCCCGAACCTCGACCAGCTCAGGCCGTCGCGGGAGCGGGTGGCGAGGCAGGTGACGAACGGCGGCGGGCCCATGCCCGCCTTCAAGGATCAGCTCACGAAGCAGCAGATCGAGGACGTCGCCGCATACGTCTCCTCGGTCGCCGGCTCGTAGCGGCTTCTCGCGCACCCGCCGACAGGGCGCGGCTCCTGCCGTCCTGCCGGGCCGTGCCTGACCCGCGCCGGACCTGCGCTACGGGGCCGGTTGCGACTCCAGGTCGACGACGACGTGCGTCACCGGCAGGTCGAAGCGCTCGCGCACCGACTCCACCACGCCGCGCTCGAGCCAGTGCGAGCGCCCCTCGGGGTGGGTGGAGAGCACGACCTCGTCCGCGCCGCCGAGCACGCGCAGCGCGTCCTCCACCGCCTGCAGCGGGTCGGCGTCGCCGATCTCGCCGCGGGCGTCGAGGCCGGCCGCCTCGAGCCTCGCGAGGCTGCGGTCGAGCCGCGCCTGCGCCGCCAGCCGGGCGGGGTCCTCGTCCGAGGCCCAGTGGCGCAGCTTCGTGTTGAGCGCGGGACAGACGACGAACACCTCCGCGTCCTGCGCGCGGCGGCGCAGCTCGGCCAAGAGCTCCTCGCCCTCGACCGTCTCGTTGGCGACGACGAGCACGCGGCGCCGGCCTGGCGCCCGGACGACGTGCTGCGGCGGCGGCCGCTCCCCGCGCTGGCGGATGTAGAGCCAGGCCGCGGCAGCCGACAGCACGATCGCCACGGCCAGCCCCAGCCACGTGTTGATCCACGACCCGACGACGATCAGCGCGAACGCGCCGATCGTCGAGAGCAGGAACCGGAACGCGGCCGCCTCGCTGCGGAACGGGTTCTCCACGGCGGCTCAGAGGAGGTAGACGGTCGTGTAGACGACGATCCACATCACGTCGACGAAGTGCCAGTAGATCCCCGGGATCTCGACGCCGTGGTGGTGCGCGGCCGAGTAGTGGCCCCGGAAGGCGCGCACCGCGGCGAACGTGAGCAGCGAGAGGCCGACGAACACGTGCGCCCCGTGCAGGCCGGTGAGGCCGAAGAACGTGGACGCGAACGCGCCGTCGCCGGTGTTGAAGCCCACGTGCGCGTACTCGATCGCCTGCGTGAGCAGGAAGGCGAGGCCGAGCAGGATCGTCAGCACGAGGCCCGCCTTCATCCCGGCGCGGTCGTTGCGCCGGATCGACTGCACCGCCCAGTGCATGGTGAAGCTCGACGTGACCAGGATGCACGTGTTCACGCCCGCGACGAAGACCGGGAAGTGGAACGGCTCCGGCGGCCAGGTCCCGCTGGCAGACGGGTTGACGACCCGCGCGAAGAAGAGCGCCGCGAAGAAGGAGCCGAACAGCATCGCCTCCGAGGCGATGAACAGCAGCATTCCGAGCACGGTCGGCTCGATGCGGGAGCTGCGGTTCGCAGGCGGCGGCCCGTGGTGGGCGTGCGCCGCCTCGGCGTGCGCCGTCACGCGATCACCTCGTCGCGCGCCACCTCGACGACGACGTGCTGGACGGGCACGCCCGACTCGGCGCGCAGCCGGCCGACGAGGTCGCGCCGCAGCCAGCCCGAGCGCTCGCCCGGGAAGGTGGAGACGATCACCTCGTCCACGCGCTCGTCGTGGATCGTCTCCATCGCGGCGGTGAACGGGTCGGGATGGGCGATCTGCCCGTGCGCCTCGATCCCCTCCGAGCGCAGCGTCGACAGCGCCGTGCGCAGGCGGCGCTCCGCCTCGGGGTGGTGGCTCTCGGTGGGGTCGCTCTGCGGGCAGACGATCAGGAACGCCGCCGGCGACTGCGCGGCGCGCTGCCGGATCGCCTGCAGCAGCGGCTCCCCGAGCACCGTCTCGTTGGCGACGACGAGCACGTTCGCGGTCGCCGCGTCGGCGCCGCTCGCGACGACGTGCTCGACCGGCCGGTCGCCTGCCACGCGGCGCACCTCGTCGATCAAGTTGCGGCGCAGCCAGCCCGACTTCGCCTCCGGGTGCGTGGAGACGATCAGCTCGTCCACGTGCTCCTGCGCGAGGATGTCCTTCACCGCCGCCAGCGGGCCGCCGTCCACGACGCCGCCGTGCGCGGGGATCCCGGCCTCCCGCAGCGCGCTCAGCGTCCTGTCGAGCCGCCGTCCGGCGGCCGCGCGGCGCGTGTGCTCGTAGACGACGTAGCCCGCCGCCGGCTCGTTCACCGGCGCGACCACCAGGGCGCGGATGGGCCCCCGCTGCGCCCGCCGCTTCACCGCCTCGATCAGCTCGCGCGCGGCCAGCGTCTCGTTGGCCACGACGAGCACCACGTCGGGCTCGTCGGTCACGCGTGCACCTCCTCGAGCGCGGGCTGCCTGCCGAAGACCGCGTGGCGCGCGCCGGGCACGCCGTACTCGTAGGGGCCGCCGACGACCTGCGGGATCTCGTCGAAGTTGAACACGGGCGGCGGCGACGAGACCTGCCACTCGATCGTGTTCGCGCGCCACGGGTTCGACCCGGCGAGCGGGCCCCGCACCCAGCTCGTGATCACGTTGTAGAAGAAGACGATCGTGGAGGCGCCGAGCACGAAGGAGGCGATCGAGACGACCAGGTTGAGGTCGCCGAACTCGCTGGCGTAGTCGAACACGCGCCGCGGCATCCCGCGCAGCCCCACCCAGTGCATGGGGAAGAAGGTGACGTTGAAGCTCACGAACGTGAGCCAGAAGTGCAGCTTGCCCAGCCGCTCGTCGTACATCCGGCCCGTGATCTTCGGGAACCAGTAGTAGACGCCGGCGAAGATCGTGAACACCGAGCCGCCGAAGAGCACGTAGTGGATGTGCGCGACGACGAAGTACGTGTCCGAAGCGTGGATGTCGATCGGCACCGAGCCGAGGAAGATGCCCGACAGCCCGCCGATCACGAACATGGAGACGAAGCCGAGCGCCCACAGCATCGGCGTCGTCAGGTGCAGCTTCCCCTCCCAGAGCGTGGCCAGCCAGGAGAACACCTTGATCCCGGTCGGCACCGCGATCAGCAGCGTGGAGACCATCATCGGCACGCGCAGCCAGTCGGCCATGCCGGCGACGAACATGTGGTGCGCCCACACGGAGAAGCCGAGCACGAGGATGCCGACGAGCGAGAGCGCCATCAGCCGGTAACCGAACACCGGCTTGCGCGACATCGTCGAGATCACCTCCGAGACGATGCCGAAGCCGGGCAGCATCATGATGTAGACGGCCGGGTGGCTGTAGAACCAGAAGATGTGCTGGTAGCCGAGCACGTAGCCGCCGTCCTTGGGGATGAAGAAGTCGGTGTGCAGGACCCGGTCGAAGAGGATGAAGAACTGCGAGCCGGCGATGAACGGCGTCGCGATCACGACGAGCAGCGAGGTGGTGAAGTTGGCCCACACGAGCAGCGGCATGCGCCAGAAGGTCATCCCCGGCGCGCGCATGGTGATGATCGTGACCAGGAAGTTGAGGGCGGTGAGGATCGACGAGGCGCCCGCCCACTGGACGCCCATGTTGAAGAACATGGAGCCGACCGGCGAGTCGGTCGAGAGCGGCGCGTAGGCGGTCCAGCCGGCCGCGAACGGCCCGCCGGGCGCGAGGAAGCTGGCGAGGAACATCAGCCCCGCGATCGGCAGCAGCCAGTAGGAGAGCGCGTTCAGCCGCGGGAAGGCCATGTCCGGCGCGCC
>Ga0070741_10019785_pt1 | contig 10714 bp, 7 predicted proteins | sample Coa_R1_4_FD_66440 | JGI IMG/M metagenome (GOLD analysis project Ga0070741, IMG submission 66440) | Surface soil microbial communities from Centralia Pennsylvania, which are recovering from an underground coalmine fire - Coalmine... | ecosystem: Environmental > Terrestrial > Soil > Unclassified ... | reverse complement strand
AGGTACATCTGGCCGTACGACGCGATCGTCCGGTCGCCGATCTGCTCGGCGATGCGGATGGCCTCCGCCACGGTGGCCACGGCCGGCCCGGCCTCGCCGCGCAGGATGGCCAGGTTGCCGTGGACGATCAGGGCACGGGCGCGCTCCGCCGACGGCGCGGCGAACCGGTCAAGCACCTTGCCCAGCCAGTAGCCGCCCTCGCGCAGCCGCGCAGACATCTGCCAGTAGCCGAACAGCGACGTGGCGATCAGCGCCGCGTCGCCATCGTGCCCCGGCATGGTCAGCGCGTAGTCCAGCGCCGCCCGCAGGTCATCGTGTTCGGCCCGCAGCTGCCGGAACTTGCCGAGCTGGTCATCGCCGAGCGCGTGCAGGCCGAAGTAGCCAGCCAGCCTCGCGTACCTGGCGATGTGCCGCGCGCGCACGTCGCCGCCGGACCCGGCAAGCTTCCCGGCACCGAACTCCCTGATCGTGTCCAGCAGCCGGTATCTGGTGACGCCGCCGTCCGTTACGCGGAGCACGACCGACTTGTCCACCAGGCCGATCAGCGCCGCCAGCACGTCCTCGCCGTCCAGCCCGTCCCCGGCGCACACCTCCTCGGCCGCGGTCAGGTCGAACGCGCCGGCGAACACCGAGAGCCTGGCCCACAGCAGCTGTTCGGCCGGGGTGCACAGGTCGTAGCTCCACTCGGTCGCGGTGCGCAGCGTCTGGTGGTGCGGCAGCGTCGCCCGCCGGCCGCCGGTGAGCAGCCGGAACCTGTCCTCGAGCCGCTCGGACAGCTGGCCGAGCGACAGCGCGCGCAGCCGGACCGTCGCCAGCTCCAGCGCCAGCGGCACCCCGTCGAGCCGCCGGCACAGCGCGATCACCGACGCCCGGTTGGCGTCGTCGACCACGAACCCGGGCACGACCGCGGCCGCCCGCTGCGCGAACAGTTCCACCGCGTCGTCCGGTAGCGGCAGCGGCGCGATCGCGCGGGCATGCTCGCCCGGCACGTCGAGCGCCTGCCGCGACGTGGTCAGCACCCGCACGCCGGAGGCGGCGCGCAGCAGCACCTCGGCGAACATCGCGCACGCGTCCACCAGGTGCTCGCAGGTGTCCAGGACCAGCAGCAGCTCGCGGCCCCTCAGGTAGTCCAGGATCGCGTCGAGCTCAGAGCGCTCGTCGTTCTCCGGCAGCCCGAGCGCGGTCGCGACGGTGTGCGGCAGCAGTTCCGGATCGCGCAGCGCGGACAATTCCGCCAGGCACACGCCATCCGCGAACCGCGACGCCGCCGCGGCCGCGCAGCGCAGCGCCACTCGGGTCTTGCCGACCCCGCCGGGACCGGTCACGGTGACCAGCCGCGCCGACGAGAGCAACCCGGACAGCTCGGCAAGCTCGCGCTGCCGCCCGACGAAACCGGTCACCTCGACAGGCAGCTCTCCCGGGCGCTGCCGCATTAAGCCAAGCGTCATGAGGACCTCACCGGGCGTGTGGGGGAGCTATGCAAACGTACCACGTGCGGCCGCTGCAATCCCATCCCAGGCAATTACCTGCTGGCCATCAGCAGCAGGATGTCGTCCGCCTGACCGGTCCCGAGGTGCGCGTGCAGCGCCGCGACCAGGAGATCGAGCACGTCGTCGTCGGACTCCCCGCCGGCCAGGGAGGCAGCCACGGCCGCCTCGTTCAGCCCGAAGTACGCACCCGAGCCGTCGCGCGCCTCGCTCACCCCGTCGGTGTACAGCAGCAGCCGGTCCCCGGCGCCGAACGGCATCGTGACCGCGGCGCACCAGCCGTCGGCCAGGTCGAGCAGCCCGAGCGGCGGCGCGGGGAACGTCTCGGGGAATGACGCGGACCCGCCGCGCAGCAGCAGCGGCGGCGGATGCCCGCAGCACACGAACTCGAAACCCGAGGTGCAGCAGCCGAACGTGGCGAGCAACGCGGTGACAAACCGCTCGGGGTCGGCCGAACGGGAGATCAGCGTGTGCAGGCGCACCGCGATGCCAGGCAAGCTCGGCTCGGCGACGGCGAGCTCACGCCACGCCGCGACCACCTGCCGTCCGGTCTCGTGCGCGGGTGCCCCGGTGCCCATGACGTCGCCGATCAACAGCCGTACTCCGAACGGCGTGACCAGAGCGTCATGGATATCGCCGCCAGCCTGGAGGGGCATGGCGCGTGCGGTGACGCGCAGCTGGCAGGCGAGTCCTGGCAAGATCACCGTGAGTTCGCTCCAGATTCCTCACGGCAATGGTAATCGGCTGACGACACCGCGTGGCGGTAATTGCCAGAACGCGTCGCGCCGCGGTCCGCTGCGCCACCGCCGGTACCGCCGCCGCATCTCCTCCTCCTCGGCCAGCCGCCGCAGCATGCCCAGGCCATACGCGCGGATCGTGGCCGGCATCCGCCACCGCGCCGGCTCGCCCGGCTCATACAGCAGGAGCGATCGCTCGGTGAGCATGCCGACGCCAACCGAGATGGCCTCGTCCGTGAGGTGCGTGGTGGCACACACCTCTTGACAGTCTTTTATGCAGAACGGCATATCGAATACGGACAGTCGTGCCCAGAGGAGCCGCTCGGCTGGCGTGCACAGCTGGTGACTCCAGCCGATGGCCGCTTGCAGGCTCTGGTGGCGGGCGACCGGAGCGGTGGGGTCGGACAGGAAGTCGTACCCGCTGTCCAGGCCGGCGAGCAGCGCGTCCAGCGAGCCGTGCGTGAGCTGGCGGGCCGCCATGCCGATGGCCAGCGGCAGCCCGTCCAGCTTGCGGCACACGGCCGCGAGCAGGTCGTTGTCAAGCGCGCCGCTCGGGTTCGCGCGCTGGAGGAGCAGCCGCACGCAGTCTCGCTCGGCCAGCGGGCCGACCGTGATCGTCTGCTCGCCAGGTATCCGCAGCGGCTCGCGGCTCGTCGCGAGGATGCGCACGCCGGGACAGGACTCGATCAGCGCCGAGCCGATCGAGGCGCACGCGCCGATGAGATGCTCGCACGTGTCGAGCAGCAGCAGCACGCGCTTGTCGCGGAGCCCGTCGATCAGTGCTTCGAGCGGGCTCACGCCGAACGTGTCCGGCAACAGCATTGCCGCCGCGATCGTGTGCGGCAGCAGCGTCTCGTCCTGGAGTGCGTCGAGTTTGATCAGCCAGACGCCGTCCCGGAACCGGCTGCCCTTGCTGCTGGCCGCCGCGGCGATCGCCGTGGCGGTCTTGCCGACGCCGGGCGGCCCGGTGACCGTGAGGACCCGGGACTGGCTGATCGTCCGGCGGATCGCCGAAGTCTCGGCGGCCCGCCCGGTAAGCCCGCCAGGAGACAGGTCAGACGACGAGATCACATTCAGAGTGTGCCGCAGGTGGCCCTCGCGTGCATCAGCACAAATGCGTAAACGATCTACCTAATCCGCCGGGGTCTTGCCCCGTAGTAACTCTTCGTGTCAGTGTGATCACATGCAGGCATTCACGCTCCCCGAGTTTTACCTGCCGTATCCCGCCCGGCAAAACCCGCACCTGGCCGGCGCCCGGGTGCACAGCACGCAGTGGGCTCACCGGATGGGCATGCTCGACGGACAGATCTGGGATCAGCCCGCGCTCGAGGCGATGGACTTCGCGCTGCTGTGCGCGTGCACCCATCCGGACTGCGACCAGGAGATGCTCGACCTGATCACCGACTGGTACGTGTGGGTGTTCTTCTTCGACGACGATTTCCTTGAACACTTTAAGTACGCACGGGACAAGGCAGGTGCTCGCGCGTACCTGGATCGCCTTGAGCTGTTCATGGGGGAGGAGCCGCCTGAGCCGTCGAACCCGGTCGAGGCCGGCCTGGCGGACCTGTGGGCGCGCACCATGCCGGCGATGTCGGACGCGTGGCGGGACCGGTTCCGGACCAGCACGCACAACCTGATGGTCGAGTCGATGTGGGAGCTGGACAACATCGACGAGGGGCGGATCGCGAACCCGATCGAGTACGTGCAGATGCGGCGCCGGGTCGGCGGCGCGCCGTGGTCGGCGAACCTCGTCGAACTCGCCGCCGGTGCCGAACTTCCGCCGCGGCTCGCGGCGACCCGGCAGCTCCGGGTGCTCGGCGCGACGTTCGCGGATGCCGTGCACCTGCGCAATGACCTGTTCTCGTACCAGCGCGAGGTCCGGGAAGAGGGGGAGAACTCCAACGCGGTGCTGGTCTTCGAGACGTTCCTCGACGTGCCCACCCAGCGGGCCGCGGACCTGACCGGTGACCTGCTGACGTCCCGGCTCCAGCAGTTCGAGCACACCGCGCTCGCCGAGATCCCGGCGATGCTGGCGGACACCGCCGCCACACCCGCCGAGGCCGCCGCCGTGACCGCGTACGCCAAAGGCCTGCAAGACTGGCAAGCGGGCGGCCACGAATGGCACACGCGGTCCAGCCGGTACATGAACGAGGGGAGCACCGCGTCGTCTTCCTCCGGTGCCGAGCAGCGGATGCGGCAGGGTGCACCTCTGCCGTTCCGCCAGGTCGGGCATTTGATCGTTCCGCCGCTCTACCTGCCGTTCCGCGTCAACACCAGCCCGCACCTCGCCGCGGCGCGGCGGTCCGTGATGGGCTGGGCGCGGGAGGCGGGGCTGTTCGGCGAGGGGCGGTGGGACGAACGGCAGTTCCGCGGGTACGACTTCGCGCTCGCGGCGGCGACGATCCACCCGGACGGGACGGCGGCGCAGGTCGGGCTGGCCGCCGACTGGCTCGCCTGGCGGGCGTACGCGGACGACTACTTCGGCACGCTCGACCTGGTCGCGGCGCGGCTGGCGCACGAGCGGCTCGCGGCGATCATGTCCGCGTCGCCGCCCGCACCCGCCAACGCCGTGGAGCGCGGGCTGGCTGACTTGTGGGCGCGCACCGGCGCGCTCGACAGTCTGGCGGCGGCGGTGCTGGACATGACGGCAGGCTGGCTGTGGGAGCACGCCAACCGGGCCGCCCGGCGCATTCCGGACCCGGTGGATTACGTGGAGATGAGGCGGGCGACGTTCGGCGCCGACATGAGGATGCAGCTGACGCGGCTCGCCAGCGATGATGTCGTGCCTGCCTGGGTCTACGAGACCAGGGTGATGCGCGAGCTGGAGACGGCCGCGGCGGACTACGCGGGCTTCGCGAACGACCTCTACTCGTACCAGAAGGAGATCGAGTTCGAGGGGGACTTCCACAACCTGGTGCTCGTCGTGGCGCGGTTCCTCGACGTGGACCGATGGGCGGCCGCGGACGTCGTCGCGCGGCTGATGAAGGCGCGGCTGGAACAGTTCGAGCACCTTGTTTCGACTGGCCTGCCGGCCCTGTTCGCGGAGCACGGGGACGCCTTGCCGGCCGCGGCGCGGGCGGCGCTGCGACGCCAGGCGGCGTTGCTCGAGGACTGGATGGCCGGGCTGCTCGAGTGGCACCGCGTGTCCGCCCGCTACACCGACGCCGAACTCCGCCGCGTCCACCACGGCTTCACCCTCTTCCCCACCGGCCTAGGCACCACCGCCGCCCGCCCCCCAACACCCCCACCCGCTCCCGTTTCCGTTCCCGTGTTCGTCCCCGCGCCCCCGCCCGTCCCCGCGCCTGCGCCCGTTCCCGCGCCCGCGCCCGCCGACTCGCCCCTGCCTCGGCATCGCAAATCGGGATAAGTCGGCATTTGTTGGGGTGGCGCTGGCCATCATTTGAGCGTATGGCGATATATCGTACAAATAGTCGAACTGTATACCCCGGGCCGGTATTTAGTTCATGATCATGAAGGGTTTTATGCCCTATAGCACGTACAACCCTTCGTGATCATGAAACAGGCCGCGCTTGCTGGGGGGACGGAGCGGTGTATAGCGGGGCAGATCGGGCAGCATACCCCCCTGCATGGAGTCCGCCACGCGTCGGCGGCGAAAGGGTGTGGGCCCGGACGCCCAACGGAACGTGCCGGTAACGCTCGCCGAACAAAGCCGCACCTTGCGTGGACGACGCGTTCGCGGCTCGCACTCGGGGGTGTGTGAATGGTGTGGTCAGAGGTAAACCTACCGTGTTGGAAAAGGGCCCTGTGGTAGAAAAGGGGCCGGATCTGCACCCTTTTCTAACGTGGAGCACCTTTTCTTGCATGGAAGCGGCGGGCATTTGGGGTGAATCGGGCGCCGCGAGGGGCCGCGAGAGGGCCGCGAGGGGCCGCGAGAGGGCCGCGAGAGGGCCGCGCGGGTCACTCTAGGGTTGCGGCGTGGTCGGGGACGTAGTTTTCTAGCTCGCGGGCGGTTCTGACGTAGCCGCGGGATGGCGGGCGGGGCGGGAGTTTCAGCTTGGGCGGCTTTACCTGGTGGTACGGGATCGTACTGAGGAGGTGGGCGATCATATTGATGCGGGCGCGGCGCTTGTCGTCGCTCTCCACCACGTACCAGGGCGCCTCGGGGATGTCCGTGTGCACGAACATCTCGTCCTTGGCGCGGGAGTAGTCCTCCCAGCGGAGCATCGACTCGACGTCCATCGGGGAGAACTTCCAGCGGCGCATCGGGTCGGTGAGCCGGGACCGGAAGCGGTGCTCTTGCACCTCGTCGCTGACCGAGAACCAGTACTTGCGCAGCAGGATGCCGTCCTCGACGAGCATCCGCTCGAAGATCGGGCACTGGTGCAGGAACCGGGCAAGCTCTTCCTTGGTGCAGAACTCCATCACCCGCTCCACGCCCGCCCGGTTGTACCAGGAACGGTCGAAAAGGACCAGTTCCCCGGCGGCCGGCAGCTGCGAGATGTAGCGCTGGAAGTACCACTGGGTCTTTTCGCGTTCGGTCGGGACCGGCAGGGCCGCGATGCGGGCGACGCGGGGGTTCAGGTACTCAGCGACCCGCTTGATCGTGCCGCCCTTGCCGGCCGCGTCACGGCCCTCGAAGATCACGACAATCCGGGCGCCCGCGGAGCGCAGCCACTCCTGCATCTTCACCAGCTCCCCTTGGAGCCGGAAGAGTTCGGTCTCGTACGGTTCGCGCGGCAGCCGCGCCGGCCTGGCTGGCATCTGGCAACCTCCGTTAGCATGCCCCCGTGGGCGAAGCGAATCCTTCCCGTAATTACGACACGGTCAACCTGCATCGCAGGGGCCCCGCGGCGATCATCGAGCTTAACCGGCCCGAACGGATGAACGCGTGGAGCGATCAGTTCTCGCTCGACCTGCTCGACGCCACCCGGACGACGGCCGAGGACGACGGCGTCCGCGCGGTCATGGTCACCGGGGCGGGGCGGGCGTTCTCCTCCGGCGCCGACCTCAAGGAAGCCAGCTCCACCGAAGGCTTGGACGTCTACGCGAGACTCACCGAGCGCTACCACCCGATCATCACCGGTATCCGGCAGATGCCCAAGCCGGTCATCGCCGGCGTCAACGGGGCCGCGGCCGGGATCGGCCTGTCCCTCGCGCTGGCCTGCGACCTGGTCGTGGCGGCCGAGTCGGCGTACTTCCTGCTCGCGTTCGTCAACATCGGCCTGGTGCCGGACGGCGGCTCGTCGTTGCTCGTGCCGTCCCGGATCGGCTTCGCCAGGGCCGCCGAGCTGGCCATGCTCGGCGAGCGGCTGCCCGCCGCCGCGGCGCGCGACTGGGGCCTGATCAACCGGGTCTACCCGGACGCCGGGTTCGCGGCCGAGGCGAACGCGCTGCTGGACCGGCTCGCGAATGGCGCCACCAAGTCCTACGCGGGTACCAAGCGGCAGCTGAACCGCTGGCTGTACGAGCAGATGGAGGCCCAGCTCGAATTCGAGGCGGGCATCCAGCGCGAGATGTCCGCGTCCACGGACTTCGCGGAGGGCCTCGCCGCCTTCACGGAGAAACGTCCGCCACGCTTCACCGGCGGCTGACTGGGCCGTGCTCGAGGCCGACCAGCTCGAACGCGTCTATCGCGACGAGGCCCGCCAGATACGGGCCTCCCTCGCCGCGCGCCTAGGTGACGTCGGCCTGGCCGAGGACGCGGTGCAGGACGCGTTCGTCGAGGCGCTGGAGCACTGGCAGGGCCAGGTACCGCCGAACTGCGGCGGCTGGCTCGCCACCACCGCCCGCCGCAAGGCAATCGACCGGATGCGGCGGGCCAGGGTCGGCGAGGAGAAGCTGGCCCTGCTGGCCGCGACCCCGGAGATTCCCGGCGCGGAGAACGACAACGAGCTGCTCGGCATGATCTTCGCGTGCTGCCATCCGTCGCTGTCCAGGGAGTCCCAGGTAGCGCTCACCCTGCGGGCGGTGTGCGGGCTGACCACCGCGGAGATCGCGGCGGCGTTCCTGACCACCGAGGCCACCATGACCCAGCGGCTGCTGCGCGCCCGCAAGATGGTGACCGGACAGGTCCGGGTGCCCGATCCGGACGAGCTGGGAGATCGGCTGGCCGAGGTGCTCGCGGTCGTCTACCTGATGTTCAACGAGGGCTATCTGGCCAGCGCCGGCCGGGAGCCCGAACGACGGGACCTGGCGGCCCAGGCGGTAGCGCTCACCCGCCTGCTGCACTATCTGATGCCGAAGGAACCCGAGGTTCTCGGCCTGCTCGCCCTGCTCCTGCTGCACGAGTCCCGCGCCGCCACCAGGTTCGACGGCTGGGGCCGGATCATCCGGCTCGCTGACCAGGACCGAACCCGCTGGGATCAGCAGCTGATCGCGGAGGCGATGCGCACCCTGGGCGCGGCGTTCGTGTTCCGCCGCCCTGGGCCGTACCAGGCGCAGGCCGCGATCGCCGCGCTGCACGCGGAGGCGCCGTCCTACGACGAGACGGACTGGCCGCAGATCCGGCTGCTGTATGACCAGTTGCACGCGATGGCGCCGTCCCCGGTGGTGCTGCTCAACCGGGCGGTCGCCACCCGCTACGTGCTCGGCCCGGAGACGGCACTGGCCGAGACCGACGCGCTGGCCGACGAACTGGGCGGCTACCGGCTGTTCCACGCGCTGCGCGCCGGGCTGCTCACCGCCCTGGACCGGGACAAGGAAGCGGCGGAGGCCAACGAGCGAGCGCTCGCGCTGGCCAGCAATCCGGCCGAGCGCGAGCTGCTCACTCGCCGTCTGTCGTTTTAAGCGCGGCCCCGGACTACATCGCGATCGTCGGGCGGACCTCGATGGTGATCCAGCCCTCGGACACGCCCGGCCAGGTCTTCGCGATCTCGACGGCCTCGTCGATCGTCTCGGTCTCCAGGACCGAGTAGCCCCCCAGGGCTTCCTTCGTCTCGATGAACGGACCGTCGATCACGCTCGCGCCGCGGATCGTCTTCGCGGTGGCGGGCGGCTGCAGCTGCTGGCCGCCGTCCGGCAGCTGCGGCGTCGCGCCCCACTTCTCGTACCACGCGAAGATGTCCGCGTACCAGGCCTTGTTCTGCTCCTCGGACAGATTCCGTGCGGCCTCGGTGTCCATGATGAGGATTACGTACTTCATCATTGCCTCCTAGATTGCGGTCGTTTACCACCCCTACGAACGGGTGCCACCCGTTTCCGACATCCGCGACTCGATGGTTATCACGGCTTCATAACGACGACGGACGTCGGCGCGGTCGGCGGCTTCGGGGATCGATCGCTCGCTGGCCCGCTCGATCATCGCGGCCTGCTCGAGCAGCACCTGGCGCTGGCCCTCGGTGGTGGTCTCCGCCATGATCCGGGCCAGCGCCTCGAGCAGCCGGATCATCACGGCCGGCATGCCGAGGGCGGACTGCCGGATCTTCTCGAACGAGCGCTGCACCAGCCGGTCATAGGAAGGCTCGGCGGCGATCACCCGGATGTAGCCGTGCTCGTCCCGGTGTGCCCGGGCAGGCCGCCACTGGCCGACGATCTTGCACAGGTTCTCGCCCAGCCAGTCGATGCAGGTCAGCGCCGTGAACGTGTCATTGACCGCGGCGGACAGCGCGCGCAGCCCGATCTCCACCAGCTGGTCGATGCCGAACGAGACATCCTGGGTGAGCGTACGGTGCGGACCGATCAGGTGCGCCCGGCCGAGCGCGTGCCGGACCAGGGGTGCCGCCGCGGGCGGCCACACGGTCGCGAACCGGTGCCCCCGCACGAGGAAGTGCCCGGGCCGGTGCTCCAGCGTGATCACCGCGTCCGCCTGCGCTGCCAGCCGGACCAGGCTCTGGTGCTTGATGAACTGGAGGTAGCCGCTGGCCGGGGCGAGCAGTACCGCGCCCTCGGCCTCGGTGCGGGCCAGCAACTCGACCGCGGATGGGCCGCGCGCCACGACAACCGCCGACGAGCCGCCGCCTTGCACCTCGATCGCCTCGGTGAGGTCGGCCGCGATGCTGGCGATGACCTGGGGCAGCTGGATGGAGATCGAGGTGTGGTGGATGAAGTAGATGAGCACGGCCAGGTCGGCGACCATCAGGCCGAGCGTGACCGTCACCCCGACATGCGGCACGAAGCTGCTGCCGGTCGAGACCAGCACCAGCACCGCGTACACGAACGTCGCCACGAACGTGCCGAGCGTCAGCTGGGTGCCTTTGTCCCTGATGAAGTTCCGCAGCATCCGGGGCCCGAACTGCGTGGATGCCAGCGTCAGCGTGACCAGGATGATCGAGAACACGACGCCCACCACGGTGATCACCGCGGCCGCGATCGCGGTGAGGATCTGCCTGGCGGCATCCGCGGTCCCGCTGATCACCCAGTCCGGGACGGAGATCTCGCCATGGTAGGCCGCCCGGTCCAGCACGGTGGTCAGCGCGAACAGCGCGATCGCCGCGACGACCTCGATCGCCGGGACGAACCACAGGCTGGTGCGCAGCACTTCCCGTCGCCAGTGCGACGACAGCGGCGATGACCACATCCGGTAAGTCTTCC
>Ga0070741_10019784_pt1 | contig 10714 bp, 8 predicted proteins | sample Coa_R1_4_FD_66440 | JGI IMG/M metagenome (GOLD analysis project Ga0070741, IMG submission 66440) | Surface soil microbial communities from Centralia Pennsylvania, which are recovering from an underground coalmine fire - Coalmine... | ecosystem: Environmental > Terrestrial > Soil > Unclassified ... | reverse complement strand
GCTGATAACGGCGGCAATGTGCGCGGCGATCTGCTGGATGCTGCAGGGATGGCTGCCTCCAACCTGGGCGCTGTTCGGCGGCCTATTGGCCGCCATTCGCTTGGGAATTCTCACCTATTGGATGAACGGATACTGGAGTGCTTCAGTGGTTGCACTCGGTGGAGCACTGGTGCTGGGGACACTGCCACGACTCGAAAGGCGTCCGCGTGTAGGTAACGCAATCTGGATGGCTCTCGGGGTTGTAATTCTGGCTGACAGCCGTCCCTACGAAGGCCTGGTGCTTTGCATAGGAGTTGCGGGTGCAATGCTCGTCTGGCTGTTCCGCAAGCGCCGGCCTGCATTTGGGGCATTCCGAAAGGTTGTGCTTCCGCTAACCTTTGTATTGGTTATCGCAGCATGCGCGACCGGCTACTACTACTACCGCGTGACCGGAAGTCCATTCCGCATGACCTACGAAGTGGACCATCAACAGTACGGCGGACCGCCATACTTTTTGTTCCAGTCAGACCGGCCTCAGCCCAGTTATCGTCACGCCGCGCTGCGCGATTTTTATCAATACGAACTGGATGACTATCATCGGGCGCGTACCCTGCCGGGCTTCTTACGGGCCCTACGGTTCCGCGCGATTCAGCTCTGGACGTTCTACCTTGGGCCAGTATTGACAATCCCGTTAATCGCGCTGCCGTGGACATTGCGCGACCGGCGCATGCGGGCACCGCTGATGATTGCGGGCATCTTCATCGTCGCACTCGCAATGGAAACATGGATGCTCCCGCATTACGCCGCGCCCGCGACTGCATTGGTGTACCTGCTGGTGGTGCAGAGCATGCGTCATCTGTCGAAATGGCGGTGGCAGGCACGCCCGGTCGGTCGCGCGCTGGTCCGTGCTATCCCCGTGATCTGTTGTGTGATGGTCATTCTGCGAGTCACCGCGATTGCGGCGCATACTCCGATTGAGCAGCACTGGCCACCCGGAAACCTGGACCGCGCCAGAATGGTCCGGCAACTGGAACACACTCCGGGAAAACATCTCGTGCTCGTCCGTTACCGAAGTGCGCATTATCTGGCGACTGAGTGGGTCTACAACCAGGCCGACATCGACGCCGCCAAAGTAGTTTGGGCGCGCGGCATGGACCCGCAGGACGACACCGAGTTGCTGCGCTATTTCCACGACCGCGACGCCTGGCTGCTCAACGCCGACGATGCTTCACCTCACCTGGAGCCGTACCGCCCCTGATTGCGCTGCCGTCCTGCCGCACACATCACACTCAGTTGTGATCCAGCTCACAGGAGCTTGGAAGGAAGCCGCCGATAATAGTTTCATAAGCCAGGCCTGTGCGTCGGACCTGTGTGAGGAAGGAGGCGACACCATGAAAACCTGGCAGGTCTTCATACTGGTGGTTGCGCTGATCGCAGCCGCTGTGCCGGCGTTCGCGGCGGACAAGCCGAAATCCGATGTACCGAAATACGACCCCGCCAGCGAGGCGAAGTTCAAAGGAGTCGTGGACCAAGTCACCGATCGCCAGTGCCCGGTCAGCGGAGGCATGGGCTCGCACGTCACCATAAAACTGGGGGACGGAAAGACCATCGAGGTTCATATCGCCGCCACCAAGTTCGTCAAAAGCTACGATGTGGTCTTCAATAAAGGCGACGAACTGGAAGTGACCGGAGTGAAGGTCAACTTCGAAGGGGTTGAGACCGTTTTCGCGCGCGAGATCAAGCGCGGTCAGGATACGTTCGTCTTTCGCGACAAGGACGGCAAGCCGGTCTGGTAAGTTCAGCCACGGATTTCCACGTTTCGTACGGATGCTCTTGTCCGCATGAATCCGCGAATCCGTGGCTAAACTTTGTTCACTCTACTGCTGCTCTCCTGCCGCCTTGCTTGCATCCTGGTTTGCTTGGGTTGCAGGCGCAAGATAGATTGCGGGAACATTGTCTTTCTGCATCATCTGGTTGAGGGCCACCACGTCGGTGCTCATGATCTGCTTCCATTGCGCGATGAGGGGCTGCGCTTTCCCGCTCAGTTCCTGGAATACGGCGTACTGCTGCTGGGTGGGCGGAGCGTCCGCCACATCAACGCTGAAGAACAGATTATGCAGTTGCTCGTCGGTGAGAACCGGGTAATTCAAGCTGGCTTCCGACGACTTGATCTTGACCTGCAGCAACTGCTCTTCAACCGGCGTCATTTTCTTGTCGAGCGACTCGCCAGCCGCGACCACGTTCTTGAAGCGCGGATCGTCGCCCAGCCGGGTTTGCAGCCCGTGGAATTGCAAGCGCGTATTGCGGATCTCTTCCACGGTCTGGTGAAGATCGCTGAGCTGCTGGCGAATCTTCATCTCGAGATCGAATTGTTTCTGAAGATCAGCCAAGGAAACGTTCACCCGCGGGTCCTGTTTGACCTCGAGCGGCACGGTCATGGACTTGCCGTTTGCCGTGAGACGCACCTGATATTTGCCAGGGAGAGCTTCCGGGCCTCGATTCCGATATTCGGCACCCACCTCTCCAGGCAACTCAAAGGGAGGCTCGTAACGCAGATCCCACGCAAAGCGGTTCATGCCGGCTGCAGCGGGAATCTTTTCCTCCGGAGGCTGTAGGTCAGGCCATTCCGGTGGCGTTTCGGCCTTCTTCTTCTCTTTGCTGGAGTATTCCCGGACGACTTTGCCCTGCTGATCCAGGATGGCCAGTTTGACTTCGTCTTTCGGCGCCGCTTTGAAATAGTAGTAAATCACCGCGCCGATGGGCGGATTCGCGCCTACAGGCTGACGCCGCTCATAATCTTCGGGCCAGCGCACACGATAGGTGGTGCTTGGGTTGTAGAGTGCTACCTCGTCATTAGGGTGTGCGGCAAGCTGCCGCAGAGGAGCGATGTCGTCCAGAATCCAGAACGCCCGGCCGTGCGTAGCCACTGCAAGATCGTCATTCTTGACGATGAGGTCATGAATCGGCGATGTCGGAAGGTTCAGTTGCAGCGACTGCCAGTGCGCGCCGTCGTCCCACGACACGTAAACGCCGGTCTCGGTGCCGGCGTACAGCATCCCTTTCTGTTTAGGATCTTCGCGTACGGCGTGAACGTAAGCCCCGTCGGGAATGCCAGTCGTGATCTGAGTCCAGGTCTTACCGAAATCGGTTGTCTTGAAAACGTACGGTTTCAGATTGTCGAGCTTGTGCGCATCGACGGCGGCGTAGGCGGTGCCGGCGTCATGCGGCGAGGCCTCGATCAAGCTGACCATACTCCATTCTGGAATGCCCTTGGGAGTGACATTAGTCCAGTGCTGACCGCCATCGCGGGTAATGTGAATCAGTCCATCGTCCGTTCCTGCCCAAATCAAATCTTTTTGGACCGGCGATTCGGCGATGGTGAACACCGTGTCGTAATACTCGACAGTCGTGTTGTCCTTCGTGAGCGGACCACCGGAGCTTTCCTGCTTTGATTTGTCGTTACGGGTGAGGTCAGGACTGATCTGAGTCCAACTCATGCCCTTGTCCGTGGTTTTGAAAATGACCTCGGCCGCCGTGTACAGCACGTCAGGGTTGTGTGGCGACATGGCAATCGGATCGGTCCAGGCCTGCCGGTATTTCAAATCCTTCGCCCCGTGGCCGCTGCCGTCCTGCGGCCACACCGTGATGTCCTGCTCCTGGTTATTGTGCTTGTTCAGACGGGTGAGGACACCGCCTCCCGAACCGGCATAAATGATGCTGGCGTCACGGGGATCGGGGACAATGTAACCGCTCTCGCCGCCACCGGCGTCAGACCAGTGCTGGCGGCCGATGTACCCGTCGTCCGTGCGACTGGCGATGGCGACCGTGGTGTTGTCCTGCTGCGCGCCGTATAGGTAGTAGAGGAATTGATTGTCTGCTGCGACATGGTAGAACTGCGCGGTTGGTTGATTGTATTGCGTGCTCCAGGTTTTTCCGCCGTCAACCGTGATCGTCGCACCACCGTCGTTGCCATTGATCATGCGCTTGGGATTCGTGGGATCAATCCACAATCCGTGGTGATCGCCATGGGGCGCCGGCAACAGCGTCAGACTTTTCCCGCCGTCGCTGGAGCGGAACAGGCCGGTGTTAAGCATGTACACCGTGTCCGGATCCTTGGGATCGGCGAAGATGTGAGTGAAATACCATGCCCGTTGGGTCAGGCGTTGGTCATCATTCACCTTCGACCAGGTGTCGCCTCCATCATCGGAGCGGAACAGCCCGCCTTCTTTGGCCTCGATCAGCGCGTAGACGCGATTCGAATCGCCGCCAGAAATTGAAACTCCGATGCGGCCCAAGATGCCCTCGGGCAATCCTTTGCCTTCAAGCCGCTTCCAGTTATTGCCGCCGTCAACCGAACGATACAGGCCGCTGCCCGGGCCGCCGCTGTCCAGGCTCCACGGAGTGCGCTGCGCCTGGTACATGGCCGCAAACATCACGTTGGGATTGCGCGGATCGAAGCTGATGTCAATCGCGCCGGTCTTGTCGTCTTTGAAAAGAATCCGCTGCCAGGTCTTCCCGCCGTCGGTCGAGCGATACACGCCGCGGTCGGGATTTGGACCGTACGCGTGTCCAAGCGCCGCTACGTAAACGATGTCCGGATTGTGGGGATTCACCAGCACACGCGCGATGTGCTGCGTTTCTTTCAGGCCAATGTAGCTCCAGGATTTTCCCCCGTCTGTGGACTTGTACATCCCGTTGCCGTATGAAATATTTCCGCGAATGCAGGACTCGCCAGTACCGACGTAAATCACACCGGGATTCGACGGCGAGACAGCAATAGCGCCGATCGAGGCAAATGGTTCCTTGTCAGTAAGCGGGACCCATGTCATTCCGCCGTCGGTCGTCCGCCACACCCCGCCGGCGACGCCGCCAAAATAAAATGTGTACGGATCACCCGGTACGCCGGTCACGGCCAGCACACGGCCGCCGCGGAATGGGCCGACCAGCCGCCATTGCAGCCCTTTCATCTGGTCAGGGTTAAATTGCTGCGCGTAGGAAACGGTGCAGAGCGTGGCGCAGATCAGCGCCAACAGCGCAGAGAAATGCCTGTAACGGTTCATCAGACGGTTACCTCCTGGAAGGAAAAGAATAAATATCTTACTACGCCAGAACGGTTGGAAGGAAAGGGCGGCAGCCACAACAACGTAAGAACGTCAGTGTTGAGGAATGACGTGGTTGTCACTGAACAGGAACCGTAATGCTTCCGGGAATCGTCTGGCCCAATCGCCTTCGGAATGCGCCGCGCCGTCATCAATCCTGACCAGCAGACGATCTTCACCCAGGCCGCTGCGGCTGAGAATCCGCTCCAGCTCGCGGACGTCGTCAACGGCTTCCCTGTCTTTGTCGGGACGGCCGACTTCCCTGGTGCCGATTGCCAGGAAAATCTTCTGCGGCCAGGAGCGGAAGGCGCGGCTGTACTTCAGCAGCCGGCGGTGCGACACGAAAAGCGACGGGCTCTCCAGCAGCAGCTTGCCGACAATTCCCGGCCTGTCGATCGCGGTAAACAGCGGTGCGATTGCGCCGAGCGACGATCCTCCGAGTCCCGTGTTCTCCGGCCCACGAGCGATGCGGTAACGCTCATACACGAATGGCATGACGTCATTCAACAAAAACTCCGGATACCGCTTCCCCTGTGGGCGGAAGATGCGCGGGTTCAGCGACCTGTAGGGCAGATATTCCCGGGCGCGATTAACCCCGGCATTGTCGATGCCGACGATAATCATCGGCGGAATCTGCCCTTCGCGAATTAGCCGATCGGCGGTCTCGTCCACCTGCCAGTCGACTCCGGTGAATGACGTACCCGGTTCGAAAAGATTTTGCCCATCATTGAGGTACAGGACGGGATAGTACCGGTCTTTGTTTCCGTCGTCGTGATATCCCGGGGGGAGCCAGACTCGCAAAAAGCGAGTATTGCGGAAGGTTTTGCTTTCGAACTGATGCAGGCGCAATTCGCCGCTGATCGCGGGAGCGGCAACTACCAGCACGTCAGGCAAATGGTTGTCCTGAGTTGTCGTCTGCATTCGTTTGTCGAACCGAGCGGACCGCCAACGCCGCTGACAGAATCGTGATCACAACAATGATCCCCAGCGATGACATGCATAAGATGCACCAGACGCCCAATACGAAAGCTTCTATATAGGTGAGGTACAACGCAAACCCGAGTCCGCCAATCGAAGCCAGCAACAGCATGCCCGGCGTCTCGGCTCTCGTCCGATAAACCGTGGCCAACAGCACCAGCAAGGCGTAGCCCAAGATACCGATGAGCGCTACCGGGACGCCGAATATTGTCGAATAAGTGCTGCGATTGACGATATCGCAGTTGAACGACTCTCCGAAGTCGCAATATTTCGTTTCGCTCGTGCCAAAGTGGTGGTAGAGAGAAACCGCGGAGACGATCATCCCCGCGCTACCGAATGTCCCGATTGCATTAAACATGCCACGGCTGCTTCGGTTCACGGCAGGCTGCACCCGGTTTTCTCGCCCAGAAACTCGAACGTTTGCTTCCCCTCAACACGAGAGCCGTCGGCGAACTCCCACGTCGGATAATGTTTGATCTGCGCCTGTTTGCAGGCGTCGCTCTGGACGTGAACATTTCCCTTTACGCCACATTCGACGTAGTTCACGTATTTGAATGCCGAGCCAAAAGCTTCCTCCTGCTCCTGACAATGGGGGCACCAGTATGCACCGTACATTTTCGCGCCCTTTGCCGCCGTGCACTTGGCAAGCGCATCGTATCGGCTGGTGCGCTTCACGAACCCGAGGTAAGCAGCGGCACCGAACAGCGCAGCAACGGCGATGACAATCGCTATTTTGCGTGCCCTACTCGGCCTCGGCGCCTCCTGCCGTTCTCGCTTCTGTTTCCGTTTCCTGCGCTCGTCAGACATTTTGTAATTTTGTAATCGGGTAATTTTTGTAACTTACCAAGGCTGACTTATGCAACGTGGCAAATACTTCGATGCGTCCGCGGCTCGTAAAATTGCAAATTACAGATTACCAAATTGCAAAATTCACACGACCACGCGCAGGGCTGATGGCAAGACATCGAGTGCCTGGCAATGTAGTGTCATGACCTCGCCATCAATCATTACGTCCACAGGTTCGTCGAGATGGAAATCGATCCGCCTGGCGGCACGGCGCTCGGCCAGCGGATGGTTGATGTGCGTCCCATCATACAGAGTCGGCAGGTTGCGGATCAGTCCCGTGCGCCCGATCGGGCCCCAGCGGACGTATTCAATCAGGCCATCGTTGATTGCTGCTTTGGGAGCAATCATCATGGTGCCGCCCGTAAACTTGCTGTTGTTAAAGGTCAGGAACAAACAGGGCCGGCGGTCGATACTCTCTCCGCCATCAACCCGCAAAGGAAACGGCCGGCGCCGGAAACGGGCAAGACAGATGAAAATGGAAGTCTGATATCCCAGTTCCCCCCACGCGCTGAAACGCCGCGCTCGCATTGTCGCGACGTCCGCCGCGAAGCCCATGCTCAGGAGGTTGATGTAGTGAAGCACACCATCTGCATGTTTCAGGCGAAGCACATCGCAGGGCTGTGAACGCCTCGCCAGCAGCGCTTCCATGGCGAATTCCACACCCTGATCGCTGAAGTCGCGGAGAAAAGAATTTCCGGTGCCGAGGGGAAGAAAGGCGAGCGTGGGAGGGTCCGAATGGGGCGTTCGCGGAAACAAACCATTCACGATTTCGAACGAAGTGCCGTCGCCACCCACAGCAATGAAATTTCGGGTTCCTCGCGCGTACGCATCACGAGCGATTTGAGACGCTTCGCCGGGTTGCTGTGTTTCCGCCGTCGCAATTTCGAAGCCGCTGCTACGCAGGCGCTCCAGCGCAGGCCCAACAAGCTTTCGGCAACGGCCCCCGCCAGCCGCCGGATTGATGATCGCAAGAAAACTGTCACTCACAGTGCGGCCAGGTCTGCGCGAGTGCGAGTTTTACGAATGTCTTCAGCGAGCTCCGCGCGTTTGATTTTCATCGAGGCAGTCCGCGGAAAATCTTTGTTCCAGATCAACTGTGCACGCACGCGTTTGAAATCGGGAAGGCGGCGGTTGCGCGCGGCAAGGTCTTCCTTCAACTCGCGCGAGAACTCCTGGTTCTGTTCCAGCCTCAGCACCAGGACGAGTATTTCCCGCCCCAGCTTGTTCTCCGGCCAAATATAGTTCGCAGCGAAGATGCAGTACTCCTTCACCGGCACGCCTTCAAAAAAACTTTCAATATCTTCCGGATAGATGTTCTTGCCACCCTCGGTCACGATCAGGTTTTTCTTGCGGCCAAACAGCTGCAGGTGGCCATCGCGCCGCAGGCGGCCAAGATCTCCGGTAAGCAGCCAGCCGTCAACGATGGTTTGCGCCGTCAGTTCAGGATCATCGAGATAGTGCGACATCACAGTATTGCTCTTCGCGGCGACCTCGCCGATGCCGTCTTGATCGGGATTCAGAATCCGCAATTCCACTCCGGGTAGCGGCTTTCCTACCGTATCCGGACGAAAGGGTTTGAGATCGTTGACGGTCAACGCGGTGCACGCTTCGGTAAGTCCATAGCCATTTGCCACCGGGACGCCGAGATCATAGAAAAACTGCAATGTGGACGGCTCCATAAACGCGCCGCCAACGATGATGGCGCGCAGCTGATCTCCGAATGCCTTGTGGATTTGCGGCATCAGTTTGCGGCTGAGAGCGACATTGGGACGACGAAACGCCAGCGCCTTGTTGAGTCCGATCACCGCTTTCAGCAGCATGCGTTTGTGTGACGGCAGCTCAGCAAACTTCGCCTTCAGCCCGCGCTCGAGGTTCCTTAACACCATCGGGACAAGGCTGACGTAGGTGATCTGGTAACGCATGAACGCGTCGCGTACAAACTCTGGACGCAATGTTCGTAGATGGACTACGCAGGCACCGCAGACAAACGGCCCAATAAACCCGACCATGAAGTCGATCGCATGATTTGTCGGCAGAATACTCAGGTAGCGCACTCCCGGCCAGAATGGATACCACGACGTCAATGACTTGCACTGCTGCAGGTAATTTTCGTGAGTGAGAACGCATCCTTTGGGACGTCCGCCCGTGCCTGACGAATACACAATGCAGGCGACGTCTTCGCGAGTTCGCGCAATAAAATCTGGCGATCCTTTGCGGCGAAAATCTTCCCAACGGAACGCACCTGCCAAATCCGCCGCAGGGGGAGCCTCGGCCACGAGAACGGTGCGCAAGCTGTGCGTCTTGAACTCCGGCGACGCCATCATCGCGCGCCACAGGTAATACTCCACCACCAGGAATTTGGCCTTCGAATGCGCCAGCAACTGCAGTTGCTCGCTGGCAGATAATTTGTAATCGAGCGGGACCAGCACTCCGCCGGAATGAAAAATTGCGTACGCCGAAATCAGCCACTTGGACTGATTGGTCATGATGATGGCGGCACGGTCTCCGGCGGCGAACTCCGCGTCTTGCAGAGCCCGTGCCAGGGGCTGGGCTATGGACTTGAAGTCGGCGTAGGTCAACCGCGTCTTCTCGCGGTCGCGCTCCGCCTCGATCAGACACTCCTGGTTCGGCCAGCGATCGAGCGCGTCGCGTAACGCCGCTCCCAGCGAGGAGTATTGGTCGAGGTTCAGCATGAACGCTCTATTTCAACACAGAGGCATACAAACACGGACAAAAGCATGTTTGTCATCTGGTTGCCAGTTCGTGGGGTGCCGCGAGGAGCGCAAGACATTATGGTCAATATTTCTCGGCGCGTCAGTGTCTCGGCGGTGAATGCGGTTCACAATCTCGCCTGGATGCGGCTGGCCAAAGTGCGGAAATCAGACACTCCTTGCAGTTCGTAGTCCGGCAGTTCAACACGAAAATGATTTTCCAGGCGGGTCAAAAGATCGAGCGCCTGCAGGCTATCTATGCCTAGGGTCTTGAAGAAGTCATCGTCCGGCGTAAGCTTCTCGCGCGGCACTTTAAAATGCGCCGCCGCCAGGGAAAGGATTTCGTCAAGCGTCTGATCTTGTGTTCGCATATTCCTGACTACTGACTACCGTCTGCTGACTACCGGTTTAAGGTAAATACGGCTGCGCATCGGTCGATTCCACGAACTTCCTCAACCCAGCATCCACCGCCGGCTTCATGAACAGCTCGCAGAAGAGATCGATTTCTTGCTGTAACTCATCATATGGAACCGGTTTGATGAAGCGCTTGGCCGCCGCCGCGGTCTGGCGATCAAATTTCCCCAACTGCGCCGCGGACGAACGCGCCACGCGCAGTGCCTCGCCTTCCGCTACAACCTGGCTGACCAGCCCGAGGGACTGCGCCTTTGTCGCGTTGATACTGCGGCCGGTCAGCAATAAATCCCGGACTACGGCGTTGCCCAAATCCCGCTTCAGCCGGGGAATTCCGCCGAACCCCGGAATCAATCCCAACCGCAACTCGGGGAAACAAAAACGTGCCATCTTGTCGGCAACGATTAAATCGCATACCAGCGCCAATTCGAACCCGCCGCCGAACACTACGCCGTGAACGGCCGCAATCGTGGTCAGAGCCGAGCTATCAATCGCGTTCATGACGCGATGAATCCGCTCGAGGTAATTGCGTACGCCTTTGGCAGCTTCCGACCGCTCCATCTCCTGCGAACGGTGATACAACTCGCGCAAGTCCGCTCCGGCGCAAAAGCCGCAGCTCAGGGTGCTGTAAATGATCAGACAGTGTGCATCATCTTCGACCTGCTTCAGCGCTGTAACAAACTGTTCCAG
>Ga0070741_10019783_pt1 | contig 10715 bp, 5 predicted proteins | sample Coa_R1_4_FD_66440 | JGI IMG/M metagenome (GOLD analysis project Ga0070741, IMG submission 66440) | Surface soil microbial communities from Centralia Pennsylvania, which are recovering from an underground coalmine fire - Coalmine... | ecosystem: Environmental > Terrestrial > Soil > Unclassified ... | reverse complement strand
ACGTTCACGCCCGGTGCGGCCAGCGGCGACGTGCGCTCGGGATCCCAGCTGTCACCGCGGACGACGTGCTCGATCGTCCAGCGTCCGTTGCGCAGTGAAACGTCGCACGCGAGGTGCCCGACGGGATAGGGCGGCGGCGGCTTGATGTCGCCGCCCATTTCGTAGGCGTGGGACGTGCCCAGCTCGCCCTGCATCTCCCACATCAGGTCCGAGAACTCGAGGCGGCTGCAGACCTTGTCGACCAGCGGCAGGTAGCGGAGGTAGATGCGGTCCCAGTCGACACCGGAGAGGTCGGGAACCCAGAAATGCTCGCGCTGGAAGCGCCACGCTTCGCGGTACATCTGGTGCCACTCGCTGCCCGGGTCGACGGACACGCGCACGCGGGACAGGTCGATCCACCCGCTGGCGCGGCTCGGCCCTTCGCGTTCCGTCGCGGCCTCGGGCTTGGCCCCCGCGCGTACGGCGCGCAGTCGCGGACCCGCCGAGTACACGAGCGTCTTGTTGTCCTGCGACAGCGTGAAGCTGCCCATGGCCGGGATGAGCGTCTCGAGCTTCAGCTCCTCGAGGTCGTAGCTCTCGAGCTTTCCACGCGCCGGAGCGTCGAACGTGAAGATGTCGTCGCCCAGGGAGCCGAGGACGGGATGACTCGCGATGAGCACCTTTCCGGAGATGCCGCGGATCTGGGTGTAGCGCCCCTCCGGCATCGGGAACGCCACGACGCGCTGATCGATGCCGTCGAGGTCGACGCGGACCTCCGGTCGCTTCGGCTTCGCGGACGGATCCGGCGGCGCCGAGGGCTTGTCCGGCGGTTTCGGTCCGCCGAGTCCCCGGGGCTTCGCCACGAACGGCGACGGCTGATCGGCTTGCAGCGGAATGAGATGCGGACGCCCGCCCCGCGGGAACCCGAACGTGTTGTAGAAGGCGTCGTAGACCGGATCGAACACGCGAAACGACAGGAAGTAGAGGTACTTGCCGTCCGGATCGAAGGACGGCGCGTAGTCGTAGAAGTCCGGACGGGTGACCAGATGTGTGCGCCCGTTGGCCGGCTCCGCGAGCTTGATCGAGTACGTGCGCTGCGTGGTCGGACACGCGTACGCGATGTAACGCCCGTCCGGCGACCACGCGGCGTCGGCGATGCGCTGGTACGGGCTGCGATCGAGGACCTTCATCTGCCCGTTGCGCAGGTTCACCCAGATGAGCTCGTTGCGGTGGTTGGTGATCGCGACCTCGTTCGCGACGGGCGAGGGCACCATCTCGATCGCGCGGCCGATGTCGAGGCCGTCGAGGCGGCGCACGCGCGCCGGCTCGTCGTTCTTGTAGACCTCGAGCGCTTCCTCGCCGCCCTCGTCCGAGATGCAGACGATGGACGCGCCGTCGAACGTCCAGCGCGCGAGGCGGTAGCGCACACCGTCCCGCTGCCCGAACTGCCGCACCGCCTGCTCCCAAAGCGGCATCGTGTGCAACTTGCCGCGTGCGTTCATCACCAGTGAGTGGCCCTCGGGATGCACGCCGTAGGCGTGGAGGAAGCGTCCGGCTTCGACGAACCGGCGGTTGCGCTGGATCCGCGGGCTACGCAGGTCGATGTCGACGCGCCGTGAGGCACCGCTGTTCGGGTCGAGGATCCAGATTTCGGCCGCGTTCTGGTACACGATCCGGCGCCCGTCGGTCGCCGCCCACCGCGCGTAGTACGTGTCGTGATCGGTGTGACGGCGCAGATCGCTGCCCGCCGGCGTGCACGAGTAGATGTTGCCGATGCCTTCGTGGTCCGAGATGAAGTAGATCCGGCGTCCGACCCAGAGCGGCGACGCGTGATTGCCGCCGGCATCGAGCAAACGGTTGAACTCGCCGTCGCCGTCGACGTCGATCCAGATGTCGCCGCGGGTGCCGCCCCGGTAGCGCTTCCAACGCGCCGGGTCTACGGTCTGGCGGCCGAGGACGATGCCGTTTCCGTCGGGTGCGTAGGCGAGCTCGGTGGCCGGTCCGACGGGAAGGCGCTCGGGGACGCCGCCTTGCGGTGAAACCGTGTACATGTGCCAGTCACCGCGGTTCGCGCGGCCGGCGTCCGACATGAAGATGATGCGGCCGTCGGGACTCCATCCGCGTACGGCGGTGTTCGCTCCGAGATAGGTCAGGCGCCGCGAAGAGCCGCCGCCCGCGGGCATGACGTAGACCTCGGGGTTGGCCTCCTCGGTTCCCGTGTACGCGATCCACTCGCCGTCGGGCGAGACCATCGCGCGCCCCACGACGGGACCGAGGTTGGCCGTGAGCCGCCGGGCGACGCCGCCGCCGCGCGGGACCGTCCACAGGTCGTCTTCGGTGAGGAACACGATCGTGTCGCCCGCGATGGACGGCAGCCGGAAGTAACCGAGGTTGTCAGGCATGAGTGCCGATTCTAGTTACGCCCGGCCCCGGGCGGCGAGGAGGGGCACGAGCATCTCGTCCGGCGTGAGACTGCCGTGGCCGGACACCAGCCGCGACTCGCCCGGATTGCGCGGATCGTCGAAGGCGACCGGCTCGCGCGCCGCCACCACGACGTCGCCGATGCGGCGCGCGATCTCGGGCGTTGGCGCAACCGGGCCGAGCAGCCGCTCGTCGATGACCTGCTCGCGCGAGAACACCCACGAGTGCGACGTGTGGGTCTGGCAGACCGCGTCGTACAGATCCCGCCCGGCACCTTTCTTCGCGTGCAGATACCGGAAGCGCGACTCGCCGGATTGCACAGCGATGAGCTCATCGTGCTCCGCGAAGTCGACCCGGCGTTCGTAGTGAACGTGCCCGTGGTCCGCGCTGACAGCGACCGCGACGTTGGCCGGCAGCGCGTCGAGGAGGCGTCCTACGAGGTCGTCGCAGAACGCGATCTCCCGCTCGAAGTACTCGTCGCGCAGCCCGTAGACGTGCGCCACGACGTCCAGCGAGTCGTAGTAGGCGTAGACGAAGCGCTGCCCTTCACCGACCAGACGGCGGCAGTGCTCGACCAGCGTCGCCGTCGACTGCCAGCCGCGGAAGTCGGCGCCGCGCAGCTGCATGGCCGTGAAGTTCGTGTGGCGGAACTCCGAGCGGTTCACGACCGGGATCGGCTCGCCGTCGAACGCATCGCGCGGCTGGAAGTCGGCGGGGTCGGGTTCGGCCCCCTTGGTGCCGTGCAGCTTCCAGCGAATCACGTTGAGGACGCCGGTCCCGATGAAGATGCGGTAGCCGACCACCCCGTGCTCGGCCGGCGTGAGACCCGTCGAGATCGACGTGAGCGCCGTCGGCGTCGTCGACGGCACCACGGTGGTGATCGGGCCCCCTTCGAGCGTCGACAGCACCGGCAGGGAGCGCGATGCGACCTGCGACCAGCCGAGTCCGTCGAGGATCAGCATCACGACGGCGTCCGCGCCCTTGACCGGCGAGGGAACCCAGTCGGCCCCCGCGCGCAGCGCGCGCACGAGCCCCCGCGTGTTCGGACCGCCGTAATCGGGACGAACGAAGTCCATTCGAGCTCGATCCGTTCGAGGGGCTCGCTCTGCTCGATCCATATCGCGGATGCTAGCGGCGTGCGACCATCGGACGCGTGAGAAAGCTCGCCCTGGTCGCCGTCTTCGTGCTCCTGGCCGCGTCCTGCGGGAAGTTCGCGCGCACGAACAGCGCCGTCAGCGGCTCGCCGAAGCCGACGACGCCCACGAAGGTCGGACAGGGCATCGTCTTCGTGACCGCGTCGCCGGAGCCGAGCGGCGCCAAGTCCGGATCCGCCGGGGGCGCCACGTCCGCGCAGCCGTACTTCGTCCTGCACCTTCTCGACGAGAACAACAACAAGCCCTACGGGATCCCGGTGCGGTTCGACGGCGCCGTCCACCGCACGCTCACCAGCGACGCGTCGGGCACGGTGAAGTTCGTCGCGCCCGAGGGCACCTACTCCCTGCGCATCGACAAGGGCTGCTACCCGGATCTGCTCATCTCGCAAGGCGTGACGGGCACCATTCACCTCTACCAGGGAGCGCCGCGCAGCGCGGACGTGCGCGTCGGCTGGCAGCACCGCTTCGGTCCGAGCGGCGTGTCCACGTCGGACGCGCCCGGCGACTGGACGATCAACACTCCCGTCCACATTCGCTACGACGTCGTCGACCGCTGCCAAAACGATCTCGCAAAGAACGCACGGTTCCCGACCTTCGTGTTCCATCCGTCGTCCAACGTCGCGCTCGTCGGGACGCAAGTGCTCGCGTCCGACTCCGGCGGACGCGCCACCGCCACGGCCAAGTGCACGAAGGTGGGCGACATCGGCCTGACGATGGTCGACGGCTTCAACCCGGCCGACCACGCCGATCTGCTCGGTGCCGCCAGCAGCTACAACGGACGTCCGCGTTGCGCGAAGTAGTCCCGCGGCGGGGATAGCCTTGGTGTATGGCCGAGGCCTCCTTCGAGCGTGAGGTCCAATCGCTCGCTCGCCGGATCAACGAGGCCGGCTCGAAGGTTCCCGCCCGTATCTACCACCTGAGCTTCCTGACCGACCGCCTCCTGGCGCGGGCGATGCAGCATCCGGAGTTCAAGACGCAGCTGTTCCGCTTCATCGACGTCTTCCCGGCGTGCCGCAACGACGCGGACGTGCTGCGGCATCTGGAGGAGTACTTCGACGGCATCGACATTCCCGGGGCGCTCGAGCTGGGCCTCGACGCGGCGGAGCACGTGCCCTTCGGCGCGAAGATCACCGCATCGGTTACGCGCCGAAACGTGCTGCGCATGGCGCACCAGCTCATCGCGGGCTCGACGCCCCACGACGCGCTTCCGACGCTGAGGACGTTGTGGCGCGACGGCGAGGCGTCGACCGTCGACCTGCTCGGTGAGAAGACGGTGACCGAAGACGAAGGCGAAAGCTACGCGCGGCGCGTGCACGAGCTCCTCGACACGCTCGCGGCCGACGCGGCGTCGTGGCCGCCCGATCCGCACCTCGAGCGCGATCCGTGGGGCGCCGTGCCGCGGGTCAGCGTGTCCGTCAAGCCGACGGCGCTCGCGCCGCTCTTCGGCCCCCTGACGCGGGACGAGGGGCTGCGCGAAGCCACCGCCCGCATGCGCGACATCTGTGCGCACGCGCGCGATCTCGGCGCGGCCGTGTACCTGGACATGGAGTCCTACGACGTCAAGGACCTCACGCTCGAGCTCGTCCGGCGCATCGGCGAAGCGTTTCCGCAAGGCCTGCATCTCGGTGCCGTGGTGCAGGCGTACCTGAAAGAGTCCTACGACGACCTGCGCGCGCTCGTCGACTGGGCGCGCGGACGCGCTCCCTTGAGCATCCGTCTCGTCAAAGGCGCGTACTGGGACTACGAGACCATCAACGCCGCCGCGCACGGCTGGCCGTCGCCGGTGTACGCGCGGAAAGCCGAGACCGACGCGAACTACGAACGCTGCATCGATCTGCTCGTCGCGAACGCGGGCGCCGTGCGTCCGGCCTTTGCGAGTCACAACATCCGCTCACTCGCCTACGCGATGACGGCTGCCCGCACCGCCGGTCTTCACGACACGGCGATCGAGCTGCAGCTGCTCTACGGCATGGCCGAGCCCGTGCACGCCGCGCTGCGGCGGATGGGCATGCGCGTGCGCGCCTACGCACCGGTCGGGGAGCTCGTTCCGGGCATGGCGTACCTCGTGCGGCGGCTGCTCGAGAACACGGCCAACGAATCGTTCCTGCGCCACGCCTACGCGGAGGCCGACGACCTCGAGGAGCTGATTCGTCCGCCGCACGTGTCCGGGGAGCAGACGACGCAGGCTCGCACCGGCTTCGCAAACGAGCCCGTGTCCGAGTTCCGCAGACCGGGCCCCCGCAACGCGATGGCCGACGCGGTCGCGAAGGCGGCGCCGGAATTCGACGCCCCGCTGCTCGTCGACGGCAAGCCCGTGCGCACCGCCGACGTCATCGTGTCCGTCGACCCGGCCGATCCGTCGCGCGTCGTGTGCCGCTCGGCGCGCGCAACGGCGGCCGATGCCGACCGCGCCGTGGAGATAGCGCTGCGCGCGCAGCCGGCGTGGGCCGCGGCGCCGGCCCAGAAGCGGGCCGACGTGCTTCGCCGGGCCGCCGCGATCATGCGCACGCGGCGTGGACAGCTCGCTGCCCTCGAAGTGCTCGAAGCCGGAAAGCCCTGGCCGCAAGCCGACGCCGACGTGTGCGAGGCGATCGACTTCTGCGAGTACTACGCGAGCGAGGCGCTCCGGCTGGCGGAGGGCCGGTCGCTCGGCCAGGTCCCCGGCGAGCACAACGAGATGCACTACCAGCCTCGCGGCATCGTCACCGTCATCTCGCCGTGGAACTTCCCGCTCGCGATTCCCTGCGGACAGGTGACTGCGCCGCTGGTGTGCGGCAACGCCGTTCTGTTCAAACCGGCCGAGCAGACGCCGGGCATCGCCTACCGCCTCGTGCAGATCCTGCTCGACGCCGGAGCTCCGCCCGGCGTGATCGCATATCTGCCCGGGCTCGGCGAGGAGGTCGGTGCGCACCTCGTCGACCATCCGGACACGTCCGTCATCGCGTTCACGGGTTCGAAGGACGTCGGGCAGCAGATCATCGAGCATGCGTCCGTCACTCGTCCCGGACAGCGGCACGTCAAGCGCGTCATCGCCGAGATGGGCGGAAAGAACGCGATCGTCGTGGACACCGACGCCGACCTCGACGTCGCCGTCCCCGCGATCATCGACAGCGCGTTTGGCTACGCGGGTCAGAAGTGCTCGGCCGCCTCACGGCTCATCGGCGTCGGGCCGATCTTCGACGAGCTGGTCGAGCGCGTCGTCGGGGCCGCGAGGATCGTCCCGGTCGGACCGCCGGCGCAGATGTCGACGGTCGTCGGCCCTCTCGTCGACGAGGACGCCTACAAGCGCGTGCGCCGCTACCAGGAGATCGCGCACGACGAGGGCGAGGTGGTCCTGCAGCGCGACGACATCCCGGACCACGGATGGTTCGTCGGGCCGACGGTGGTCGTCGCCGAGTCGGCGGACGCGCGCATCGCCACCGAGGAGATCTTCGGCCCCCTGCTCACGTGTTTGCGGGCGGAGTCGCTGGACGAAGCGCTGCACCTCGCGAACATGCCGCCGTACGCGCTCACCGGCGCCGTGTTCTCACGGCTGCCGTCGACGATCGCCCGCGTGAGACGGGAGCTGCGCGCCGGCAATGTCTACGTCAACCGCTCCACGACGGGGGCGATGGTCGGGCGCCAGCCCTTCGGCGGCTTCGGGTTGTCGGGCGTCGGGTCGAAAGCCGGCGGACCGGACTACCTGCTGCAGTTCGTGGATCCGCGTGTGGTCACGGAGAACACGATCCGGCAGGGGTTCGCACCGCCGGAGAGCTAAACGGGAATTCTGCGGTTGGCCGCGAAGCGGCGGCCGAGGTCGACGATGCCGCGCGTGTCGAAGTGGATCGGCGAGCTCGGATCGCGTGCAAGACCGTCCGTCGAGACGATGTACGTCCGCGGGACGGACGCCGCGACCTCCGCCTGGGAGCCCCGCACCTGATCGCTGTAGCGGTACAGAGGGCTGATGTGCTTGAGGTCGGGGATTCGTCCGATCACGAACGGCATGTCCGGCGCGGCGAGGTCGGCGCGCATCGAGGTGATGAACGTGGCGAGGTCCTGCGCGTAGCGTCCGGCTCCGTATTTCACGACGGACTCCGACTCGCCCTGCATCCAGAAAAAGCCGGCGATCTCGACGGCGGTGTGCGACTGCGACTCGAGGAGATGCTTGGCGAGGCGTACGCGCTGGACGAGCTGCGGATACAGACCGAGCACGTTTCCCGGCCTCCAGTCGAAGCCGATGTTGGTGCCGTTGCGCGCGAGCTTGACCACCGCGATCTCGGCGTTCGGATGCCGGCCGGCCAGCGCGGCGGCGGCGGACAGCTCCGGACCGAACCCCGAATGGGACGCGGGCTGGGTCAGCTCGGTGGGGGCCTGGAGGGTCGTCCAGCGGCCGGGGTAGTCCTCGACCGGACCCCAGAAGCGCACGTTGCGTACGGGCGCGGTCAGCTTGGCGTCCACGGTCGCGAGCTTCGCGGTCATGGCGGAGTAGCCGACCATGTTGGACTGTCCCGCGAAGACGTACATGCGAATGGGGGCGGCGACCGCCTCCGCCCGGCCGGTGCCCAGGAAGGGCGCCAGGAGCGCGAAGAGACAGACGGCCCTCCACAAACGTGCGCCGCGAGACACCCTGCGAACCCCCTGTGGCCCGAACCCGTCCGACGTTCAACAAACCCGCCAGCGAAACTGTAACGGTTGGCACCGTCGTCTGCCACAACTTCGGAGGCTAGGTTGGCCGCGAGCATGAGCACCGGATCGGGGGCCCAGCGGGTCGCCTTCCTGTCCCTGTTCTGGACGGCGTGCATCGCCGCCGCCAAGCTCGCCGTCGGCCTGCGCATACGGTCCGTGGCGCTCGTCGGCGACGGCCTGCACTCCGGACTCGACATGCTGGCGGCGGCGCTCACGCTCGCGGCGGTGCGGTGGGCGTCCAAGCCGCCGGACCTCGAACATCCGTACGGGCACGGCCGGGCCGAGAACCTTTCCGCGCTCGGCCAGGCGGCGCTGATGATCCTCATCGCAGCCGGCGTCGCGCTCGAGGCCGTCGGCCGTCTGCGCTCGAACTCGGCGATCGACGTCCGGGCCTACGTCTTCGTCGTCCTCGCGATAGCGATCGCGCTGGACGCCGGGCGCGCGGCCGTCCTCCACCGTGCGGCCCGTCGCTTCGACAGCCCGGCCCTCGGCGCGAGCGCCGTGAACTTCACCGCGGATATCGGCGAATCGGCCGTCGTGTTCGTCGGCCTGCTCGCCGTGAAGGCCGGGTTTCACCGGGGCGACGCGGTGGTCGGTCTGGTGGTCGCCGCCTTCATGTTCGGGATCGCGCTTCGCGTCGGACGGTCGGCGTTCTCCGTCCTCATGGACCGCCAGCACCCGGACATCGCCGAGCGCGTGTCCGCCGCGGCCGGTGCCGTGCCCGGCGTCGTCGACGTCGGCGAGGTACGGGTGCGCCGTTCGGGGGCCGATGCGCACGCCGAAATGACGGTGACGGTGCCGCGCACCTCGTCGGTCGAGCAGTCGCACGGCATCACCGAGGCGGTCGAGGCCGCCGTCGCGCAGGCCGTGCCCGGCACCTCGTCGACGGTGCACGTCGAACCGAGCAGCGAAGGTGAGGACGTCGTCGCGCGCACGTTCGCGGCTGCCAACCGCATCGGTATGGCCGATCAGGTCCACAACGTGACAGTGATCGAGCATCCCGAAGGCATGTGGCTGACGCTGCACGCCAAAGTCGACCCGGACATGCCCCTCGCACGAGCGCACGACGTCACGGACACCCTCGAGCGCGAGCTGCGGAGCGAGATCAACGGCCTCGCGCGCGTGGAGATCCACCTGGAGCCCCGGGAACCGACGCCGCTGCACGGCACCGTTGTCGGCGCGCGGCACGCATCACTCATAGACGCCGTTCGCGAGATCTGCGAGGCGCACCGTCCGATCACGACGTGCCACGAGGTCGCGGTCACCCAGGCCGAGGACGGGCTCCATCTGGTGGTCCACTGCGAGGCGCCGCCCGGTGAGACCATCGCCGCGATCCACGATGCGTCGCTGGCTGTGGAAAACGAGATCCACCGGCGCTACTCCGAGGTCCGCGCCGTCACGATCCACTTCGAGCCCGAGGCCACCGGCTAACCTCTGATGGACATGAACATCTACAAACGCGTGAAGGCCGATCCGGCCGCGTGGTTCTCGGCGGACGAGGTCCAGAAGGCCAAGGATTATCAGCGTCCTCTTACGTTCGTCCGCGTCCTGAACAGCGTCGTCGGTCTCGGAGTGCTGCTCATCATCGTCTCGACGCACCTGAACGTAAAGGTTGCCGACCGCTTCGGCGGGCACGCGTGGTACACGCGGCTGCTCGCCGTCCTGGGTTTCCTGCTGATCGTCGACTCGGCTCTCGACATTCCCTTCGACGCGTGGAAAGAGTTCGCGCACGAACGGAAGTGGGAGTTCTCGACGCAGACGACGGCCGGCTTCGTGTCGGACATCTTCAAGGGCATCGTGGTCGCATTCGTGATGTTCGGCGCGTTGATGACGGCGATGTGGGCGCTCATCCGTGCGACGTCGTTGTGGTGGATCTTCGGGTGGCTGGTGTTCATGCTGTTCGGCGTCGTGATCGCGCTGCTGGCACCGGTCGTGATCCTGCCGTTGTTCAACAAGTTCACGCCGATGGACAACGAAGGACTCGTGGAGCGGTTGCAGGGGCTCGCGCGCCAGGCGGGCCTCAACATCTCCGGCGTGCAAGTGATGGACGCAAGCAAGCGCACGCGCAAGGACAACGCCTTCTTCATCGGACTCGGATCGACGCGCCGCGTCGTGATCTTCGACAACATGCTCACGCAGCCGGACGACTCGATCGCCACCGTCGTCGCCCACGAGCTCGGGCACTGGCGCCGCCGGCACATCGTGCGGTTGCTCAGTGTGGGCACGGTGTTGTCGTTCCTGCTCTTCTTCCTCCTGCACGTCGTCACGTCGTGGGGACCCGCGCTACGGTGGGTCGGCGTGACGTCCATCAAGGATCCGGCGGCGCTTCCGCTCTTCCTGCTGGTACTGATCGGCGGGCAGCTCCTGCTCCAGTACGGGCAGGCGTGGCTGTCGCGCGCGCTCGAGCGTGAAGCCGACCTCGAAGCGCTGGAACTGACGCAGGATCCCGACGCGTTCACGACGATGATGCGTGGGCTGAGCACCAAGAACCTGTCC
>Ga0070741_10019782_pt1 | contig 10715 bp, 7 predicted proteins | sample Coa_R1_4_FD_66440 | JGI IMG/M metagenome (GOLD analysis project Ga0070741, IMG submission 66440) | Surface soil microbial communities from Centralia Pennsylvania, which are recovering from an underground coalmine fire - Coalmine... | ecosystem: Environmental > Terrestrial > Soil > Unclassified ... | reverse complement strand
GCTTGGTGCCGCTCGCGTTGAAATGCTGACGCCAAGTATTGATCGGAGGCGAAAACAGGCTGCCAGCCTGCCATTCGAAGGTTATCTTGCGGTCGCTGTGATTCCAGATCGATGTGGAGCCGCTGCCTTCAAGGACATAGATCAACTCTTCGAACAGGACTCTTTGCGGCTTGATATTCTTGCCTGGCGCGATTTCGCAAAGATAAGCATCGTTGACGTCACCGGTGCCGATCAGATTGAGATAGACTCCGCGTGCATCTTTCCAATCCCAGGGCGAAAGCTCCACCTTCCGCAAATCTTCGATATAGAATTCGCGGAGGATCGGAATGCCTTGAGACTCGATCCATTTGTGATACGCGCTCTTGCCGCCGATCTCGGCCGGCTTTCCCTTGATCATGTCATTCCTGCATCAGGCCGTTAATGCGCTTTCGAAGTTGTTCTTTCGTGGTGACGGTAAAATTCCAGTCATAGGGATCGAAATAATTCACGCCCGGCCGCGGAATCGCTTCCCTGGGAAGATCGGCATCCGTATCGGCGCGCGCCGGTACCATGCTGAAGGCATGGCCATAGGCATCGCTTCCTTCTTTGGTGGCGATCCAATTCGCGAAAACCTTTGTCGCGTTCGGATGGGGCGCGTGATCGAGGACGGCTAGCTGATCGCCGCCCGACAGGTATCCCGGCATGTCTGAAAGTTCATAAACCGCCCGCAAAGGAAAGCCTTGCCGTTGCAACCGGTCAATTTCACCGGCCTCGGCGCCAAAGGAGATAGGATAGGTGCCGCGCACGACCCAATCGGTCAGCTGATGTCGATCGCGCGTGATGGCCGGCTTCTGAGCGATCAGCAGAGCTTTCATGAAATCGTCCCCGAAAAGCATGTCGAGCTGCGCGGCGTGGTTGCTGCCGGTGCCCGACACCGTCGGATCCATGAACGCAATTTTTCCTTTCCATTTCGGATTGATCAGATCGCGCGACGAACGCATTTCATCCGGTTTGACTTTGTCCGTGTTGATCGTGAGAACCGGCGTTACCGTATTGAAGAGCCGCAAGACAAACTGCTGTTCGGGGTCGACGAACCAGAGCTTTCCATTTTTCCAATTTGAGCCGTCGATGACTTCCGGTAGCACGAGTAGCGGCTTAAGCGGCGCCAGCATTTTGTCCTGATAAAAACGCTTGGACATGGTCTGAATGCCGGCGATCACAACATCGGCGGAATAGATTCCGGCGCTTCGCTCCGCGCGCAGCCGTTCCGCCGTGGCGCTGCTGCGACCGCTGATGTATTCGAGATTGATCCCGTAGCGTTTGTGAAAAAGCTCGGGCAGCAACTTGCGCGCCGTAGGTTCCGGCGGCGCGAGGAGGACGACTTTGCCTTCTTTTCTCGCGGCGGCGACGGTTTCGTCCCATGCCATCTGGTCGAATGCGCTTTGCGCCAAAGCCACGGGTGCCAAGGCGATGAATATCAGCAGCGCAATTGCCCGGATCATCGGCAGCCTCCCCTGTGCGCTTATGCCGCCGCGACTGCGTCCATTCGACAGATGACGCCGTTCTTCGCCAGCTCCTCCTCGAACATACGGCGGATCATAGGATCTTCGTCGGCGTATTCGATCTGGTCGCCGCCCCCCTTGATGCTGGTATCGCCAGTGTAATCCTTATTGCCCCAAGGCCGCGCGTATTTGCCGCCGCCAGCGCGAAGCGCGAGATAACGCGCGGGCGTGCTGCCAGTGTTGAAATGCTGGTGAAACCACATGTCGGGCGGCACGACCACGCTGCCGTCCTTCCAGTCGAAGCGCTTGATCGGCTCGCCTTCCGGCCACATCAGGGAGTAGCCCTGGCCGCCAACGACGACGACGTGGGCGCCGGGACCGTGGCGATGCGCTTTTTTGTAGGTGCCGACCGGGAATTCCGAGATATGCACCCCCATGCAGTTTTCAGCGAGCGCGATCTGGATATTCTTGCCGCCGGCTCCGCGGCGCTCTAGCGCGTAGAGTTCGAGATTGCGAATGTCGGCGACGAAATTCGTATCCCAGATATGCCGGCCTCTGCGCTGAAACGTTTCACCTTCGCCGGAAAACGCATCGGCCTCGCCGTCGAAACGGTTGGCAAAGGCATGGGAATTATTGACGATGAAATTTGTGTCGCGGAAAAGATTGAATAGCGGCGGCGCCGAGGTTACGGCGAAAAGCCGCGCCGGCTGTGAGCCGCTACCGTTGAAATGCTGGCGCCAAGTGTTGATCGGCGGCGAAAAAAGGCTGCCCGCTTGCCATTCGAACGTGACTTTCTTCTTTTCGTCGTTCCAAACCGATGTCGAGCCGCTTCCCGCGACGACGAAATAAGTTTCTTCGAATAGCAGCCGTTGCGGCTTCAGTGAGCCGCTCGGTGGAATTTCGACAAGGTAGCTGTCATTGATGTCGCCGGTGCCGATGAGATTCATTATCGCACCGCGGCCGCCTTTCCACGGCCAAGGAGCAAGCTCGACCTTGCGAAGATCCGCGATATAGAAATCGCGGATGACGGGAACTCCCTGGCTTTCGACCCACTGTTGGTAGGCAGTTTTGCCGCCCAGCTCGAACTTTTGTCCTGGTTTCATGAAGCCTCGGCACGCATATCGGCATTGGCCAGTGGCGGGCGGCGCAGGCCGATCACCTCATTCACCACGTCAATGTTGATGATGCCGTTCTTTGCCGGATCGCGGATGACTCCGATCGGATCGCCGCCCTGCCGCACGATTTCGATCTGTTCCTGCAGCAGGCGGCGGAACATAACGATGCCGCGATCGCCGTGGCCGAGATGCTCCTGGGTCCGATCGGTGATCGCCCCCTGGGTTACCCAAGCCATTGCGTCTTGGCCGGAGACCGTATTCATCCTGAATTCGCCGTTTTCGTCCTTGAGCGGCGAATATTCGTAAGGCGGATCCTGATCCTCCGGCGTGCGGTCTGTGTTCGATGGAACGAAGTTCACCCGGTAGACCTGGGTATGGGTATCGTCGACCGGCACGCGGATCTGCATATTGTGCCGGAAACGGTTATTCAATTGACCGCGATCAGCCACCGATACATGACGCAGGATCGTCGGAAAGATCAGCGGATGCTCGTCGATCTGCTGCGGATCGCCCGGCTTCTTCCCCGGCGTGATGCGGCGCTTGTAGATGCCGTATTCGAAGCGCGTGAACTCATGCCTTTCGTTATATTGCCCAAGCTCGCGGCCATGCGTGGCGGTCGCGCCATGTAACCAGTAGAGATGCGAAGGATCGACCGAATTTTCCATCGGCTGCAGCCAATTGCAGTCAAGCATCGACTCCACCGTCACCCAGCGCTTGCCGTCTTCGCGCACGAGGCAATCCCAGCGCGGCAAAAGCGGCGCTGGTTGCGGGCCGAGATAGGCGAACAGCAGGCCGCACAACTTCTTCACCGGATAGGCGGGCTGCCGGATTTCGTTCTTGTAGGCCCAGTCGGGTGGCTCGGGTGGCGTTTCCAGGCAGTTGCCCTGCAGATCGTATTTCCAGCCATGATAGGGGCAGCGGATTCCGTCGTCTTCCACGCGGCCGTAATAAAGTGAGGCGAGGCGATGGCGGCATTGCTCGGCGACAAGGCCGTAGCGCGTCTCCTTTTCACCCGCCCTGTGTGGCATACGAAATACCACGAGCTTTTCCCCGAGCAGCGTAACGCGCTTGATCGGCTTTTCTTCGGTCAGGTCGCCTGAGATGGAGACCGGATGCCAGTAGCGCCGCAGCAATTCGCCGGCAGGCGTCCCGCGGCCGACACGCGTCAGGAGTTCATTCTCTGCCTCTCGCATCGCTCACCTCCCGCAACGCCACATTTCCGCGCGAAACCTCGGCGGTGTCAACTCGGCCGTGCCGGCGGATGACCGTCCGCGGTGAAGCGCTTATTTTTCTTTGCTCAGCATCGATTCATAGCCGAGGCTTTCCATCACTTCGACTACCGACCGACCGTCGCGGATCGCCTGCGCCATTTTTGCTTCCCGATCGGCCAGGGCTTCGGCCTGCGCCAAAACTTCCGATTCCCTGGCCTGCGGTATGAATACGACACCGCTACCGTCGGCGATGACCAGGTCGCCGGGATGGACCTGCACGCCTCCGCACGCGATTTCCTCGTTAAAGGATTGCTGCATCACACGGCCGCGCGCCGTCACCTGCACCGCCGCACGCGCATAAACCGGAAACCGCAGGTCACGGCTCTCGTCAATGTCGCGCGCGGCGCCATCGACGATCACCCCGCCAAGCTTTTTGACCTGCGCCGCCAGGGACAGCAAACCGCCCCAAGCGGCCACGTCCGTGCGTCCACCGTTATCGACCACGATCACGTCGCCGGACGCGGCGGCAGCGATCGCCGGCGTACCCAAATGCTGCTTCGGCTTGTCCAGGCCGGCGGGCTTGATCTTAACGGTTACGCAGCGGCCGACGACGCGCGGGCAAGACCACAGCGGCCGGATACCGAGCACCGCGCCTGTAAGACCGAGCCGGTCGAGCGCGTCCGATACGGCGCAACTGTCCAACCTGCCCAAGCGATTGATAGATTCGGATGTCATTCTTTCGTCTCTCTGGAAAATATTTAAGGCAGCAGCCGCGCCATCATTGACGGAGCGATGATTTTGCCAGTAAACGGCGGGTGACGATATAGAAGGCTTTGCACCGCAAGAAAATGGAAAGCTCCGTTTCCGCGCGCGAAATTACCAGTTTTGCCGGGCTTTCCCAGATTATCCTATCGAGAGGCGCGGGATGAGGATCAATCCCTTCCGCGTCCGGCTGCCGCCAGGGCTGTTCGCTCTGCGTGAGCGCAATTACGTCCTCTACCTCATTGGACAATTCACCTCGCAGTTGGGGAATTGGATTCAACTCACCGCGGTAAGTTGGATCATCTACGATATGACACAGTCGCCTTTTCAACTCGGTTTGAACGGGTTGTTCAGGGCGGTGCCGACGATTGCGCTGGGCTTGGTCGGGGGCGCGGTCGCCGATCGCGTGCCGCGGCGTGCGCTGATGTTCTTCACCGAATCGACGATGCTGATTGTTGCGATGCTCATCGGCATCGTGACGATGACCGGCCATCTGCAAATTTGGCATCTATACGCCCTGAATTTTATCTCCGGCACATTGCAGGCTTTCTCGGGGCCGGCGCGCCAAGCGCTTTTCGCGGGGTTGGTGCCGCGTGAAGCCATGCAAAGTGCGGTGACCTTGAATTCCGTCGGTGTGCGTGGCGGAACGCTTATCGGCCCGACATTGGCCGGTTTGGCCCTGGCTTATGGCAGTTATGCGCTGCCATTCCTCATCAATTCGGCGAGCTTCGTCGCCATGCTGGTTGCGCTGGTTCTCATGCACCTGCCGCCCTATCGGCCGACGGGCAAGGCCGACCGGCCGAGCCTTAGCCATGAGGTGAAAGAAGGAATCGTCTTCGTCTGGAAAACGCCCTTTCTGAAGGTTGTGCTCGGCCTGGAAATCGCCACCGGCCTGTTCGGCTATAACTCGTCTATGATGACGATCATTGCCGCGGATATTCTTGGCACCGGGCCGCAAGGCCTCGGCTTGCTGCTGAGCGCGACCGGCGCGGGCGCTGTGATCGGCATGATCCTGCTCGTGACCTTCCACGTAGAGCGCCACGCGCGGCTCATCCTGATCCTGGGAAGTACTTATACGCTGCTATGGGCCGGCTTTGCCTTTTCGCGTTGGTTCGGGATCTCGATCTTGCTCGCCTTTTTGCTTGGCACCGTGGATAGCATGTGGAGCGTCACTCGCAACACGATCGCGCAGCTCGTGGCCACCGATGCGCTGCGCGGGCGGGTGATGTCAGTCGTGATGCTGGTATCGCGTGGCACGTCGCAGCTTGGCCGCGTACAGAGCGGCTTCCTGGTCGGCCTGATCGGTGCCGCCGGAGCAGTGTTGGTCGGAGCCGGCGTTATCGCCGGCGGAATCCTGCTGTCGCTGCGGGAGCCGATCCCCAAGCGAATGATTCGCGCCATCCCGCCCGACGACGTGGAAGATCGTTAACATTTACGGCGCAAGTTGAGGCGGAGTTTGCTGAGAAATCCCGGTTTTGGCGGCGCGCAATTGCGGCGTCTGCCGGAGAATTATATTACCGGGTTTGCGGAGGGAGGGAACCGACCCTGAGTCGGCACGACATCCGCGAGGCCGCCCGGCCCAAGATCCCGGGCGGCTTTCTTTTGCAGTCCCCTCCGCTCCACAAATTCAGTCATCTTTCCGCCGGCGTTCCGGAAACGTCCGCTCTTCGCCTTGATCGGTGAGAGTGGGGAAATCGCCTGCATTCTCCGCTGCCTCGATCGGCTCAATGGGTTCGCCATAGGGACCGACCGCATCGGGCTTTGGCACCGGTCTTGTCGCAAGATCCTGATTGTCTTCGATGGCGACCAGTTCCCGCGCCTTTTCCCAGTGCGACTCGGCGCGTCCGTCTGGCCGACCTTCCTCCTCCCACAATTGGTATGCGCGCTGCTTTACGCGTTCATCGTGAGCATCGATCATTTCCGTCCTCCTGATCCGAGGAAAGTAAAACCATCGTGAGCGTCACCCGTTCCCGCTCGCCAAGCCGGCAAATTGTGGCGGCCACGATGGATTCATGGCGTGATTTCCGCGGACAGCAGCGCAACAGGCAAATGCGGAAAGAGTTGGTCCGGCGCGGCTATTTTTGCTTCGCCGATTTGCTCAATGCCAAGCAAAGGCCGAAGTGCCGAGAAGCCTGCAAGGGAAATCACCGCGTCGCCCCAGTCGCCAGCGGAAGGCCAGTGGCGTCCGCCTTGCGTCGGCTTGCCGAACAGGCGGCCCGTGATCACGATAACGGCCCGCCGGCCATGGATGCGGGCAAAAGCGATAAGCTTGTCTCGCGACTCTCCGCTGACGTCGAGAGGGCGATAGGCGCCGTACGTGAAAAGCGATTCCAGTTCGCGGCGGAGCTTTAATAGATGCCGCGTCAGCGCGAATTTGATATTCCCGTCCCGCCATTGGCGCGTGAGGGCCTCCCAATCGGGCTCGCGCGAAGTCTGCCGCAGCGCCGCTTCGCGGATCGTAAAATCCACTGGCCTTCGGTTGTCGGGATCGACCAGCGAAAAATCCCAAAATTCGCTGCCCTGATAGAAATCGGGCACGCCGGGCATCGTCGCTTTAAGGACAAGCTGGGTGAGGGAATTCAACGCGCCGAGCAAGGCAGCACGCTGCGCGAAGTCATCGAACGTTTTGACAAAACGCAAATTTTCGGCGGAAAGTATTTTCGCCACAAAATCTGCGAGCGCCGATTCATAGATCTCGTTTGGCGCGAGCCAGCTCGTCTGCTCCTTGCCTTCGCGGGCCGCCTTGACGGCATAAGCCTGCATTCGCCCGACGAAATCCGGCGTCACGCCTTGCAGCGGCCAGGCCCCGAGCAACGCCTGATAAAGCATGTATTCATGCGATCGGCTGGGAGCACGGTTGCTATCCGCCGAACCGGCATAGGCCTCGTTAAGGCGGCGCCATTCGCGCACTGCTTCGCCCCAATCATCGGCCAATTCGGAAAGCGCGAGAAGGCGGGTGCGTGCGTCCTCGCCGCGCTTGGTGTCGTGTGTCGCCGTCGCCGTCAATCCATGCGGCGTGGTTTCCAGGCGCGCCTGCATTCGCGCATGAAATTGGTCGACGGTCAGCGCCGTCGCGCGCGGATCGCCGCCAACTTCGTTCAAGGCCAACAGGCGGTGGTAGCGATAGAAAGCGGTATCTTCCATCGCCTTCGCCATCGCCGGCCCGGTAAGTTGCTGCACCTTGAAGGAAAATCGGCGCACACGGGAGCGGCTATGCCCGCTACGTCCGGGCGCTATCAAATCGAGCGTCAGCGCGTCCTGCAAAAATGCAAAAATATCGAAGTCCGAACCGAACCAGTCCGCGCGCGCCTGGGCGATGGCTTCTTGGACGAGAAGGCGGTCGTCGGTCGAGGGCGCGGTGCCGGCGATATACGTGCGGTAAACCTGAAAATTGACGATGAATTCCTCCAAAGCTTCGCGTAATCGCTCGGCGGCATAGTCGCGTGTGCTGTAATGACCGACGGCAATGCGCGCGATTAGGCGCGCGAGGACCATGAATTCGCTGGCGAGCAGCGAGGTGAGGACCCGCCGCTTAGAGCGGGCGAGAATCTCGCCGAAGTCACGCCGATCGCCACTCGATTCGCGCCACACAGCGTCCAGCACCGCCATGCCGCCCTGGTCGAATAGCAGGTGCGAGATGACGTTGAGCCATTCGTAGCCGGTCGTCCCCGCGACCCCGGGAAAGCTGGGCAGCCGCTCGCCGTGCGCGAGGATTTTTTCGATGACCACGTAGAATGAATCATTCTTGACGCGCAGTATCGAGCGAACAAGCCGCCACAGGTCGCGCAAATATCGGTGCGGATCAAGTAAGCCATCGATGTGATCGAGCCGCAGTCCTTGCAGTCGGCCTTCGCCGATCAGGCGCGCGACAAGTTGGTGAATGGCTTTGAAAGTCGGGCGATGCTCGACGCGCAATCCCGCCAGCGAATTGATGTCGAAGAAACGGCGGTAATTTATTTCCGTACCGGCGAGCCGCCAGTAGGCGAGGCGGTAGTTTTGCCGTTCGAGCAGGTAGTGGAGCGCGAGCAGCGCCCCGGCTTCACCGGTCTTGGGCCGGTAGGCCTTCATGCCACGCTCGATGATGTCGGCGCCGGCCGAGGCGGCGAGGGCCGCTTTGAATTGCGGCGCGGTGTCGTGCGTCGGGTTGCGAGGCCCCGGGTAACGCGAGGCGATCGCTAGCAATTCGCGGCCGGCGGGCTCGTCCTTCGCGCCCGCGCTGGCAACGAGCTTTTGCAGGATTTCTCCGTACCGCGTGGGTTCGATCGGCAGCCGATGTTCGGAATACCAAGCGGAAAAGCTTCCTTCCTTGGCGTCATATCGAAGTTCGATCTCGCCGTTTTCCAGCGCTTCTCCATAAGGCCCACCGAGAATCGGCACCAATACGCCGTTCCTGCGCCGCTCTGGCAGCATGCTCCACTCGATATCGAAAGATGCGGCATGTGGCGAGTTGGGGCCCCATTCCAGCACGTCGAGCCACCAGGCATTGTCGGCGTAATGGACGCCCATGTGATTGGGGACGAAATCGAGAATGAGTCCCATCTGCGCCGCGGCCAGTGCGTCACTGAGCCGGAGGAAACCGTCCTCGCCGCCGATCTCGGGATTGATGGCGTTGTGGTCGATGATGTCGTAGCCATGCGTGCTGCCCGACCGCGCCTTGAGAAATGGCGAGGCATAGACATGGCTGATGCCGAGCTCCCTGAGGTATGGAACGATCGCGACCGCCTCGTCGAAGCCGAATTGCGGGGTGAACTGCAAACGATAGGTGGCGGTGGGAATCGCGGCGGCCATGGACGCTAGCCAATGCTCCAATACACAGACCAGGGCGGCAATTCTGGCGGCGCGGTGGCGCCCCAAATGAGGCGGCCGGGCAAAGCACCGGAGCGGGGCGCAGAGCCTTGGGAAAGATTGGCCAGGAGGAAAAGTGATTCTTCGGCGCCGAAATGCCAGCGGGCTTGCAAGATATCGCCCTCAAAGTGAGCATCGCCAAACGCAGCAACGGAAAGCCGCGGCACAATTTCAATTTTTCGCGTGATCAAGAGATGGCGGACCAAGGCCAACCTTTGCTCGCCGGCCGGCGTAGCGCGCGCTTGCCAGTCCAGGATGGCGGAGCGGAAGGTCGCCTCCAGCAATGGATCGGGAATGTCACCGTCCATTTCGGCGTAGGCCGACTTGAATTCCTCGCGCCGGCCTTTGCGCACGGCTTCCGCCAGATCGCCAGCGAAGTCACAGAAGAAAGGAAAAGGCGCCGTCGCGCCCCATTCCTCGCCCATGAACAGCATGGGCGGCATCGGCGCCAGCAAGGTGACCGCGAGCGCCGCCTCTATGGCGGGCGGTTGGACAACCGCCGCCAGCCGATCGCCCCGCGGGCGGTTGCCGATCTGGTCGTGGTTTTGCAGAAAATCGATGAATGCGGATGGTGTCAGAGCATCGGTGGCTTCGCCGCGCCGGCGTCCGCCGCGGTGCGCGGACCTTTCTCCCTGATAGGCAAAACCAGAGGACAAGGTCCGCGCCAGATGGCGGCGCGGATTGTCGGCGTAATCCCGATAATAGCCGTGTGTCTCTCCCGTGAGCAGCACGTGCCAAGCATGGTGATAATCGTCGTTCCACTGCGCCCGGTAGCCACCATGCGATGCAGGCGAGTGCGGGTCGAGCAGGCTTGCGCGATTGTCGTCGTTCTCGAGGATGAGGTGAATTTCGCGCCCCGCCGCCAAGGCAAATTGGCCCACGGCGCGGCTCAGGTCGTGAAGTATATGCGGCTCGCCCGGCTCGGTGATGGCGTGGACGGCGTCGAGGCGCAGCCCATCGAACCGATAATACTTCAACCAGTGCAGCGCATTCTGGATGGCGAAGGCCCGCACCTCGGGCACGCGGTAATCGATCGCAGCGCCCCACGGCGTATGCCGGTGTTCCGTGAAAAAAGCGGGCGCATAGCGAGGCAGATAATTTCCTTCCGGGCCGAAGTGGTTATAGACGACATCGAGGAAAACCATCAGGCCGCGGATATGTGCCGCATCGATCAATGCCTTGAGGTCTTCGGGACGCCCGTAGCTATTGTCGGGGGCAAAAAGCAGGACGCCATCGTAGCCCCAGTTTCGGCGTCCGGCGAAATCGGCAACGGGCATCAATTCGATGGCGGTCAACCCGCA
>Ga0070741_10019781_pt1 | contig 10715 bp, 11 predicted proteins | sample Coa_R1_4_FD_66440 | JGI IMG/M metagenome (GOLD analysis project Ga0070741, IMG submission 66440) | Surface soil microbial communities from Centralia Pennsylvania, which are recovering from an underground coalmine fire - Coalmine... | ecosystem: Environmental > Terrestrial > Soil > Unclassified ... | reverse complement strand
AAGGGTTAATTTCTGTCCAATGGAATCCAATTTAGCTATGATATGGTCAATTGCCGAGAAATCATATACGCCCTCAGTTGTTTCAAAGTCTGCCCAACTCATCCTTAACACATACCCTGTGACAAAGGGATAGTCCCGGATATTGGCATCGTTAAAAGTGCCTCGATTGCTGTCAAGTATATATATTCCACAGGGGCTGTGGTAGCAGTCCGGGGGGAGGGTATTTAGGGAACCATTGGGTCGGTCAAAAGCTGGGGTTTGAGCCTCAGCGAAACCTTTTAACATCGCCCCAGGGACAAAGAAAACAACCATTAGAACACATATAATTTTTCTCACGATTATTCCTCCCATCAAAAATGATTACCCTTTCCATATAAATCAGCGCACCAAAAACCTGTCAACCACCCCGGCATTTCTGAGAAGCGTTAAAAGCGCATTGTATTCTTCCCTTTTTCTTACCTCAAATTCATTATACGCCTCTTGATATGAGTTTATATACCCCATATATTCGCCCACAGTAATCAATCCCTCTTTTGAGCGCATCTGCCCCTCATTTACCCTTGTCTCTTCCACCTTGACCCTATTCCACGCGCTCATAGCAAATTCCTTTGCTTTACTCCAGTTCGTATAATCCTGTATGAGTTCCAACTCTACAGAATTCTGAACAAGCTCAAGGTTTATTCTGCTCTTCTCGACCGCAACCCGCATTTTAAGAAGCTCCGGGTCTTTGGTTAAGAATCTCCTAAACAACTCATCAATTGGAAATCTAAGGGACAGACCTCCAAACTCAGAACTTTCAAGGCTCGTATTGACTGCAGCAGCCGAGGTGAGAGACAGAATGGGATATACCCTTTTTTCCACCAATTTCAGGTTTAACTGGGATTTTTCAACATCCATGTTTGCTACGGAGAGGCGCGGATTTTGCTCAAGTGCCAGGGGCTTTAGATCATTCAGACTGGGAATGAGAGAGCTTACATTCTCGAATGTGGAAACGTCGCCGTCCACATCCGGAGGATTTTGGTCAAGGGGCATTCCTATCAAATTAGCGAGCTGCTTTTTAAGCACATCCAAATCCATCCCGGCAACCCTTATATTGGTCTGTATATCAGTTAGCCGAAGCTGAGCCTCCAAAAAATCCGATTGCGTAATCAATTTACTCTCAAACCGCTTTTTGCTCTGCTCTACGACTATCTTTAAACGCGCCTCATTCTGATTGAGGTATTCTATCTCTTTTTTCTTGAGCGCTATCTGTAAAAACAGGTCCGAGATGGAAGAGATCACGTCCGCCTTCCTCATGAGATATGACTCTTGTGTCTCATTATAATTAACCCTGGCTATATCTTCGGGTATTGACCTCTGGGAGATAAACCTCCCTTCTTTGAGCAATGGATAATCGAGGTGCGCAGTAAAGAACGGCACTATGACGTTGGTTCCGCCTATGGTGTTTGAAATAACGACCCCTCCTCCAGACACCAGCCTCCTCTGTCCGCCTGCAACGCCGCTCAGGGCTTCCAAGTTCAACGAAAAACCAAATACGCGGTTCTGCCAGGCAATGTCTTCGTCGAGATTGGCTATCTCAATATCCTTTGTTGCCTCAAGGAGGTATGGGGAATTCCGAGTGGCGTATTTAATTAAATCCTGAAGCGTCCAGACCTCTTCCGCCCCGGAGCCGGTGGAAATGAGCAGAAATGGAAAGAGGAATAGGAGAAGGCGCATGCTTAATTAATCAATTCCTTTATAACCCTTCCATCTACACCTTGAGGAACCGGAAGGTTTAATATGGTGAGAACCGTTGGAAATACATCAATTATATTTATGTTTCTCAGTACCTTTCCGCTTGCCGCTTTCTCTCCCGATACGAGGAAAAAACCCTCCATCTTATGGGTTCCGCTCCACTCGGAACCGCTCGCTATAGACCCCTCTTCCATCCTTAAAAGAGAGCCGTTCTGAGAGGGAGCCTTCTTTAGATTAAACCCCCTCTCCGACCACGCAGCCGGTATAAGGTCGGGGGCCTTTGACATATAGGGGCCACTGAATATCTCCTCTTTGGAGAAAACCTCAACCCCCAAACTCGAATTCCCTTGGGGGTCTTTGAGATTAAGGAAGGCGTCCTTTATCGTTTCGACTATATGCATCCTCTCTTTCTCAAAGAGAACAGAACCCCTTGGGAAGTCCTTGCCCGTGTTGATCCATATAAAAGGGGCGATGCCAGTCAGCTCAGTCGCAAATGCCTTTGTGTGCTCCCAGTCTATTGCCCCGAGCTGGCTGTAGTTCTCAATCCTCCCTCGGACGCCGGGTAGGAGCTTTGCCATGAACTTCTTCTGTCCGTCTGAGAGGTTCGATTTTAAGAGCTTCTCAAATCCCCCTATAGCGTCCACAAAAAGGCTCTTTTTCTTAAACCTGAGGAGACCCAACTGCTCCAACAAGAAATTCGTATGGAGGTAATACCTGCTTGTAGCACCGGCTCCGTGATCGGACATGAGCATTACCGCATCCCTTGGAGGGATTTCCTCCAATAACCTGCCTATGAGTCCATCAATCTTGGAATATACCCTCAGTATTGCATCACCGAACCTCTGAGCACCAACCGGGTCATACTTCGGATGCGCGGCGTCCATGTAGTGCCAGAAGTGGTGCTGAACCTGGTCTGTAGCATTGAACACCAGCATAAGAACATCGCACGCGTACTTATCTTGCAGGTATAGAAGAACCTTTACCCTCTGCTCCTCCACATCCAATGACTCCTTTAAGAAAAGCTCTCTCTGCTCATCGGTCTTCATATTTCCTAAATTTCTAATATCCAGTTGAAAGCCGCCCGCCTCCCTAAATAACTCATCGTATAGACTCGCCGGATAAGTCGCTCCCTTTTCATCGGGTGCATCGAGGCCGGATATCATGAAACCGTTTACCTCTTCGGGGGGAAATGTCATGGGAATATTTAAAGCGCCTACCCTTAAGCCCAGGGTTGAGAGATACTGCCAGATGGATGGAATCCTCCTCATCCTGGCGTTTATGTACCTGAAGTCGTATGTTCCGGGAACCTTGTCCACAAAGTCGAATATCCCGTGCTTGCCTGGGTTTACCCCGGTCATAAAGGACGTCCATGCAGGGGGCGTAATTGGGGGAATGGTGGAGAGCAACTCCCCATAGCTCCCATTTGAGATTAGCCGGGCTATGTTGGGGAGCTTTCCCTCACGCGCCCAGGGTATGATCAAATTTGGGGTGGCTCCATCCATACCGATAATGAGTATATGCGGAGGCTGAATCTTGCCCATTGATTATTTATTAAATTACACCTTTTTCCTTTTATTAACAACAGTCGAGTAAAAACCTAAGATGGCCTTTCTGTCCGTTATTCCAAGGGCTATTGCCAAGACTCCATATGAAAGCGCCCCCAAGATTACCTTGACTACCACATTTACATTCACTATTCCGATTACCACCCCCATAAGAACACAGGCTATAAAAATTTTAAAAAAATAGGCATCAAATGGAATAGACCTATAAACCCTCTTTGAGAAGATCAATGTCATAAAGAATAGGATCATAACCTCGCACGCCACACAGGCTATTGCAGCGCCGTAAATACCATAAATTGGTATCAGGACAATATTGAGTATAACCGTTACGAAAACCGATAAACCCGTCGCAAGGGCGTTGAGCCTCTGAAGCCCAAGCGCCAAAAGGGGATTGCTGTAACTCGATCTCACAAAGCCTATAGGAACTACCCAGATTAGAACCTTAAAAACATCGGTTGACCCAATATAAGAGCTTCCATAGAGGAGGTGTATTATGTCCCTCGCCAATATAGTGCCGCCCACACCTATGGGAAGCCCTATAGCCATCATGATCTTTTGAAGGCTGTAGTTAGCCTCTTTAAAGGCCTTTATGTCCCCGGCGAGGCTTGCAAGCACTGGATAAAAAGCCCTGGGAAATACGAAATTAAAGCGGTTCAGCATATAAACAAACCTGTGTGGCGCAGAGAATATACCCACCTGATCAGGCGTGGATAAGAAGCCGAGCAGGAGTATCGGTATGTAAGCATACCCCCTCATCAGTGAGGCGATCAGGGCAAAGTAGACCGATTCCTTGATATGCCCCTTCCACTTGGAAAGGGAGAATGTAAAGAAGAACCTTATGTCCAGTTTTTTCCAGAGCAGATAAAGCGTTCCAACACTTCCAACTAAAGTTGAAAACGACCAGAGAAAGGCCGCCCATGTAGTGTTCTCCGGCCCCTTCACCAGAAAGAGGATACTGGAGAGGAAAAAGGAGCCTGTTATTATATCCCCTATGGCGAGGTATTTCATGGTCTCGGATCCGCGAAAGAGCCAATCCGGGCTGAGTGCATATGCAATTACATAGAATCCCGCTGCAAGGAGAACGCTCTCTCTATGTGGAGGGACATGTGCCATTGTAAGCGCGAGGAAAAGTAGGCTAAATACTACAATGGATGTAAAAAAGCGCATGGAATTTAAGACGCTGAGTATTTCCTCCGCCTCATCCGGTTTTTTAGCCACTTCCCTCGTTCCGTATAGTGTGATTCCCAGGTCAACCGCTATCCACATATAGTTGCTGACCGCCAGTGCAAATGAGAATATGCCGAATTCGGCGGTCTTTAGAACGCGGGCAATATAGAGGTTGCCTAAAAATATCGCGCCTCCCGAAAAAACATCGCTCAGGAGAAGCCATATAAAATTGGATGTAACTCGGCGTGCTACATTATTCATTTTTTCAGGGAATCATCCTGAGATTTATGCTGAATACGACATAAATATAATGCTCAATATAGGGAAGAGGAATTTACACTGTTTAAACTAACAATCAAGGGAGGTTTTAGTAATTAGTTTTTCTTTCAGCAATATAATCTTCAATGGGACGTGAAGGTTCTTTACGGCGCTGTTCTATGATGGCTATATCAATTAGGTCTTCCATAACTTCCTTGTCCTTTAGCAATCGTTCAATAACCGACTGCCTCTCCTTTTTTGTCAGGCTCATAAAGGCCATCCAGAATACCTCTCCTTTTGCTTCCTTTGCACCCATTCTTAACCTCTTGCTTTTTTATTTTTACATTTTAACTCGCTTAAAGTCAAAGCTATTGCTCCATACCAATCAATATAGTCGCCTAGACGTTCTTCGACGATTTTTATCTCTTCGTCGGTAAGTTCTCTTGCCAACTCTTGTTTGGCAACATTTTGTAAGTCCTCAACATTGATGGAATAAACAACCCTATCTCTTGGATTCATAGTTTTAGACCTCATTATTTAAATTTCCTGAAATATGCGTCAATTTCCGGCCTCAGTTCAATTCCTGCTCTTTCGAAGCAATTCAGTAATTCTTCATAGCTATCTTTTCCACCAAGAAAATCCCAAAACTCGTTAGCTACAAATAACTCTTCCTTTAAATCAAGCATTCCTCTAATTGTCCATCTTTCATAGGGTCTTGGCTCATAGGGATTATATGGGATTGCAATAGCTGTTTTGACTTGCTTCTGAGGATTATCAGCCAAAGTAGCCGCAACCCATTCTAAAAGTGTTCTTTTAAATTCCTTAAAGCCTCCTATGTTGGGTTTTGCTGTTTTAAGGTCAAATAAAAAGATGGTTCCATCATAGTCTTCCACCCATACATCAGCTACTGGAAGACCAACCTTGTTCATATTTCCTGTGCGACAAACGCTTCTGATCAACTGAATCTCACTTTCTTTATTCGGTGCTTTTTGGGCAGTCGTTAAGCTGTTCATTATATTTTGAATTGTTTTATGTGCTTCTTCACTGATTTCAGTACCTACTACGACTTTATTCTTTGCATCTTTGAATTTTTGCTTTGCAAGTGCTACTGCAACAGGTTCAAAAATTGACGTTCCAAAGCTTGTACTTAAGGAGTGAATAAAGGAATATAAAGCCATTCTGTCTTTACCGAGAAGTCGGTAGTGGAAAGGCATATTGCTTGTTTCAGGCTTATAACTAAGAAACTTAGCTCTTAGACAACTCTTAATTACTCCCTCAATATAGGTCGCTTGATTTTGTGAAAGTGCCATTATTTTGATTTTAGATGAAAAATCACTTCTGAATACGCACCCTTATCTCTTTCGGTTCGGTTCAAAACCGGCCTTTTAAATCGGTTGACGATTTTTATTCCTGCTTTTTCTGCTATAGTAGGATATAAATCGTATTTATCATTTGCCACAAGAAAAATGTTGTAACCTTCAACTAAATATTTTTTGCAATGGTTTAAAGCATCCGTTATTCCTTGGATATAAGACTCTTTGGCCTCTCTACCCTGCCCCTTGCATAGAGGCCCGATTTCTAAATTGTCTTTTCTTTCAAAACCGAACAAATCATAGGCATAAGCGTGTTGTTCATGATAATCAATCAAACCTACATAAGGCGGACTTGAAAAGATACCTTTAATTTTTTGATTTTTTACAAGCTCAGCAAAAGTGGGATTTCTCTTTTCTAGTTCCGCAAATATATCAATTGTTCTTGAATCTCCGCTAAGACAAATCTGATGAGTGTTTGTACGCAGCTTGTTAAATACAGAAAGTCTTTTGATAGTATCTTTAGAATATGTTTCCCACCATCTTGTAATTGTGAAGAGTGGCTTACAGATTTTACCATGTTTTGCACAATAGTAAGTTGTAAAAATTGGGTCTTTTAAGGTCGCCAGGTCATAATGAGTTGTGGCTCGGCAAGAACGAATTGTTCGACTCAAAACAATAGCTAATATTTTTTTTGTTCTTTTGTTCTCAATTTTTTTGATTTGCTCAAATATAAAATTGATTTCATCTTTTATGGACTGAAAATACCATCTGTCTACAAACGTTTCTTGTTTCTCTTGTTGCAATTTCACCCCATATTTATCTATCAAACTATAGTATATTGGTAAAAATTCCTTTTCTTTTTGCTTTGCATATTCTTCTTCATCTATCTCTTTTCGTTTTACCTTAATTTTAAATTCTGGACTTGGGAAATACCGAGAATTAAAAATATTAAGCTCTTGCAACAACTCTTCTTCAAACGCAATTGAATTTGAGTCATAAACAAACTGTTTTAAAGCTAATGTTATTTTTTTGATTTGTTCATTTAAATCAACCAAATCATATTTAAAAATTTTGGCATTGGAGATTAAGGAATTGAATTCCGAAACATCAATTCCTATCGCATGAATTCCCATTTCGTTAGCTTGTACTAGGGTTGTTCCACTGCCACAAAACGGGTCAAGAATTATATCTCCCTTATTGAAGTAAACTTCCTTCTTAAACTCGTCAGTATGCTCATCAAGAAAATATTCTACAAGCTGAGGAATAAATTTGCCCTTATATGGATGGAGTCTGTGGACATGCTTGGTTGTATCTGCTTCTTTTAGATAGTCAAAAGATAAATGCCAATTAAGGTCATCACCTAATTGATTTTTCCAGTTAGTCTCTCTTTTTCCATAGAAAGAGTCATAGTATTTCTTTAACTCATCTCTATCAATATAAATCGAACCATTATTTTCTATCTTTCTTATCTTTCCATATTGAATGAGATAAGAAATATTTGATTCGGTGACATTTTTATTTAAATATTCACTTGCCCAAAAGCTCGCTGCTTTTATGGTTAATAATCCTTTTTTCTCATCATTAAACAGAGTCTTCATAACTTATCCCTAAATTTTATAGAAATTTTAAATTTTTTACAATGGGTTTTGCCGAGGAGGGGGGTTATTCAGCAGAGTTTAGGACACTGACATAATTGAGGTGGTAGGAAGGAATCTTTCTCTTGGCATCATACCTTCCCGCCAATCCTTATTTCCGCATCATCCATCATTTTCTTTTTCTTCACTATTTTGCTTGTCCATACAAGTCAACTCGGCAATAGGTTATCGTCAAACTCGCAAACAAATAAGGACTTTATAGGGAACTTCTTTGAAGCATCTAATATCTCAATACCAACAATCTGCCCTGTATCAGTCATATCAACATTGATGCCTTCAGCAATTTCTATAACCCCTGAAGGCTTCTGCTTAGAGAGCCTTATATAAGCGGCATCTACTTCTTTATCGTAGAAGATTTTCATCGTATACGCCCTTTCTTTAATGGGTAAGCCGTTATTACAATTATTTTATCCCTTTCCACAGAAAAAACAATCTTCAAGGAAAGCTCCTTATTAACAACCTCTTTCTTACCTGATGCCGATCTGTTATTTGCCATAAAAGCCTTGATTGTATTTATTACATCTTCCTGCAGTATCTTATAAAGCTGCATCCTTCTCTTTGCGTGTCTTGAGAATTTTATCTCCATTTTTTGTATTCCATGCAAAGAAGAAAAAGAGATTATTCAAGCATCAGAAACACTCCCCCTATATGCCCAATCGAGCAGCTCAACCGGATGGGCGGTTTTGATATTCAGTCCGTAACGTCTTATGCCCATTCCAATCTGCAAAAGGCATCCGGGGTTTCCCGCAACCAAGACATCGGCTCCTGTTTCTTTGAGCCTGGAGATTTTCCGCTCAAGGAGTTTTTCAGACATCTCAGTCTCTACGAGATTGTAAATCCCCGCGCTCCCGCAGCATATATCCGACTCGGGAAGCTCAATGAATTCAATTCCGGGAATCTGATTTATGATTTTTCGGGGATGGGTTCTTATTCCCTGTGCGTGTGCTATGTGGCAGGCATCCTGATACGTGACCCTGAGTTTCAATTCTTTTAGTTCTCCCTGAACCCCAATATCCGCAAGGAATTCCATAATGTCTTTTACCTTCTTGCTGAATTTTTTCGCGCGGGAATCATTAACAATCTCGCCGTATTCCTTCATGGCAGACCCGCACCCTGCGGAGTTCACTATGATTGCATCAACATCGCAATTTTCAAAAATCCCGATGTTTGATCGCGCAAATTCCCTTGATTCGGATAAGCGCCCTGAGTGGAGGGAGAGCGCCCCACAACAGACCTGATCCCTGGGGATGACAACATCGCATCCATTTTCGGCAAGAACCCTGACCGTAGCCCCATTGGTTTCTGGGAAAAGAACGCTCTGCACGCATCCCGTAAGAAACGCAACACGAAACCGCCTTTTCCCTTTAGCAGGCATTAAACCTGGCAAAGGGGATGGGAATGCAGACTTAACCTCCGGCAACATCCCCTCCATGTGCGCTAATTTCTCCGAGAGCTTATGAAGAATTCCTGAAGACTGAATTAATCCCCTAATTCCTGCGGCCTGATATAAAAAGAGAAATGGAAGAAGGGGCCTGAGCCTCTTAGGATATGGAAAAATCGAGAATAGAAGGGAGCGGTAGAGCCTCTCCGAAAAGGGTCTCCTGTACCGGCGCTCAATCTGAGACCTTGAGGACTCGATAAGCTGGGAGTAATCTACGCCTGAGGGGCAGGCGGTTTCACATGCAAGGCATCCAAGGCACAGGTCGAGATGCTTAACCAGAGCCTCGCCCATTGGAATCCGCCCCTCTATGGCGGATTTCATCAGATAGATTCTCCCCCTCGGAGAATCAAGCTCATTTCCAGTCTCAAGGTATGTCGGACATGCCGTAAGGCAAAATCCGCAGTGTACACAATCACGAATAACACTGAGGCTCGGCCTGTCTATTTCATCAAATGCAGGGGAGGCTGTGCCTTTTTCTTTCATGGTTTGTAATTAGCCACGGATGAACACGAATTAGCACGAAAGCAGATAAAACTGGTTTCCCGCTTAGTACATGCGGGAATGACAACCTCTTTACTGTCATACCCGAACACTTTTATCGGGTATCTATAATTTTTCTTTTCATTCGTGTTCATTTGTGTCAATTCGTGGCTAAACAGTATTATTCATTCTCTCCGAATTGAGAAATGGAGTATCTCCCGTTGAGACCCAGCCAGTATCTCTCTCAGTTCGGCATCTCCGGAGAATCTCTTCCGACCCAATCTGTGTCCCTCAACCTGGAGATTAATTAGGGGTTGGGAGAATGGATAGGGAGTAATAATATAATTACCCCCGTCATTTGATTTCAGATTCAGAGTCGTTGTCGAGCCATTATAGCCAACTGGAACATCATCAATGCCGATCGAGAGCCAGCCATGACAGAGGGTAAGTGAGATTATATCCGCAACCTGAACGAGCCTGAGATTCGCTTGAACATCCTTGGGCAGTGAATTGAGGTCCAAATCTGGAATATTAATCTTTAACATGCCGGAGACAAAATCGGCGATTTCATTCTGTAAAGCCCTCGCTGTACCGTTATTTGAGTTCTTATTAAGCGACTTTTCATTGAGTTTTCCAAAATGGAGGGCAATCAGCGCCGAGGCATAAGGGTGGTCTGCTGCATACCTTCTAAAACACCGCCTCCATATTTCAGACTGATCGGAAGAACTCATCTCCAGGAAATTCATCGGATACCCGCTTACGGGGTTCACCTTGGGAGAGGAATCCCATTCCTTCCAGCCGTTGTCGTGCTCCCCAATCGCAAACAGAACCTCGCTATCCAGTCTGGCAAACTCCTTATTTCCCCAGTATTTCATTATATCCCCTGAAAGCTCCGCATGGTCATGCTGACTGATTAAAATCCAGCCGTCTTTTTCATCCCTTCGTATCATAATAAACGCACCTAATTTTTGGAATTTTCCTGGAAATAATTACCACACCATAGCGTAACTCAGGGAGTTTAGTTCTACAAGTATTCCTTAGAGCGAATTGCGCTTGAGTTTACAAGGTGTCATTCTGAGCGAAGCGAAGAATCTAGGACTAA
>Ga0070741_10019780_pt1 | contig 10716 bp, 6 predicted proteins | sample Coa_R1_4_FD_66440 | JGI IMG/M metagenome (GOLD analysis project Ga0070741, IMG submission 66440) | Surface soil microbial communities from Centralia Pennsylvania, which are recovering from an underground coalmine fire - Coalmine... | ecosystem: Environmental > Terrestrial > Soil > Unclassified ... | reverse complement strand
GTGTGCCGCGATGACCGGCGGCAGCGCCGAAGCGCGCGAGCTGGGCGGCCGCATCGCCGATGCCTGGATCGCGTTCGCGAAGAACGGCGATCCCAACCACCCCGGTCTGCCGAAGTGGGCGCCCTTCACGGCGGAGAATGGGGCGACGATGATCTTTGACACGAAGTCGGAGTTCAAACTCAATCCGGATACGGAGGAGCGGGCGGCGCTGCGGCCACAGAGTTAGCGTTCGTCGTGAGCGCCCGTCGCACGGGAAGACCAGCATCGCTTCAGCACACGCGACGTGATCTCCAGGCTGCTCGGTGGATTCTCGCCCAGCCCCATCGTGTGCAGCAGCTCGTGGATGAGCAGCGCTTCGACGTGCGCGGGATATCTCCGATACGTGTCCCAGAACTGCTGGCCGCAGATGACAATCTCACGTCCGCCGATCGACGTGAAGGCCAGCGTTCTGGGATCGCGACAGCGCCCACCGACCTCTTCGCGGAACGTCAGTCGCGCCAGGAAGCTGCGCGGCGTGTCGCCGTCGCGGTCGAGCTGTTCCCGCAGCGGCCGTCCGGAGATATCCGCGAAATCGGAGAGGACGCGTTGACACTCCGGCTGATCGAGCCGCTCGACCGCGGCCCTGACCGCGCGTTCCACCGCGAAGCGAGCGGTGGGTGTGTGGATGGCCTCGACGCGCAGCACCGATGCCACCATGACGAACGTGGAGACGATTCGCACTGGCGACTCCTTTCGCGGAGCCGCCTGGCCAGGCGCTTCCCTCTTGCATTAGCGAAGGTAGGCGCCTAACATCTCGGAATCATCGGGAAGGCCTGACGTTTTCCTTACTCCGGTTCATTTCTCTCCCGCCCTGGTCTGGTCGGTCTTGGGGGAGGGCACATGGCCTGGCTGTTTGGTGACTTCACGCTTGACGCGGACCGCCGGCAGCTCCTTCGCGCGGGGATGCCGATCCGCCTCGAACCGAAAGCTTACGAGCTTCTCAGCCTCCTCATCTCGCGCCAGCCGCGCGCGCTGTCCAAGGATCAGATTCACGCTGCCCTGTGGCCGGGGACGTTCGTGTCCGAATCGGCGCTCGCCGGCTTGATCGCCGACTTGCGATCCGCGTTGCACGACGATGCGCGCAGGCCGCGGTTCATTAGGACGGTGCATGGCTTCGGCTATGCGTTTTGCGCGGAGGCTCGCGCGGACGGTGCGGACGGGCAGGCCGCGGCTACAGCCACCAATGGGCCGGTGCTGCGGACGCTCGTGCTGTCCGGCGCGGGCCCGCCGCGCATGTTCGATCGTGCGTTCGCGGCGGTCATGGCCGCGCTCGACGATCCCACTCACTCCGCGGCCGCCATCCACATCGTCGAATACAGCGCCGGTTCACGGCCGCCGGTCGTGCTGCAGCAGCTGGCGTCGCTCGCTCAGCCGGCGCAGGTGCTGCTGTCGCATGCGGCATTCAATCTCGCGCGCGATGCGGCATCGCCTGACGAGGATCTCGTGTGGCTCGCGCACGGACCGTACGTCTTTGAGGGGATCACGGACCCGATCGACGTATTCGAGGTGGGACGCGCAAGGGCGTCGTTCCTGAAACCACCGCCCGACACGCCGACCGCGAAGCGATTGCTTCGACCTGGCGACGAAGCCACGCTCGGCTGGCGACCCGCCGTCGGCTTGCATGTTCCGGGACGCGAAGAGTGGACGCTGCTCGACAAGCTCGGAGAAGGCGGCTTCGGCGAAGCATGGTTGGCCGGACATTCATCCGGCGCGCGCGTCGTGCTCAAATTCTGCTTCGACGCCGCCCGCCTGCGCGGCCTCAAACGCGAGGCGACGCTCTTCCGGCTGCTGAAGGACGAGCTCGGCGATCGGGACGACATCGCCAGAGTGCTCGATTGGAATTTCGACGAGCCGCCGTACTTCCTCGAATCGGAATACACCGAAGGCGGCAGCCTGGTCGATTGGGCCAAGGCCGCCGGCGGCATCACGACCATCGCGCTGAGCACGCGCGTGACGCTGATCGCGCAGGTTGCCGACGCCCTCGCGGCGGCGCATTCGGTGGGCGTGATTCACAAGGACGTGAAGCCGAAGAACATCCTCATCACCGAGGATCCGCAAGGCCGGCCGAAGGCGCGGCTCGCCGATTTCGGCGTGGGTCTCGTGCGCGACTACAGTCTATTGCTCGGTCGCGACTTCACGGTCACGGGATTCACCGACGGGACGACCGATGATGGCCATGGCAATGGCAACCGGCGAGTTGCGGGCACGCGCTTGTATGCCGCGCCGGAAGTGCTCGAAGGGAAGACGCCGACGACGCTGGCGGATATTTACGCGCTGGGCGTCGTGCTGTATCAAGTGGTAGTGGGCGATCTCGATCGGGCGCTCGCGCCTGGCTGGGAGCGTGATGTCGCTGACGACCTGCTTCGCGACGACATCAGCGCCTGCGTCGAAGGCCGCCCCGAGCGACGGCTCGGCAACGCAATGTATCTCGCGGATCGCCTGCGTCGGCTCGATCAGCGTCGCGCGGAGAAGGACGCGCCACGGCGACAGCGAAGGCTACGCCGCGTGTTGACGGCGATGGCCATGTTCGCGGTGATCGCGTTGGGCGCGACGCTGTTCGAAGTAGGGGCCAAGGTTGCAGAGCGGCCGGTGCCGCGATTCAACCGCGTGACGTTCCAAACCGAAGGGGCCTGCTGCGGCCGGTTCACGCCTGATGGTCACACGATCGTGTACGGCAGGTTTGGCCCGAACCACCCGACTGAGGCCTTCTCCGTCCATCTCGGTTCCGTGGAGCCGCGCTCGCTCGGTCCCGTCGCGATGATCGCGGCCGTCACCGCGAGTGAGGTTGCCGTCGTCCTGCCAAACGGCACTTTGGCGCGTATGCCGTTCGATGGCGGCGCACCGCGCGAGATCTCCGAGCAGGTCGCTGACGCCGACTGGGCTCCAGACGGCAGCCTTGCAGTCCTACGGACTTCCCCGCACATGACTGTCGAGTACCCGCTGGGCCACGTGCTGTACAAGGGCGGTGTGTTGTCGCTCGGTGAGAACATCCGCGTATCACCCCAGGGTGATCGCGTTGCGTTCATCGACCATCCGGCGGGCGACAGCATCGAAGGGTTCTCGGCGGGTCCCGGCTTTCTGATCATTGTCGATCGCGACGGACGACAGATCGTGTCAAAGGAGTGGCCCTCGATTGGCGGCCTGGCCTGGACTCCCGACGGGCGCGAGGTCTGGTTCACTGCGACGAACGCCAGCTTCACCGCGTCGCTCTACGCGTTCACGCGCGACGGACATGAGCGGCTGGTCAGTCAGATGGGAGAGACAATCTATCTGCATGACATCTCTCGCGACGGTCGTGTGCTAGTCACGCAGGGGCGAGTCACATCCGAGTGTCGAGGGCGAATGGCCGACGACAAGGAGGAGCACAGCTTCTCGTGGCTCGACGGCACGACAGGGCCGCGATTTTCTCGCGACGGTCGGCTCTTCATCTTCAGCGAGGCGCTCGATGGCGGTGGAGCCGCCAGACGGGCCTATTTGCGCCGGCTGAATGCGCCATCGCCGGTGTGGCTTGGAGAAGGCACGCCGTTGGATGTCTCTCCTGACGGAAAGTGGGTGGTGTGCATGAGCCATCTGGGGACGCGGCAGTTGCGCCTTGTGCCCACCGGTGCTGGAGAGGCACGCGTCCTGCGACCAGGCATGATCAACGGCGTTCGACAGGGGCTGTTCCTGCCGGACGGCAAGCGGCTCGTCGTGGTTGGCGACGTGCAAGGGCGGGCGTGGCAACTGTTTGTGCAGGATCTGCTTGACGGCGAGCCTCGGCCCTTCACGCCGGAAGGCGTGTCGATTATCAGAACGATCACGCCAGACGGTCGATTCGTGCTTGCGACGACAGACCCGTCCCATTCGTTCCAGTTCTATCCGATCGATGGCGGCGAACCGCGACCCATCCCAGGCATCGCGGCCACGGACATACCGATTCGCTTCAGCGCCGACGGCGGAGCGCTCTACGTGGCGGAGAGGGGACCGAAACCACCGTTCGAACCGCGAGTCTCGCGCATCGATCTCGCTACAGGCCGCAGGAATCTCTGGCTCAACTTACGCACGCCGGACTCGCGAGGCCTCTGTCCGGCAGGCGTGGACGTCACGCCCGACGGACAGTCCTATCTGTATTGCTTCGGCCGATTATTCTCCGAGCTGTATATCGTCGACGGCCTGCGCTGATTAGTTCTCTTTCGTCCCCGACTGCTGCGCCGGATACGGCTTGTCACCCATCAGCCCGGTCCACAGCACACGGTTGAACTGCGCCGGCGGCACCTGATCGGCGTCGGAGAAGTCGAAGTCCTTCGTGACCGACTCCCAATATGCCGCGTCATGCTTCGGGGTGATCCGCGGCCCTGCCGCGAACTTGATACCGTTGGCGCGGTTGCCGTTGCCATTGCCCGGTGCCGCCGACGTGAGCAAGGTGGTCGTCGCGAGCACCGTCGATGCCTCGGCGGTGTACGTCCACTTGCCATCCGAGGTGATGTCGAACACATCGGTCATCGGCCGCCCGAACGCCGTGTTCAGGTTGATGTGCTCGGTGCCGAGGATGTCTTCAATCGTCCGCAGCGCGTTGACCTGACTGTAGCGCGTCTTGATCACCGCGCCGCCCTTCTTCACATACGGTCCCACCACAAACGCCGGCCCGCGATGCGAGTCCACATGATCCGGGCCATCCTGCACATCGTCTTCGGTGATGATGATGAGCGTGTCCGACGCGAACGGACTGTTGGCCACCGCCTGCACGATCAGGCCGAGCGCGTAGTCGCAATCCGCCTGCTGTGATTCCGGCGTGTTGACGCCAGCGAGCGCCGTGCCGAAGCTGCCCATGTGATCGTGGCTGATGCGCAGCAGCGACAGGCTGGGCAGGTCGTTGTTGGCGACGAACTGATCGAACTCCCGCTTCCACTCGGTGTAGCGCCACAGATCCGGATAGTTCTGATCGAAGCCGCGGAAATAGACATCCGTCATCGGCGCCAGCTGCGGCGCGAGCGGGCCGATCTGAATGACGCCCTGGTTGAACGGATCCGACACGGGCTGCGTCTTCGTGCCGATCGAGCCGATGTTGTTCACCAGAAACCCATAGTTTCTGACGGTCTTGCCGGCGTTCAGCGCCGCGCTGAAGATGTAGCCGCCCTCGATGCCGAACGGCGCATCCGTCGACGCATGATTGTGGCTGCCCGTCAGCAGATTCGCCGTGCCGCCAGGCAGGTTCTGCGTCGCCGCGGTGTAATTCTTCGTCCCTGCCACGCCGGCCACCGCGTCGCGATCCGCCACGGCGCTGTAGTTCACCGGCACGTTGCGATTGGCGCCCTCGGTGTCATACGACATACCCCGATTGACGGCGGCGTAATTGAGCTGCTGCGCCAGCGCCTCGGTGTTGGTGACGCGCCCCTGCAGTGCCCAGGACCAGCCGTCCATGCTGCCATCGCCAGGATTTCGGAAGTTGTCCAACGTCACGAACTGCGTCGCGAAGTTGTGGTAGTTCGGCGTGATCCCCTGACCGAACTGCGTCAGCGTCGGATCGACATTCGCGCCGTTGGTCAGGTCGCCGAGCAGCTGATCAAACGTGCGGTTTTCTTTCACGACGTAAATGACATGCTTGATGTGATGGCTGATCAATCCCATCACTTTCGCATCTTTCTCGTCGTTCTTCGTCGTGTAGAAGTTGTTCTTCGCCACCCGCTCGGTCAGAGTCTCGAGCTCTTCGGAGGTTGGCACGCGCGCGCTGACCAGCGTCGCGCGCTCCAACTGGAACTGATATTGATTCGCCGCCCGCGATGCCGCCGCGCCCGTGGGATTGCCGGTCGGGAACGACAGATGGCCAGGGTTCGGTCCGGTTGCATCAGCCTTGCCATTGACGATGTAGAGGAACGTGCCGTCGGCGCTGAACGCAATATCATGCGGCTCGTACGATGTGGGGATCAGGCCTTCGACTTCCGGATGCTTGCGCGTCGTTAGCGGAATCACGGCAATCGAGTTCGCGCCGGTGTTGACCGCATACAGCGTGCGGCCATCGGGCGAGAGCGTCACCGCGGACGTGGCCGCGCCGGTGTACTTCTTGTTCGGGTTGTGCGGCAGGATGCCCTGCGGCGCGCGCGCGTCGATCTCGTCGATCACGGTGTTGCTGGAGGTGTCGATCACCGCCACTTCGTCGGCGTTGTCCTGCGCGACATAGAGCTTCGACTGCTTCTTGTCGATCGCCATGCCGAGCGCGTTGCCATCGAGCGCGATGCGCGTGATCAGGTGTCCTTCGGTGAGCGACGAGACATCCACCACCACGACCTGGCGATCGCGATCGGAGGACACATACGCCGTGTCATTCCCCTTCATCACCACCGCATACGGAAACGTGCCGCCCGTGCCGCCGGCCTTGTTCTCGTTGTTGGCAAAGAACGGTCGCAGATCGTGCTCGTATCGCACAGTGCGCGTGGTGGTGTCGATGACGCTAATCGAGTCGTTGTAGTTGTTCGCGACGACGAGCGTATGCCCATCAGCGGAGAGGTCCATGCCACTGACATTTGGCTGCACGCTGATCCCCACACCTTTGTTGCGCGCGTTGCCGGTGGCGCCAGCCGGGAAGTGGCCCAACGCGATCGGCTTCTCCGCCGTGAAACTCGTCCCATTCTTCGTGTAGACATACACCGCATCGTCCGCACCGCCGGCAGCGTAGAGCGTGCTGCCGTCAGCCGAGAAGATGAGGCCGACGTGCGCGTTCACCTGCTGAATCACCTGCATCAGCACCGGCTTGGCCTTGTTCGCGCCGCTCACGTCGTAGAGAAAAATGAACTGCGTCGAAGCTGCCGCATCAACCGCTCCCGTCGGCTTGTAGAGCGAGTTCTGTCCCGCGGTGAGGATCGCCAGCATCGTCCCATCAGGGCTGAGACGCACACGCACCGCTTCGCCAGCGACGAAGTCGGGATACGCCGTGAGGCCCGGATTCAGGAATTGCTGAACAGCCCCTCTGATCGCCGTCGGCGTCACGAATTGCCCCGAGGGCACCTGGCCGATCGGTTGTCCAGGATGATGGTCCCCAGGATTCTTGCCGTCCTCATCATCGTCATCATCATCGCCATGGCGATTCTGATCCTGATCCTGTTTCTGAGGAGGATTGCTCTGCAATTGCTGAAGGTGGGCTCGCGCGGGCACGACGATCAAAGCGGCCGACGTGAGTACACCACACACGAGTTGTAATGCACGCTGCGTCACGTTGATTGGTCCTTTCGGAAGCGGTTGAAGCGCTTCCAAGTTGGACCCCACGTGTGAACGCACGGCGATCGTCGTGACACGCGCGCGTAAACTATCCCGGCCGAGTTTGCATTCAGTCTGCCGCGAAGATGAGTCACACGCTCGAGCTCGGTCGCGTTCGGTTTTTGACGTGAATGTAAGTGAATGCTACCATTTGCCGATGAGCCGGAAGCATGTGCCTGGCGACGTGCGGCGCCGGCAGATTCTCGACGCGGCGGCGGAGTTGTTTGCGCAAAAGGGATTTGCCGGGACGACGACCAGGGAGATTGCGTCGGCGGTGGGCACGAGCGAGACGGTGCTCTTCCGGCATTTTCCGACGAAGGAGCGGCTCTACGCGGCCATCCTCGAGCAGCAGGTGCCGGTGGCGGAAGTGAAGCGCTGGGTCGCGGAGCTGCGGACGATCGCGGATCGGCGTGATGACGAGGCGCTGTTCGCCGCGGTGGCGCGGGCGGTGTTGCGGTCGTATCGCGAGAACACCACGTATCACCGGCTGATGCTGTTCGCGGCGCTGGAAAACCACAAGCTGGCGCGCATCGGCCAGATGAAATACGCGGCGCCGGTGGCGCGGTTTCTTCGGGAGTACGTCGCGCAGCGCCAGGCGGAAGGGGCGTTCAAGCGGCTGCAACCGGCCTTCGTCGTGCACACGCTCTTCAGCGTGTTGGGCCATTACGCGATGTGGAATGCGCTGGGCGCCAATTCGTCGGGCTTGACGGAGCAGGACGTGGCGACGCAGGTGGTCGCGCTGTTGGCGCGGCTTCGAAAGTAATCCCCTCTCGAAAGTAAGTGCTTACCATCATGACTGATCGACAGACTCGACGAGACTTTCTGCGGACCACGACGACGGGGTTGGGAGTGGCGGCGATGTCGGGCGTGCTGCCAGTGGCGGCGTCTGAGACGGTGGGACAGGCCGCGGGGCAGGCCGCGCAGGCGGGCGCGCCGACGCGGCGGAGTGGACTGCTGCTGCCGCAGCGCAACGCGACGCGCGATCTGATCGACCTGTCGGGGCTCTGGCAGTTCCAGCTCGATCCCACAGATGAAGGCGAGGCGAACCGCTGGTTCGAGAAGTTGCCGGCGCCGCGGACGATCGCGGTGCCGTGCAGCTGGAACGAGCTGTTCGATGACGCGCACGATTACCTCGGCACCGCGTGGTATCTGCAGCAGACGTGGGTGCCGCAGCGATGGAAGGGCAGTCGCGTGTTCCTGCGCGTCGGGTCGGCGAATTACGCGGCCGCTGTCTGGCTGAACGGCCGTCGCGTCACGCAGCACTTCGGCGGACATCTGCCGTTCGTCGTCGACATCACCGACGCGATCGCCTGGGATCGCGCCAACGTGATCGGCATTTCGGTTGAGAACAAGCAGCTGCCGGAGCGCGTGCCGGCGGGCATCGCCAACGGTGGCGGTGCCATGGGCGGCGGCCTCACCGGTGGGTATCCGCTGACGACGTATGATTTCTTTCCGTTTACGGGCTTGCATCGACAGGTGGTGCTGTATTCGGTGCCCTCCACCTTCATCGATGATGTGAAGGTCGTCACCGACCTCGAAGGCACCGACGGCGTCGTCCACGTGCGAGTCGATGCCAGCGGTGGTTACAACGGTCGCGGCATCGCTCGGCTGAATGACGTCGACACGCCGCTGACGTTTCGATCCGGCGTCGCCGAGGCGACCGTTCGCGTGCCGACGGCGCGACTCTGGCATCCAGGCGATCCGCACCTGTATCCGTTGACCGTCACGCTTGGCGCTGGCGCGAACGTCACCGATTCCTACTCGCTCGACATCGGCATTCGCACCGTCGCCGTGCGCGGCGATCAGATTTTGTTGAACGGCCAGTCCATCATGCTGCGGGGCTTCGGCAAGCATGAAGATTTCCCCATCAATGGCCGCGGCCTGAACGTGCCGCTGGTGATCCGCGACGGCGAGTTGCTGAAGTGGGTCGGCGCCAACTCGTATCGCACGTCGCATTATCCGTACAGCGAAGAAGCGATGCTGATCGCCGATCGCCTCGGCTTCCTGATCATCGACGAGATTCCCGCCGTCAGCCTGATGTTCACCGACAGCCAGGAGATCCTCGACAAGCGGCTGGCGCAATGTCAGCAGGACATCGAGGAGCTGATCACGCGCGATCGCAATCATCCCAGCGTGATCATGTGGTCCGTCGCGAACGAACCCATGGCGGGCCTCCCGCTGGCGGGCGCGGCGCCGGCCGCCGCGGCCGCCGTGAGCGCGGGCACCAAGTTCTTCACGCAGATGTACGAGCACACGCGCGCGCTGGATCCGACGCGCCCCGTGACGCTGGTGGGTATTCAGTCGGGGCCGGTCGAGTGGCTGCAGATCTTCGATGTCACGGCGATCAATCGCTACTACGGCTGGTATGCGCTCGGCGGCCGGCTCGATCAAGCGGCCGAAGCGCTGAGTCGAGAGCTCGACGATCTGCACAAGCGGCTCGGCAAGCCGATCGTGCTCACCGAGTTCGGCACGGACACCGCCGCCGGGACGCACAGCGAGCCGGCGGAGATGTGGTCGGAGGAGTATCAGGTGGAGTTCCTGAAACGCTATCTCGACGTGACCGCAACGAAGCCGTTCGTCGCCGGCCTGCACGTCTGGAACTTCGCGGACTTCAAGACCGGCCAGGGCATCATCCGCATGGGCGGGCTCAACATGAAAGGCGTATTCACGCGCGACCGCCGGCCGAAGATGGCCGCGAACTTCCTGCGGTCGCGGTGGGTGAAATAACCGAATGACACCGTAGCGGGATCACATCCGGCGGCGGCTGGGCAGCGACGCGGTGAACATGTCGACCAGCCGCTGCGCCGCCGGCGACAGCGATCGGCCCGCGCGGGTGATGATGCCAATCCGTCGGTGCAGCACGGGTTTGATGATTGCGATGCGGCGGACGCTCGCCGGCGCCGCGTGGATCGCCGCGTCCGGCAGGATGGCGATGCCCAGTCCTGCCGCCGCCATCCCCAGCGCGGTGGTCATGTAGCTGGCTTCTTGCGAGATGCGCACCGGCAGGCGCGCCTGCTCCAGCGTGCGATCGAGCAGCTCGCGCACGCTGCTGTCCTTGCCGGTCAGGATCAACGGATATTCCGAGAGCGCCCGCAGCGTCGCCGATCGACGGCTGGCCAGCGGGTGATCGTCGCGGACGAACGCCACCAGGCGATCGGTGAACAGCGGCTGCTCCGCCAGCTCGCGATCGACGGGACCGCCGCAGCTGCTGATGCCGAAATCGGCCTCGCCGGATTTCAACAGCTCGACGACCCTCGCCGCCACACCATCGCGAACGCGCACGGTGATGCCCTGATGCTGCTCACGCAGCCGGGCAATCGCTGGCGGCAGCAGGCCGGCGGCAATCGACGGCAGGCAGGCGACGGTGACCACCCCGCCGCGATGCGACGCGGCGTCGTGGGCGCTGTCGACGATCGATTGAATGTCGAGCATCACCCGCTCGAACGG
>Ga0070741_10019779_pt1 | contig 10716 bp, 7 predicted proteins | sample Coa_R1_4_FD_66440 | JGI IMG/M metagenome (GOLD analysis project Ga0070741, IMG submission 66440) | Surface soil microbial communities from Centralia Pennsylvania, which are recovering from an underground coalmine fire - Coalmine... | ecosystem: Environmental > Terrestrial > Soil > Unclassified ... | reverse complement strand
TTCATTCACGCCGAACCGGTTGCGGTTGTATTGATGCTCCGGCGCCGGACCGAGCCACATGTCCCAGTCGAGACCGGCCGGCGGCTTCTCGTCCGGCGGATTGCCGATGCCCTCCTGCGGCATGCTGCCGTAATTCCACGTGCGCACGAAAGTGACTTTGCCCAGTTCGCCCGACCGCACCATGTCGCACGCCTTCTGGAAGTGCAGCGCCGACCGCTGCATCGTGCCGGCCTGGACCACGCGTTTGTACTTGCGCGCGGCCTGTACCATCTTCTCGCCTTCCTCGATGGCCACACAGATCGGCTTCTCGACGTAAACATCTTTGCCGGCCTTGCAGGCCTCGACGGTCATATAGGCGTGCCAGTGGTCGGGCGTAGAGATGTTTACGACGTCGATCGATTTATCGGCCAAAATCTCGCGGAAATCCTTCACCTCGCGCGGCTGATGTCCGCCCTTGCGCGCGGCGGCCACGGCCCGCTCCAGGTTGGGCTGATAGACATCGCAGATTGCGGCCACCTGCAGTCCGGGCTGCTTCATGGCGAAGCCGAGATTGCTCTGCCCCATCCGGCCCACGCCTATGAAGGCGGCGGAAATGCGATCGTTCGCGCCCTTCACGTTGCCTGTAAAAAGCGAGGTGGTCAAGGCGGCGCCGGTGGCCGTCAGAAAGTCTCTCCGGGTGGATTCAGTAGACATAACGATATCTTATGTTCTAGCAGGTTCCCGAAAGACCCGGGAGAACAGACGTATCTGTCCCCGGGGTTTGCCGCAACGTGGTGTCACGCGCCTCACTAGCCCAAGATGTGATCGAGGTGCTGCTGCATGTGGTCGATGTAATCGGCGATCACGAACTCCAGCGTGACGGGTTCGCCGCCGCCGATGCGGCAGGGCGCCGGCCGGCGCTCATCCGGAATCCGCCCAACGACCACGGCAAGAGCACGATTCAGCGCGGCCCACAAAGCGACCACTTCTGCCCAACTCATCTCGCGATAACCGCCCAACGAGACCCAGCCGTCGCCGTCGTACGACGGACCCGCGTATTCGCCGGCCAGTGCCGCATTGATGAATCGTGCCCGGTTGTTCACGGCGGAATCGATCAGATGACCGAGTTCCTGCTTGCGCGACCATCCCTCGCCCCCGCCGGGACGCTGCGCGCCGGATTGCTCGCCCATCGCCTGCAGCTTAGGTTCGGTTTCGCTCATCACAGCTTGCAATCTTTGCGACAAGTCAGTCATGCTCTTGAGTGTACGACGCTCTGAGGGGATGCATCATGAAACGATTGTTAACGTTGCTCGTTTGCCTTCTCAGTTTTACGGTCGCTGCGCCGGCGCAGTCCGAGGCGCGCAGCGAGTTCGAGGTGGCGTCGATCAAGCCGGCGGCGCCGGACGCGCGGGGCCAGTGGATCCGTACGCTTCCAGGCGGAAGAGTGAACATCACGAACATGAGCTTGAAGGAAATGATCGTGCTGGCGTACCGCATTCAGCCGTTCCAGATTTCCGGCGGGCCGCCGTGGCTCGATTCCACCCGCTACGACGTCGTAGCCAAGCCGGAAACCAAGCCAAAAGGGGACGAGCTATTGCAGATGCTCCAGTCGCTGCTGAAGGACCGGTTCCAGCTTGCGATCCGCCGCGAGACGAAAGAGCTTCCGGTGTACGCGCTGGTTCTGGCGAAGAAGGACGGCAAACTCGGCCCCGGGCTCGTCGAGGCCAAAGAAGGAAGCTGCACGCCACTGGACCCGACGAAGCCTTTACCTGCGCCCGAACCCGGTAAACCGCCGCGAATGGGCTGCGGCGGCATGCGGATGGGCCGCGGGGAGTTGATTGCCGTCAGTGTGCCGCTCGGAAATTTTACCTCGGTGCTTTCGCGCAACCTGGGGCGCACCGTCATCGACAAGACAGGATTGACGGCGAAGTACGACATCAAGATGGAGTGGATGCCCGAGCAGCCGCCGCCTTTGCAAGCGCCGGACGAGACGAAACAGCAGCCGCCATCGGCGGCGGCCACGGGCCCTTCGATATTCACGGCCATTCACGAGCAATTAGGTCTGAAGCTCGAATCGCAGAAGGGGCCGGTGGAGATCTTTGTGGTGGAGCGCGCCGAGAAGCCATCGGAGAATTGAGATCGGAGTTGCGGGGATTCCGGCGGCGCATACGCTATGCCGCACGTCAGTTCACCTCGATCGGTTCGATCTTGCCGTCCTTCTTGATTCCCAGGCGGATGGGCCGCGGCGGACCCTTGCGCGGGATTGTGACCTCGGCCCACAATTCCGGCGCGTTGGCGCGGAAGCGGCCTTCTTCGAACGGAAGCGTGTGCTCGGGGACAAAAAACAGGACTCGCTCGTGGCCGGTTCGCGCGAAATAGGGAGCATCCTTTTCGGGCGTCAATTGCAGCGAGAGATAGCGGCCGCGGATGGGCAGGTTCGGGTCCCAGGGCGCGGTGCGCACCCAGACGCGAGGGCAGGTGGCGCGATCGTAATAGAGCTTGCCGGTCAGGCTCAGCACCGTCAGGCACTGGAGTCCGGCCAGGATGAGTCCTTTCTGCAACAGTGTCATTGCACGCCTCCGACACGCATCTGCGTGAGCAGTTTGCGCCGCAGCTTTTCCCACTGCCAGCCGCCGGCCAGCAGCAGTGCGCCCAGCAAAATCAGGCTGGCGGAGCGTCCCAGTTTCTCCATCACGCTGGAGAAGAAAAATGCGATGACCGTGATGGCGAATCCAGCCATGCCGAGGTTGATTCGGTCGGCCCGAAATTCGTAGATCCCCCAGGCGATCATGCCGGCCGCGCCGATGGCGCACCAGGCGTAAATGGCGAGGTCGGCACGCTGCTCCGCGAGAACGCTCAGCCCGACCACCCACACCGCGGCGACGGCGTTCATCCAGGCGGCGGTGCGGCGGAAGAACCAGGCGACGGCCAATGGGACGATAATCGCGCCGCACCAGCCGATTGCCTGCATCGTGGAATCTATGGGCGTGCGGCTCCAGCTTTCGCGGCTCAGGGCGACTACGGCTGTCGCCGGCAGCAGCGCCAGGCCGCCGATCCAGGCCAGCGCGCGCGTCGCGTAATCGTCCTTGCGGGCGCTCAGGTAGCAGATCGCGAGCAGCAGGACCGCGACGCTCACCACCCGTATGCTGCCGGAGCCGGACACCGTTTCGGTCCACTCTCCCAGCAGCCACCAGGGCAGCAGGATCGCCGCGATCGCAAGTTGCGGCCAGTCGCGCAGGAGAATCCAGCCGATGACAGCACCGAGCGCCCACAGCAGCACGGCGGTGGGCCAGTGTTCCTGCATATTGTAGATCTGGCCGGCCAGCGCGATTGCGCCACCCAGCGCCACCGTGCCGGCGGCGTGCAGCGTGATCCCCAGCGCGCGGAAGCGGTCCAGGGCAAACGCTCCGCCCGCGTGCAAACCGCCTACGGCAACGACCAGGAGCGTCATCCGCTGGGTGGGCGAAAGTTCGTCCCAGTGCGCGCTGACGAACAGCAGAATACCCGCGCAGAGCATGATCCCGCCGAACGCGAGCGCCACGATTACGGGCCAGCGCGCGCGTCGCGCGGGTGCTTGGGCCGTTTCGAAGGCGCGGATGCGGTCGGCCTGTTCCGGGTCGATCAGCCGCGCTTTCAACCACCGTTGGAGAGACGGTTCGAGTTCCATGCTCATACCAGCATGCTCCCGCGTTCTGCGCAGTCCAGAGCCAGAGATTTTGCGCCGCGCAGATCCACCTTGCCGGTGCCCAACACCGGAATCGAGTCTACCCGAAAAATGTCCTCGCGCTTCGGTAGCCACAACTTCGGCAGTTCGCTGGCCGCGAGCGCGCGCCATAACTCCGCGGGCTGCAAGTCCGGACGCGTGTATAGCACTACCAGGCGCTCGCCGCGCTGGTCGTCGGGGATGCCGGTAACGACCGCAGGATGCTCGCCGATCACGCCGTAAACGGCCTCTTCCACCTTAAGGTGCGGAACCATTTCGCCGCCGATCTTGCTGAAGCGCGACAGCCGGTCGGTGATGGTGAGGAAACCGTCCTCGTCCACCGACGCGATGTCGCCCGTATTGTACCAGCCGTCTACGAGTGCTTCCTCGGTCAGGACCGGCCGGTTCAGATACCCGAGCATCCGGTTCGCGCCTTTCACCAGCAGCAGTCCTGCCTCACCCGCCGGCAGCGGCGCGTGCGTCGCGGGGTCGACGATCCGGACAGCGACGCCGGGCAGCGGCTTGCCGACAGTGCCGGCCTTGGCGCCGATCTGGCTGTTGTGGCCCGCCGCGAATCCTGGGGCATTCACTGCCACCACAGGGGCCATTTCGGTGCACCCGTAGCCTTCCATCAATTCGACGCCGAACGCTTCGCGGAATGCCTGCGCCACCGGTTCGCGCAGCTTTTCGGCGCCTACCAGCACGTAGCGCAACGTGGCGAACTCCTCGCGCGAGCACTTACGCGTATAGCCGGTGCAGAAGGTCGGCGTGGAGAGCAGGAACGTGCCGCGATATTTCTGCACCAGCGCGCCGATAGCCTTCGCATCGAGGGGATTGGGATGGTAGGCCACGGCGCCGCCGGTGATGAGCGGGAACCAGATCGTTACGGTGAACCCGAACGAATGAAAGAACGGCAAGGCGCCGATGATCCGGTCCTCGCGTCCGAACGCGTAAACCTGTGCGATGGCTTCGATATTGGCGATCACGTTGTAGTGCGAGAGCACGACGCCCTTGGGGACGCTGGTGCTGCCGCTGGAGAAGATCACGGTGGCCGGCGCGTCGGGATCGCGGCCAGCCGTCAACACCCGCGCCGGCGCCAGGCGTGCAGCCGCGAGCGCAGTCAGCTTCGCGAACCCGGTTGGCGCGGCAAGGATGTTTTCCACGTAGACCATGCCCTCCATCGGCTCGAGGCGCGCCTTGGCGAGGAACGCCTTCGAGGTCACGATCGTGCGGATGCCGCATTGCTGCGCGGCCGATTCCATCGCTTCGCGGCCCGCGGTGAAGTTCAGATTGACCGGAACCTTGCCGGCCATGGAGATTCCGATGTTAACCAGCGCGCCGGCGGCGGACGCAGGGAGCAGCACCCCCACCATATCTTCAGACCCGCAGTGCCGGCGCGTCCAGCGCGACAGCAGGACGCTCGCAGTAAGTGCGCGGCCGTAGGTGAGTTCGCGTCCCGTGGAATCCGCCATGGCGAATCGCCGCCAATTGGCCCGGGCGCTGCGGGTGAACCGCTGCGGCAGCGTGTCCGACGGCTTCCTGCGCATGGCGACTGCCTCAGCCGCAAGTTCCTGCACGGCCTGGCGAGCTTGGTGCGCGGTGGTGTCCGACGGCATCGGCTTGCCGAACGAGACGGTCACGGGATACGGGATGCGGTGCGGCAACTTGCGAAAGAAGCGTCCGCCGGAGAAGCTGAAGATGCTGCCCCAGACGCCGTCCAGGTGGACCGGGATTACCGGCACATCCAGGCCGGCCGCGATCCGCTCGAAGCCGCGCTTGAACGGCAGCAGGTTGCCTGTGCGGGTGATCGCTCCTTCGGGGAAGATGCAGACGACGTGACCCTGCTGGAGTTCCTCCCGGGCCTGGCGAATGGAGAGGGCCGTTTCACGCGCGGAACCGGCGCCGACGGGGATCGATTTGACCAGTCGGAAGAACCAGCCCAGCGCTTTCGATTCGTAGTATGGCCGCCACATCATGAAGCGCACGAAGCGCTGCATGGTGGCGCCGACCAGGAAGCCATCCGCAAGCGAAACATGATTCGAGACCAGGAGCGCGGCGCCGCGAGCGGGAATGTTTTCCGCGCCGACGATGCGGATTTTGTAGATCGTGTGGGTGAACATCCAGAGCACGAAGCGCGTCATGAAGTCCGGAACCAGGCGGACTACGCAAACCGTGCCGGCCAGCGTCGCGAGGCCGAAGATCAGTACCAGCTTGTCGGCCGAAAAATGCAGCCGGTCGTGCAGAAGCCAGAGCGTACCGGACGCCAGCAGGATCGCCACCGTGTTGTGGAAGTTGTTCGTCGCGATGAGGCGGCCCTTTTCGGTCGCGCCACCTCGCTGCTGCAGGAACGCATTCAGCGGGACGATGAGAAGGCCGCTGGCGATGCCGAGCAGGGTCAGGGCCGCCACCGACCATCCATACGACGAGCGGCCGGCGTACAGCGCAACGCAGCACACACCCATCAGCAGCGAACCGAGCGGCACGAGCCCGAGTTCGACCTTGTCGCCCGAAAGTTTCCCGGCGAGCAGACTGCCGGCGCCGATCCCGACGGCGAGGCACGTCACCAGCAGGCCGACGCGCAGATCCGAGGCGTGCAGGACGTCCTTGCCGAACAACAGCAGGTCCATCTGGAAGAGCGCGCCCAGGAACCAGAAATAGGAGATGCCCGCCACCGTCAAGCCGAGAGGGCGGTCGCACAGCAGGTGCTTCGTTCCCGTCACCACTTCGCCGAACGGGTTCCACGAAAGCGGTTCGCGCGCGCCGCTGGGCGGTACCCGGGGGATGCGCAGGCTCGTTGCGAAGCCGGCGATCGCCACGCCGAGCATGGCGAGGCCGAGCGTCCAGGCGGGGAAATTCCAGATGCTGCCCACCGAGGTGCCCACGACGATCGCGACGAAAGTACTCATCTCCAGCAGTCCGTTGGCGCGGGAGAGGTCGCGGCCATCGATCATTTCGGGCACGATGCCGTACTTCGCCGGACTGAAAACGGTGGAATGCAGCGCCATCAGGAACAGCACCAGGAGCATCAGCTCGATGCGCGTGGAGAAGAACGCCGCGATGCCGGTGGCCATCACCAGAATTTCGAAAGCCTTCACGGAAACCAAAACGCTCCGCTTGCTGAAGCGGTCGGCCAGATGGCCGGAGAAGCCGGAGAAGATCAGGAACGGCAGCACGAAGACGGCGCCCGAGAGCGCCAGGTAATCGGTGCCTGTGGACGCTGCCACGTGCACAGCGCGCAGAGAGATCGCCATCTTGCAAAGGTTATCGTTGAAGGCGCCCAGGAACTGGGTCCAGAGGAAGAATCGGAAGCCGGTGCTTTTCAGTTTCATACGGCTGGTTCAATGGCACGGGACGGACCGCACATTGCTCCTTTAGAATCAGCGGAGGCCTGGCAGGTTGAGTGGCCGCCTGTACATCCGGTGCGGGGCAGCATACACTGAATGTACAGATGGCTCTGTTGACGAAACGCGAGCGCGAGTTCCTGCAGGCGGTCTCGCATCTTGCCTACGCGAACCCGTTTCTCCCGGAACGTACCGATTACGAGCGTGCGGCGCTGCGCGACCACTTCGTAGCGGGCGAGCGCGTGTGGAGCCGGGGCGTCCAGAGTCCCGAACGGCCTCGCGAGAATGTCTGGCGCATCTACCAGCGGCTCGAGCCGCTCATGGAGCAACTCCGGCCGCGTGTCGCTTCCGCTGCCGCGGCTTCGGAGTCGGACCTCGTTCTCTACGAGGATGCGGCGCTTCATCTTCTCTATCAGCGCTATTACCCGCGCTTCTACGAAGCCAGCTTCGGCGGCGCCGCCGGCCGTCCGGACCGCTGGCGCTTTTACAAAGACTTCCTGGAGGATTGGGCCGCCATCCGTTTCGAACGACTGCCCACCGGCCATGAGCCAGCGCACACGTTTGCCTGCTACCGGCAGATCCAGCGCGCGTTCGAGCAGATCTTCCGCGATATCATCGGCGGCTCCATGCCCGCCGCGCGATTGCGCGCCGCGGTTTGGCAGTCGGTCTTCTCCCACGATATGCGGCGCTACCGCCGCACGCTCTACGCGCGGATGGGCGACTTCGCCACGCTCATCACGGGACCTTCCGGGACCGGCAAGGAGATCGCGGCGCGGTCCATCGCGCAATCGCGCTATCTGCCATTCGATGAGCACCGGATGACGTTTCCCGACGAAGATTCGGCGGCGTTCTTCCCCATCAACATCTCGGCGCTCTCGCCGACGCTGGTGGAGTCCGAGTTGTTCGGCCATCGGCGCGGATCGTTCACGGGCGCTGTCGCCGATCGCAAAGGCTGGCTCGAAATGTGTCCGGCCGCCGGCGCCGTATTTCTGGATGAGTTGGGCGACCTCGACCCGTCCATTCAGGTGAAACTGTTGCGCGTTATCGAGATGCGCACATTTCATCCGGTGGGCGAAACCGCGGGACGGCAGTTTCACGGTAAGCTGATCGCCGCCACGAATCGCGATCTGGCCGCGGACATCCGCGCGGGCCGATTCCGGGAGGATCTGTACTTCCGGCTATGCTCGGACCAGATCGCGACCCCGTCGCTGGCGGAGCAACTTGCCGATTCGCCGCAATTGTTGCGCGAACTGATCGTATATATGGTGCGGCGGGTAGTAGGCGAAGAGGCTGAAATGCTCGCCGGAGAAGTGGCGGACTGGATCGAGCAGAATCTCGGCCCGGCTTATCCCTGGCCCGGAAATTATCGCGAATTGGAGCAGTGCGTCAAGAACGTGCTGATCCGGCGGGATTACCGGCCGTCGGGCGGCGCACCCGCGGATCCGGTGGAGCAGATTGCAGAGGAGTTTCGTAAGGGGCGTCTGACCGCGGAAGAGATGCTCTCACGTTACTGCACGGTGGTCTACAGCCGCACCGGCAGCTACGAGGAGACGGCGCGGCGGCTGGGCATCGATCGCCGGACGGTGAAGAGCAGGATCGACACCAGCCTGCTGGAGCGGCTGAGCCCTACCCGCGGTCGTCTCAGTTAGATCGGGCGGCCACCTTGCCGGGCGTCGCGTCCAGGTACTCGATCCAGCTGGTCATCATTTCCTCTTCGCTGCGATCGCCCCAGCGGACGGCTTTCGTCGCATCCGGGTTGGCTGGATTATTCGGGCTGTTATCGTAATGGGCGGTCACTTCCAGCAGGCTGCCCTTTTCTACTCGCACCGGATCCTGGAAACGATATACCAGTTGCCAGTTGAAGTTGTAACGCGGCACGTAGAGGAGGGTCCGGCGCTGGCCTGAAGGAGTCACCAGGTCGTAGCGGACATCCTTTCCCCGATAGTGCATGTGAGGCGTGATCGAGAGTAGCATCTTGTCGCGCTCGAAGGTGTAGCAGCGCCGCACCTCGTGGGCAGCAGCTCCCGGTGGAATCCGGAAGAAGAAATTGCGCAGGTCCATGCGGCGGAGCACACGCTCCGGCGGACCGGGCGCCAGATAGAAACCCACGCTGGTGCGATCCTGCTGCGGCGGTCCCGAGATGCGCGCATAGTGCACTACGAACTCCAGCTTCGCACCTGGAGGCACCCACTTGGCCGTGCCGTCGGGGAAAACATCCGGGGGACGGCCCGGAAGGAACGACGCCAACGCACCCTCCTGATAACCGCGCACGTAAGGCAGATCGGGAGTATCGGCTGCGCAGGCATCGTTCCACACCGGCGCATCCTCGCGGACGCGGCTCAGCTTGCCGTCGACCTGGAGGTAGGTTTTCAGTGCCTTCATGCCCTCGACCGTCGTCGGGCCGGTCTGGCCGTCGCCCTGAATAAGGTTTACATGCACGTGATGCACTACTCGTCGATTGCCCGGATGGATCTCGGCGGCGCGAATCCACAATCCCGTTTCGAAATTCGTGGGGACTATGAAGTGCTCGTACGCATCGTTACCGGCCGTGACCGTATGGTCCTCACCGATGTCTACGATGCGATCGGGAGTGCCCAGCTTCCAGCCTTCGGTGAAGACGGGCGGCTTCGGCAGGTCGCGCCGATCGCCCTCGGCTGCGCCGTGCTCCACCCACGATTGGACGGTCTCGATTTCGGCGGCGGAGAGGCGCGCATCATTGGAGAAATGTTCGAAGCGCGGATCGGCAAACCATGGCGGCATTTTGCGCGTGAGGACGGCTTCGCGGATGGCCTTCGCCCAGGGGCGCGCGGACTGGTAATCCACCAGCGACATGGGCGCGATGTCATTGGGATGATGGCAGCCGGTGCAGTGCTTATAGAAGATCGGGGCGACGTCTTTGGTGAACGTCGGCGCCGCGGCGGCTGCAAGCGCTGGGATCGAAGCCAGCGCCAGTAGGGTTCGGATCATTTTGCCCTCCGTTGTGTTGAGGATAGCAAAGCGCCACTAGTTCGTGCCTCCGGCTGGCGGACTGAACCGCGGGCTTGCACGCGCGCTACATTGTGTACATGCGTCAGGCTGTGTTGGTACTGCTTGCGGGCGCCGCCGCGCTCGCCTACGATCCCAACTGGGATTCGCTTAAGAATCACCCGGTGCCGGAATGGCTGCAGGACGCCAAGTTCGGCATCTACGCGCATTGGGGCGTCTACTCCGTGCCGGCTTTCGGCAACGAGTGGTACGCCAGGCGCATGTACGATCCCAAGGACCCCAAAGGCACCTACGAGCATCATCGCGAGACATTCGGCACGCAGGACAAATTCGGCTACAAAGACTTCGTTCCGATGTTCAAGGCCGAGAAGTTCAATGCCGCGCAGTGGGCCGCGCTGATCAAGCAATCAGGCGCGCGGTATGCCGGGATCGCGGTGATGCATCACGACGGCTTCGCGCTGTGGTCGAGCAAGGTGAACCGGTGGAACGCCGGACAGATGGGGCCCCACCGCGATCTTTACGGCGAGTTGGTGCACGCACTGCGGAATAGCGGCATGAAGATTGTCGCCACCGAGCATCACATGCGCACGTTCGACTGGTACCTGCCGCCGGAGCGCTACATCGAAGAAGAGCGCAAACAGCATTTCGATCTCTTCGATCCGCGATACGCCGATCTCTACTGGAACCACTTCACGTCCAACAAGGCGG
>Ga0070741_10019778_pt1 | contig 10717 bp, 10 predicted proteins | sample Coa_R1_4_FD_66440 | JGI IMG/M metagenome (GOLD analysis project Ga0070741, IMG submission 66440) | Surface soil microbial communities from Centralia Pennsylvania, which are recovering from an underground coalmine fire - Coalmine... | ecosystem: Environmental > Terrestrial > Soil > Unclassified ... | reverse complement strand
CCTGCCGAGGAGTCCGAGGCGGATCGGCCCTCCCCCGCAGAGTCGGACGAGAACCAGACGCACGGCGACAGTCCGTCGTTGGGAGAAAACTGAACTATGGAAGCCTCCGTTGCCTATGCCCTGCCCCCGCGCGTGCGCTTTCCGGGCCTGTCGAGCGCGGCCTTCGAGCATCCCGCCGACCGCGCCGCGCTGGAAGCCCTGCGCCGCACGCCCGGCCTCGACCGCCTGCTCAAATGGCTCTCGGATGTCGGAGCGGAACGCTATGTCCGCATCATGTTCACCGCCGACAGCATCCGCGTCTCGCCGCGCCAGTGTTCGCGCCTCTACAACGACCTGCGCGAAGCCTGCGCCATTCTGGATGTGAGGGAGCCGGAGTTCTACCTGAGCCAGTACCCCATTCCGAACGCCTTTGCCTTCGGGATGCAGCGTCATACGCTCGTCATGACGACGGCGCTGGTGGACCTGCTCAACGACACCGAGCGCCTGGAGGTCATCGGGCATGAACTCGGCCACATCAAGGCCGAACACATGCTCTACCGGACGATGGCGATCCTGCTGGCGGAGATCATGAAGGAGATGGCGGGCGGCCTGGCGCTGCCCGGCGCTATTCTCACTCGCGCCCTGGCCTATGCCCTCTTCGAATGGTTCCGCAAATCCGAACTGACTGCCGACCGCGCCGGGCTGCTGACCGTTCAGGACCCGGAAATCTGTATCTCCGGCCTGCTCAAACTTGTCGGCGGCACGCAGCGCCTCGTAGATGATCTGAACCCGGACGAGTTCGCCAAGCAGGCGGATATGTACGAAGATATGGACGAGGATTTCCTGAGTCTGTACTATAAGTTTCTGATGGTACGCTGGCAGACCCATCCGTTCCCTGCCGTGCGCGCCCGCGAGATCAAAGAGTGGGCCGAAAGCGATGCGTACCAACGCCTGCTGCGCGGCGACTATCCGCGCACCGACACGGAGGCGGGCAAGCGCACCTGCGCGGCCTGCGGTACGGTCGTCACGAACGTCACCTTCCGTTTCTGCCCGGAGTGCGGCCAGAGCCTCGACGCCGTTCCTGCCGGGTAGACCACGCCGCGCGGCAGCGACCGCGCAGAAAGGAACCAAGCCAGATCACGATGAGACCCCAACACCGTTTGCTGGCGTGCGGGGGCATCCTTGCCCTTGCCGCGTTCGGAGTCGCGCCTGCCCGCGCCGATGACAAGGCGGATGCGCTCCTCAAGGAGGTCGCCGCGGCCACGCAAGCCGCCAAGACCCTCACTGCCGACCTGACACTGACCCAGTCGGCGCAGGGCCAGACGATGACCATCACAGGCAAGGCGAAGCTGAAGAAGCCGAACCTGGCCCGCATCCAGATGGGCGCGCCGGTCAGCCAGACCATCGCTTCCGATGGGAAAACCCTCTGGGTCCTGATGACTTCGGCCAATCAGTATCAGAAGAAAGCGGTGGATGCCAAAGGCAGCGAGATTGATGCGCTCTGGGCCATCCCGGTCAACATGTTCTTCGACTCCAACTCGATAGGTTTCGGCAAACTCTCGGACGCCAAACCACAGTATGTCGGGGAAGAGATCGTTGCCGGAATCCCGTACCGCGTCGTCCAGGTGACGGGCGAAAAGCCGTTCAACTACACGATGAAGCTCTATGTGGGGCCGGAAAAACTGGTGACCCGCATCGCGCTGGACATCAAACAGGGCGACCAGACAGCCAAACTCGCCGCCGCGCTCACCAACGTCAAGGTGGACGCTCCGCTGACGAACGCCTCGTTCGCCTTCGCGCCGCCGAAGACGGCCAAACTCTACGAGGAGCCGGACTATGCCGCGAAACTGGTGGCGGTCGGGAAGAAGGCTCCCGACTTCTCCCTGCCCACGCCGACCGGCGGGCATCTCGCCCTGGCCGACGCGCTCAAGGAGAAAAAGGCGCTCCTGCTCAACTTCTGGTTCCATGGTTGAGGGGCCTGCCGTGCGGAGTTTCCGCACCTGCAAAAGCTCTATGACGAACTGAAGGACAAGGGGCTGCAACTCGTCGCGATCAACGGCTTCGACAACAAAGACGTCATCAACAACTACGTCAAGGAAAACAAGTTCACGTTCAACATCGTCATGGCGGGCGGCGACAGCGGCCAGAGCTATGACGTGAGCAAGTTCTACGGGGTGCAAGCCTATCCGACCAACTACGTGCTGGACTCGGAGGGCAAAGTGGTCTGGCGCGGCGTCGGCTTCAACGAGGCGGAGATACGGGCTGCGCTGGAAAAACTGGGGGTGAAGTGACCTAACTCCTGATGGGGTCAGGTCGCGAACAGCCCGGCGACGCCGCCGGTATGCCAGAACAACACCGTCTCGTCCGGGCGGAAACGGCCCGCGCGTATCCAGCCGATCAGCGCGGCCATCGCTTTCCCGGTGTAGACGGGATCGAGAAATATCCCTTCGGTTTGGGCCAGGAGGCGGATCGCTTCCTGGCCCTCTTGCGTGGGCGTGCCGTAAGCGGGGCCGGCGTAGTCGGGGCAGAGCGTGATGTCGGAGAGCGTGTAGTCGGCGGGCAGGCCAAGCCGCGCCGCCGTTGCGTCCATAAGGTTCAGCACGGCTCGATGGAACGGCGAGACGCCGTCCGCGCCGGGCGGTATCGGGTCTATCTCCACCCCGACAAGCCGCGTCTGCCAGTCGGTCAGCTTCGCGCCGACCGTCATTCCGGCGTGCGTGCCGCCGCTGCCGGAAGCAAAGAAGATCGCGGAGACTGCCCCGGCCTGCATCTCCTCTAGCTGCGCTTTCGCCTCCTGCACGGCCCGCACGTAGCCGAGCGCGCCGACCTCCGTCGAGCCGCCCGTCGGGATACTATAGGGTACGCCGCCCGCTGCGCGCACGGCCTCCGCCTCTTCTGCCATCCCACGGCGCAGCGCCTGCTCCCGGCGCGTCTCTCCCTCCTGCATCCGCACCCAACGGATGTGAGTCTCCAGCAGGCGGTGCAGCAGCAGATTGCCGGAAACAGGCGCATCCGGCGCGGGTTGCGCGCCGTAGAGGATACAGCGCACGGCAAACCCGAACCGCCGCGCGGCGGCGGCCGTCTGCAGCGCGTGGTTGGACTGCGCCGCCCCGCAGGTGAGCAGGGTGTCGGCTCCCTGCGCGCGGGCGTCCGCGAACAGGTACTCCAGTTTGCGCGCCTTGTTGCCGCCGAGGGCCAGGCCCGTCAGGTCGTCGCGCTTGATGAGCAGGCGCGGCGCAGTGGGGCCGAGCGCGGCCTGCAGGCCCGGCAGCGGATGCAATGGCGTAGGCAGTTGCGCGATAGGCAGGCAGGGAAACGCCTCTAAAAACGCGCGGGAAGATTCGGACATGACGCTGCTCCTGATGGAGTTCGGTAAAAAAACGCCCGGCTTCACCATTGAAACCGGGCGACTGACCTCAAGCGTTGAACGTCTGCTTGGGGACATGATAAAATGAGGACGAGAAAGAAGGATACCTTCGCAGGTACTATACCACGTTCCGCACGCTGTGTCAATAAATTTTGCGCCAGATAGAGAAATTTTTGCGCAAAACGGCAATAATCGCGGGGCGGCACGCTCCTGCCGGAACCCTTCCGCGACGGTTTGACGCGAGGGTATGGCTCCAATTGCGTGTTCTGCCTGTTTTGCACGGAGAAGCGTTGGTTGCCAGCAGATTGCAAAATTTGTCGCCCTGCCCTTTCGCAAGGCGTTGTTTTCATTGCTTGCATGGGCTATAATATCCTGAGAGAGACGTTACCGCGACGTAGAGAAGAAAGGATTCACATGACGACGAGAACAGTCGGGGACAGGCGGCGCGGCAGGAGACCTGCGCTTGACCCCACCGATAAGCGCCGACTCGCGGCGCGCATTGCCAAGATGGTGCTGATTGACCGCCTGGAGCAGAAAGCCATTTTGCAACAGCTGACAAAATCCGAGCCTGCTCTGGCACATATTGATGCCAGCACCATTTCGCGTCTGTACCGCTACGCGCTGGATACCGGGATCGTGCGCGTCTATATTGATGAGAACGCCCCATTCAAGCCGCCGCGCATAGACAACCTGGAACGCGATCTCGTGGCGGCCTATCAGCTCCAGTCCGCCATCGTCGCCGACGCCGGAGGCCATAATGAGGCGCTCGAAAGCGCCATGGAGGACGACCGGCTGCATCAGGCGCTCGGCCAGCTCTGCGCCGACTACCTGGATACCATCGTGCGCCAGAACGAGATCATCGCGCTCTCGTCGGGCCGCGCCGTCTTCTATACCTGCGAAAGCCTGTTCAACAAGCATATCTACGATAAGCGCAATGTGCGCGGCGTCAAGATCGTCTCCATGAACGGCAACATCGCCGCCGAAGCCTGGAGCCTGGAAAGCCCGGACGCGCGCCGCGCCATGGACGCCGACATCAGCGGGGCGTGGCTGGCCCGCGCCTTTCCCGACGCCGAACTCACGCGACTGAGCCTGCCGGTCGCCGTTCACTCGCCGGAGATGGTGCATGAACTGCTCAGCGAAGGGCCGGGCCGATGGATCTCGCGGGAGGTCTGGGAAGAGAAAGCGCGGCAGGGCAACGCGCCGACGGGCGAACCGGCGGAGGACGAAGTCTATGTGCCGACGCTGGCGCTGGTCGGCATCGGCGGCGTGCGCCCGAAATCCGGTCATCGCTACATCGTCGGGCTGCATGAGCCGCTGCTTGGCAACCTACAGCCCGCGCTCGGTAAAATGATAGACCTCATCGAACACTTCTCCAACGGGCCGCGCCACGTCTCCTGTGTCGTCGGCGACCTGTGCAACCGCTTGTTCATCACGCTGGCCGCCCGGAAGCATCTGCCGCCTGCCACGCTGGCCGAGTTGGAAGGCTATGTCAAATATATCAACGACCGGCTGCTCTCCATCACCTTCGAGCAGCTCTACCTGGTTCCGAAGGTCGTGGTGGTGGCGGGCGGCGCGACAAAGGTAGACGCCATCCGCTCCGTGCTGGAGTGGCAGGCGATGGGATGGAAGCAGCCGATCGTTCACGACCTCTGCACCGACCGCGAGACGGCCATCCGCCTGCTGGAAGCCAAGCGGCATAGCGCCCGCCGGGTATAGCGGCGCACGCACGCCTATCTTCATGGGCTGACAGGCGAAGCGTGGCATAGATAGGGGAGGACGAACGCGGATGCGGTTCGGAGTGTGCGCAAGCCCTGCGCAGGCGCGGCTGCTGGCGGATGCCGGATACGACTATATCGAACTGGCGGCAGGGAACGACCTGCTGCCGGAGGAGGACGATGCGGCCTGGGCCGAAAAGCGGCGCGCTATCGAAGCCCTGCCCCTGCTGCCGGAGACGTTCAACCTGTTCGTGCGCGGGCTGAAGATCGTCGGCCCGGAGGCCGATTCGACCCGGCTGCGCCGCTATGTGGAGCGTATCCTGGCGCGGGCCGCGCAGGTGGGCGGCCAGATCATCGTCTTCGGCAGCGGGGGCGCGCGCAACATTCCCGACGGCTTCCCGCAAGAACAGGCCCAACGTCAGATCGAAACCTTCCTGGGCTACTGCGCCGACGCCTCCGACCGCACGGGCGTCGTCGTTGCTATCGAGCCGCTGCGCCGCGTCGAGTCCAACATCCTCAACCTGGTCAGCGAGGGAGCCGCGCTCGCCCGCCGCATCGCCCGGCCCGGCGTGCGCGCTCTCGCCGATACGTTCCACATGGAGGCGGAAAACGAACCGCTCTCCGTGCTTGCCGCCAGCGCCGACGTACTGGCCCATACGCACACCGCCGATACAGGCCGCCTCGCGCCCGGAACCGGCTCCTACGACCACATCGCTTTCTTCCGCGCCCTGCGCGCCGCCCATTACGACGCGCGGCTCTCCATCGAATGCGGTTGGAAAGACTTCGCCGCCGAGATCGGCCCGGCGCTGGCGCACCTGAGATCCGCCCATGCCGCCGCCCAAGCAGGCTGACCGGAGGACAGCCTCAATTATCCGGCGTCCCCTCCCCCAAAAGATGCCGTGCCGAATACATCTGCCCCGTGTGATAGGAGATGTGAAACACCGCGTAGCCCAGGTATTCGCCGTAGGTGAAGCCGGTCGGGCACCCAGGAATGCGGGCGTCCGGATCGGGATGGAGCGCCTTGAAATGCGCCACCGACTCGCCGTGTACCCGCAACAGTTCCCTACATACCTGTTCCCCCGTCATCGCTAGGTGCTGCCCCGAAGGTGGGTTCCCTAGCGTCATCGGGTGATAGCGGAACCGAGCGTCTATCAACGGGCTGCGCACCCGGCACTTCTCCGTATCCTCGCCCTCTCCCGCCAGTCTCACCGCCTCCCAGTAGGCGATATGTCCTGCCAGCTCGCCCACAGAAAGAAGTCCCTCCGCAGGCCGTTTCCAAACGTTCTCGTCCGCCAATCCCTCAAACGCGAACTTGACTTCGTAGTAGCCCTGTTCCAAAAGTTGCAAGCAAGCTTCGACCATCTCTGGCCTCCTCAGAGCGTAATATCCACAGGCACACCGGCCCATTCCGTATGAGAGAGACAGGAACCCCAACATGCCAGATGCTTCGAGAAGGCTGTCGCGGGGTTCCTGTCTCGTCACGGAGGTTTCCAACCTCGTCACTGAGGTTTCCAACGGCAAAGCGGAAAGAGGAACATTGAAGCTATGCCGAAGTTTGTCGGGATGGTAGGAACTGTACGTCGTATGCGCGCGTCAAAGGTATTTTGCGGCCCAGAGGATAAAGCCGAGCAGCGTCTTGAGGCGCGTGGAGTCGATGATGCCGTCCGAAAGAGCGATAGGAACCTCGGGCGGCGGCAGCAGCGCCCGCAGCGCCTCCGGTCGAAATAGACCCTCTACTTCGTGGCGATGCTTCTCCGCCTCCTGCCTCACCGCCGTCCAGCCGGGGTTGTTGATGTCGAACACGCGGAAGTAGTAGCGGCTTTCCACGCCCCGGCGTTCATTGAGGAGGCGGCGCAGCCGACGCGACACACGCCCGACCGTCGCATGATAGTAGGCATCCAGAGCCGAGCGGAAGCGCACCGGCGACGTGTCGAAGGAGTTCCGATCCAGCGGCAGCGCGGCCAGCGCCGGAAAACGACGGCATATCTGATCGTACTGTACGCGCCGATCCTGGAATGTCTCGGCGGGCATCCCGGCAGCCGCTTCCAGGATCGCTCTGTCGGCATAGGGCAGAACCGGCCAGGCTCCCTGAGCCAGACGGAAGGCGATGGAGGCAACGTGGAAACGCTGCCGGTGCTGCAAGTCGAAATACCAGACACGCTGGAAGGGATGCCCCTGGTAGGAATCGTGGGTGGCCCGCAGATCGGACAGAACCGAATCCAGGCTGTCGCCCAGCACTTCCGGACGGATCAGACCGCGTATCGCCTCCGGGGAAAACCCATACCGATTGACGTGAGCAAACAGGCGGTCAAAGGTGTGCGTCTGCTTCTGCGCATCGTAGCTGAACGGAATGTGGCAGCCGCCGACGACCACATCGCCGAGCAGTCCCACAAACACGGGAGCAGCCTGCCTGCGCAACGGCCCCACCGCCAACTCGTTGGACAGATCGTTGAACCCGTTCGCCAGATGCTCGCCCTCGATCCGACGCCACGCCCGCTCCACAAAGTCCGACCACTCTATCCCTATACACGTCTGCGACCAGCCCAGACACCGGGCGACTCGGCGAGCCATCTGCATTTCCAGATCGCTCTTATCCCCCAGCGTCCAGGCTGTACAGGCTCCTACCGCCTCGTTCAGATACCCCGCCAGCAGACGGGAGTCCAGACCGCCTGAGAGCATCAGCGCCACAGGCTGCCCGTTGGCCTCCCGCCGCACCGCCTGCTCCAGCAGATAGTCGAACCGTGCATAGTGCGCTTCATACGGCTCGTCAAAATGCGCTTCCGACAGCGCCAGCGCCTGCCCCGCGATCTCCCTGGCTCCCCTGCCCGGCTGCCACTCCAGCGCCGCCCCGGCCCCTAGCCGCCGCACGCCCTCCCACAAGGTCTGTCCGCCCAGCAGGTGCATGGTCAGCAGGATGCCGACCAGACCTGCAATACTCAGCCGGGGCGTGAAACCGGGCAGGCAGGCGAAGACCGCAGGCGTTGTCGAGAAGACCAGGGTGGTTCCTGTCGCCCTGTAGTAGAGCGGGAACAGACCCAGGGTATCGGTGCCGAGGGCGACCCGCCCGGTGGGCGAGAACTGGCAGGCGAGGTAGTAGCCGTTCTGTCCAGTGAGGACAGAAGGGCCGTATTGCTGAACCTGGCGCAGCAGGCAGGCGGCGTCACTGTCCGCGGCGTCGGGAGAACGGCCCTGGCTTCCGAGTACGAAAGTGGCGGTTCCATCTTCGAGGATAGCCTCTGACAGCGGGGTGGAGGGCAGAGCCGCCCAGACAAGGACGGTGTCGCCGAGCGCAAGGGAGCCGGTGGGCAGGCCGTTCCCTGCCGCTAACAGAGGACGTGCGGCAGCGAGGAACCGTTCTCTGCGGTGAGGGTCAGGGTCTACAATACCCGCCAGGTGTGCCATGCGCGACTTCCTTTGTTCTGTCTACCGAGGTGCAGTCTACAGACCGTCTCGACTATCACTGCATTAACAAGCGAGGAAGATGAGCCTTCGCCAATCGGCGGTGCAGTCTACAGACCGTCTCGACTATCACTGCATTATCGGCAAGAACGTTGCGAGAGTTGCGTTTCAGGGGTGAAAGCCGCGTTCGGCCATAAGGCGGCGAGCGTTCTCCAGGTCTTCGGGCGTGTCCACGCCGACAGGAGCTGTCTCGATACGCACCATGCCGATGCGATAGCCGTGTTCGAGGGCGCGCAGTTGCTCTAAGGCTTCGGTCTGTTCCAGCGGCGTGGGAGGAAGCGAGGCGAAGGTCGCCAGGAAGTGGCGGCGGTAGGCGTAGAGGCCGACGTGCTGCATCACCAGCGCGGGGCCGTCCGGGTTGCGCGGAAAAGGCAGGCGGGCGCGGGAGAAGTAGAGGGCGTAGCCGTTGAGCGCGCAGACGACTTTGACGCAGGCCGGATTGTCCCGCTCGCTCTCCGGGCAGGGACACATCAGGCTCGCCATCGGCAGGTCAGGATCGGCCAGGAGCGGCGTCACGACAGCTTCGATGGCCGCCGGTTCCAGCAGAGGTTCGTCGCCCTGGATATTGATGACGATGTCATCGGGGCCAAGCGACAGATGCCGGGCCGCCTCCGCCAGCCGATCCGTGCCGGAGCGATGGGCGGGCGAGGTGAGGATGGCCCTGGCCCCGAACGCCTCGACCGCGCGCACGATCTCCGCGTCCGGGGTGGCGATGGCGACTTCGGAAACGCCCTGCGCGCGGCGGGCGCGCTCCCAGACGTGGCGCACCATCGGCCAGCCGAGAATATCGAGGAGGGGCTTGTCGGGCAGCCGCGTGGAGGCCAGCCGCGCCGGAATCAGCCCGACGATACGGGGCGCAGTCGTGCCAGGAGTCATGGGGCGACAACCTCCCTGTTCAGGACTTCGTGATAGAGGGCGCGCATCCGGGCGGCGACGCACTGCCAGCTAAACTCCGTCTCCGCGCGCTCCCGCCCGATCTGTCCGCACCGGGCGCGCAGGGCCGTATCGCAGAGCAGGCGGTTCAGGCGCTCCGCCAGCGCCGCCGAGTCGCCTTCCGGGAAGATCAGCCCGGCCTCGCCGACGACCTCCGGGATCGCGCCGGAATCGGAGCCGACCACCGCCACGCCGCACGCGCCCGCCTCGATCAGCACGCGCCCGAACTGCTCTTTCCAGCGCGCCGTCGTGCGCGACGGCAGGATCAAAACGTCCATCGCCTTGATCGCCTGCGGCATGGCGTCCAGCGGAATGCCGCCAGCGAACCGAACACGCTCTGCGACGCCATGCGCTTGCGCCAGAGTCTCCAGTTCGGCGCGCATCGGCCCCTCGCCCACGAAGACCAGGCGCGCGGCCTGCGGCAGATGCGCCAGCGCCTCGACTGCCTCCGCCAGCCCCTTTTCCGGCACGAGACGGCCCACATAGCCGACGACGAAATCCTCCGGCCCGCCCCACCCCAACGCCGCGCGAGACTGCTCCCGCTCTCCCTCACTTCTTGGAGTGAACAGTTCGCAGTCTACCGCGTTCGGCACGAGGCGCACCGGCCCGCGATACCCTTTGCGGCGCAGCACCTCGGCGGCCTCCCGATTGCGCGCTACCATCAGATCGGCGCGCTTCAGCGTATAGTCCTGGAACTGCTGAAACGGCGGGGGCAGCCGCTTGTAGATGTTCTGTTCCGTCTCGAGGATGATTTTGGCCTGCGGGCAGAGCCGCCGCGTCAGCCAGACGCCCTGCGCGCTGACCAGACTCCAGGGTTCCTGCCAGAAGTCCACCACGTCGAAGCGGGTTTCGCGCAGCAGTCGCCGGAGCGCGTCCGGGTAGTGCTGAAGATACCACTGCTTGCCGACATACTGCCAGCGCGCCCGCCCGACGACGAACCGAAACGCGGGGTTCTCCGGTGTCTCGGCGGTCTCCCATTTGCCGTGATAGAAGCACATCCGGTCGGGAACCAGCGCGGTGAGTTCGATGTCGGGAAAGGCAGCCAGCCGGTGCAGCTTCGGCTGCCCCGCCGTCCGCGACATGCAGGTATGCGAGACAAGGAGGATTTTCATCGTCTACGGTCGGTTGCAATGTTTTCCGGGCCGTGAGCGACCCGTCTGAAGGGCCTGACGGCCAACCGGTCTGCGACCGGAAAGGCCCTCACCCCCGGCCCCTCTCCCAGCGCTGTGGGAGAGGGGAGAACTCCGCCCGCAGGGCGGTTGGC
>Ga0070741_10019777_pt1 | contig 10718 bp, 7 predicted proteins | sample Coa_R1_4_FD_66440 | JGI IMG/M metagenome (GOLD analysis project Ga0070741, IMG submission 66440) | Surface soil microbial communities from Centralia Pennsylvania, which are recovering from an underground coalmine fire - Coalmine... | ecosystem: Environmental > Terrestrial > Soil > Unclassified ... | reverse complement strand
ATGTCCTTCAGTAGGGGTCATCAGCTGCGGAACGCAGCACTTATAGGGCGAACCCCATCGCCCTCCTGATTCCTCTTCTACGCCGAGAAACCCCGCAGGTCAAGTCGCCAACGCCATGGGACGCGACCAGCGGTTCGGCCCACCGTGTCCTGGGGGTGAAGTACCCCGGCGTCCGGCAAGACCCAGCAAGCGCGAGTGGACATCCAAGCCGAGCGCCCTGCCGCACGGTGACGTACCCCGGCTTCCGGCGGCGCCTAGCATGAGCATCGGGCCAGCGCCCCGGGGGGGCGTTGACGTTGGACCGGCCGGCGCCTCGCCGCGGTCGACCTCGCGTGGCTCACAAGCAGTCGCGCGCCGAGGCGCTCGACTCGGGCTCGGATCGCCCCCGGTACCGTCTCGAGCGGCTGCCGACGGGCCAGGATCATGGTGACGTGTGCGCATGCCGCGTGGCTCGAGTGTCCGACTGTCAGGCAGACGCCGCGCTCTCGATGCGGCGACGGCGACCGCCGCGGCGACGGCGCCGCCCACGCCGATGTGAGCCGGCGGGCGGCTGCTCCGTCAGCTCGGGGACCACAGGCCCGTGTCTGGCCTCGATCGCCTGGCGGCCATCCTCGCGCGCGCGGATCACGGCCGCACCGGGCGATGGCGCGCTGTCCGCCTGCGCCAGCGTGACCATCCCGGACGGGCTCACCAGGATCTCGGGAATCCGTCGGAGGCGCGTCACGAGCCGGGGAGACCCCGTGGGGCGCTGGAAGCCCCGGGCCTTCAAGAGCTTGGCCAGAACGTCGATGCCGACGGCGATCCCCGGCGATGCTTCCACCAGATCGCGCACGACCGACACCAGCTCGTCGCGCGGCGCCGTCCGGGCGCTCGCCGCCGGCGCCGGGCGAGCGGGAGGTGCGGCGGGCAGAGGAGCGACGCGAGCGCGGCGAACGGGCGCTGGCGGCGGGCGGGGACCGCACGATGCTGGCCCGGAATGCCGCCGCTCCGGCGCAGCGCCCGTGTGCGAACTCGGCGTGACGCCGCCGGGCCGCCGGTCCCGGCGGGAGCGCCCCGTGACACGAGGCGCCGGGCCGACCTCGCCGGCGGGCTCCTGGGCCAGCCGGCGATAGGAGAGCCGGCGGAACTCGATCCCGAGACTGGCGGCGACGTCCCCGACCGCGTCAAACGCGCGATCGTCGGACACGATCTCGATCAGATCGCCCGGCCGGCCCTCAGCCAGCCAGATCCCGGCAGCGACCGCGATCCGCAGATCGCTCCAGTCGCTCACGCCGACAGAGGGCGCGCTGTGGACAAGGTGGGCGCCGCGCTGGGAGAGGAACCGGGCCGAGTCCTGCCCGACCACCCGCCAGTTCGCCACGCCGACGAGCTCCGTCCGCGCATCACGCTGGTCCACGGCGAGATGGTCGAGGACGTGAGCCAGGTGCTGCGGCTTGCTCGTGTTCTCGACGTCGAGGAAGATCGCGCGGCGCCTCCCGGGGCGAAGCCGCTCCGGCACGACCGGAAGCGCCCGCGTCATGACATGCGCCGCCGAAACGGTGGAGGACGCCCCAGGGTCCCGAGCCGCCACCTGAGCCGCCTCGTGAGGAACGAGGGCCCCGACGGACTCGGCGCGCTCGGCGCTGACTGGTCGCTGCCGGCCGGACCCACCGGAGGCACGCCGGGGTGCCTCCTTCCGGCCCGCGCTGACCTTGGCTTTCGTTCCCACGGTCGCTCCAGGATCCCCGGGATCAGCCGGTCACCGCTCCCTCCGAGGCCGACGACACCAGGCGCGCGTACTTGGCCATCGCCCCCGTCGCATAGGCAGGCCGGCGCGGCTTCACGGTTCGGAGGCGCCTCCGCAGTTCCGTCGCCGAGAGCTCGGCGTCGACGCGACGCCGCTTCACGTCGATGACGATCGCGTCGCCGTTGCGCAGTGCCGCGATCGGCCCCAGGTCGGCGGCCTCGGGCGTGACGTGCGCGATCATCAGGCCGTGGGTCGCCCCGGAGAAGCGGCCGTCCGTCATCAGCGCCACGGACTCGGCGAGCCCGGCCCCGTGGAGCGCACCGGTCACCGCCAGCATCTCCCGCATGCCGGGCCCCCCCTTCGGCCCCTCGTACCGGATCACGATCACGTCGCCCGCCCTGACCTTGCCCTGCTTCACCGCGGCGAAGGCGTCCTCCTCGCGGTCGAAGACGCGCGCGGGCCCGCGGTGGATCAGACGCTCGTGGCCGGCGAGCTTGACGACGCACCCCTCGGGGGCGAGGTTCCCACGGAGCACGGCGATGCCGCCGGTCGCCTTGAGGGGCGAGGTGAGCGGGCGGATGACCTGCTGACCCGGGGCCTCGCGGGCCGCCCGAGCCTCCTCCCCGATGGTCTTGCCGGTCACCGTCCGCTCATCCGGGTGAAGGAGGCCGGCCTCGAGGAGTCGCTGGGCGACGATCCTCATCCCGCCCGCCTGATACATCTCGGGCGCGGTGAAGCGTCCCCACGGTTTCAGGTCTGCCAGGAGCGGCGTCTTCCGCGAGACGCGGTCGAAGTCGCCGAGCGACAGCCGGACCCCGGCCTCCTTGGCCACCGCGAGCAGGTGGAGGACGGCGTTGGTCGACCCGCCGGTCGCCATCACGCCCGCGACCGCGTTCTCCATGGCCTTGCGGGTGATGATCTGGCGGGGCGTCACGCCGGCCCGCAGAAGCTCCATGACCAGGCGCCCACACTCAAACGCGACCTCTTCCTTGTGCGGGTCCACGGCAGGGACGCCATTGCCGTTCATCGGCGAGATTCCCAGCATCTCGAAGGCGGTGGCCATGGTGTTGGCGGTGAACTGCCCCCCGCACGCGCCCGCGCCGGGACAGGCGTGGCTCTCGATCGCCCTGAGTTCGTCCGCCGACATCCGGCCGGCGTTGTACGCGCCGACCGCCTCGAAGACGTCCTGCACTGTGAGCCGGCGCCCCCCGTACTCCCCGTACATGATCGAGCCGCCGTAGAGCATGAGGCCGGGCCGGTTCAGGCGGGCGAGCGCCATCACCATCCCGGGGATCGTCTTGTCGCACCCCGAGATACCGACCACCGCGTCGAGCCCGTGCCCGCGGGCCACCAGCTCGACGGAGTCCGCCACGACCTCCCGGCTGATGAGGGACGCCTTCATCCCCTCGGTGCCCATGGCGATGCCGTCGGTGATCGAGATCGTGTTGAACTCGATCGGCGTGCCCCCGGCGGCCCGGACGCCCTCCTTCACCTTTTCCGCCATCTTCCGGTGGTTCCAGTTGCAGGGTGTGATCTCGATCCAGCAGTGGGCGACGCCCACGAGAGGCCGCCGGAGATCCTCGTCCGTGAAGCCGATGGCCTTGAAGAAGGCCCGGGCCGGCGCGCGGTCCGGACCGTCCAGGATCGTCCGGCTGTGGTGGCGAGGATCGACGCTCATGGCTGTCTCCCTTCGTGCGGACGCGGTGCCGCCAGCCGCGCGGGGTCGTACCGGATGACACGCACCGTCTCCATGGTGATGAGCCCGCCGTCCATCATCGCATCAACCTCGGACAGGACCGTGTCGAGGTGCGCGGGGAAATCCACAGGATCTGCTCGCCGTCGAGCGTTCGCACCGCTCACCCCTCGTCACCCGGCGCTGCCGCTGATCGCGCGCAACATGTCCTGGCGATCCACCAGCCCACGCAGATGGTTCTCCCGGTCCACGACGACGAGGCGCTTCGCCCGGTACCGGACCATTCGCTGGATAACGTCGATCGGCCGCGCGTCATCGAGGACCGTGTGCACCGTCGTGGACATGAGGTCGTTCGCCGTGATCTCGTCGGGCAGGCTGAGATCGACCGAGTCGTCCCCTTCCAGCCACCGGCGCACGCGCCCCGTCAGCGCCTCGTCGCGCAGGCTGCGGACCCATTCGAAGAGATCCGTATCGATGATGATCCCGACGACCTTCTGCTCGTCGTCCACGACGACCACGCGCCGGAACGGATCGGCCACCACCCGTTCGAGCACCGTCTCCAGCGGCGCGTCCGGGCCGACCGTCGTCACCGTGGGCCGCATCCAGCCGCGGACCGCCGCCCGCTCGGTCGCCTCGCTCGCCGTGAGCAACGGCGTCTGGATGTGCAGGTGGGCCTCGTTCGCGACGCACCGCAGGATGTCCAGCCGGCTGATCACGCCCACGAAGCGGCCTGCACGATCCACGACCGGGAGGCGCTTGAGCTGCTGCCCCGTCATCAAGTCGGCGACCTCGTCGAGCGAGACATGCTCCTCCACGGAGACCGGGTCCGGCGTCATGATATCCCGCGCCCGCTTCTCGTGGGCCAGCCTCAGCGCGTAGTCGCGCGCGCCGGCGTCGGCTGCCACCGACAGTCCGCCCCGCCGGAGGAGATCCCCCGTGGTGACGATCCCGAGCACCTGCTGGCCGTTGACCCCGCCCACCACGACCACCGACCTCACCTGCCGCTCGCCGAGCAACTCGAGCACCTCGGCCAGCGGCGCCCCCGGCGGAACCGTCGCCGCGTCGCGGGTCATCACGTCGCGGGCGGCGAAGCGCCGCGGGACCGCGAAGATGTACTTCGGGGTGTCGACGCGCTGGGTCACATAGATGCTGCGATGACCGGAGAAGATATAGCTCACCACGGTCCCCACGAGCATGCAGACGAACCCGCCGCCACCGAACAGCTCCAGGCCCATCAGCGCGGACGCGATCGGCGTGTTGGACGCCCCGGCGAACACCGCCGCGAATCCGACCGCCGCCAGCAGCGGCGGTGGGACGCCGAGCGCCGGGGCGAGCACGGCGCCGAGCGTCGCCCCGATGATGAAGAGCGGCGTGATCTCGCCCCCCTTGAACCCGGACCCGACGGTCAGTCCGGTGAACACGAGCTTCCACAGGAACGCAAGCAGCGAAATCCCACCGCCGGTCAGCGCCGCCGCGAGCAAGGGCTGGCTCAGTCCGACGTAGGCGCGCGTCCCGACCAGGGCGACGAGCGTGACAATGACGCACCCGCCGAGGAACGGCTTGAGCCAGCCTCGGGGACCCACCGTCCGGCTGAGAAAGGTGCTGACGCCGTGCGTGAACTCGATGAACAGCGCACTGCAGAGCCCGAACGCGGCCCCCGCCACGGCCACCCTGGCGACAAGGAGCGCATCGACCGCGTACAGGTCGAGCCTCGGATAGGGAGTCCCATACGCCCCGAGAAGGCGGACGATCTCGTACCCCACCAGCGAGGACACGAGGCACGGCACGATTGCCTCGTAGCGGATGCGGCCCACGCTCTGCACTTCCATCCCGAACACCGCGCCGGCGGCGGGCGTCCCGATGACGGCGCCGAATCCGCCGCTCAACCCCGCCATGAGCATGATCCGCCGCTCCGCCTTGGACAGGCGCAGGACGCGAGCGAGCCAGTCGGACAGGGCGCCCCCCATCTGCACCGCCGCGCCCACGCTCGCGATCGAGCCTCCGAACAGGAGCGTCACGACCGGCGCGAGAAACGCGAGGGGGATCATCTGGACCGGCACCTCCGCCCGGTTGAGATGCACCTCCTCGATGAGCAGGTTGTTGCCCCGCTCGGCGGGGCCGGCGAAGCGCGCGTAGAGCCACCACACCCCGATGCCCGCCGCAGGCAGGAGCCACAGGAGCTGCGGCCACCGGTCGTGCATCCCCGACGCCCACCGCAAGGTCACGAGGAAGATGGCCGAGGGAGGCCCGGCCAGCACGCCCGCCACGGCCCCCAGGACCACCCAGCGACCGAAGGTGCTCACGATGACCGCGTACTGCCGCGGACTCAGATGAGCGAGCTCCGGGAACCGCGGGAGCGTCCGCCGCATCGGGCGGGACGCCGTTCCCCGGGGGCCGTCTCCGTTGCCGCCGACTCCATCGCGGAGCTCCCGCGAGGCCGGCGCGGAGGGTTCGTGGAGCTTCGAGCGATCGAGCAAGGTCACCTGGTCTCCCGAACCGCGGGCTCGCCGGCGGACGCCGTCTCGGGGGTCACCGCCCCCGGCAGCAGGTGACGCGGCAGGAAGAAGCTGTTGGCGACCAGGGTCGGGACGACCGCGCTGCCGATGACCGCCGCCACCAGGTGCGAGTACTGGGCCTCCGTGATGATCCCGTGGCTCAGCCCGAACAGGGCCGAGATCGTCCCGAAGGTGAGGCCGGTCGACATCAGGAGCGTGTAGTACATGCCCGCCTCCCGGCGGTGTCCGAAGAGGGTCACCGACGGCAGGACGCCCGCGATCTTCGTCACCATCTTCGCGAGAAAGATCGAGAAGAAGACCAGGGGGGCGGCCATCAGCGCCGGCATGGAGACGAACGACCCCGCCCGGATGAAGTAGAACGGGGTCAGGAGCCCGAAGGTCAGCGTCCGCAGCCGCCGGATGAGCACGTGATCCTTCCCCACCGTCCCCGCCAGGACCATGCCGATGAGATACGCGGGAAGCACGGGCTCGCTCTCCGCCCAGAGGGCGACGCCACCCATCCCGAAGAGCGCGAGCAGGATGAACTTGGCCTCGAGCTCCGAGACGCGCCCGCCGTAGCGGCGAAAGAAGCGCGGCGTGATGAACGGGAGCGCCGCGAAGACGACGATGCACACGAGGACGAACACGGCCGTCCGCCAGGTGAACGGGGCGAAGATCAGGCCGAGCGCGACGACCGTGCCGAGGTCGTTGATGAAGCAGGCGGCGAGGATCGCCTTCCCGTACTCGGTCACGTTGAACCCCAGCTCGAGCATCACCGCATAGACGACGGCCACGGACGTCGTGGAGAGGGCGACCCCCGCCAGCCAGCTCGACCCCACGGTCCACCCGAGCGCCCAGCGGGCGATGGCGGCCACCCCGAGGAACGGGGTGACGAAGCCGGCGAGCCCCACGACCAGCGCCTCCTTCCACTTCGTCCGGAAGATGCCGGGGTCGAGCTCGGCGCCGGCCAGGAAGGTCAGCACGATCGCGCCCGTCCCGGCGAGGAACGCGATCCACGGGGTCTGGGCCCCGAGGCTCGCGCCACCCAGGGCCACGCCGATGATGAGCTGGGCCACCGTCCCGACCACGATCTCGGACAGCGCCGTCGACATCCGGAACCAGATCGCCAGGAGGGTCGCGATCAGGGCCAGCCCGACCCACACCGCCGCGAGGAACCACACGTTCGACATGCACGGACTCCCCTGCTCCGGGTGACGGGCAGCACCCGCGCCCGAGGCGCCGGTGAACGATAACAAAAAACTCCCACCGAGGCCTTGCTCGGTAGGAGTCATCAGTCGCCCGCAGGCGACGCTTACGAGGCGAACTCCATCGCCGGAGTGCCGTCGGTGGGAGTATATGCCCGATTGCGGGGCCCGCGTCAAGTTCGGCGCAACTGCTCAGCGTGACGCGCAGCCTCCAATCGTGGAGGGCCGCGTGACCCGGATAGTCGGCGGCGGCAAGCGAGGCCTCGACCCGCAGGAGGGGTTGTACCTGGTCGTGTGCTCCCCGGCAGGGGCCCCCGCCTCGATGAGCTCCCCCTCCACCGCGACCGCGAGGTCCGCGATCGTCGCATCCCCCGTCTCTCCGGACCGGTGGGCCACCACGAGGCGACGGTCCGCCTGGCGGGCCGCCCGCAGCGCCCGAACGTCTCGGGTTTCCGGGCCCGTGACGCGCGCGTCGGGTGGACCTCCTCCGGCAGGCCGTACGGGCCGGAGTCCCGGACGCGCGGGAGCAACAGCCGGAGGTGGGGAAGACAGAGATCCCGGGAGTGCCGGAAGGGCTTCCGGAGGCCGGCGACGCCCCGGAGCGGGGACAGCCCGCGCTCCAGTGTCGCCAGCGTGATGTCCAGGCACGCCCCCCGGGTCGCGGCAGGCGGGACACGGGGCTGCCTGCGCCAGGCACGGGGGAGGCGGACCTCCGACGCCATGGTGGCGCCTGCCGCCACGGGACCGCAGGTATCCAGGACATCGCCGAGGAGCCGGCCGTAGAAGGTCAGGACCGTGAGGCTCTCAGCCTCCCCGCCCGGCTGCACGGCTCGCAGGAGCCGGGCGTGGGCGCGGCAGAAGCCACCGGCCTCGCGGAAGCTTTCCCGCGTCGAGTCTCCGGTCCGGCCCCCCGCAGGAACTGCGCCGGTAGCCGCGCATCGCGCGGCCATCCGGACGCACACTGGGCACTGTCCCCGCGCGAGCGCATCCTGCAAACGGCCGAGGCCGGAGAGCGGTCAACGCGAGGTCGGCTTCGTGCATGACGCCCCGATACCCGTCCCGGACCCGCCAGCGCCCGACGCCGTCGCGTCCCCCGCCTCTCCCCCCTCGCGTCTCGCCTCCGCCCGCGGGTGACGCACGGCCCTCCCGTGGAACCGCGCGCGGGGTCCCAGCCGGTCCTCGATGCGCAGCAGCCGGTTGTACTTCGCCGTGCGGTCGGTCCGGCAGGGCGCGCCGGCCTTGATCCACTCGCTGCCGACGGCCACGGCCAGATCGGCGATGAAGGTGTCCTCGGTCTCGCCGCTGCGGTGGGAGACGATCACCGCGTAGCCGGCCGCGCGCGCCGCTCGTATGGTCTCTAGCGTGTCGGAGAGCGTACCGGCCTGGTTCGGCTTGACCACGACGGCATTCGCGAGGCCGTCGCGGATCCCATCCCGGAGCCGCGCCGGGCTCGTCGCGAACAGGTCGTCACCGGCCAGGTGCACGGTCGCGCCAAGCTTCTGGGTGAGGTCGCGCCACCCGGCCCGGTCGTCCTCATCCAGCCCGTCCTCGATCAGGACGATCGGGAACAGCCGGGCCAGCCACTCGTAATAGCGGATCGTCTGGGCCGTGCTCCGCCTCGGGCCGCCCCACCCGTCGAAGACGTAGTGCCCTCGATGCTGGAGCGCCCCCGCGGCGACGTCCACGGCGAGCCCGATCTCCTCGCCGGGGACGTAGCCGGCGCGCTCGATGGCGCGCACGAGGAAGTGGCAGACCGCCTCCGGCGTCCGCAGCGACGGTGTGAACGCGCCCTCCTCGCCCACCACCGTCGGGCAGCGGGCCTCGGCTAGGAGGTCGCGCAGCGCCCACCGGGTCTCCACCGCCATGCGGAGGGCCTCCGCAAGTCTCCCGGCCCCGTACGGAGCGATCATGAATTCCTCGAAGGCGACGGCTCCGGGCGCGTGCGTCCCGCCATCAACGAGATTGAGCAAGGGAACCGGGAGGGTGCAGGCCCCGTCGTCCCCAAGGTGTCGGTAGAGCGGCCTCCCGCGCACGAAGGCCGCCGCCCGGGCGACCGCGAGCGACGTGCTGATGAGGACATTGCCGCCCACCCCAGCCGGTCCGGCCGCGCCGTCGAGGCTGCGGAGTACCCCGTCGATCCGCGCCTGATCCTGGGCGTCAAGGCCACGCAACGCCGGCGCGACGACGCGGGTCACGGTCTCGACGGCCTGTCGCATGCCGTGCCCGCGGTAACGTCTGGAATCGCCGTCGCGGCGCTCGCCCGGCTCCCCCTTGGCCAGCGACGTGCCGGCCGGCGCCGACGCCCAGGCGGCGAGGCCGCCCTCGAGCTGGATCTCGACTTCGAGCGTCGGGGTACCCCGGGAGTCGAGGACCTCCCGCGCCACCACGGCCATGATCGACGTCCGGGCGCTCATTGGGGAGTCCCCCCTCGGCCGGTCACCCAGGCCGGGCGTCGCTCGACCATGGGTGCGGCGATCAGCCTCCCTGCATGGGAGCCAGCAGGTGCTTGAGGCCCGCCAGCACCTCTACCGCGTCGCGATGGGCCGTCGTTTCGGCGTGGGTGAGCAGGTCCCGTCGGCGTGCATCGACCTTCAACGCGTAGCCCTCCATGCTCTCGGCGATCGCGGTCATCCGCCGCCCCATGTCCTCCAGGACCGCGCGCGTCGCGTGGTCCCCGAGTCCGGTCAGGAGCAGGTGGACGTGGGGCACGCAGAGGATCGGCAATCCGTCCCGAGGCCACCCTTCCCGATTCAGGTCATCGACCAGCGCACGGGCGGCGTCCTGTTCGACCCGTGCGCGGAGTGCACAGGCGGGACAGCGACCCTGATCCGGCACGAGATCCGCGATTCGTCGGGCGGCCAGGTGTCCCGGCAGGCCGGCCAATCGGCTCACCCGCTCCGCGACCTGCTCGACGAGCGCGGGAAGAGCCGAGCACAGCCCCCTTGGCGACGCGAGCGCCTCGAGCTGCCAGAGATGCGGCGGGCACCACCCGCCCGAGGCCAGGAAGATCCGGCGCGCCCCGGCGTCCACAGCGAGGGCATACTGCTGGTGGCAGAGCATGTCGAAGGTCGTCTGGACCACGACCCGGCACACGACGCAGGCGGTGGGCCCGGTGGCTGTTTCCCTGGTCCGTCCGGGCGCCGAGAGCGGATGCCCTTCGTCCGTGGCGTCCGGAGACCGCTCGGCGGCGGCCCCGTCCCACTCCAGCCCGGCGGAGGCGGCTGGCTCGAGCAGAGCGAATCGCAGCCGCGCGATGCGCTGCTGCAGACGAGCGACGGCCTCCGGGCCGTCTTCCCGGCCGGAGGGGGCGCCGGTCAGTCGCGCCTCCACGCGCTCGGCCTCGACCGTCCAGGCGCGCGAGGACGCCGCGTCCAGCGCCTCCACGCAGTCCGCGACGTAGCCCACGAGGTGCGCCTCGGCCGCATCGAGGGCCCTGGCGATCTCAGCGGCGAGCCGCCGCCGGGAGCCCCGACGCGTCCCGAGCCACCCCGAGCGCCCGAGGGGTCCCGCATCGGCCAACAGCTCCGGCAGGTGGAGCGCCCCCTCCGGACACCGGGGTGGCGTCCACTCCACGAGATCCGGCTCGTCCACGCTGAGCG
>Ga0070741_10019776_pt1 | contig 10718 bp, 10 predicted proteins | sample Coa_R1_4_FD_66440 | JGI IMG/M metagenome (GOLD analysis project Ga0070741, IMG submission 66440) | Surface soil microbial communities from Centralia Pennsylvania, which are recovering from an underground coalmine fire - Coalmine... | ecosystem: Environmental > Terrestrial > Soil > Unclassified ... | reverse complement strand
TTTTTCTTGACGCCTTCGAGTTTTTGTTTGAGTAGCTTGTCGCGTCCGATGAAATTTTTGTTCAGGTCGCACGCCCAGCCGAGCGCGGCTTCGATGGGTGTTGTGTTCGCATCAATTTCGTGACCATAGAGCGCGAATTTTGCTTCAAAGCGTAATGAATCCCGCGCGCCAAGACCGATGGGCTGCACGCCCGCGTCCTTGCCCGCGTCGAGAATCGCATCCCAGACGTGCTTGCCATGCGAGGTGGGGACGAATAATTCAAAACCATCTTCGCCCGTATAACCTGTGCGCGCAATAATGCCGCGCTCTGCGCCGATTCCAAACTCGCGGGCGTGGTGATATTTGATTTCCGAGAGGTCGAACGATTCGAGCTTTTGCAAAACTGTTTCGGCGAGCGGTCCTTGAAATGCCAGCATGTAAAATTCGTCGGAGACATCTTTTAATGCAACGTCAAAGGCGGATGCCTGTGATTGCATCCACGCGTTATCTTTGTCACGATTGCCCGCGTTGACGACCACCATCCATTCGTTTTGCAAACGATAAACGAAGGTATCATCCACGCATGTCCCATCCGCATAACACATAATCGCGTATTTCGCCGTGTTGAGTTCCATCGGCGCGAAATCGGCAGATAGTAGATGTTGAAGATAAGTGAGCGCGTCCGTTCCCGTCACGCGCACTTGCCCCATGTGGTCAATATCGAACAGACCCGCCGCATTACGCACAGCACGGTGTTCTTCGAGAATGCCTTTATACTGAACAGGCATTTCCCAGCCGCTAAATTCAACCATACGCGCGCCGAGCGCGAGGTGAGTTTCGTACAATGGGGTGCGTTTCAAATCCATTCGGGAATATCCTAAACCAAGACAGTACAGCGAGGCGACGATGCGCGCGAGGAAAAGAATGTCGGCATTGACATTATTCGGAATTGTTTATTTCAATAAACAAAGCCTCGCGATTGTAACGCAAACAATCGGCGTATGCAAGAGGAGGACGGATGTTACGCTCCGTAGTGGCGTATGCTCCGACGCGAATTGATTTTGTCGGCGGATGGACGGATGTGCAGCCGTTTTGTGACGAACAAGCGGGACTGGTGGTCAATGCGGCATTCGCACTATATACGCGCGTGCGGGTCTCACCAATAATGGGCGCAAAAACGCCATCAAGCGAATTCGCACGCGCCGCGCAAAAACGCTTTGGCTTGACCGATGTGACGGTGGAAATAACAAGCGAAGCGCCGCTCGGCGCGGGCCTTGGCGGGTCGGGCGCGGCGGGGGTTGCGCTCGTGGGCGCGCTCGCGGCATATGCCAATCAATCGTTACATCGCGCGGAAATAGCCGAGCTCGCGCACCGCATCGAACTGGAAGATTTGGGGGTATTGGGCGGGAAACAAGACCAATACGCCGCCGCGTTCGGCGGATTTCTCGCCTTGACGTTTCTGGGCAATGAGGTGGGCGTCGAACCGATATTGATTGATTCCTCGCGCGTGCAGGAATTGGAAGCGCGCAGCGTTATTGTTTATACAGGACAAGCACGCGTGTCAGGCGATATTCATGCGCGCGTGCAAGATGCGTACAAGCGCCGCGTGCCTGACACGTTGGATGCATTGGAAACAATTCGCGCTGTCGCCAAAGATTTTCGGGAACAGTTGCAAGATGGTTCACTCGACGCGCTCGGTGAATTGTTGAATCGAAATTGGGACGCGCAAAAACGTTTGCATTCTGCCACATCCAACGCGGACATTGAAAATTTATTTCAACGCGCGTTGAAAAATGGCGCATTGGGCGGCAAAGCATTGGGCGCAGGCGGGGGCGGGTGTTTGTATTTTCTGGCATGCGAAGGAGAAACAATGCGCTTGCAAAATGCATTACGCGAGGCAGGGGCAGAAATTCTTCCCGCGCGCTTTGATATGGAAGGGCTTGGTGTAGAAAGCGCGTAGGGGCAAACCGATGTGTTTGCCCTTACAAAGCCCTGCGAATTTCTTCACGAGTACGTTTGCCAGCGCGTTTGAATCCGCTATAATTGAACTCTGATTCGGCTTCGCCTTGGTGAAGGAGTATTGTTTTGGAACCTGTGAATCCCTACAACATGAATCAAACTTCGCAATCAAATCCGTACGGCTTTCCGCCTCCTCCGACGGATGTGCCGTTATCTGATACCCCCTTACAGCAAACCAAACCCAGCAACTGGGGCAATGCCGCCCGCGAATTAGTTGAGACCATTCTGCTGACGCTTGTCATCTTTTTTATCATTCGATTTGCCATCGAAAACTATCGCATCGAAGGGTATTCGATGGAGCCGAATTTTCACGACGGACAATTTCTGTTGGTCAGCAAACTGAACTATTTATTCGGACAGCCCCAGCGCGGTGATGTGATTATTTTTCATTACCCGCTCGACCCCCGCAAAAATTTCATCAAGCGCGTGATTGGTCTCCCCGGTGAAAAAGTCGAAATTCGCGGTGGCAAAATTTTTGTAAACGATGTGCGCGTCCCCGAACCGTACCCATATAACTTTGCAAATTACGATTGGGGACCCATAACCGTCGGACCCGATGAGTATTTTGTATTGGGAGACAATCGTCCCGAATCGTCGGATTCCCATTCATGGGGGATGCTGCCCGCTAAGAATATCATCGGTAAGGCGTGGGTTAGCTATTGGCCGCCCAGCGAATGGGGCATTGTTCACGATTATTCATACGCGGCGGGTCAATAAAAGTATTCAAGCCAATCGTGATGGATGATGAACTCCGCGCACGCGTTCGCCAAATTGTAGAACGTGTCATCGCCGAGCAAGGCGTGCGCGGAGTTGCTGCTTCGGATTGTCCCGAACCGCATAGCATTGCCATCGGCGCAGACCACGGCGGGTTTGAACTCAAGGGAACGTTAATTCCCACGCTCGTCCAACGCGAGTATCGTGTGCTCGACTGCGGCACATTTTCTCCTGCCCCCGTTGATTATCCCGACATTGCCTATTCCGTCGCCAAGCTGGTGAGCGACGGCGCGGCATGGCGCGGGATTATTATTGATGGCGCGGGCATCGGTTCGGCGATGGTGGCAAACAAAGTGCCAGGCGTCCGCGCAGCGAACTGCAATGATGTGAAACTGGCGACGAACGCGCGTGAGCATAACGACGCGAACGTGCTGACGCTTGGCGCGAAAATGGTGGATGCCGCGACTGCCCTGGAAATCGTTCGCATCTTTCTCACGACGGAATGCACTGAAGCGCGCCACAAAAAGCGCGTTGCTAAAATAATGGATGTGGAACGGCGCTATCTGCGGAAATAAATTTTAATGGCTGACCTGACTCCGATTGTGGATGACCTGACAAGGGTCATTGTGCGCGCTCTCCAAGCTGACGCCCGCCAAGTCTGCGATGATTCAGCAGGCGGCTTGTGCGTGGATTGCGGCGTCTGCGCGGTGGTATGCGAGGGACGTTCGCGCAAGATTATTGAAGCGGGCGCGTCGCGCATTTCCGCGCGTGGCGTGAATGCGGCGGATGTGCCAGCCGATATTGCAGGATATATTGACCATACGCTGCTCAAGCCCGACGCGACACCGCAGGAAATTGAAAAACTGTGCAAGGAAGCGCGGGAATATCATTTCGCCGCTGTGTGCATTAACCCGCCGTTTGTGAAACAATGCGCGGAACTCTTGCGCGGTTCAGGGGTACAGATTGCAACTGTCGTTGGATTTCCACTTGGCACGCATACCACTGCAACCAAAGTATTTGAGACCGAACAGGCGTTGGTAGATGGCGCGACGGAAATTGACATGGTGATTAACGTCGGTGAGCTCAAAGCCAAGCACGACGATTTTGTGCGGAATGATATTGCCGAAGTCGTTCGCGTCGCACATCGCGCGGGCGCGCTCGTCAAAGTGATTATTGAAGCCGCGTTGTTGACCGACGAGGAAAAAGTCCGCGCTTCGCGGCTCTCGAAAGAAGCGGGCGCGGATTTTGTGAAAACCTCGACTGGCTTTGGGCCGGGGGGCGCGACGACGCACGATGTCGCGTTGATGCGTCAAACCGTTGGTCCGAATATCGGCGTCAAAGCGGCGGGCGGCGTAAAAAATTTGGAACAAGCGCAGCAAATGATTGTCGCTGGCGCGACGAGGATTGGCGCAAGCGCAGGCGTCAAAATTGTCCAAGAGGCGCGCGGCGAAAAGGTTGCTGAATCAGCTCCGGGTAAGTATTAGGGCGCAAGGTATTGTTACGGTCGGCGGTCAGTAGTCGTCCGTCCTTTCATGTCCCCGCCTCGATTCCTCCTCGTAATCGAATCCACCAATACTTTCCTCCGTGCGGCGCTGGTGACGCGTGAACTCAAAATTGTCGCTTCCGCACGGCAAAGCTTTCAGGTCATCGAATCCTCCTCTGTTCAACGCGCATTTGACCCGCTCGAAGTTTGGTACAAGACAAAACAAGTCATTGCCGCCTGTAGCGATATTGGGCGAACGCTGCCGCGCGAAATTATTGCGCTCGCTTTGGTGGGGCAGGGAAATGAAGCGATTGCGTGGTTCGAGCAGAATGGGGAGACGCACGCGCGTGGCATTTTTCTTGAATCGCAGGTATCGCCCGAAATTTTTAGAAAATTCTTGAGCGAATTTCGTCAACGCGAACAAGCGGAGCACCTTCCGCTTTATCTAGGAAGTATGAGCGAGTGGGTATTGTGGAATTTGACGGGCGCGTATGTGGAGATTCGAGGTTGGAGATTGGAAGAGGAATTGAACGTAGTAATGCCTCGACGTGTCAATTCGACAGATGTTCAAGCATTTGGCAAATCACGAGCACGAGCGCCCCTTAATGCGGAGCTACCAGTTGCGGTAGTACTAGACGAGAAGGAAGCGTTAGAACGCGGGAAGGGGCACTCGCAAGCAGATGCGATGGTGCTTGGTACGGCGGAGATTGCGTTGCGCGTCAAGTAAAAACCCGAAGGGTCTTGGAGACCCTTCGGGTTTTTATTTCTGATACCAAAACTGATCCCACGCCTGCCAAAAATTCGCGCCGCGTGAAATAACGAGCCTATCGTTGTCGCTGATTTCGACGCCGGGTTTGCCACGAAAATCCGTCGCACGGTCCGGTGTAGCCAACATCACCTTGAACGTAGTGGGCGAAGAAGGAATATAAGGTTTGAGACGGCTTAAATTTTGGAGAGATTCTTTTACGCGGGTTTCAATCAATTCGCAGGCAGCTTGCGGCGCAAGGTTGCGCGCGGCAAAGCGATTGATGCCGACTTTGACCGGCGCAATCGTCACTTGCGAGCCGAGCAGTTTTTGTACTTCATTGCAAGTTGCGACATCGCCGGAAACAAAGGCGACAGGACAATTCCACGTGCCACAGACGGCCGCGCAGATTCCGCTTTCGCCTACGAGGTCATTGTTAATCCACGCGTTATACCACGCTTCCGAAGAAACGGTGTGACACAAAACACCATCAGGCGTCCCCGCCATGGCGTGCGCGCCGACGAGAAGGGCGGCGTCACAGCCATCCTCTAGCACTTGGGTATATCGCATCCACTTGGCACCAAGCACGTATTCGCTGTGCGGGTCGAGCATTTCGGGAATCAGCGATTTGAACGAATATGCGCCGCCCGCGCCGTGACAATCAATCACGACGATTTCGTTTGCGCCGTACGCGTATGCGCCGCGTACGGCGGCATTGACTTCCGCAGTCATCAAGCGGCGACCTTCTTGATACATCGCGCCGTCGTGGACGACCTGTTCCCACGCCTGAATCCCCGCGATGCCTTCCATATCTACCCAAATGCTGACTCGCATAGGAAAACGTATATGAAAAAATTTTCGATAGCGAGATTAGCGCTATCGAAAATTTTTTCATAACTCAAAACTGAAATTGTCCTTTGTACGGAACAATCCGCTTGGTATAGTTGCGGACGTAGCGCAGCAGCTTGCGTTCAAGCCGCTGATACTTGTCGCTGTTCATCGCCTGATTGCATGTGTCGTGGTCTTGCGCGACAAAGACGATGAGGCGGCGCGGGTATTCGCCATACACAGTTTCCCATACTTCGGCGAGTTCCAGTCCGAGGCGATTGACCTGCGGGACAAATTCACCGGTAACAAAACGATAATAGGTCTCTTGTACCTCGTCGGGAATATCGTACGACAAAAGAATTTTGACAGGTTGATTTTCGCTCACGAGTCCTGATCCATCGCGGGTGTATTCAATGTCATATCGAGAGAGCGCAGGTATTTCCAATCGTAAATACCAAACGTGTGCCCATCCGCCCAATTGAAATGCAGCGCATAACTGCCAACGGGCTGAACATCGGTTAGCGTCTTTAGCTCGCCAATGGCATGTTGTACTGCTTCGGGCGTATCACCCACTTGGCCAATGCCATGCACCCAGGGGCGACATTCGGCGCATGGGCAGGCGCGGCGCAACATATCGAATGAATAGACGCTGTGCTTGCCATCGCTCCAATTGATTTGCAAAAGGCGCTGGCGCAAATCAACGACGATCCCGCTGGGCTTGACACCATTGGTCATTTCCGGTAGAGCTGAAGTTGGAGCGAGTCCACACGCTGTTCAAGGGCTTCAATTTGCGCGTTCAAGCGTTTATGCAGTGCAATTTGCTCTGGTGTATAGTCGCGTGGATATTTATCGGGAGTGCCGAGCGGGTCGGTATTCGGTGGAAACAGACGCCGTTTTTCTTCCTTGAGCGCAGCAAGTTCGGATTTCGCTTCTTCGAGTAATTTCTGAATTTGGGGATTGGGCGTTAGATTTGTCATAAGTCTGTGCTCCAAAAAGTTGGAATTATTCTAGGGCGTGTCGCTAAAATCGTCAACCTGTTGCTAAAAACCCGTGCGGTTGTTATTGACAAAAAACGAATTACATGATAATTGTGGACTGACTACTCGGGTCCTCCGGTGTGTCCTGCGAGTTAACCGAACCGGCAAAGTTTTCTCGGAAATAGCTCATGGGCATATCGAAGGGGGTGCGGCGCCTCCTCCTTGCGCCAAAACGTTTACCCCGTATATTTCGTTTAGGCTTGCTTTGGCACAGACGGCCGAAATTCCTATGGTTTGATTTCGGCGAATCTGCTATTTTGGTGTGTACGGAGGAGTCATGCGCGCACAAAATTTTTCCCCCCGCTCTCGACATCAAGACTTGGTCGTTGAGCACGTCCGTGATGAAATTTTGATTTACGACCTCGAACGCGATCAAGCCAGCTGTTTGAATCGGACAGCGGCACTGGTCTGGCAACACGCGGACGGCAAAACGAGCGTGAGCGAAATCGCGGAGCAAGTGGCCCGCGATTTGAATGCACCCGTTTCGGTCCAAGTGGTCTGGTATGCGCTAGATCAATTGAGCAAAAAGAACTTGCTGCAAGAGCGGGCGGTCATTCCCCCCGAATATACCCATCTGACGCGCCGCGATTTTTTGGTCAAAGCAGGTCTAGTTGGCGCAGCCGTCGCGATTCCCGCTATTATTTCTCTCACCGCCCCCACAACGGCAATGGCAGCGACCTGCACACCTTCCCTATGCCCGACGGGAACAGAATGTGGGACGGGTTGTCACTGCAATACCAGCAATCACGCCTGCATTCCTAACTAAGTCCTTTGCCGTTTCCCCTCAACGGTTAGCGACACGAAACGTACTATCGAAGGAAGCACTCGTTTGGAATACCCCTCGACAGGTCAGCACAGTTGCTGTGCGCTTGACCTGTCGAGTATTTTTTGATGATGCAATCCATCCTTCCAAATTACATAAATTCCAAGCACGCCTGGAGAAATTCCCTCCGCCTTTTCGCCATCCTATTCGTCACTGCACTTGGCTTGATTCTCGGCTCGCCCGCGTTATCGGAAGCGGCGCAAGCACCCGCGCTGGGGGAAATACGGCTGGTCGAATCCAACGCGCATCATGTCGTCATCGAACTCGCCGCGCCTCGCTTTACCATCAACGAGCGCAGGGCAGGCGGCAAGACCTTTGCGGAGATTGTCACGGCGGACTGGAATCATACCGATGGGGTTGGCAAGCCGCAGCTGCCAAGCGAAGGAAAACTAGTCGCCATTCCGCAAGGCGCAAATATCAGCGTCCACATTCTGGCTGATAAAACGCGTCAACAGTCGTTGAATCATCCCGTTCTGCCCGTGCCGACCGCGCGCGTGTCGCAAGGCGTGAATGATCGTCTTCCGAAATATCTTGGTGACGATTATATCCCTAACTCAAAAGTCTATTCCACATCCGCGCCGTATCCTTCCGAAATTGTTTCGAGCAGCGCGCCCGCGCAGTGGCGCAGTCAACGCTTCATCAGCATCCAATTTCATCCGTTTCAATTCAATCCCGTCACGAAGCAATTGACCATTCACGACACGATGCGCGTGGAAATTGATTTTGGTCTTGATGTGAACGCGACCGGCGCACAACTTGGAACTAGCGTAGATGAAGGCACGTTTGAAATCATTTTACAAAATTCGCTGGTGAATTATGAATCCAGTCGCGCGTGGCGCACAACGCGCCGACCCGCCGCGCATGTCACGCACGCGGAAAGCGCGGCGGTAACAGGCAATGCGTACAAAATATCTGTAAATGCGGATGGCATCTATAAAGTGACCTGCGAGGCACTCGCCGCAGCAGGGTTGGCGTGGAACACGGTTACGCTTGATACCCTCAAGCTTTCCTTTTTGGGAAATGAGGTCGCCCTTGATATTGCTGATAACGGCGACAATCACTGTGGGAACGGCGAATATTTTCTATTTTTTGGTCAAAAACCAACTGACCCCATTATTCCTTACAATGTCTATTGGCTGACGTTCGGTGGTGGGGCGGGCAAGCGCATGGTATTTCGGAATGTAAGTGGTGGAAGTGTGCCGACCAGTTATCCGAGGACACAGCAATTTAGAACGGATGTAGGCTATGCTACGTATGCGCCATGGATTGAGGATGCCGATCATTGGGTATCGTGCGCCGTCAACGTCGGGGCCGCCTGTTCTGATATCAGCATTAATTTGGATGACCTCGCGCCCGGTACGAGCGATGGAACCTTGCGCGTGCGGGTCAGTTCCGGCGCGCAAGCCAACCCCTTTTCTGCGCTTGATTCGGTTGTATCTTCCAACGGCGTGCAGGTATTTGAAAAGAGCTGGAACAGCGGCGAGACGATGGTAGATACGGCAGCGGTGAATAATCTCGTGGCTGGGAATAATACGTTTCATGTCAGCGATGTGCCCTTTAGCGTGGGGCAGCCGAGTTTTGTCTATCTGAATTATTTGGAAATTGAATACAATGCTGTGTTCCAAGCGGCGAACAATCAGTTGCGCTTTCGCTACAACAACAGTGGAGCGTGGAATTTTCAAGTTGACGGCTTTACAACGTCGAATCTTTCTGCGTTTGATATTACCGATCCAAACAATGTCGCCAAAATGAATGCGAACGGCGCAGTCAACGGCAATACCTTTATCGGCGCATTCAGCGACAACATAAGTTCGCCGCGCGAATATATCCTGCTTGCCCGCTCCCAATTCCTGTCACCACAAAAAATTGTTCAAGACACACCGTCGTCGTTGCAAAGCCCGAATAACGGTGCGGATTACATTATCATCACCTACGGCGCGTGGAAGAGTAATGTGCAGCGGCTGGTCAATCAACGCAAGGTCTTTGGGCGGGTCAAAATTGTGGACGTTGAAGATATTTACGACGAATTTAATTTTGGAATTCAAACCGCCCAATCCCTGCGCGATTTTCTTGCCTATGCCTACGCGCATTGGCAAGCACCCAAGCCGTCGTATGTCCTGCTGGTCGGCGATGGCAATTTCGACAAGAGCAATAACGAGCCAAGTTATATTCCCGTGTTTATGAAGCTGATTGATCCATGGCTGGGGATGGCGGCGACGGATAATGAGTTTGTCGCGCTAGATACTGGTAGCGATTTGCCAAGCATGGCCATCGGGCGCTTGCCTGCACAGAATGCAGCAGATGTAGATAGTATGATTGACAAACTGCTCGGTTATGAAAATCAGGCCGCGGGCGGGAGTTGGCGGACGAAGGTTTTGTTCGCCAGCGATAACGCGTTCCAGTCGGACGGCACGCAGGATGCGGCGGGAGATTTCTTTGCATTCTCTGAAGAAGTTGCAGGCAGCTCGACATATATGCCCAGCCCGATGACTCCCGACCGGGTATACTATAATCCCTGCACGGATACAGAAAATTATCCGTGGTGTGATTTGCCATATATTACGCATCCGTATCCAACGGTGGACGCAGCGCATACGGCGGTGTTGGACGGTATTCAACAGGGACGCTTGATTGTGAATTTTGTCGGACATGGCGCAACGGACTCGTGGTCGCCGGGCTTGCTGACTCTCGACGATGTAGCGAGCCTTACACGCGCCGCAGATGACTTTCGGTATCCATTTATGATGCCCATGACGTGTCTGGATGGATATTTCGCTTCGGGCGACAGCTTGAGCGAAGTCATGGTGCGCCAAAAACAGGGCGGAGCGATTGGCAGCTTTGCACCATCCGGGCTGGGTGTTTCTTCGGGACATGATTTCATTGACCGTGGTTTCTTTTGGGCGCTCATGCAGGGAAAAAAGCCGCGTGTCGGGCAAGCGACCATCGAGGCAAAGATGAACCTGCTCGCCAACAGCGCCAGTAATCGCGATTTGATTTATACCTATAACTTGTTGGGCGATCCCGGAATGCTGATGGCGCTCCCAAGTCAAATTATGCCCAATCCGACGGCGACGCCGACTAACACGCCCA
>Ga0070741_10019775_pt1 | contig 10718 bp, 10 predicted proteins | sample Coa_R1_4_FD_66440 | JGI IMG/M metagenome (GOLD analysis project Ga0070741, IMG submission 66440) | Surface soil microbial communities from Centralia Pennsylvania, which are recovering from an underground coalmine fire - Coalmine... | ecosystem: Environmental > Terrestrial > Soil > Unclassified ... | reverse complement strand
AGCGGGTCGCGCACCTGCCAGCGCCCCTCGAGCCAGGCGCCCACCCCGGCGTAGTCGTGCACCACGGTGACGGCCCCGCCGGCCGGCACTGCCCCGAGCGCCGCGTACAGCGCGCCGAGCTCCGCCAGCACGTTCCGGAGGCGGTCGACCGCGGCGGTGACGGCGGCGTGCGACGCCAGCTCCGGGATCCCGCTCCCGGCGAAGACCTCGTACACGGTCGTCGCGATCTCCCGCACGCTCTGCGGGCCCGCCTCGCCCTGCTCGACCAGGACGACGCCGACTCCGCCCATCGCGTTCCCGTCGACGAACGCGTACCGCCCGGGGGTGAGGCGGACGCCCTCTCCCCGGAGGAGCGCCTCGGCGACCGCCCGGCTGGGCGCCCGCTGGTAGCGCGCGCCGGGCACGCCCGACACGGCGGCCCGGCACGCCTCCCAGCTCTCGTAGATCCCGCGGATCGACGCCGGCGCCGTGACCACGTAGACCTTTCCCGGCGCCGCCATCGACGGGCTCAGGTCCGCGGGCGCGGCGCGCCGGCGGGGGCGGCGTCGCCCGCTCGCGGGTCCGCGCCGGGCCCGGCGGCCGGGTCATCCAGCCGGTCCAGGAAGGCCTCGACGGCGCCGCTGAACTCCGCCGGCCGGTCCAGCACCACGTGGTGGTAGGCGGCCGGGATCTCCACGAGCTGGGCCCCCCGGATCCCGTCGCGCAGCCGCTCGGCCATCTCGCGCGGGAGGATCGGGCTCCGCTCGCCGCGCACGATCAGGGTCGGGGCGGCGATGCGGGGCAGGAGGGCCCAGCCATCGATCGGCCGGCGGGCCGCGTAGGCGGCGGGGTCGAAGCGCGCCATCACCGCCCCGTCCCGCCAGGCCACGCTGGCCCGGGCCAGGTGCCCGAGCAATGCCGGGTCGGCGACCGTCTCCGGGGGGAGCAGCCGGAACGCCGCGACGGCCGCCTCCACGGTCGGGTGGCGCCGCGGCGGGCGAGCGCCGCGCTCCCGCAGCTGGCGGAGCCGCTCGGCGGGGATCGCGGGACGCGCGTCCGCGATCACGAGCGCCCGCACGCGCTCCGGCCGCCACGCCGCGCACGCCAGCGCGTTGTGCCCGCCCATGGAGTGGCCCACCAGCACGGCGCGGCCCCAGCCGAGCGCGTCGAGCACGGCGCCCACGTCGGCGACGAAGTCCTCGGTCGCGTACGCCGGGGGCGATGCCCACGCGCTCTCCCCGTGCCCGCGCTGGTCCAGGGCGAGGACGTGGCGTCCCCGGGCGAGCGCGGGCGCGACGCGGTCGAACCAGTGGGCGTGGGCCGCCCCGCCGTGGAGGAGGAGGATCCCGGTGGCGGCCGGCTCGCCCCACTCGAGGGCATGGAGGCGGAGGCCCTTGACGCCGAGCGCGCGCCGCCGCGCGTCGAGGCAGGCGAACGCGTCGCTCACGGCGGCCATGGTACACCGCGCCTCGGGAGCCGCGGTCGCAGGTCGCAGGGGGCGCGGGAGGCCAGGCCCGTCGTGCGGCGACGGGGCGACCGCCGCCGGAGAGCGCGGCGCCGGAGACCGCCGCGGCGAGCCGCGGCGCCCGGACGCCCGGGCGTTTCGCCCGGGCCGGGCGTCAGCCGCGCGGGGAGGCGGCCGGCGCGCGGGGCGCCCCGGCCCAGGTCAGGTCCGGGCGGCGCCGGTGCCACTCGGTCGCCTGCTCGTACGCGTACGCCACCCGGAGCGCCACGTCCTCGTGGAACGGCTTGGCGTAGACCAGGAGCCCGATCGGGAGCCCCTCGACCGTGAACCCGCAGGGGATCGACACGCCGCAGAGGGCGAGGATGTTCCCGACGGCCGTGTTCCGGAGGTAGCGGGCGTTGAACTGCGAGTAGGACTCGCGGGTCCGGTCGACCTCGTCGACGGGCCGGGCGGCGAGCGGCGTGGTGGGGACGAGGAGGGCGTCGACGTCGGCCAGCCGGGCGACGACACGGCGCCGGAGGTCCGCCCACTGTCGCAGGAGGGCGAAGTAGTCGGGCGCCGTCAGCTGGCGGCCGCCGATCATGCGGTGCGCGACCACCGGGTCGAGCGCGTCGAAGTGCTGGTCCAGGAACCGGCCGTTGACCGCGCACGCCTCGGCGGCGATGGCGAGCGCCCGCCGCTGCTCGGCCATCGCCTCCGCCGCCTCGGGGAGCTTCACGCTCTGGACCAGCGCGCCCAGCGACCGGAACACCGCCCCCGCCTCGCGGACGGCCCGCTCCACCCCGGGCTCCACGTCGTCGAAGAAGAGCGTCTCCGGGAACGCCAGCCGGAGGCCGCGCACCCCGTCGCGGAGCGTGGCGACCGCGTCGTGGGGGGCGACCCCGGCCGTCGTCTCGTCGCGGAGGTCGCTGCCCTGCATCGCCTGGTACGCGAGCGCCGCATCCTCGACCGTCCGCGTCAGCGGGCCCACCGAGTCGAGCGTCCAGCTCAGCGGGTAGACGCCGGCCCGGCTCACGCGGCCCACGGTGGTCTTGAGCCCGACCGTCCCGCAGAGCGCCGCCGGCAGCCGCACCGACCCGCCGGTGTCGCTGCCGAGGGCCATCGGGGCCAGCCCCGCGGCGACCGCCACCGCCGAGCCGCTCGAGGAGCCGCCCGGGACGTGGGGCGTCGCGTGCCACGGGTTGTGCGGCGTCCCCTGGTCGTGGTTCACGCCGACGCCGCCGAACGCGAACTGGACGGTGTACGTCTTCCCCAGGATGACCATGCCGGCCGCCGCCAGCCGGTGGACGACCGCCGCGTCCTCGGCGGCGACGTTGCCGGCCAGCAGCCGGGTGCCCGCCGTCGTCGGCACCCCGCGGACGTCGAAGAGATCCTTGGCCGCGTACGGGATGCCGTGCAGGGGGCCGAGGTCCTGGCCGCCCCGGAGCGCCAGCTCGGCGGCGCGGGCCTCGGCGAGCGCGCGCTCCCGGGTCACCGCGATGAACGCGTGGAGGCGCGGGTTCAGGGCCTCGATGCGCGCGAGGAGCGCCTCGGCCAGCGCCACCGGGCCGAGCGAGCCCTCGCGGATGCGGGCGCCCAGCGTGGCGATCGAGTCGAAGGCGAGATCAGCGGTCATGGCACCCTCCCGACGGGTCGGCTCGACGCCCGCGGGGCGTCGGGCCCAGTCTACCCGGGCGGCCGGCGCACGCGGTAGACCCGCGCCGCCGTGTCGTGGAACAGCCGGCGCCGATCCGCCCGCGGGAGGTCCGCGACGATGGCGGCGAATCCCGCGTAGATGGTCGCGAAGCTGGCGACCAGGCCGTCGACCGGGAAGTTCGACGCGAACATCGCCCGGTCCGCGCCGAACAGCGCGATCGTCCGGCGCACGACGTCGCGGTTCCCCTCGACGGTCCAGGGCCGCCCGGGCTGCCCGAGCCCGGAGATCTTCACCGTGACGTTCGGCTCGGCGGCGAGCGTCGCCATGGCGCGCTCCCATCCGCGGAGGGCGTCCGGGCTGCGGTCCGCCGGCAGGCCGGCGTGGTCGAGGACGATCGGCGTCTCGGGGAAGTCGCGCGCCAGCGCGGCCGCCTCCGCGAGGTGCCACCAGGGCGCCTGCAGGTCGAACGCGAGGCCGTGGCGCGCGAGCCGCGCGTACCCCGCGCGCCAGCGCGGATCGCTCATCGACCCCGGGGCGCCCGGGACGACCCGGTCGGGGGCGGCCGCGGCGCGTGGCTTGTGACGGATGCCGCGGACCAGCGGGAACGCCGCCTGCCGCGCCAGGACCTCCTCGACGTCGTCCCGGTCCAGCCAGGCCTGCGCGACCATGGCGCTCGGCCAGCCCGTCCGGGCGGCCAGCTCGTGGACCCAGCGGGTCTCGCCGATCGGGTCCGCCGGGTCCCACTCGGCCTCGACGTGGACGCTGCCGACCAGCCGGTGACCCCGCGCGTCCGCCAGGTAGTCGGCGGGCAGGTAGCTCCGCCGGAGCGGGCGCGGGTCGCCGTACCGGAACGGGCCGGGCGGCTCGGCCCGGAGCCAGGGGTGGCGCCCGAGCGCGAGGTCCCAGAAGTGCTGGTGGGCGTCGAGGATCGGGAGGTCGTCGGCCGCCGGCCCGCTCACCCGACCCGGAGCGCCCCGAGCCCGCGCCAGTCGAGCTCGACGCCGTGCCCGGGCCGCTCGGGGGCGACCGCCTGGCCGTCGACCAGATCGAGCGGGTGCGCGATGAACCGCTCCAGGCCGAAGCCGTGGACCTCCAGGTACGAGGCGTTCGGCACCGCGGCCAGCAGGTGGACGTGGAGGTCGTGGACGCCGTGGGAGGTGACCGGGAGGTTGTGGGCCTCGGCCAGGTGGGCGACCTTCAGCCACGCGGTGACGCCGCCCACGTTCGAGACGTCGGGCTCCGGGAAGGTCACGCCGCCCGCGCCGATCAGCCGCGCGAACTCGCCGACCGTCCGCAGGTTCTCGCCGGCCGCGACCGGCAGCGCGCCGTCCCGCACGATCCGGACGTGGCCGGCGACGTCGTCGGGCGCCGTCGGCTCCTCCAGCCAGTGGACGGCGTGGGCCGCGAACGCCCGCGAGGCGCGGATCGCCTCGTCGACGCTCCACCGCATGTTGGCGTCGACCATGAGCGAGCGGTCGGGTCCGAGGCACTCCCGGAGCGCGCGCACCCGCTCGACGTCCTCGGACAGGCGCGGGCGCCCGACCTTCATCTTGATGGCCCGGAAGCCGCGCGCCAGGTGGTCCTCGGTCTGGCGGAGCAGGCGGTCGAGCGGGAACAGGAGGTCGATCCCGCCCGCGTAGGCGGGGACCCGTGGGGCGTGGCCGCCCAGCAGGCGCCAGAGCGGGAGCCCGCTCCGCCGCCCCCGCAGGTCCCAGAGCGCGATGTCGATCGCCGAGATCGCGAAGGCCGCCAGACCCCCGTGGCCGACGTAGTGGCTCGCCCACCAGAGCCGGTCCCAGATCGCCTCGATCCGCTCGGGATCCTGACCGACGACGACCGGCGCGAGATCCTCGAGGAGCGCGCGGATCGCCCCGCCGCCGACCCCGACCGTGTACGTGTACCCGGTCCCCTCGGCGCCGTCGGCGGCCCGCACGCGGACGGTGATCAGCTCGAAGTGCGTGATCCGGCCGTGGGTCGAGTCGGAGAGCGTGGCCGGCAGCGGGATTCGGAAGTGCCCGGCCTCCAGGGCGGCGACGGTCACCGGCGGGGGGTCACGGGGCGAGGGTCTCGGCGACGACGCGCAGGCAGATCTCGATCCCGCGCAGCACGAGGGGCGCGTCCATGCTCGGCTGGTCGGCCCCGCTCGCCGCGACCATCGCCGGCGACAGCGGCAGGTGGACGAACCCCGCCCGCGCCGGGAGCTCCCGGATCGCGATCTCGTGGAGCGTGGTGTAGAGGGTCTGGTTGCAGAGGTAGGTGCCCGCGGTGTTGGAGACGTACGCCGGGATGCCCTCGGCGGTGAGCGCGGCGAGCATCTCGGGGAGCGGGAGCGTGCTGAAGTAGGCGGCCGGCCCGTCGGCCGCGCACGGCTCCCCCTCCGCGCGGTAGCCGGCGTTGTCGGGCAGCGGGTACTCCATCACGTTCAGGGCCACCCGCTCGAGCGCCAGCCGCGCGCGCCCCTCGGCCAGCCCGAGGTGGAGGACGGCGAGCGGCGCCAGCTCGCGGAGGAGCAGCGCCACGCGCCACGCCGCCTCGCGGTGGTGCACGGGGAGCACGGCGCCGACCACCGCCACGCCCCCGATCCGCCGGCCGTCGAGGGACTTGGCCACCGCCTCGGAGGGGTTCAGCCCGTGCGCCCCGAACGGCTCGAAGCCGGTCACCAGGAACACCGGGTCCGCGGGGACGCTCGCGACGTCGCGGGGGGCGTCGAGCGGCTCGACCGCCTCGGCCGGCGGCACGGCCTCGGCGGTCGCGACCGCCTCGGCCGCGGGGTTCTCGCCGGCAGTCCGGGGGACCGGGCGCGCGCGCCTCACGCGCCCACTATAGCCGACCGGCGATGGCGTACACTACACGGGCGATGCCAGCGGTGATGCTCGATCACCTCGCCATCGCGACCGCCCGGCTCGCCGACGCGCTCCCGGTGCTGGTCGGCCGGCTGGGCGGGGTGCCGGAGTCCGGCGGGCCGGGCGACGGCTTCCGGTGGGCGTGCTGGCGGTACGAGGGCGGCGGGTGCATCGAGGCGCTCGAGCCCGCCGGCGAGGGCGGGTTCCTCCACCGGTTCCTGGCGACCCGCGGGCCGGGGGTCCACCACGTGACCTTCACCGTGCCGGACCTCGACCGGGCGTGCGCGCGCGCCGCGGGGGTCGGGTACCGGATCGTCGGGCGCGACGACTCGGATCCCGACTGGCGGGTCGCCTACCTCCACCCGAAGGAGGCGCTCGGGCTGGTCGTGCAGCTGGCCCAGGCCTCGGGGCGCGACAAGCGCCGGCCGTGGGCGGTGCCCGCCGGGCCCGCGCCCGCGCCGCCGCCGGCCCGGGTGCTGGGCCTCCGGACGCGCGCCCGCTCGCGGGAGCGGGCGGACGCGCAGTGGGGCCGGGCGCTCGGCGGCCGCCCGGTCGAGGGACGGGCCGGCGCGATCCGGTACCGCTGGCCGCCCTCGCCGATGCACGTCGCGGTGGAGATCGCGCCCGACGCCGACGAGGGGCCGGTCGCGATCGAGCTCGGCCCGGCGCCCCATGCCGGGCCCCATGCCGGGCTGCCGTCCGGGCCGGTCCCGCCGCTCGGCGTGGCGTTCGTGACGGGATCCGGCGAGATCTGAGCCCGGGTGCCCGGGGTCCCGCCCGCCCGGGCGGGCCCGGGCCCCGCAGGAGAGGTGCGACATGACCGAGAAGATCCAGCGCGACGACGCGGAGTGGCGCCGGTGTCTCACGCCGGAGCAGTACCGCGTGCTCCGGCAGCACGGAACCGAGCGCGCCTTCACCGGCGAGTACCACGACTGCAAGGACGAGGGCATGTACCGCTGCGCGGGGTGCGGCGCGGCGCTGTTCGGCTCGGAGACGAAGTTCGAGTCGGGGACCGGCTGGCCGAGCTTCTGGGAGCCGGTCGAGCCGAACGCGGTCGTGATGCGCACCGACCGGAGCCTCTTCATGGAGCGCACGGAGGTCCTGTGCGCGCGCTGCGAGGGGCACCTGGGGCACGTCTTCGACGACGGGCCCGAGCCGACGGGGCAGCGGTACTGCATCAACTCGGCGGCGCTCCGGCTCGAGCGGGCGCCCCGCGGCGGCGCGCCGGAGGGGAGCTGAGCACGGCGGGCCGCGCCCGCCCGCGGCTGGCGCGCGCTCGCGACGGGAGGGGAGGATGGCGGGAGCGAAGCCACGGGACATCGCGCGGCGGAAGCTCGGCCACAGCGCGCTCGAGGTGTCGGCGATCGGGCTGGGCTGCATGTCCATGTCGGGCACCTACGGGCGGAGCGACGACGCCAAGTCGATCGCGGTCATCCACCGCGCGCTCGACCTCGGGGTCGACTTCCTCGACTCGTCGGACATGTACGGCTGGGGGCACAACGAGGAGCTGCTGGGGCGCGCCCTCCGGGGCCGCCGGGCCGGCGTGGTCCTGGCGACGAAGTTCGGCCAGGTCCGGAACCCCGACGGCGCCAACCTGGTGAACGGGCGGCCCGAGTACGTGCCGCGGGCCTGCGAGGCGAGCCTCCGCCGCCTCGGCGTCGACGAGATCGAGCTCTACTACCAGCACCGCGTCGACCCCCAGGTGCCGATCGAGGAGACGGTGGGCGCGATGGCGCGGCTCGTCGAGCAGGGCAAGGTGCGGGCGCTCGGGCTCTCCGAGGCGGCGCCGGCGACGATCCGCCGGGCCCACGCCGTCCACCCGATCAGCGCGGTCCAGCTCGAGTACTCGCTCCTCTACCGCCAGCCGGCCGAGGAGACCCTGGCGATCTGCCGCGAGCTCGGGATCACCTTCGTCGCGTACTCGCCGCTCGGCCGGGGGTTCCTGTCGGGGCGCATCCGGAGCGCGGACGAGATCGCCGAGGACGACCGGAAGCGCCAGCATCCCCGGTTCCAGGGGGAGAACTTCGCCCACAACCGCCGCCTGGTCGCTGCGGTGGAGGCGCTCGCGCGCGAGCGGGGCGTCACCCCCTCCCAGCTGGCGCTGGCCTGGCTCCTGGCGCAGGGGGACGACGTCGTGCCGATCCCGGGGACCAAGCGGGTCGCGTACCTGGAGGAGAACCTGGCGGCGCTCGACGTCCGGCTGTCGGCGGACGACCTCCGGCGCCTCGACGCCGCGATGCCGCCCGGCGCCGCCCGCGGCACCCGCTACCCGGCCGCCCAGATGAAGGGGGTCTACCTCTAGCCGGCCACTCAGGCGGCGGTCCAGCCGCCGTCCACGACCAGCGCGTGCCCGGTCACGTACGCCGCCGCCTCGCTGGCCAGGAACAGCGCGGCGGCGGCGACCTCGGCGGCGGTGCCGCGCCGCCCGGCCGGCGTGACGGCGCGCACGGCCGCGTCGCTCGCGCCCACGCCGCCCGTCATCGGCGGCGCGTCGCCGCCCAGGATGCGGGCGGAGTTCGCGCGGAGGCCGGTCTGGATCGCGCCGGGGCACACCGCGTTGACGGTGACGCCCCGGCCGGCGTACGCGATCGCGAGCTGCCGCGTGAGCCCGACCACCCCGTGCTTGGCGGCCGTGTAGGCGGGCCCACCCCCGGAGCCGACGAGCCCGGCCACCGACGCGATGTTCACGATGCGTCCGCGCCCGGCGGGCAGCAGCTCGGCGAGCGCGCGCCGGCACCCCCAGAAGGTCCCGGTGAGGTCGATCGCCAGCACGCGCTCCCAGAGCGCCGGGCGCATCCGGTCGGCGGGCTCGTAGCCGTCGAGGACCCCGGCCGCGTTGACGAGGATGCCGAGCGGCCCCAGCGCGCGGACCGCCTCGCCCACGGCGCGGTCGACGTCCTCCCACCGGCTCACGTCGGCCTCCAGGTAGACCGAGCGGCCGCCGGCGGCAGCGATCCGGGCCGCGGTCTCCCGGCCTCCCTCGGGCAGGAGGTCGACCACGGCGACCGGGGCGCCGGCGGCGGCCAGCGCCTCGGCGATGGCGCGCCCGAGCCCGGAGCCGCCCCCGGTGACCACCGCGCTCCCCGGGACCAGCGGTCCCGCCGCGCTCGCCGTCATCGGGCGGTCCACGCCCGCGCGGCTCGAACGCCGCGGGGCGCGCCCGCGCCGCCGCGGGGTCTTGCCGGCGCGGGAGGCGTGCCCGCTCGCCCCCGCCGGTCCCCGCGCGGCCGCACCATGCCCGGCATGATACGCGATGGCCGGCGGGAACCGGTACGGCCACGGCGCGACCACGGGTCGCGAGCCCGGCGGGTCTGGACCCGAGACGGGGCGCGGCCCCGGGCGCGGGCTCCGCGGGTCCCCCGGGCGGGCCGGGCGGGGGCGGCGGTCCCGGGGCTCCGCGGACCGCCGCCGGCGGCACGGCCGGCGGCGGGTCCGGGCGCGAATTCCGCGGATCGCCTGCACGGTATGATGGTGCGCCGGTCGCAGCCCGCGGGCCGGCGAGAGGAGAGACCCGCGATGGGCAGACTCGACGGCAAGGTGGCCGTGATCACCGGCGCCACCAGCGGGATGGGGAAGCGGACGGCGGAGCGGTTCGTCGCCGAGGGCGCGCACGTCGTGCTCGCCGGGCGCCGCGAGGCCGAGGGGGAGGCGGTCGCCCGCGCGCTCGGCCCCCGGGCCGAGTTCGTGCGAGCCGACGTCACGCGCGAGGACGACGTCCGCCGGCTCCTCGACCGCGCGGTGGAGCGCCACGGCCGGCTGGACTGCCTGTTCAACAACGCCGGCGGCCCCGGCCCCGTCGGCGGGATCGAGACGATCCCGCTGGACGCGGCGGAGCAGGCGGTGCGCCTGAACTTCGGCAGCGTGCTCCTCGGGATGAAGCACGCGGCGCCGATCATGGTCCGGCAGCGGTCCGGGAGCATCGTCAACAACGCGAGCGTCGCGGCCTCCCGGGCCGGCTACTCGTCCTCGATGATCTACAGCGCGGCCAAGGCGGCGGTCGTCCAGCTCACGCGGTGCGTCGCCATGCAGCTCGGCGAGCACCACGTGCGCGTGAACTGCATCTCGCCCGGGTCGATCGTGACCGGCATCCTCCTGAAGGCGCTGGGGCTCCCGCCCGATCGCGCGGACCGGGTGGCGCCGGAGCTGGCCCCGCGCTTCGCCACGCTCCAGCCGATCCCGCGCGCGGGCTCGGTCGACGACGTCGCGAGCCTCGCGGTGTTCCTGGCCAGCGACGAGTCGTCGTTCATCACCGGCCAGGACCTGGTCGTGGACGGCGGGCTGACCGGCGGCCGCTTCTGGACCCCGCAGCAGGAAGGGCTCCGCAGCACCCGGCAGGCGTTCGGCCTGCCGGTGGAGGGCTGACGCGGTGAGCGCCCCGGCGCTCCGCCCCGGCCCCGACCCGAGCTACCGGTTCCTCCCGGGCGGCGACCCGTACTCGTCCGGGGTGGTCGCCACGCCGGGCTGGGAGATCGTGCGCGCCACGCTGGCGGCGCCGGTCCCGTGGCGCGAGGGCGGTGCGGTGATCGAGGCGCACCTGGCGGGGCTCGGGCGCCCGCGGACCGCGCTCTGCGCGATCGAGCTGCGGATCCCGACGCCGCTCACCTTCGCGGGGTTCGACGGCTTCAACCGCGGCTACCGGGCGCTCCTGGGCGACTGGGGGCTCCTCGTCGGGGGCGACAACCCCGTCGCGCGGACCAACGTGGCGCCGGTGGTCGGCGCGCCGGCCGCCGCGTCCCTCTATGCGTTCGCCTACACGGTCCCGGGCGCCGGCGGCCCGACGTTCGTGGCGGCGGGG
>Ga0070741_10019774_pt1 | contig 10718 bp, 6 predicted proteins | sample Coa_R1_4_FD_66440 | JGI IMG/M metagenome (GOLD analysis project Ga0070741, IMG submission 66440) | Surface soil microbial communities from Centralia Pennsylvania, which are recovering from an underground coalmine fire - Coalmine... | ecosystem: Environmental > Terrestrial > Soil > Unclassified ... | reverse complement strand
TTTGCCGGGCCCGTAACGGCGCTGTGGCCATCCAGCACGACATCGGCGCTGGCGGTGGCTCACGATCCAGCGACAGGCAAGTATCAGGCATATGCACTCACGATGGTTTGCGGTCCTTAGTCTGATGATCGCGGTGGTGCCGGCACCGGGGGCGACGCGTCCGCGCTACGGCGGCACGTTGCGCGTCGAAGTGCGCGAGTCCATCGAGACGGCGGACCCGCCGCAGACGGGCCGGGGCATGGCAGACCTCGGCGATGCATTCACAATTACGCGGTGGGAAGCGGGGCGGCTCGCCGTTTATTCAGCAAACGACAACGCGCCTGGGGGGCGGCCGTATGTCGATACGGTCGAGATCCAGATGGCGCGCCCGGCACGCGAGGAGGCGATCGACCTCGATCTGGGCAAGACCGATGTGGTGGAGCTCGGGATCAACGAACTGCGGCGTCCAGCCACGGGCCGGAAAACGTGGATTTCAGCGCCGGTGCGTCTGGTTGCGCTGGTGTTCGGCTCCCGGGTGGCGGACGCGCGTGTTCGCGAAGCCCTGGCGCTGGCCGTCGATCGTTCCGCTATACATAATGTGCTGCTTCAGAAACAAGGAGAGATTTCAGCGGCGCTGCTGCCGCAGTGGATTACGGGCTACGCTTTCCTGTTTCCAACGGCGGTGGACATCAATCGCGCCCGCGCATTGGCGGCGGCCGCGCCGCCTTCGGCGCGCGTGTTTTCGATAGGTGTAGAGAATGCCGGCTTGCGCCCCATCGCCGAGCGTCTCGCTTTGAATGCGCGCGATGCCGGCCTGGCGGTGACGGTCGGCGCAACCGGGAGTGCGGATGCAAAGCTGGTTGAGGTGCGGATTGAATTCGATGAACCGGCGCGCGCACTCGCGGCGGTGGCGCGGGCGCTCGGTTTGCCGGAACCGGCGCACGCGGATACTCCGGAAGCGTCCCTGGCCGCCGAGCGCGCGCTGCTCGATGGGTTTCGCGTGATCCCGTTGTTCCATCTTCCGGACGTGTATGGGGCGGGACCGCGGGTGAAGGGCGGGCCGGGAATCACGCCGCTGGGCGCGTGGCATTTTGGCGATCTGTGGGTGGAAGGAAACCGGCCGTGACACTGCGGACGCGGCTGCTCGTGATGTTCACGGTGGTGGTCGTGGCAACAGTGGCCCTAGTCGAAGTCCTGGTGGCCCGCACCACTCGCGGAGCATTCGAGCGCGTAGAAAACCAGCGGGTAATCGACTTGGTAGCGCAGTTCCGGCGCGAGTTCGCGCGGCGCGGCGATGAAATTGTGCGGGCCGTGAACGGCATCGCCGCATCGGACACGGCGACCGGCATCGCGCTGGCGCCCGATCCGGCGGCGAATTACAACGAAGCGGCCACGATGGCCGCGGCGCAGGGGCTGGATCTGTTGGAACTGGTCAGTGGCGATGGCGCAATCATTTCGTCGGCGGAGTGGCCGGCGCGGTTCGGATATAGAGAGGAGTGGCTGGCAGGGACTACGGGATGGAAATCGCGCGGGGCGTTTCTCCGGCGCGAGGAGCTACCGGACGGCGTCGCGCTGGCGCTGGTGGCGGTGGGCGAGACCCGAGCCGGAGACCGGACGCTGTATGTCGCGGGCGGTCAGCGGCTCGACCGCGGATTTCTTTCGACTCTCGTGCTTCCCGCGGGAATGCGGGTGTTGCTGTATCGCAACCTGGAGCCGCGGCTTTCGGCTGGGCAATTGATCGATGCGAATGGCGCGATTCCTCAAGCCACGCAGTTTCTGCCGCTGATCGGGGAGGCGCTCCGGGCGCCTCGCGAAATGACCCAGACGCTGGGCAGCGGGATCACCTCGGAAGTCTTTCACGTGTTGCCGCTCACCGGCGCCACCAATAATGTTCTGGGATTGTTATTGATCGGCAGCTCGCGAGCCGAGCTGGTGGAACTCGAAGCTTTTCTGCGCTACACGGCGGTAGCGTTGGGCGCGGGCGGGATTCTGGTAGGGATTGTTTTGGCCTGGTGGGCGACCGCTCGCGTCACGCGGCCGGTGCGGTCGCTGGCGCTAAGCGCGGGCAAGGTCGCGGCCGGCAACTGGGACACCACGGTCGAGATTCAATCGAAAGACGAAGTCGGACAGCTGGCACTGGCTTTCAACCGCATGACCCGTGAACTGGCGGCGCAGAGGGAACGGCTGCTGCAGGCAGAGCGGGTGGCGGCGTGGCGCGAACTGGCGCGGCGCCTGGCACACGAGCTCAAGAATCCTCTTTTTCCGCTGCAGATCACGGTGGAAAATATGCAGCGGGCACGCGAGCAGTATCCGCAGGAATTCGATGAGGTTTTTCGGGAAGGCACTGCGACGCTCATCGCGGAGCTGGGCAATTTGAAACAGATCATCGCGCGATTCAGCGATTTTGCGAAGATGCCGGCGCCGGAAATGCAGGCGGTGGACCTCAACGAATTGGCTCTGCACACGGTGAAGTTATTTGAACCGCAGTTTGCACAGGCCGGGATCAACAGCGTCACTGACTTCGACCAAGCCTTACCTCGCGTTCCGGCGGATCCGGAGCAGATGACGCGCGCGCTGCGAAACCTGGTGCTCAACGCGATTGACGCCATGCCCGGTGGCGGGACGCTCACGATTCGAACGCGGGTGCGAGAGACCGGCGCATTGCTTGAAATTTCCGATACGGGGCAGGGGCTGACGCCGGAGGAGTGCGAACGGCTGTTCACGCCCTACTACACGACCAAAACGCATGGCACGGGTCTGGGGCTGGCGATTGTGCAATCCGTAATCAGCGATCATCGCGGCCGCATTTCCGTGGAAAGCCAGCCGGGGAAGGGCACGACGTTTCGAATCGAGTTAGCGCGCGAGATTTCAAGGTAATCTCAAATTTGGCCCACCTTCTGATTGTCGATGACGACGCCAGCACGCTGGCCTCGGTGGCCCGGGCGTTTCGCATGGCGGGCCACGAAGCGACCGTCTGCGACAACGCAGGACGCGCGCTGGAACTCGTGAAATCGCAAAGCTTCGACATGATGCTGTCTGATGTCGTTATGCCGGGCAAGGACGGACTTTCGCTGCTCGAAGACTTGCGCCGGTCCGAAATCATGTTGCCGGTGGTCATGATTTCGGGGCAAGCGAATATCGAGATGGCGGTGCGCGCGACGAGGCTGGGCGCCGCGGATTTCCTCGAAAAACCGCTCTCCACCGACAAACTGCTGCTCACGGTGAACAACGTCCTCAAGCTGAAACGGCTCGAAGAAGAGAACCGTGATCTGCGGCAGCGCGTCGGCAAGCATGAGATTGTCCACACCGGGGAAGCCATGAAGCGCGTGATGGCGCAGGTGGAGCGGGTGGCCGCGAGCGAGACGCGCGTCTGCATTCTGGGAGAGACGGGCACGGGAAAAGAGCTGATCGCGCGGGCGCTGCACGACCGCAGCCCGCGGCGCACCGGGCTCTTCGTTACTCTGAATTGCGCGGCCGTGCCCGGGGAGCTGATCGAATCCGAATTGTTCGGCCACGAGAAGGGCTCATTTACCGGTGCGGCGTCGCGGCACATCGGGAAGTTCGAGCAGGCGCATCATGGGACGCTGTTCCTCGATGAAATCGGCGATATGCCGATGGTGATGCAGGCGAAATTGCTGCGAGTACTCGAAGAAAATCAAGTCGAGCGGGTGGGCGGCGATCGGACAATCGCGGTGGATGTGCGGGTGATCGTGGCCACGCACCGCAATCTTGAAGAGCTGGTCAAAAGGGGCACGTTTCGCCAGGATCTGTATCATCGCGTCTATGTTTATCCGATGCTGCTTCCGCCCCTTCGCGAGCGCGCGGACGACATTCCCGCGCTGGTTTCGTATTTCGCGGGCCAGGTCTCGGCTCAGAACGGATGGAAGGCGCGCGCCTTTCTTCCTGAAGCGATTCGGGAATTGCAGCGGTATGGCTGGCCGGGGAACGTGCGCGAATTGCGCAATGTCGTGGAACGGCTATTATTGCTGGCGGACGGCCCGGTGGACGCCGCCACCGTGCGGATCGCGCTGCCGGCAGCGGGTTCGATCGTCCAACGAGCGGAAACGCCGCAATTCCAAGGCACGCTCGCGGAACGCGTGGACGCCTTTGAGCGGGAAACCATCCTGAGCGAACTGCGGCTGCACGAGCGCATGACCGATACTGCCAAGGCGCTGGGACTCGAGCGCAGCCATCTCTATAAGAAATGCCAGGCGCTGGGTATTGACCTGCGGGCGTTGAAAAAGGGCGAAGATGCCTGATGCCCTGGAATTCGTGCACCCGCTTTATGGAGAGTTTTGGAGCGGGGGTGCACTCCTTGTTCGCCGCGGTTTACGGGGGCGATTTGGACTGGGGCTCACCGGCGTGGCGCACGGATCTTGGAAGTCTAGCGTCTCGATCCGAGCCGATTTTTGGCTCACCCGACTCGCTGCAAATTTGAATTGCCTGCAATAGAATTTGCCGCCGCTATAATTTCCGGGACATGCGCCGCTATTTCCACTTACTTTCAGCCGTAACGGTCAGTTTACTAAGTGTACCAGTCTCTCGAACGAGTACTGCGCAACAGAAGACGATGACGCCGTCGGAGTTCGTGAGTTGGCCGCCGGTGAGTGATGCCGAACGCGCGCTGAAGACTCCGTCCGTGGAAAAAGATGCCGGGGCGGAGGTTCTTCTCTGGCGGGTTCACGGTGGATGAAGTTCTCGGCAACAATCGCGACCTGCAGAGAGTTTTCTATCACTATGTCCGGCTCAAAGTATTTAATGAAAAAGGAAAAGAAGACACCTCTACGATCGATCTGACTTACCGCGCGCCGGGCGGGATTCTGGACGTTTCGGGCCGCACGATTAAGCCTGATGGCACGATTCTCGAATTGGATCGGAAATCGATTTACCGGCGCGATCTGGTGCGCGCGGGGCGGGCAAAGCAGAAAGCGGTCTCGTTCGCCATGCCCGGAGTGGAGCCGGGCGCGATCCTGGAGTACCGGTGGAAGCAGACCGAAGAGGATAACCGGTTCCGGTACGTGCGGCTGAATTTCCAGCGGGACTTTCCGGTCCAAAGCGTCACTTACTTTGTGAAAGCGCTTCCGAGCGATATGACCGGCGGCGAGCAGATGTATCTGCTGAAACTCAACTGTAATCCGAGCCCGATCAAGCTGGAGAATGACGGATTTCAATTCGACGACTCTGACGAACATCCCCGCCGCGCGTCACGAGCCCTACGCTCCGAGTGACGCGAATATCGAGCCTTGGGCGCTTTCTTTTCTCGATCTCTCGATTTCTTCTTGACTCGTTAGAGCTATTCCTATACAATCAGCGCCAATCTCAGGTTGGAATTGTTTTGTTTTGCTAGGGGGCAATCATGCGGATCATTTCGTGTGCCGGGCTTCTCGTCGGTCTGGCTGTCATAGCGCCTCTGGCATTCGGCCAAGGGGTCAACGCAACTATTACTGGGACGGTCACCGATCCCTCGGGACTGGTTGTCGCGGGAGCATCCATAGAAGCCGCAAACGTGGAAACGGGAGCGCTCTATACGGCCGGAACGACCAACGCGGGGAATTATGCCATCCCCGGTTTACCCGTCGGGACCTACAACGTTACGGCGAAAGTCCCGGGCTTTAAGGTCTACACTCACACGAAGCTGGCCGTCCAGGCCGGACAGGTTTTGAGGGAGAATATCGCGCTCGAAGTCGGATCATCCGCCGAATCCATTACGGTGCAGGCCGAAGCTTCTCTGCTGAAAACCGAGACTGGCGAACTGGCGCACAACGTGACCCTGAAGGAACTGGATGAGTTGCCCCTGCTGGTCATCGGGGGAGGCAACGGCCTGCGCAATTTCCTCAGCAGCATGGTGACTCTGCCCGGCACCTATGGCGGGAACGGGAGCACCTTGATCAACGGCCTCGGCCAGGGATTTGTGACCAGTGAAATCGTGAAAATCGAGGGACAGGACGCGAGTAATCGTCTCTTCAACAACTACGAATACACCGGGATGACCGAGCCCAACGCCGATGCCGTCCAGGAAATCTCGTTCCAGACCAGTAACTACGCACCCGAATTCGGGGCAGCGGGCAGCGCGGTGATCAATACGACGATGAAGTCGGGCACCAACCAATACCATGGCAGCGGCTTCGAGTATTTTGTCAACGAGGATCTCAACTCGGGCTATCCGTTCAGCGTGAGCGGCGGCCTCGGCAGTAATTCCGGCGGGAATGGCGGCAAATACCGGCCGCGCAGCCGAAAGAACGATTTCGGCGGCACGCTGGGCGGCCCCATCAGCATTCCCAAGCTCTATAACGGAAAAGACAGAACCTTTTTCTACTGGAGCTATGAGCAATACCAACTGACCCAGCTCTTCTCGTTTAACGACACCGTGCCGACCGCCGCTTTCCGGAATGGGGACTTTTCAGCGGTCTCAACCAATGGCAATTGCAGCCTCTGCGCAGCGTACGGGATTCCAACTGGACCTTTGGGCGGTGCCACCTATACGGATGCATTGGGCCGCCCGATGTACGCGAACGAAATCTATGACCCCTTGACGCGCGGCACCGCCGCCAACGGTCTGGGTTATGCCAATTTCTTCGCGAATAACGTGATTCCCGCCAGCCGCATCAGTGGCACGGCGGCGGCCTTTCAGAAGCTGTTTCCCGCGCCAAGCCCGGGCAACGCCAACCTGACCTCCAACCTTTCGGCGAACATACCCGGTGGACAATACTCGGCGATTCCGGGCCTGAAGGTGGACCAGATCATCAGTCCGAAGGACAAAATCTCGTTTTACTGGTCGAGAATCAACGCCGAGAGCGGGGTCAATGTCGGTCCTCAGGCGGCGGATGGCCTGCCGCTTTCGATCGGCGCCTACCGCGGCGCTTTCATTCCCACCACTACCGTGAGGCTGAACTACGACCGCACCCTGACTCCGACGATCCTGTTGCACTTCGGCGCCGGTTTCATGGACACCAGTTTCAGCGACCGCGCCCCTTTTCTGAATTTCGACCCATCCCAGTTCGGTCTGACCGGCTTCCTCCAGCACCGCCAGACTCCCGCCATCACCGGAATGTGCACGGTTGCAGCAGCAACCGTTCTCGGCGGCGCCACCGGATGTGGCAGCATCGGCGGGATGCAAAATATCGGGACCTCCGGCCAATTGCAGTCGCAAATCTTCGAGCAAAGGCCCACCTTCAATGCCAATGCGACCTGGGTGAAGGGCAACCACACCTTCAAAATCGGGGCGGAGTTGGAGTTGGAGTCGGTCATCGGCGGAAACGCGGATTTTTCCGGCGTAACGCTCGCTGCGACCACGTTTGCACCCGTAACGAATGCCGTACTAAACGCGGGTGCGACGGCGCAGCCTTTCACGCCTACGGTCAGTTTCAACGGATTCACGCAAGGCGTCTCGTATGCGAATTTTCTGTTGGGCGACTTCGCCTCATCGACTCAGACTCCGAGCTATCTGTTCTCACGCGAAGGGTACCAGTTATGGGGACTGTTCGCGCAAGATTCCTGGAAAGTGACCCGGAAACTCACGGTGGATTTCGGCCTGCGCTGGGATTACGCCACCCCGGAGCACGAACAACATGGACGGTTAGGGCAACTCGACGGGAGTGTGGCCAACCCCAACGCCGGCGGACGGCTGGGCGGGTATCGATATGCCAGCACCTGCAATTGCCCGTTCTACATGCCCGCCTATCCCTATGGGATCGGCCCGCGGATTGGGGTAGCGTATCAGGTCGCGCCAAAAACGGTGTTACGCGCCGGATGGGGATTCAACTATCAGTTCATCGCCAACCCCGCCGGGAGCCTGGTGGGGTCGAGCGGGGTCTACCCGCTTGCGGGCGTCAACCCCTACATCGACATCTCGACGCCCGGCTCGATTGTGCAGCCGAACTGGCCGGTGACGAACCCGGCCATTTATCCGATTGCGGGCACTGCCGGCATTACGGGACAGACGCCATTCGCGCCTGACCGAAATGAGAACCGCCCGCCGCGGGTCAATCAATTCAGCATCAGCATCCAGCGGGAGATTACGCGGAACTTGGTCGTGGAGGCGTCGTACGTGGCCAATCGCGCGGTTTGGCTCACTACAACCGGGGCTACCATCGGTACCTTGGGCCGGCTTAGCCAGATCTCGCCTGCGCAGTTTGCCCAATTCGGCTTGTATCCTTACCCGGGTAGCGGTCCGGCGGGCTACAACTATCAGTGGAGCCCAACCTGCGCGCCGGGAAACGATTGTGACCGCGCGCTCCTCAGCCAACCGCTCAACAGCCCGGCGGTACAGGCCAAGCTCGCATCTGCCGGCCTGCCCGGTTGGACGCCTTATGCCGGCTTCCCGGCAACCAATTCGTTGCAGAGCGCGCTTTATCCGTTCCCGCAGTTCGGAAATCTTCTGATTACCGGGTCACCCACGGGAAACACCAAGTACGACTCGCTGCAAGTCAAGGTCACCAAGCGCTTCTCGCACGGTCTCCAGGCCGGTGTCAATTTCACTTGGGGACAAGGCTTCCAACGCGCCACGCGGCAGGATTTTTTCAATCCCCAGAGCTCCGTTTGGCAACTGCAGAACATTCCGCTGGACGCGCTGAACTTCAATGCGATTTACACCGTGCCGAAGGCCAGCTTCCTGCCGAAATTTGTCAATGCGCTCAGCAGCGACTGGCAGCTTGGGTGGTTCTCGAGTTACCAGAGTGGCACGTATCTGACACCGCCCACCAGCCCCACGCTGAACTACCTGCCCAGCCAGGAAATTCGGGTTCCGGGTCAGCCTTTGTACACGCCCGGCGTGAACATCAACGATCACAGCACTTTCAATCCGTATTACACGCAAGTGTTGAATCCGAAGGCATGGCAGCCGTGCCCGGTTAACGCGGTGTGTCCTTCCACCTCCGTGCTCTACAAAGATTTCCGGGGGCCTCGAGTGCCCAGCGAGAATGCCAACATCGGCCGCCATTTCCGGCTCGGTAAGGGAGACCGCAAGTACGATTTTTATATCCGCGGCGAATTCGTCAACATCTTCAACCGCACCTACTTCGGCAACCCGACCATCGCGAACACGAACCCGCAGAATCCGGTTATTCATAACGGTTTCGGCATTCTCACCGGCGGCTTCGGTGTCATCAACGCCTATTTGCAGCCGAACACGGCCTACTCTCCGGGGACGGGAATCCCTCCGGCCAGGACGGGAACGTTAATCGCGCGCTTCCAGTTCTAACCCCTGCTCGCGAAAGATGTGGGGAAGCGATCCGTGGGCGGAGAGCTTCCCTGCTGTTTTCCGTTCATTCGAGCCTCCCGGTGCAAAACGCGAATTCAGTAAACTGAAAACTGAACCACCGTTAGCCGGTGGCCGTGCATACCGGCGACCGCCGGTTGCGAATACAGAACCCAAACCCAAACTTCCCGAAAGGACTTTACAAATGGAAATCAAAAGAGTGGGTTCGCAACCTTCCGCGAACGGCCCGTCAGACTGGTTCACCGGCACGGTGCGGATCGACCCGCTGTTTCAGGCGCCCGATCCGGCGCTGGTTCAAGCCGCCAGCGTCACTTTCGAACCGGGTGCGCGCACCGCCTGGCATACCCATCCGCTCGGTCAGAACCTCATCGTCACCGCCGGCTGCGGCTGGGCCCAGCGTTGGGGCGGCCCGATCGAGGAAATTCGCCCCGGTGACGTCGTCTGGTTCGCGCCCGGCGAGAAGCACTGGCACGGCGCCACGCCAACCACGGCCATGACCCACATCGCCATCCAGGAAAAGCGCGACGGAAAAGTCGTCGACTGGATGGAAAGGGTCAGCGACGAACAATACCACATCTGATTTGTGGTCCGGGCGAAACCCCGGTCACCTTCTCGAAATATCATTCCCACCGTCTACATATACTTACCGCATCAACTGCCCCGCCTCTGACTGCCTGACAGGTTACTCTATGATCTGGGGATTCCGATGGGGCTGAACGCTAGTTCCGGAGGGATGCCGAACGGCATTCCGGGATGATCCCGAACACCGTCGGAGACATCTGAGTTTCGAAGTCAAGCTAAAGAATTGCTGGTTTCCAGAAGCCCGCGACATTTTTCCACCCGATTTGCACATCGGTGCTCATCTGGGAAGATCGACGGCCAAGACTCTCCGTGTACCGGGCCTCATCATAAAGGGTCCGATTTTTCCAGCATCGAAAGAGAATCCGGATCCATTTAAAAGCGAGACTTCGGACCGCCGCTTGGTGACCCTTGCCGCGCGTCCGCTGAGCGTCATAGTGTCTGCGCGCCCAGGCACAACGAGTCATGGAATGCTGCGCCCATTCCTGAAAGGTCTGTTTGAGGAACTTTGGGCAAGCCCACCGCACATGCACCCACTCGCGCTTGCCACTGGCTTCGCGAACCGGCGCAATACCGCTATAGGTTTGTATACTGCCCGCATCCGGAAAGCGCTCACGCTGTGTGCCGAGGGCGGCAATCAGACGAGGCGCAAGTGCTTTCCCAATGCCGGGAAACGAACTCACAATCGGAAAGTCGGGATGCTGTTTGACGATGGTCTCGATCTGCTTGTCGTAGTTCTGGATGGTCGTACGCAGGAGTTGAAGTTCGCAAACGAGACCTTTCACAAAGAGTGTCGAGCTGTTCACCACGGCACGATCCTGCGTGGCCGGTATTGCTTCGCGAATCAGGTTAATGAACTGATCGACATCTGCCGGACAGGAACGAGCATCTTGAGTGAGAAACGCTTTCAACTTCTGCCGTGGCGCCTTCTGCGCGGACTCCA
>Ga0070741_10019773_pt1 | contig 10719 bp, 9 predicted proteins | sample Coa_R1_4_FD_66440 | JGI IMG/M metagenome (GOLD analysis project Ga0070741, IMG submission 66440) | Surface soil microbial communities from Centralia Pennsylvania, which are recovering from an underground coalmine fire - Coalmine... | ecosystem: Environmental > Terrestrial > Soil > Unclassified ... | reverse complement strand
GAATCTCATCGTCACCGGCGCAAGCCGCGGCATCGGAGCGGAGACGGCGAAGTTGGCCGCCTCGCGCGGATGGACCGTGTGCGTCAACTATCGGAGCAACCAGAGTGCCGCCGACGCGGTCGTCGCCGCGATCGCGCGTGCAGGCGGGCGAGCGATCGCGGTCCAGGCCGACGTCGCGATCGAGGATGACGCCGTTCGACTCTTCGAGACGGCCGATCGCGCGATCGGATCTGTCGGAGCCCTCGTCAACAACGCCGGCATTCTCGAGACGCAGTCGCGTGTCGAACACGTCGATGCCGCTCGGATCGCGCGCGTCTTCGCCACGAATGTCACCGGCGCATTCGTCTGCGCGCGTGAAGCGGTGAAGCGGATGTCGACGATGCGCGGCGGACGCGGCGGCGCGATCGTCAACGTCTCGTCGCGCGCCGCAATCCTCGGTTCGCCGGGAGAATATGTCGATTACGCGGCGTCAAAGGCCGCGGTCGACACGTTGACGGTTGGACTTGCAAAGGAAGTGGCGGCCGAAGGGATTCGCGTCAACGGCGTCAGGGCCGGCATCATCTACACCGACATCCACGCCAGCGGCGGCGAGCCGGGACGGCCCGATCGCCTCGGCCCGACGCTGCCGATGCGTCGCAGCGGCACCGCCATCGAAGTCGCGCGCGCGATCGTGTGGCTGCTCTCGGACGAGGCGTCCTACACGACCGGCAGTTTCATCGACGTCAGCGGCGGTCGCTGAGCGCCGTTCGAATCAGCGATCGTGTGTTGTCGAATCTGATCAGCCGCAAGGCTTCCTCGAACGTCGCCCAGCGAATCTGGCGGTCCTCGTGTGCCGATACCTCGCGCTCGAATCGCATCAGGTAGTACGCGCAGCTGACGTGTTCGCCGCGTGGGGAATCGAACTCGAGGAGATCGACGTAGCGCTCGACGTGGCCTTCCACGCCGGCTTCCTCGATCACTTCGCGTCGCGCCGTTTGTTCGGGTGTTTCACCCGGATCGATGTGACCTTTCGGCAGAACCCAATCGTGCGGCGCCGGCTTCGCGCGCACGAGCAGTACGCGCGCCGGGTTGTCGCCGCGGACCACGATGCCGCCGGCGTGCGTGAACGTCACCGCTCTACTGTAGCGGATTGCGGTTCGGATCGAAGAGATCGCTGCGGCGGACCCGCTCGCCTTTGAGAATCACGAGCGAGACGCGTTCGGTCGCCGCGATGTCACGCGTCGGATCGCCGTCGACAACGAGGAGGTTCGCGTCGTAGCCCTCCGCGACGCGGCCGATCCGCGTCTCTTGGCGGAGGAGTCGTGCGGCGTTGTAGGTCGCCGCTTGCAGCGCGACGGATGGCGGCACGCCGGCCTCCACCCACAACTGCATTTCGCGATGCACCGTCGGTCCGTGGAAGACGAGCAGGTTGCCAGCATCGCTGCCGGTGACGAGCGGAACACCGGCGCGCCACGCACGGACGAGATTCTCCGCCGCCAGTTTGCGCGCGCCTTCGATGGCGGCCGCGCGCGCGTCGTTCGTTGCCTTGCCCTCCTTCAGAAACGCCGCCGTGTCGGACAGGAGCTTCTGCGGGACCGCTTGCTGCACGAGCGAACGGCGCAGCAGATCCTGGCGTCCCGCCGCGACGTCGCGCTGCGCCTCGAGGACCGTCAGCGTCGGGTCGTACGCGACGCCGTCCTTCGCCATCTGCGCCAGCACCGCATCCGGAATCTGATCCGAAAACGATCCGTGTTCCACGCCGCTGCCGTGCGCGGCGACGACGTCGGCGACGTCTCGCGCGCTGCCGGTGTGGACGACCGCGGGCAGCCGCTGCTGGTTCGCCTCGTCGATGACGGCGCGGAAGATCGCCGTGTCCATCCGTTCGAACAACATCCCGGTGCGGCCGCTCTCGAGCACCGCCTTGATGCCGTCGACGCCGGCGCGTTTCAGATCGCGTACTTGTTGACGCGCTTCGTCCGGCGACTTCGGCGCGCGCACGAACTCGGCCACCGCCTGCGCTTTGGCCGGTCCATCGAGCCATGTGAAGTACTCGGTGCCGTGGCCGCCTTCCGTCGTGAAGAGCGGACCGCAGATGACGAACTCGGATCCGAGGAACTCGCCGTTGCGAATGCGCGTTCGCAGCGTGAGCGACGTGCCCAATTGATCGCCGACGCTCTTGACCGTCGTCACACCGCTGTACAAATACTGTGCGAGCGCTCGCTCGAGGTAGTGATCGGTCATCGAGATTGTGAAGTCGCTGAGGACGCCTGCGGGCGCGCCGAGGTGCACGTGCACGTCGATCAGCCCGGGCAGCACCGTCTTGCCTGACGCTTCGATGACGTCAGCCTTGAGCGCGGCGCCGTCCGGTGCAGGACCGTCGAAGATCTTCTCGATCTTGCCGTGACGAACGAGCAGCGATCCCGACTCGATGATCCGTCCGTCGCCGACGAAAATCTTCGCGTTGCGGATCAAAAACGAGTCGTCGCGCTGCAACTGACGCCACTGGACGCGGTTGCGCACGACTTGCTCGTTGGACTGCACTTGATACACGCCGAGCGCGATGAACGGCGCGAGCACGCCGGCGACCCACAGCTTCGCCGCCGGCTTCAGCTTCTCGTCCTTCTCCCAGCGAAAGAGCCGGCTCGCGACGAACACGCCGATGACAAGCGTCAACAGCAGCGCCGCTACCGCCTTCCACACCGTCACCAACGACTGCTGTTCGGTGACGATGCTCTGGACGCCGCTGACGAGATACGTGGATGGGAAGAATGTGCCGGCGGTCTGCAGCCAGCGCGGGAGCGCCGATATCGGGAACGTTGCGCCGCCGAGGAACATCATCGGCATGTAGAGGATCTGCACCAGCAGGTTGCTTTCGGCCGTCGTATTGGCGACCGCCGCGATGATCAGGCCGATCGCGCGGAACGCCACGGCGCCGATTGCGAAGAACGTCACGATCGACAGCGGTCGCGCGGGCATCGGCAGACCGTAGAACTGGTGCGCGATGACATAGACGATCGCGATCGTCGGCAGAAACAGCAGGAGGCCGGTCGTGATCGACGCCGCCAGGATCGGCACGGGTGTAATCGGCGCCACCTTGAACCGGCGCAAAATATTCTGCTCGCGCTCCTGCACGGCTCGAATCGCGGCGCCGAAGAAGCCGTTGCCGAGGACCGCAATCACCAGCACGTTCGTGACGACGACGGTGATGGCGGCACCGCCGCGTTCGGCGTGCATCAGCGTGGCGAACAGGAAGAAGAAGATGAGCGGAAACAGGTAATTGAAGAACAACACCTGCTTGTCGCGAAACGCCAGACGCAATTCGTTCTTCGTGAGCGCGAGATAGGCGTTCATTCGCGGAGGCTCTTTCCGGTCAGCTCGATGAACACGTCTTCGAGCGATGGCCGCGTCATCTGCACGTCGGTGAGCTCGATCCCGAGTTGATCGATCCACCGCACCAGATCGACGACGGTGCGCGCCGCCTTCTTCGTCGACACGACGATCGTCCGGCGATCGTCGCTTACCTGCGTCGACTCGACATCACTCCACTGCGGCACATCGCCCGGCGGCAGCGGCTGCGCGCAGACGATCTCGATTCGCGCGTGGCCCAGCGTCCGCGACCGGATTTCGTCCGGCGTCCCCATCGCGACGATCCGTCCCTCGTCCACGATCGCGACGCGGTCGCAGAGCTTGTCGGCTTCCTCGATGTAGTGCGTCGTGATCAGGATCGTCCGCTGCTCGCGCCGCAGTTCCTGGACGAGGTCGTGGATTTCGAGCCGTGCCTGCGGATCGAGCCCGGCGGACGGCTCGTCGAGGAACAGCATCTGCGGGTCGTTAATCAGCGCGAGCGCCAGCGCGAGCCGCTGCTTCTGTCCGCCCGACAGCGTGTCGTAGGCGCGGTCTCGTTTCTCCCACAACGACAACCGTTTCAGCAGCGCGTCGCCGTCGGCGGCTTTCGCGTAGAAGCTGGCGAACAGTTGCAGCGTCTCGCGCAGCGTGATGCGCGGCGGCAGGTTGGTCGCCTGCAGGCAGACGCCGATGCGGTCCTTGAGCCGTCGGCTCTCGGTGCCCGGATCGATGCCGAGGACCGAGACGTCGCCGCTCGTTCGCGGCCGCAGCCCTTCGAGGATCTCGACGGTCGTCGTCTTGCCGGCGCCGTTTGGGCCGAGCAGGCCGAAGACTTCGCCCGGAAAGATCTCGAAGTCGATCCCTTTGACGGCCTCGAAGGATCCGTAGTTCTTCGTCAGGCCGTTGACGCGGACAGTGGCGGTGGTCACGGTGCAGTTACTTTACGCGCGCCGTTTCAACATTGTTCACCGTTGTCGGCGAACGGTCTTTCAATCCCGGCGAATGGCGTCGAGCGCGTCCGGGGGCGTGGCCGGATTGCGGGCGAGCGCGGATGGCAACCCAACGTTCTCGTGCGAACGCGCGGCCAGTTCGCGCAACACGGTGACCGGCGTACGCGGATTGCTCGCGAGCGACAGGAAGAACAGCGGCGGGTATGAGGAATGACGGTAAATCCACTCGAGGGTGTCCGGCCGTGTGCGCCGGTTTCGCGCGACGGCCTGGATCACGCCGAGATCGCCCCCCTTGGCAAGCGCGTCGAGCAGCTCTTCGCGCACGTAAGGCGTCTCAACGGCCGGGACGAGAAACGTCGGATCCGCGCGATGTGCCTCGATTTCCGATGCGAGCGCCGCGTCCTCGTCGCCGGCGTGCGCGCGCAGCAGTTCGGCAATCGTCAACCGGTTCGCGTCGAGCGCGCGCGCGTACGCCTGTTGTTGCGCATCGCGTGTGTTGTTCTTCGCGATCGTATCGACGCCGCCTTTCCACATCAGCGTCACGATCCCGAGGCTGGCGGCGAGCGCGATCCACGCGGCAATACGCGGACCGGTGCGGCGATCGGCGACCCAACGCCCGAACGCGGCGGCGCACAGGCCGCTGACACCGCCGATTCCCGGCAGGAACACGATGCCGATGCCGGCAGTCGACGCGCGCGACTGCATGATCGCCCACCAGCCGAGCGCGATCGTCGCAACGGCGGCCGCGACGCTGATTCCGAGCGCCGACCAGCGGCGCTCGGACGCCAGCCAGATCCAGGCGCCGAGGCAGAGGAGCGGACCGCCGAACAGAACGGTCAGCGGCCACATCGCGTCAGGCGTCGCGGTGCACGGTATCCGGAGAAAAAGCGGGAATGCACACGGCGATGTATTCGGCGCCGTCCGGTTCCGGCGTGCTGTAGCGGATCCACTCGCCGGGCGACGTGACGATCGCTTGCCCGGCGCGGACGTCGATCACGCCGCCCTCGTGGTGCACGCGCACCATGCCGCGCAGGACGATGGTGATTTCTTCGAACTCGGGTCGCTGTCCCGGCTCTTCCCATCCAGTCGGCGACGTCATGCGTGCGACGCTGACGCGGTTGTCGTGCGAGTTGACTCGGCCGATGAATTCTTCGATCCGCTTTGGCTTCGTGCCGGCGGCGGCGATCACAGTCGGTGCGGCGATGAGCTTTGGCATAGAGAAGTGAGTGTGGGAAGTGAGTATAGTTGAACGTGCGATGAAGAAGATCCGCGACAACGTGCTCGAGGCCATCGGCCACACGCCGATGGTTCGCATCAACCGCATCACCAAAGGGGTCGTCAAGGGCACGGTGCTCGCGAAAGTCGAGACGTACAACCCCGGCAACTCGATCAAGGACCGGATGGCGGTCCGGATGATCGAAGATGCCGAGCGCGCGGGCCTGCTGAAGCCCGGCGGCACGATCGTCGAGGGCACTTCGGGCAATACCGGCATGGGCCTCGCCATCGCCGCCGTCGTCAAGGGCTATAAGTGCGTGTTCACGACGACCGACAAGCAGTCGAAGGAAAAGGTCGATGCGCTGAAGGCGTTTGGCGCGGAAGTGATCGTGTGCCCGACCAACGTCGAGCCGGAAGATCCGCGGTCGTACTATTCGGTGTCGTCGCGTTTGGAAAAAGAAGTCCCCAACGCGTGGAAGGCGAATCAGTACGACAACCTGTCGAATTCGGCGGCGCACTACGAGCAGACGGCGCCGGAGATTTGGGATCAGACCGATGGGCAGATCACGCATCTCGTGGTCGGTGTCGGGACCGGCGGCACGATCTCGGGCATCGGCAAGTTTCTGAAAGAGAAGAACCCGAAGATCAAGGTGTGGGGCATCGACACCTACGGGTCGGTGTTCAAGAAGTACAAGGAGACCGGTGTCTTCGACAAGCACGAGATCTATCCGTACATCACCGAAGGGATCGGCGAAGACTTCCTGCCGCGCAACGTCGACTTCGACGTCATCGATCACTTCGAGAAGGTGACCGACAAGGACGCCGCGATCATGACGCGGCGGATCGCGCGCGAAGAAGGCATCTGGGTCGGCAACTCCGCCGGGTCCGCGCTGGCCGGCTTGCTGCAGTTGAAGGATCACTTCGTCGACAGCGACGTCATCGTCGTGGTGTTCCACGATCACGGGTCGCGCTACGTCGGCAAGATGTTCAACGACGACTGGATGCGCGCGCGCGGGTTCATCGGCAAGGAAGGGTTGACGGCGCGCGACCTGGTCGCGACGCGGATGGCCGGTGAGCTGTGCTCGATCGAAGCGAGCGAGCCGGTGGAGAACGCGGTCCGGATGATGGCGGAGCACGACTTCTCGCAGATTTCGGTCACGAAAGACAACCGGCTCGTCGGGTCGCTCAACGAGACGCAGCTCTACGCGCAGTTGATCAAGCGTCAGGATGTGAAGACGCAGCCGGTCGAGTCGATCATGATGCCGGCGTTTCCGTTTGCCGACGTGTCCACGCCAGTCGACGCGCTGTCGTCGATGATCACGCCGGAGAGCCCCGCCGTCCTGGTCAGGGATTTCAAGACCGACAAGACGTTCATCATCACCCGGTCGGATCTCATCAGAGTGCTGTAAGTCTGACTAAGAAGTCTGACTAAGAAGTCTGACTTGGAAGTCTGACTTGGAAGTCTGACTAAGAAGTCTGACTTGGAAGTCTGACTTGGAAGTCTGACTTGCAGGTCTGACTGGTTAGTCTGACTGGTTAGTCTGACTGGTTAGTCAGACTTGTTAGCCGGACACACTCCAGTGCGGGCAGAAACTGCCCGCGCAACCAGCGTTGCATCGACGGAACGTTCGTGTTTTTGAGATTTCTAGATTGGCAGGTCCTAGAACGCAAATTGCACTGACCGAGCCGCTATGGCTCGCATCTATGTTCCCGGCCTCAGTGTTCACGTCATTCGGCGCGGCATCAATCGGCGCGACATCTTCTGTGACGCCGATGACCGGATCACGTTCCTCGAGACGCTACGCGAGGCTGCGGATAACGGACGCGCCGCCATTCACGCGTACGTGTTGATGTCCAATCATTACCATGTGCTTGCAACGCCGACTGACGAACAGTCACTGCCGACGATGATGAAGGCACTCGGCGAAGAGTACGTCCGGTATTTCAACCGCAAGTACGGCCGTATCGGCACCTTGTGGACCGGCCGTTACCGTGGATTGACCATCATCACCGAGCGCTATTGGCTCAACTGTCTTCGGTACATCGAGCAGAATCCGGTACGAGCTCACATCGTCAAGGCTCCCGAGGACCATCCCTGGTCAAGCTATTCAACACATGGCCTCGGGACCCGGTGCGAGTGGTTGACGGAACATCAGGTGTATCAAGGGCTCGGCCCGAACCAGCGCGATCGGCAGGCGGTATATCGGTCGATCTGCAACGTGCCGCTTTCGGAGGAAGAGTTGCGAACGGTGCGTCGTCCACCGGTCCCCGTCATCGTCGCGTTGCCGGCAGCGCCAGCCTCGGAACTGGCGGTCCAAGTCTGACGGCGAGTCTGACTTGGCGGTCTGACCAGGAAGTCTGACCAGGAAGTCTGACCAGGAAGTCTGACTGTTTAGTCAGACTCCAAGCTTGCGGAGCGCGTCAGGGGGACACCCAGTCCAATCGGACACGAACCGGTTGCCCTGATACTGAAGATCCTCGATTCCCATCTTGCTCGTCCAGAAGCCGGTCGCCGTCAGATCGCGGAAGCTGTTGAAGAACGCGATCGCGTGCGTCATCGCCGGATCCTGGTTCGACGTGTAACCAATCTCGTCCAGGACCGCGCGGCGCTGGGCGTCACTGCAGTCGACAAATCGTTTGTCGTACCGCGCCTCGCACATTGCATCGATGAGCGCGAGGCCGCCGCGCATCGCCGTCTGGCGCCGGGGCTGATCGACCATCATGAAATCCATGAATGCCGGGACTCCGGCGTCGGTCGCGCTCCCGGACCGCTCGTCGCGCGGGATGATCAGGTCGACGAGCACGGTCACGGTCGCGTATTCGTGCGCGGTGAAAAACGCCGGCTTGAATGGCGCCGCGCTCTGCCGCGCGCGCGCGGCCGCCTGTTCCGCTTCGACCGGCGTCCACGTCAGGGCGACAGCCGGCCCCGCGAGCAACAACGCGAGCGCCTCGCGCCTCGACATCGGCAATGCGCACTCATCAATCCGCAATCCGCGATCCGCAATCCGCAATGTCATACAGTCCCCTGATTGCGCATGCGCGCGATCGTTTCCGACGTCCGCATCGAGAGCGCGAGGATCGTCCACGTCACGTTCTTGTCTGCGTTCGACACGAACGGTCCGCCGTCCGCGATGAAGAGGTTCTTGACATCATGGGCCTGGCAGTTGGCGTTCACGACCGATGACTTCGGATCGTTGCCCATCCTCGTCGTCCCCACCTCGTGAATGATGCGGCCGCCGGTTTCGAGGCCGTACATGCTCTCACGCGATGGCATGGGCGACAGCGGCGTGCCGCCCATGTCGTGGATGATCGATCGAAATGTGTCCTGCATGTGCTTCGCCTGCAGGACTTCGTAATCGCTGAACTTGAAGTGAAAGCGCAGGACCGGAATGCCGTAGCGGTCGACGACGGCCGGATCGATCTCGCAGAACGAATGCTCGTTCGGAATCATCTCACCGCGGCCGGCGAAGCCGACGGTGGATCCGTAAAACGCACGGTAATCCTCTTTCAACTGCCGGCCGTATCCGCCGTAGCCGTTGAAGCGCTGGATGCCGCCCATGATTCCAAATCCAGGCGCGCCGCGGCGTCCGCCGCTCAACTCGATGTGATAGCCGCGCGGAAAATCGAGCTTCTTGTTGTCCAGCCACCACGGCATGTAGAGATGCGCGCCGCCGGTGCCGTCCTCGTTGTGCGGCACGCCGTGCATCATCGCGGGGATGTGGCCGCTGACGCTGAGGCCGGTCGAATCGGTCAGATACTTGCCGACGGTGCCGCTCGAATTGGCGAGGCCGTCAGGGAAGCGTCCCGACTGCGAATTCAATAACAGCCGCGCCGACTCGCACGCGCTCGCCGCGAGGACCACAATTCTCGCGCGCACCGCGTACTCGCGCGCATCGGCCGTGTTCACGTACGACACGCCCGTGGCCAGGCCGCTCGAGTCGGTCGTCACCTCGCGCGCCATCGCGTTGCTGATGATGCGCAGCTTGCCCGTCGCAAGCGCCGGCGGCAGCAAGACCGATGGGGACGAAAAGTTCGCGTGCGTCGCGCAGCCGCGTCCGCACTGGCCGCAGTAGTGACATGCCGGACGTCCGTTCAGCGGCCGCGTCAGGATCGAGAGCCGCGATGGGATGCAGGTGACGCCGAGACGATCCGCAGACTTCTTGATCAGCAGCTCGAAACAGCGTGGCTTCGGCGGCGGCAGGAACACGCCGTCGGGCTCGTTCGGCAGGTTCTCCATCGATCCGAAGATCCCGACGAGCCGATCGAGCTTGTCGTAATACGGCTTCAGCTCGTCGTAGGTGATCGGCCAGTCGTCGCCGAGTCCGTCGATGCTGCGGCGCCTGAAGTCGTCTGGCCCGAACCGCAGCGAGATGCGTCCCCAATGGTTCGTGCGTCCGCCGAGCATGCGCGCGCGAAACCAGTCGAACGACTGTCCGGCCGCGACCGTGTACGGTTCCCCCTCGATGTCCCAGCCGCCGATGCATCCGTCGAACTCGCCGAACGGCTTGGACGGCGTCGCGGCACCACGTCGTGGCGACTCATACGCCCACGCGGACATCTTCGAATCCTTCTCGACGTCCCACATCCCGCCGGCTTCGAGCATGACGACGTCGGCGCCGGCCTCGCAGAGAACTTTGGCCGCCATACCGCCGCCGGCGCCAGAGCCGACGACGCACACGTCGTAGACGTGCGATGGCCTGATGATTTGCATGCTCATACGTCACACAACTGAACGGCTTCGCGCAATGACGTCAGCGGATCCCGCGTCGGTACGAATTCGTGCGCGACGTACCCCATGAAACCGGTGTCGGCGATCGCGCGACACACGGCCGGCCAGTTGATCTCCTGATTCGCATCCAACTCGTGGCGTCCGGGGACGCCGCCGGTGTGATAGTGACCGATGTGCTCGTGCTGCGCTGTGATCGTCGCGATCAGATCGCCTTCCATGATCTGCATGTGATAGATGTCGTACAGCAGCTTCACGCGCGGAGACGCGACCGCCTTGACGACCGACACACCAAACGCCGTGCGATCGCCCTGGTAGTCGGGATGATTCACGCGGCTGTTCAACAGCTCGACACAGATCGTGACGCCATGATCCTCGGCGATCCTCTTCACGCGATTGAGTCCCGTGACGCAGTTCGCGATCGCGACATCATCCGCCATGCCGCGGCGATTGCCGAAAAACGTGATCACGTTGGGCACGCCGAGCGCCGCCGCGCGCGGAATC
>Ga0070741_10019772_pt1 | contig 10719 bp, 8 predicted proteins | sample Coa_R1_4_FD_66440 | JGI IMG/M metagenome (GOLD analysis project Ga0070741, IMG submission 66440) | Surface soil microbial communities from Centralia Pennsylvania, which are recovering from an underground coalmine fire - Coalmine... | ecosystem: Environmental > Terrestrial > Soil > Unclassified ... | reverse complement strand
TTAAACATTTTTAAGATTTCATGTTTTAAGCATGAAATTTAGAAATGGTTTTTCGGAGAAAGCCGGAGCGGCAAAGTTAAATGCAGGAGTTCACCTCCCATGACGTGGTTGCGCTGACCGGGATATCCCCGCGGCAGTTGCAGTGGTGGGATGAGCAGGGTATCGTCTCTCCCGCGCGCCAGGGGCGTTGCCGGCTCTATTCGCTCGCCGATCTTACGGAAATCTCCGTAATTTGCGAACTGCGCCGCAAGGGGTTCTCGTTGCAACGGGTGCGCAAGGTGCTGCGCTGGGTGCAGCGTGAATTAGGCAAGCGCCTGGTAGAAACTCTCAGCCATAACGCTGACGTGCATCTGCTGACCGATGGCCAGCGCATTTACCTGGAGACATCCACACGGCAGGTGATCGACGTTCTGAAGAATGCGCGGCAGCCGCTGCTGACCATCTGCCTCTCCGATACATTGCGCCAGGTCCGCGCTGATATACGAAGTAAGGAGTTTCACGATAAGAAGTCTGTTCGCTCTGCAATCTGGGTTCGTTCACGGCGCAAGGATTCGGCGTGAACGGTAGGCAGTTCACCGTAAGAGAGCTGTTTTCTGCAGTGCTGGAGGTGGTGAATGGTGCATGAATTGAATTTTCTGAATGAGTGGATCCCTGAACAAATGCAACCAGGTACTCTCTTCGTGCTGGAAAATGCCGGTGATATGGGGGAAGGAGACGACCCTTACTGGGCTGTATTAGCCTGTCCTGAGTGCGGCACGCTCGGATTGGTGACCCGCAAGCAGCTTGCCGGGCTCGTGGCGGTGATTTGCGGCTCCAATTCCTGTTCTGCCCAATATTACATTCACGAAAGCGATATTGTGGTCCGCAAGGCGAGCTGAATCAGCGCTTACCCGGGCGCCCGGAAGTAGCGTCTTTGCTTTCGCGCACGGGAATAGGTATCTGCTCCACGATGCGGATGCCGTAACCCTCCAGCGCCGCAACACGGCGAGGATGGTTGGTGAGTAAGCGGATCTCTTTGATCCCGAGGTCTGAGAGAATTTGTGCGCCGATTCCGATTTCGCGTTGGGTCTTGCGCTGATGGTCAGGCAGCGATGGCTCGCGGGACTCGCGATGAAATGTCAGCGTAGGCTTGTCCCCCACCTTTTCGATGGAAAATCCCTTGGAAGTCTGATGAAGGTAAATCAGGGCGCCACGGTCTTGCTCTGCGATCATGCGCAGTGAGTGTGCGATGGTAGCCTGGCAGGTACACCAGGTTGCGCCGAACACATCGCCGACCAGGCAGTGGGAATGCATGCGCACCAGGACGGGATGCGATCCGAATTTCTCTGGATCCCCGCGCATCAGGGCAACATGAGATTGGTGATCCAGTTCGCTCTCGTAGGCAATCATGCGAAACTCGCCATAGGGAGTGGGCAGCAGGGCCTCACCCACGCGATGGACATAACGCTCATTCTTAATGCGGTAACGGATCAGCTCCGCAACCGTCAGCATCTTCAAATCATGCTTCTGGCAGAACTCGATCAGGTGCGGCACGCGCGCCATGCTGCCATCTTCGTTCATGATCTCGCAGATCACCCCGGCTGGCACTAAACCCGCAAGGCGTGCCAGGTCTACGGAAGCCTCGGTTTGGCCGGCCCGCACCAGCACTCCACCCTTGCGGGCGCACAGGGGAAAGATGTGTCCGGGGCGCACCAAATCGCTGGGACGAGACTGCGGATCAACCGCCACCTGGATGGTCCGGGCCCGGTCATGAGCCGAGATTCCGGTGGTTACGCCTTCCCTGGCCTCGATGCTCTCACAAAACGCCGTGCCATAAGGTGAGTCATTGACGACCGTCATCGGACCGATGCGCAGATAATCGAGTCGTTCTTCGGTGAGCGCCAGGCAGATGAGCCCACGGCCGTATTTAGCCATGAAATTGATGGCTTCAGGCGTGACTTTTTCTGCCGCCAAGGTGAGGTCGCCTTCGTTTTCGCGGTCTTCGTCGTCCACCACAACCACCATGCGGCCAGCGCGGATTTCTTCGATCGCCGCTTCCACGGTTGTAAATGGCGCCTGTAGATTCATGAGGAAAATTGTAGCAGGGTACAAGGTTGAAAGGAGTAGCTCCTGCATTTAGTCAATAGTCCAGGGGAACACCTGGCAGAACAAAATATGAATCTACGCGCTGATCATTCGGCGCTCTGCTATTGTTCAAGAGAAGCAATGATCAAACAGATTCATGTATCGGGATATCGGTCGGTTCGAGAGCTTACACTCGATCTTCAGCGGATTAATGTACTAACAGGTCCGAACGGCTGTGGAAAGTCGAACCTTTACAACTCTCTGGTGCTGATAGCGCGAGCGGCCCAGGGACAGTTTGCGCGGGCAATCGCCGAAGAAGGCGGTACGCCGAGCGTATTCTGGGCTGGAGGCGAGCGCATTCGATATCAACGAAAGAAGCCGCCGAAACGAATAGTTCTCGGTTTCGAAGCAGAAGATTTTGCGTACGAGTTACAGGCTGGATTGCCGTCCCCGAATGAGCACGCGCTGGGGACCATGTTCACCCTCGATCCTCGTGTAAAGGAGGAATACATTTGGCCGGCTGGGACCAAACGCCGGCCGCTCATGCTGAAACGGGATGAGCCTTCAGCCTGGTTGCGAAATGCGGAAGGCAGCATGGTCAGCTTCCCCTTCAAGATACTAAAGCAAGAGTCTGTGCTCTCCCAGATCATCGATCCGCATCTTTATCCGGAGATATCCGCATTGCGCAACGAGATCCTGGGCTGGCGCTTCTATCATCATTTTCGTACGGATCCGGAGTCCCATCTCCGGCAGCCACAAATCGGCGTACAAACGACGGTGCTGAGTCATGACGGTTCTGACTCGCGGCCGCTCTCCAGACGGTCCTTGAAATTGGCGATGACGCTGCTCTCCGGGAAACGATTGCAGAAGCGCTGGGCGGTGCAGCACTTCATATCGAATCTGTAGATACGCTGTTCAGCATAAGGCTGCAGGTGCCCGGGCTGTTGCGGCCGCTTGACGCGCGCGAACTTTCAGATGGACAGCTACGATTCCTGTGCCTATGTGCGGCCCTTCTCAGCCCGCGACCACCATCGCTGATGGCCCTCAACGAACCTGAGACCAGTTTGCATCCCGATCTCATCGATGCGCTCGCCCGGCTCATTGTGCGTGCTTCCAAGGATACTCAGCTCTGGATTACAACCCATTCCGGGCCGCTGGCTGATCGTATTGAGCAACATTCCGGGCTTTCACGTGTCCGGCTTTGCATGGCAAACGGCGAGACCCTGATCGCCTGATTCAGTGCAACAATAAAGCAAAACTCTAATTGCATTTTGGCGCTTGCGATGAAGGCTTCAGGTTGTAGGGGTAGCCACCGGTGTGTCCAGCACCTCGCGTACCTTGCCCAGCAGTTCGGATTGGCCATATGGTTTCTGCAGAAACGGAAGGTTGTGCTTGAGCACATCTTCCCGCAAAGCGGGGTTATCCGTGTAGCCGGAAGTATAGATGAGGCGCACTCCGGGGCGCAGCCGTTGCAGACGTTTGGCCAACTCCGGCCCGCTAACTTCAGGCATGACGACATCTGTGAGCACCAGGTCAATGTGGTCTTTGTGTTCGCGGCAGATGCGCTCAGCCTCGCCGGCGTGCGCCGCTTTGAGCACGGTGTAGCCCTGAGCTTGCAGCATTGCGCTCGTCATCTCGCGCAATGCTGCGTGATCTTCAACCAGCAGGACGGTTTCTTTCCCTCGCAGCTCTCGCGGGGGTTTGGGTTCGTTCACAGCGACAGGTTCGGCTTCAAAGCTTCGCGGCAAGTAGACCTGAAATATTGTTCCCGCCCCAATCTCGCTGGTTACATCCACCGAGCCTCCTGCCTGCTGCACGATTCCGTAGATGGTTGAGAGCCCCAGACCCGTGCCACGTCCTACTTCTTTGGTGGTGAAAAAGGGCTCGAAGATGCGCGCCATGGTTTCTTTGCTCATGCCGCAACCGGTATCGCTGGCTTCCAGCACGACATATTTTCCCGGCCGCACTTTGACGCTTTCATCCTTGCTATCGCGTTCAACCACGGTGTTGCGGGTGGCAAAATGCAGGCGGCCGCCGTGCGGCATGGCATCGCGCGCATTGACCGCCAGATTCATGATGACCTGCTCGATCTGGCTGCGATCACCCCTGATAAACCCAAGATCGCTGGCCAGGTCTGTAGTCAGTTCGATGTCTTCACCGATCACTCGCTCCAGCATTGTCTTCATGTTAAGGACAATGCTGTTCAAATTGAGCACCCAAGGCTGCACGATCTTATGGCGGCTGAAGGCCAGCAACTGATTGGTGAGGCCGGCAGCCCGATCGGCGGCCTTCTCCACCTGGCGCAGCGCTTCCGTATCCGGGTTCGCCGGGCGATCGAGCAGCAGCCGGGTGTATCCCAGGATCACGGTGAGCAGGTTATTGAAGTCGTGGGCAACGCCTCCCGCAAGCCGGCCGATCGCATCCATCTTCTCCACCTGCTGCAGCCGATTTTCCAGGTGCTTCTGTTGAGTTACGTCCTGGGCAATGATTTCGGCGATGTCTTCCGAGCCTTGCGGATCAGGAATGCGGCGTCCGCTCAACTGCACAATGATGGGCGTACCGTCTTTGCGTTTCCATGTAACCTCCAGGTCCTCCACCCGCTCGGCGGCGTCAAGCGCCTCCTGCACGCGTGAAAAGTCTGCCGGGTCGCCGTACACCTGGGTCGCCGGGTCGAGCGTCAATACCTCTTCTTTGGATCCATAGCCCAGCATTGCCACCATGGCGCGATTCACTTCGAGATAGCAACCGCTTCGTGCGCGGTAGATGCCATAGACGGCGCTTTCGAACAGATCGCGATAGCGCGCCTCGGCCACGGTCTTCCACTTCAAGGCGTCTTCTACGATGGCCAGCTCCTGCTCGCGCCGATTCAGCCGTTGCTGATAAATACCCACAATCCACCACAGCGACAGCGCCGCAGCAAGCATGCACAGGACATCGAACCATAACGTTTGATAAAAGTGAGGTTTCAGATGAAAGGTAAATGAAGCTCCTGTCCGGTTCCATATGCCATCGTTATTGGCGGCGATGACCTGGAAGGTATATTGCCCGGGCGGGATTTTCCCGTAGTAGGCGACACGGCGATTGCCGGCATCGATCCAGTCCCGATCATAGCCTTCCAATTTATATTTGAAGCGCACTTTCTCAGGCGCCAGCAGGCTCAGCCCCGTGTAATGGAATTCGAGATCGCCTCTTCCCGGTGGAACCTCGGCGGTCTGCCCGGGAGCAAACGGATACTGGTCAATGTTGACCTCTTCAATGTGTACGGGCGGCGGCAAGGTGTTCATTGACAGTCTTTGGGGATCAGCCACAGACACGCCTTTCGCCATGGCAAACCAGACGCGTCCATCCTGGCTTTTGAAGGCGCCGGGTTGATAGCCTTCTGCCGCCACACTGCTGCTCAAACCGTGCTCCACACCATACAAGATGGGATTAACGAAATGGACCTTTCCAGCAGCGAAGTCATTGAGTTCCTGTTTTGAAACCCGAAAAATTCCCTTGTTACAGCCCATCCAGAGATTTTGATTATTATCTTCGACGATGTGATAGACCGCCTCGCAATACAGGCCATCGTTGACCGTGTAGTTTGTGAACCTGCCATCTTTCAATCGGCTGAGGCCTTGATACGTCGCAATCCACAGGACCCCGGCTGGATCTATATACAGGTCCTCGATAAAACTGTTTCGTAAGCCATCTTTTTCACGATAGACGCGAAACTTGCCGTTGCTGTATTCCCCCAAGCCTGCCCTTGTGCCAATCCAAAGCTCTCCTCCGGCGCCTTCAGTCAGGTCTCTTATGCTGAGACCTCCTGTGCTGTCGGATGGAAGTCCATCCTGCGCGGTAAAAGTTGTATAGGTAGTAGCGTTCTCGTCCTTGAAGCGGAACAGTCCTTTATCTTCGTCTGTGCCCACCCAAATCGTGCCCGTATGGTCTTCGAAGATGGTCCTGGAGTAGACACCGGAGATCACATTCTGGAACTTTTGGGATTCGAGCCCGCAAGGCTGGCGAGCGCAGCCGACAGGGGAGCGCGAACGGTATACTCCAGAATCTTCCAGAGCGACCCACAGGCGGCCGCCCTTGTCTTCCGCGAGTGATATAACGCGATTGTTCGGCAATCCGTTCTTGGCGGAATAGGCCGTGAATTTGCCGTTCCGCAATGCAACCACTCCTTTATAGGTGCCAATCCAGACAGTCCCGGTATGATCTTCAAGGACGACCTGTGTTTCATCACTGTTCAAGCCCTCTTCTTTCGTGTAACTGACAAACTGGCCGGGATGTAAACGGCTCAGTCCCTCATACGCTGTCCCGACCCATAGGTTTTCTTCGCTGTCTTCGGAAACGGCGGTTACATTGGCGCGGGTAACTGTAGCGGGCAAGCCGGAGGAAGATATTTTTCCATCTTTATAGTGAGTGAGGCCGCCATTGGTGCCAATCCAAAGATTGCCCTGGGCATCTTCATAGAGGCTTTGCACCAGGTTGGAGGGCAAGCCGTCATCGGTGGTGTAATGGGTTGATATGCCCTCTTTCAGGCGGAACAATCCATCATTGGTGCCAATCCAAAGCGCCTGCTGCCGGTCGCGATAGAACGCTTTGATCGGGGAGCTTGGCTTAGGCTCACCCTTAACATGGGTAATAATCTTCCCATTCTGGAACTCGCTGATGCTGCCATTGCGTGTCGCTATCCAGACATTGCCATCCAAATCGCAATTCAGCGCCGGGACGCCGCTATCCGCCAGCCCGTCTTTTGCGGTGTAGTTGGTGAATCTGCCATCCTTATAGTGGCTTAACCCACTCCAGGTGCCGATCCAGATACCACCTTCCGGATCTCGACAAAGCGATGCAGTGAAATCGGCCACCAACCCATCTTGGGTGGTGTAGACGGTGAATTTGCCGTCCTTGAACCGGCTTACTCCATGGTGAGTAGCAATCCACAAAGTGGAATCATCGCTCTCGACCAGCGCCTGAATCTGGCTCTCGCGCAATTGGTTGATGTTGTGGGCGTCGAAGGTGGTAAAGCTCACGCCATCGAAGCGGGCGAGACCTTGTTTGGTTCCTACCCAGATGTAGCCGTCGCCGGTCTGGAGAATGGCGGAAACGCTATTCTGCGGCAGTCCTTGCGGTTGCCGTCTGACGTCAAGCACCTTCCATCCCGGCTCTGTTTTCGAGTCCACGGGGAAGGCGTGTACGTTAGAGAGCAAACCGGTCAGAAAGAGCACCGTTGCGAACATATCGAAGTTCCAGGAACGTGACTTCGGCATGGCACTATTCACTTTGGTGCGTGCGACCGCGAGGGGGAATCGGTACGGGTATCCTTCAGAGATTACGGTCGTTACGCGGTTTCGCGCACAAGTATACTGCAACCCAAAACCTTCGGCTTAAGTTTTTGCTAAGGGTGATGGTCAACTAACGACATGCTGAATTCCCATTTTTGCACCAGGAAATGCCTATTGCAGGTCGAGCAACCAGATGTTGCCCGTGCTTTCACCGTATTCAAAGACGATCTGCTTGCCGGCGGGAGACCACGCAGGATAGCGCACATAGATGCCGGGTTGGGAAAAGTGTGTGAGCTGGGTTTCTTGTTTGCTAGCGCGCGAGACGGAGTAGACGTTCCACTGGCCGTCTCGGAAGCCGGCAAAGACGATCTGGCCGCCATCCGGAGACCAGCTATAAGGCCAGTTCTGTCCCGGTGCTCTGGTCAATTGGCTGATGGCGCCGCCGCCGCTGGGGATGATGCCAATTTGGGTGTCGCCTCCAATCCTCTCTTCAACCGCGAGCAGTTTGCTATCGGGCGACCAGCAAGGCCAGCCGACGGAATGTTTTTCCGCGGTAATCTGCTTTGGTATTCCGTCACTTAGCCTTGCAGTCCAGACATTGATGAATCCGCCGCTTCCCGCCTGATAGGCGACTTGAGTGCCATCAGGCGAGAGATGGGCAAAATTCACATCGCGCAGCCCTTCGGCAATCTTGCGCACGGCGCCGCTGGAATGATCGCGGACAAGGACCTCAATCGAATCGTGCGATTGTGGCCTCATCCAAGTCAGGTCTCCGGTGGGCAGCCAGGCGGGGTAGAACCCTCCGCCCGATGACATCGGCTGTGGATTCTTGCCATCATTGCCCATGGTCCAAACCTGCGTGGGCATGCCAGGTTGAATGACAGTGAACGCAACCGTCTTTCCGTCGGGAGAGATGGCAGGATTAGATTTGCGCAGCCGTGTGTCGTGCGTGAGAGCAATCGGCTGCCCGGCGGCATCTCCCGAGGCGTCAAGCCCGACAGAATAGAGGTTGTCAAAGGTGGTGATTGCGGAAAACAGAAGATGGTGCCCATCGGGCGAGATTGCGAGATGATGGGCGGTGGCATTGCCCAGGTTGTGCAGCTTGCGGCCCAGGCCAATCGCAGCGCCGGTTTCAGGATTGATGCGCACCATCCAGATGCCCGGTCCTTCACCATCGCCTGAGGCAAAAAATATAGTTCGTCCATCGGGAGAGTAGATTGCGTCGTAGGCAAAAACATCGATGAGGACGGGGGATACTCCGCCTCCAGAAGCATCAACGCTCCAAATGCCATCAGCGTTAGTAAAGATGATCCGCTTGCCGTCCGGGGACCATTGCGGCCCGGAATGTCCCAGTGGTCCATACTGGGTCGGCTTATCGGGACGAGTGAGCTGCTTCAAAGTCCCGTCGCTGACGGCGACCGTCCAGATGGTCGAGTCCAGGGACGCGCCGAATTCCATGGCGGCGGCCGCGCCAGAGTCTGCCGATTGGAAGGCAATGTGCGAGCCGTCTGGCGACCATGCCGCCCGAGCGCCAAAATCGGTTAGCTTTCTCGGCTGTCCACCCAGTGCTGAGACCAGCCAGATGCCTCCTTTGATCTTGGAGTGATACGCCAGCCATTGTCCGTTGGGCGACCATGCCGGCGCTACGTTCTGGCCGCCATCGCTGGTGACAGCCAACTCTGTTCCCCCGGGCGCGAGCTGGCGAACATAAATCTCAAACTTGCCACTGGCGTCAGAGCAGTAAGCCAGCGAATTTCCGTCGGGCGAAAAGGTCGGATAAATATCCAGGCCGGCCGAAAATGTCACCTGGCTCTTCCGTCTGACCGAATTGCCGGCTGTGCTCTGCCACCAGAACACCAGACTGGCAAAAACCAAGACCGCGGCAGAAATGCCGGTTATCCTGACACTTCTTTTTTTGAACCAGGGTGTATGCGCGACGCCAGGAGTTGATTGAGCTATATCGCGAGGAGGCGCTGGTTCGGGTCCCGCGTCTCTATTGGCGGCTGGCTCTTTTACCGCAGCGATAAAGCGGTAGCCGCGTCCCTGGACAGTCTCAATATATTTCGGCTGCTTGCTGTCATCGCCCAGGGCTTTTCTTAACAGGGCAATTTCTCGGCTGAGGGCATTCTCGGTGACAAAGGCGTCACCCCATACCGCGTTCAGGATATCCGTCTTCCCCAACATCTGGTTGTTGTTCTCAATCAGGAAAATCAGCAACTCAAGGGCTTTGGGCTCCAGCGCCACCGGCTGGCCGGCCTTCAGCAAGCGAAAAGACGAGGTCTCAACGCGAAATTCACCAAATTCGTAAGTTGCTGATTTGTTTATGGTTGCCATCGCAATCACTGCAAGCTCACAAAAATATCACACCCGCATCAAGACCTTGAACCCACTCAACTTTTAACTCTGCACATAGGAGTAAGACGTATGAAAGCTCTTTATTGTGTAGTTTATTGTGTAGTTTTGTTTTTGGCGTCCGTACTAGGGAGCGCCCCGGTTCTGGCAGCGGCGGATGCTGTGCCGCTGAGGATCGTCCATCAATTGCCAATCGTATCGGTCTGCATCAACGGTCATGGCCCTCGTGACTTTCTGCTCGATACGGGAACAGAATCAACTTTGGTCGATCAAGCCCTCGCCGAGGAGCTGCAGCTTGACATTGTAGACAGGACCCAGCTCATCAGCGCAAACGGAATGCATCCGGTTGGACGCGCGATTGCCGAAAGCGTTTCCTTGGGACCCAAAACGGTAGCCCACGTTGAGCTGCTGGTTGACGACCTGCCGGAATTGCACGCTGTCGCTCCACAGTTGCGAGGCATCGTGGGAGAGAATTTTCTGGCTCAATTTAGCTTTCTCCTGGACTACCGCCATCATCAGCTAGCGTTCGGCCCGCCTCCGGAGCAAGGCGCTGGAATTCGCATCCCATTCACCATTCAAGACGGACACATCCTGTTGGCGACGGTGACCTCGGAAAAACAACAACTGCGCTTCGAGCTCGATTCCGGCGCCAGCAGCACCATGCTCTTCGGTAGGCAATCCCGGGCTACGATGGCGCCGGTCGCCTCGGCATTCCTGCATAACAATGAAGGCAGCACCGTAGTCCAGCAGGGGCGTCTCCGGGAGTTGCAGATTGGGTCCGTCATATTGCACGACCTGCCTGCCGGAGTTGTAGAAAGCCTGGGGGAAGAGGAGGCTGGAGTTGACGGTCTGCTGCCTACGAACCTGTTCGACAGCGTGTATTTCGACTTTGCGGGGCAATCCATCTTCGTTACCGGGAAAAAGATCGCGTCCGTACGCTAAATGAAATGCGGGCAATCGGAGGCGGGAAGTAATGGGGGGAGGGGGGTTGCTAAGTAACCTTCAGCCACGCCTGAATGGGGCCGGGGGTGCG
>Ga0070741_10019770_pt1 | contig 10719 bp, 8 predicted proteins | sample Coa_R1_4_FD_66440 | JGI IMG/M metagenome (GOLD analysis project Ga0070741, IMG submission 66440) | Surface soil microbial communities from Centralia Pennsylvania, which are recovering from an underground coalmine fire - Coalmine... | ecosystem: Environmental > Terrestrial > Soil > Unclassified ... | reverse complement strand
CGCCCGCGCCCGCGGCGACCGCGCCCAGCAGCGCCGACAGGCCGACGCCGCCGCAGCCGACGACCGCCACACGCTCGCCCGGCCGCACGCCCGCGGTGCGCCACACCGCGCCGAGGCCGGTCGAGATCGCGCAGCCGACGAGGCCCGCGACGTCGAACGGCACGTCCTGCGGGATCGGGATGCACGACCGCTCCGGCACGACGGTCGCCTCGGCGAACGACGAGATGAACGAGTAGTGGTAGACGGGCTCGCCGCCGCGCGACAGCCGCGGCGTACCGTCCATCAGCCCGCCCTCCCCCATCGCCGGCCACGCGGTCGTGCACAGGTGGCGCAGCCCGCGCAGGCACTCCTCGCACTCGCCGCACGACGGCGCCCACGACAGCGCCACGTGGTCGCCGGGCCGGACGCGCGTCACGCGCGGGCCGACCGCCTCGACGACGCCGGCGCCCTCGTGGCCGAGCACCGCGGGGCAGCGCGTCTCGGCGGTGCCGTCGATCGCGTTCAGGTCGGAGTGGCAGACGCCGCTCGCGTGCAGGCGGACGAGCACCTCGTGCTCGCGCGGCTCGGCGAGCTCCAGCTCGACGACGTGGTGCGGCCCGCCCGTCCGCTCCAGCACCGCTGCGGCGATCTTCATGCCGGCACGACCTCCTTTCCCCGCTGCAGCCCGCGCAGCTCCTCGAGCGGGATGTGGCAGCGCATCAGATGCCCCTCCTCGACGACGGTGAGCGGCGGCTCGGTCTCCTCGCAGACGGGGCCGACCTTGCGCGGGCAGCGCGTGTGGAAGACGCAGCCGGACGGCGGCGACGCCGCGCTCGGGATCTCGCCGCTCAGCCTGATGCGGTCGCGGCCGCCGCCGTCGATCGTCGGCACGGCCGAGAGCAGCGCCTCGGTGTACGGATGGTGCGGCCCGTCGAACACGACCTCCGCCGGGCCGAGCTCCATCAGCCGTCCCAGGTACAGCACGGCGATCCGGTCGGACACGTAGCGGACGACGCCGAGGTCGTGCGAGATGAAGAGGTAGGCGACGCCGCGCTGCGCCTGCAGCTCGACGAGCAGGTTGAGGATCGCGGCCTGCACGGAGACGTCGAGGGCGGAGGTCGGCTCGTCGCAGACGACGAGCTTCGGCTCGCCGGCGAACGCCCGCGCGATCGCGAGCCGCTGCTTGAGGCCGCCCGAGAGCTGGCCGGGCCGCGCGCTCACGTAGCGCTCGGCGAGGCGGACGGAGTGCATCAGCTCCAGCATCCGCGCCTCGGCGGCGGCGCCGGAGAGGCCGGAGAGCTTGCGCAGCGCGCGGCGCAGGATGCGGCTCACGGTGTGGCGGCGGTTGAGCGCCGAGTCGGGGTTCTGGAACACGATCTGGAGGTCGCGCACCTCCTGCGCCGTGCGCCGGGCGAGCCGCGGCCGGAGCTCGCGGCCGTCGAGCGTCACGCCGCCGGTGGTCGGCTCGATGATCCCGAGCAGCGTGCGGGCGAGGGTCGTCTTGCCGCTGCCCGACTCGCCGACGAGGCCGAGCGTCTCGCCCGGCCACACTGCAGCGGACACATCCGTCAGCGCGTGGATCGAGTGGCCGTGCTGCTGGAAGACCTTGCCGAGCTGCTCGAAGCGCAGGAGCGGCTCGCGCGCGCGGTCGATCGCCGGCAGCGCCAGGTTCGCCGCCTCCTCGCGCGGCAGGGTCTGCGCCCGCTCGTGGAAGTGGCAGCGGCTGACGTGCCCGCCGCCGAGCACGTGCGGCGGCGGCTCCTCCGTGTGGCAGACGTCCTGCGCGAGCCCGCAGCGCGCCGCGAACACGCAGCCGGGGAGCGCTTCGCCGAGGTTGGGCAGGAAGCCGGCGATCGTGTCGAGGCGGCCGTGGTCCTTGCGCCGCCCGCCGCGCGGGATGCAGCGGAGGAGGCCGACGGTGTACGGGTGGCGCGGATCCTGCAGCACGGCGTCCACCGTGCCCTCCTCGACGAGCCGCCCCGCGTAGAGCACGCCGACGCGCGCGCACATCTTCGCGATCACGCCGAGGTTGTGGCTGATGAAGAGCACCGAGGTCTGCAGCTGCGCCTGCAGCCCCGCGACGAGGTCGAGCACCTCGGCCTCGACGGTCGCGTCGAGGCCGGTGGTCGGCTCGTCGAGGATCAAGAGCGCCGGGTCCTTGGCGAGCGCCATCGCGATCACGACGCGCTGCTGCATGCCGCCGGAGAGCTGGTGCGGGTAGCGGTTCATCACCGAGCCCGGGTCGGCGATCTGGACGAGCTTGAGCGCGTCGATCGCACGCTCGACCGCCTCGCCGCGGGCGACGCCGCGCACGGTGAACACCTCGGCCACCTGGCGGCCGACGCGGATCGACGGGTTCAGCGCCGTGCCGGGGTTCTGGTAGACCATCGACACGTCGTTGGCGCGCAGCGTGCGCAGCTCGCCGCGCGAGCGCGAGAGGACGTCGCGGCCGTCGATCGAGATGCGCCCGCCGCTGACGCGCCCGTTGCGCGGCAGGTACTGCACGACCGCGAGCGCCGCCGTCGACTTGCCGCAGCCGGACTCGCCGACGAGCCCGTAGGCCTCGCCGCGCCGGACGTTCAGCGTCACGCCGCGCAGCACCTGCCGGTCGCGCCCGCGCACGCGGTAGACGACCTCGAGGTCCTCGAGCTCGAGCGCGTGCGCCGCGCTGTGCTCGTGCGTGAGGACGGCCTCGGACGGCGTCATCTGTCGAGCACCTGCTGCAGGCCGTCGGCGATCAGGTTGACGGCGACGACGACGCTCGCGATCGCGAGGCCCGGGAAGAGCACCGTCCACTCGTAGTTCGACGCGTTCAGCAGCGCGTAGTTGTCGGAGATCTGCAGCGACCAGTCCGGCGCCGGCGGCTGCACGCCGAAGCCGAGGAACGTGAGGCCCGCAACCGCGAAGATCGCGTAGCCGAGGCGCACGGTGCCCTCGACGATGATCGGCCCGACCACGTTCGGCAGGATCTCGACGAACATGATGTACGGCGGCTTCTCCCCGCGCAGCTTCGCCGCCTGGACGTACTCGAGCTGGCGCTCGCCGAGCACGGCGGCCCGCACCGTTCGCCCGATGATCGGGCTGAACACCGCGCCGATCACCACGATCAGCGTCCACTTGGAATGGCCGACGGCAACGAGCGCCGTCACCGCGATCACGATCAGCGGCAGCGCGAGGAACGCGTCGATCACGCGGCCGAGGCCCTCGTCGACGAGCCCGCCGAAGTAGCCCATGACGAGCCCGATCGTCGTCCCGCCGACGACGCCGATCAGCGTCGCGAGCGGCGCCACCTCGAGCGTGTCGCGCGCGCCGGCGAGCACGCGCGAGAGCACGTCGCGGCCCGCCTGGTCGGTGCCGAACCAGTGGCCGGCGCCGGGGCCCTTGAGGATCTCGAGCGGGTTCTGCGCCAGCGGGTCGTGCGGCGTGAAGCGGGAGCCCGTCAGCGCCCAGAAGATCCACCAGAGCACGACGACGTTCCCCGCGATGAACGTCTTCGAGCGCAGGAGCTGCAGGACGGTCTCGAGCCGCGCGAGGCTCGCCTCCGAGCGCGACGGCTGCGCGGCGGTCAGGCTCGCCGCCACTAGTCGGCGCCTCCGTAGCGGATCCTCGGGTTGAGCACCGAGTAGAGGATGTCGGCGACCAGCGTCGCCGACAGGTAGACCAGCCCGACGATCATCACGCCGCTCTGCAGCATCGTGAAGTCCTTGTTCTGCGCGGCGACGTAGATGCGCTGGCCGATCCCGTTGTAGTTGAAGAGCTTCTCGATCACGAGCAGGCCGCCGATCAGGTAGCCGGTCTGCGTCGCGATCACGGCGATCGTCGGCAGCAGCGCGTTCCGCAGCACGTGACGGAAGATGACGCGAGCCGCCGGCAGCCCCTTCAGGTAGGCCGTGCGCGCGTAGTCGGCGTCGAGCGCCTCGATCATCCCCGCCCTCGTGATGCGGGCGATGTAGCCGAACAGCACCGCCACCAGCGCGAAGCTCGGCAGCAGCAGGTGCTTGATCTGCGTGAAGAAGCCCGCGCCCGTGGGCCACGCGGCGCCGACGGGAAGCCACTTGAGCAGGACGCCGAAGATGACGATGAAGACGATCGCCGTCACGAACTCCGGAATCGAGGTGAGCGAGAGGCCGACGACGGTGATCACGCGGTCGGTCGCACGCCCGCGCCGGAGGGCGGCGACGACGCCGCCGAGGATCGAGATCGGGACGACCAGCACGAACGCGAGCGCCGCCAGCTTGAGCGAGTTGACGAGCGACGGGCCGAGCAGGCTGCCGACCGAGACGTTGTACTGCAGCGACTGCCCGAGGTTGCCGCGGACGAAGTGGCTGATCCACGTCCAGTACTGGTCGACCACCGGACGGTCGACGCCGTGCGCGTGGTTGTACTGCGCCACGTCCTGCCTGCTCGCAAACGGACCGAGGATGTTCCGGCCGAGATTCCCCGGCAGGAGCTGCGACGCCGCGAACACGATCACGCTCAGCAGGAAGAGCGTGATGACTGCGAGGCCGAACCGCTTGAGCAGGAACCTTGACATCGAAGATCAGTCGGAGGGCGCCGGGCCGAGGCGCCCGGCGCCCTCCGTCGTGCTACCCGAGCGAGACCTTGCCGAGCGCCTGGGTGCCGATCGCGTCGGCCTTGAAGCCCTTGACGCGCTTCGAGCCGGCCTGGGTCCACTTGAAGAAGTACGGGAAGATGTACGGCGAGTCGTGGAGCATCTGCGTCTCGATGATCTTCGCGTACTTGCGCTGGTCCTTCAGCGACAGAGCCGCCTCGTAGTCGGCGATCGCCTTGTCGACGACCTTGCTCGAATAGTCGGCCTCGTTCCACACGCCGCCCGAGTGGACGGCGGAGGTGAGGACGACGTTCGGCACCGAGCGATGACCCCAGTCGGTGATGTCCATCGGGCTGTTCAGCCACGGCGTCGTGCCGCGTCCGGTCGCGCCGCCGGAGTAGGTGCCGCCGTAGTAGGCGTCCGAGGTGATGATGTTGAGCTTGATGTTCACGCCGATCTTCTTGGCGTTCGCCGCCAGCAGCTGCGCGAGCTGCGGGATCTCCTGGAACTTCTCGGTCGTCAGCGTGACCGAGAAGCCGCGGCCGTGGCCGGACTGCTGGAGCAGCTTCTTCGCCGCCGCGAGATCCTGGTGGCGCTGCGGCACCGACTTGTCCGTCGACGGGTACACCGGCGCGAACGGGGAGTCGTTGCCGACGTCGCCGTACCCGCCGAGCAGCTGCTTCACGGCCGTGTCGCGGTCGAACGCGAGCGCGATCGCCTGGCGGACGCGGTAGTCCTTGAGCGCCGGATTCGCCGCGGCCGTCTGCACGAGCATCGCGATCTGGCGGTGCGGCGCACCGCTCGTCGAGAAGATCACGACGTTGCCGTTGTGGAAGAGCGGCCGGTCGGACGAGTAGTTGACCTGGCTGATCAGGTCGAGCTGGCCGCCGAGCAGCGCGGCGTCGACCGCAGCGTTGTCGCTGTAGTACGTGACGTCGACGCCGTCGAGCAGCGCCGGTCCGTTCCACCAGTTCGGGTTGCGGTCGAACTTCGCACCGACGCCCGGCGTGTACGACGTCATCACGAACGGCCCGGTCGTCTGCGGCGTCTTCGAGAACGTCCCCATCTGGTAGTTGGCCGGCAGGATGATCGCCTGGTAGGTGGTGTTGCTCGTCAGGTACGGGAAGCTCGCCGACGCGGCCTGGAGGTAGAAGACCACGGTGTGGTCGCCCACGGCCTTGATCCCACCCGGGCCGAGCAGCCCCTTGAAGGCCGACAGCGCGGACGAGCCGCCGTTCGGGTCGGTGAGGCGCTTGTAGGTCGCGACCACGTCGGCGGCGGTCAGCGGCTGGCCGTTCGCGAACTTGACGCCCTTGCGGATGTTGAACGCCCACTGCGTGCCGTCCGCGTTCGACTTCCAGCTCGTCGCGAGCTCGGGCGCGAGCGTCAGGTTCTGGCGCGAACGCGTCAGGAACTCGCCGCAGATGCTGCCGGTCGCGAGCGTGCCGTGGTCGGCGAACGCCGACGGCTCCAGGTCGCGGGCCGGGCCCGGGATGATGCCGAGGCGAAGCCGGCCGCCCGCCTTCCCCGCCGCGACGGCCGCGTGCGCGATGCCCGGGTGGCCGAACGCCTCGAGGATCGTCCCGATCGAGGCGAACGACAGCCCCGCCACGGAGGCGCGCTTGATGAACGTCGACCGATCCATCTCGCCGTCGACGAGCTCGTCGATGACGTTCCCTTCGATCGGCCCCGCAAGGCGACGAAGCTCGTCGGCCTCCCTCATGCTCTTACGGTTCATACACCGCCTCCCTTCGCTCTCTGGCATCGCGTCGCGGGAGCACCGAGGCGCAAGCAGGGCGGCTCGTGCAGGCCGTCCTCGGGGTGGATCGGCGTCCCATCGGGTAGCCGTTTATGACACGAGAGCGGGCCTGGGTCAAGTGGATCGTTCTCGATCTGGACCACCGTCTCGACAAACGCGCGTGACGGGCATATGGTCGCGTGTCGATGAGCGCCTCGAAGCTCGACACGCCGGACACGAGCGCCGCGGCCCGCTCGACGTCGCGGGGCGTCAACGCGACGCTCGGAATCCTCGACCTGCTGGCCGCACGCGGGCCGCTGCAGCTCTCCGAGCTCGCACGGGAGCTGCCCGTCCCGAAGAGCACGATCCACCGCATCTGCTCGGTGCTCGTCGACCGGAGCTGGGCCGTGCGCGACGAGCAGGGACGGTTCCAGCTCGGCATCCGGGCGCTCGCGATGTCGGTCGGCGGCAGCGACCTGCCGATCGTGACCGCGTTCCGCACCGTCGCCGCCGGGCTGCTCACGCGGCACAACGAGACGGTGTGCCTCGCGGTGCTCGACGGCGACGAGTCCGTCTATATCGCGATCGAAGAGACGTCCCACCCGGTGCGGCTCGTGACGCGGGTCGGCAGCCGCACGCCGGCGTTCGCATCGGCGAGCGGCCGCGTCATCCTCTCCGGCAACTCGCAGAGCGTGATCGACGCGAGGTTCGCGGGACGTCCGCTCGTCACGCCGACCGGGCGGCGCCTGAACGGGATCGCCGAGCTCCGCTCGATCCTCGACGGCGTGCGCCGCAGCGGCTACGCCGAGAACAACGGCGAGACCGCGATCGGCCTCTACGCCGCGTCGGTGCCCGTGCAGAACTCGGCCGGCGCGATCATCGCGGCGCTGACCGCCTGCATCCCGACGTCGCGCATGACCGCGGAACGCCACCGCCCCCTGCTCGACGACCTCGTCGCCGCCGGCCGGCAGCTCTCCGAGCTCGTGTCGTGGCTGCCCGCCTACGACGCACGCCGGCCGGCTGTTCCTACCGCAGCGAGCCCGTCCTGACGAGGTCGCGCACGCGCTCGACGTCCGGCGCGAGCGGCCGGTCCTCGACGACGAGCGGCACGGCTTCGCAGAGGCGCGCCGCGATCGGCTCGAGCCGCGGCGGCAGCGGCCTGCCGCCCAGCTGCCGCGCCTGCGCGAGCGCGGTCAGCTCGTAGGCGAGCGCGAGCTCGACGTTGTCGAGGAGCCGGGCGAGCTTCCCGGCGGCGAGCGGCACGAAGGCCTGGACGTCCTCCTGCCCCGCGCTCGTGTCGGCGGCGCCGACCGACGCGGGCGCGGCGAGCAGCCGGTTCTCGGCGCAGATCCCGACGACCGCCTTGTGCACGGGCGTCAGGCCGGTGTGCCGGCCCGGCTCGACCGCGAGCTGCTCGCTCAGCCCGGAGAAGCGCGAGTCGAGCAGGCGGTGCAGGCGCTTCTCGGCGAGGCTCGCAAGCTGCGCGTAGGCGATCGCGAGCGAGTCGAGCGCGAACGCGAGCGCCTGGGCGTGGAAGCCGCCGGTCGGGTAGAAGCCCGCCGGCTCGCCGTCCCCCTCGGGCAGGTGCAGCGGGCTGTCGGAGACGGCGCGCAGCTCGAGCTCGAGCCTGTGCTCAGCCGAGTCGAGGACGGCCGCGACGGCGCCGTGCACCTGCGGGGCGACGCGAAGCGACACGGGCGACTGGCTGCGGTCGTCGAAGAGGCCGCCGCCGAGCAGCTCGAGCAGGCGCTCGTCCACCGACTGGCGCGCGGGATCGCCCGAGAGACGGCCGACGCGCCGCGAGTACGGCCGCGCGGACGCGCCGGTGAGCGCGGCCGAGAGCGCCGCCGCGACCGTCGCCTGGTCGAGCAGCTCGCGCGCGCGCCAGACGAGCGGCGCGGTGAGCGCCGGGGCGAACGGCGCACCGTTCAGCAGCGCGATCCCTTCCTTCAGGCCGGGCTCGTAGGGGCTCGCCCCGCGCGCCGCGAGCGCCGCGGCGGCCGGCACGCGCGCACCGTCCTCGAGCACCTCGCCCTCGCCCACGAACGCCGCAAAGAGGTGTGAGAGCAGCGAGACCTCGCCTGCGGCGCCGTGCGGGCTGGCGGGCACGCACGGCGTGAAGCCGTCGTTCAGCCGGGCGGCGAGGAAGCGGCAGAGCTCCGAGCTGACCGCCGCCCCGCCCTCGAGGAAGCCTGCCAGGCGAAGCAGCATCGCGCCCCGGACGACCACCGGCGGGAGCGGCGGCCCGACGGCGACCGCGCGGCCGAGGAGAATCGAGCGCTGCAGCGGCAGCCGGTGCTCCTCCGCGATCGGGCGCGAGGCGAGATAGCCGAGTCCGGTCGTCACGCCGTACGCGGCTGCGCCCTGCTCGAGCGCGCGCAGCATCGCCGCCCGGCGCTCGTCGACGCGTGCGAGCGCCGCGTCGGCGACGCGCACCTCTTCGCCGCGGTCGGCGACCCGGCGGTACGCGTCGAGGTCGAGCGCGTCGTGACGGTCGAGGACGATCACGCGCGGTACAGGAGCGTCGTGCCGACCCCGGCGGCGGCCGCGCGTTCGAGCAGCAGCGCGCCCAGCGCGACGTCGGTGCTCGCCAGGCCGCGGTGCCAGAAGAGGATGCGCTCGTCTGCGCTCTCGCGGCCGGGCTTCCGCCCGGCGACGATCTCGCCCAGCTCGGCGTGCAGCGTCTCGCGGGTGAGGAGACCGCGGTCGACATGCTCGCGCAGCGCGCCGAAGCGGCCGCCGGGCTTGCACTGTTCCCAGTCGTCCACCACGACCTTGTCGATCGCGTCGAGCAGATCGAGCTCGACGGCGCTCATCGTCCCGTACGGCACGACGAACGCTCCGTCCGCCAGCCATGCGGTGCGCAGGATCGGCTCGGGGCGCACGAGCCGCGTCGCCTCGACGACCACGTCGGCGCCGTCGACGGCGGCCGCGACAGTCGCGACGACGCGCACCTCGCGGCCGAGCTCCCGCTCGAGGTCGCGGCCGAACGCCTCGCGGGACTCGGGGCGCGCGCTCGTGACGCGGATCTCCTCGAACTCGAAGAGCGCCGAGAGCAGGACGACGTTCCAGAACGCGGTCCCGCGCGCGCCGACGTGCGCGAGCACGCGCGCGTCGCGGCGCGCGAGGTGCTTCGCGCCGACCGCGGTCAGGGCGCCGGTGCGCATGGAGGTGAGGAGCGCGGCGTCGACGATCGCGGTCGGCGCGCCCGTCTCCGGATCGAAGAGCGCGAGCAGCCCGAGCTCGGACGGGAGGCCGCGCCGGTGGTTGTCGACGAAGTCGCCGACGACCTTCACGCCGGCCGTGCCGAGCGGGCCGACGTAGGAGCGCAGGACGTTCCAGTGGCCGCGGCGCTCCTCGCCGGGCTCGAGGTGGACGCGCGGCTCGAGCACGACCTGCCCCTCGCCCTGCGCGCGGACGACCTGCTCGACGACGTCGAGCACCTCCGCCGCGGCCGGCCGGATCCTCTCGACGTCGCCGGCCGAGAGGAAGCGCACGTGGAGCGGCGCGCTCACGGCGCCTACTCTAGAGTCGGACGGTGGCGGTGAAGCGCCTCGGGTTCGTCGGCCTCGGCAACCTCGGCCGCCACCTTGCCGCGAGCCTGGCGCGCGCCGGCTTCCCGCTGACGGTGCACGACGCGCGGGAAGAGGCGGCCGAGCCCCTCGTCGCGCTCGGAGCGACGCAGGCCGCGTCGCCGCGTGCCGTCGCCGACGCGTCGGACTCCGTGTTCACGTGCCTGCCGTCGCCGGCTGCGGTGACGGAGGTCGTCGAGCAGCTCGCCGCCGGGCTGCGGCCGGGCGCGACGTGGATCGACTCGTCGACGAACGACGCGCACGAGCTGCAGCGGCTCGCGGCGGTCCTCGCGAAGCACGGCGTGCGCACCCTGGAGGCGCCCGTGACCGGCGGCGTGCACCTCGCGGCGACCGGCGAGATCACCGTGATCGTCGGCGGCGACGCCGGCGTGTACGCCGACCACGCCGACGCGTTCGCGGCGATCGGCCGCCGCGTCTTCCACGTCGGGCCGCTCGGCAGCGCCTCGAGGATGAAGGTGATCACGAACCTGCTCGCCTTCGTCCATCTCGTCGCCGCGGGCGAGGCGCTGATGCTCGCGCGCCAGTCGGGGATCGACCTGGCGCAGGCGTTCGAGGTGATCCGGGCGAGCTCCGGCACGAGCTTCGTGCACGAGACCGAGAGCCAGGTGATCCTGAACGGCAGCTACGACATCGGCTTCACGCTCGACCTCGCGTGCAAGGATCTCGGCCTCGCGCTCGAGCTCGGCCGCGAGCACGGCGTCCCGCTCGAGCTCGGCGGCCTGGTCGCGCGCCTCTTCGCGCAGGCGCGGGAGCGCTACGGCGGCAGCGCCTGGTCGCCGATGGTGGTGCGGCTCCTCGAGGACGAGGTCGGCGCCGACCTGCGCGCGCCGGGCTTCCCGCCGCGCCTCGGCGCCTAG
>Ga0070741_10019769_pt1 | contig 10719 bp, 8 predicted proteins | sample Coa_R1_4_FD_66440 | JGI IMG/M metagenome (GOLD analysis project Ga0070741, IMG submission 66440) | Surface soil microbial communities from Centralia Pennsylvania, which are recovering from an underground coalmine fire - Coalmine... | ecosystem: Environmental > Terrestrial > Soil > Unclassified ... | reverse complement strand
GATCCGCGCGATCAACGGCTGCGCTCCTCGATCTATGTGGAAACGCCAGAGTGCTCGTTTGTAGTGGACACTGGAACTGATTTTCGGACCCAGGCACTTCGCGAGAACATCCGCAGTCTGGACGCGGTAATTTTCACGCATTCGCACACCGATCACATCATGGGCTTTGACGATCTTCGGCGGTTTTCGCACGCACGAGGCTCGATGCCGATTTATGCCTCGGCCGAAACGATGCGCGATTTGGAGCGCGTGTTTCAGTTCGCGTTCAACACAAACAATCCAGTTCCGTATTATCTGAAGCCCGAGCCGCACATCGTTGATGCCCCGTTTAAACTGGGTGAGACGCTGATCACTCCCCTGCCGGTGCCGCACGGCGACTCTATCGTAAACGGCTATCTTTTCTCTCGGGCGGCCCAAAAACTGGTCGCTTACCTGAGCGATTGTAGCGCAGTTCCAGATCCTGTTATCAAACTTATCTCTGGCGTAAAAGTCTTGATCATTGATGCACTCCGCGATAAACCGCATCCGACGCACCTCAGCGTGGCGCAGGCATTGGAAGCTGCCGCACGCGTCAAACCGGAGGCGACTTATTTCACCCACATCTGCCATGACCTGCCACAATCGGCGGAATCGAGGCTTCCGAGGGGAGTGCACATGGCCTATGACCGGCTGCAGCTCCGTTTGTAAGTAAATCCTCGAGCGAAAAACCGTTCCTACTCGTGTAATCCGCCGTTAAATCTTACCGGATTATCCCGCGCTCGCTCTGCTCAATAAACTGGATGAGTTCGGTGATCTCTTCCGTCTGAGGCAATTCCTTCTGCATGGCTTCTATGGCTTGGCGCGTGTTGTATTTCGAACGGTAAATCAGGCGAAACGCTTCTTTGATTAGCTTCACACTTTCAGGCGGAAAATTTTTGCGTTCCAATCCGACTAAATTAATCCCGCGAATCTCTGCGGGATTTCCATCCGCGATCATGAAAGGGGGAACGTCCTGCACGATTTTGGAGCAGCCGCCAGTAATCGCGAACCGTCCGATCCGGCAGAATTGATGCACGGCGGTCAGTCCGCCCATCACAGCGTGGTCTCCCACCTGCACATGACCGCCCAATGTGCCGTTATTGGAGAAAATGACGCCATCGCCCACGGTGCAATCGTGACCGATGTGACTGTACGCCAGAAAGTTTCCGCGGTTGCCGATACGCGTTTTGCCTTCGCTTGTCGTGCTGCGATGGGCTGTTACGAATTCGCGAAACGTGTTTTCGTCGGCGATTTCCAGAAAGGTGGGTTCGCCGCGGTATTTTAAGTCCTGCGTTTGCTGTCCTATAGAGCAGTAGGCGTAGAATCTGTTCTTCGCGCCGGCTTTCATTGGCCCACAGAGCGTCACGTGATGTTGCAGCCAGCAACCTGCACCGAGCACAACGTGTGGACCTATCACGCAGTAAGGGCCAACGATTGTTCCCGCGCCGATTTCCGCTGTGGGATCAATAATCGCAGTCGGATGAATCTGTGGGTCGCTCATCTTTGCCGATCCCTCACCTCAATCCTGTCCCCTTGGCATAAGGGGAGAGGCGGCAAAAATTTTGCGAAGGCGTCCGGAGCGTTCGCGCCTAAAGCGTATTTGAAGCGCCGCGCCCTTCGTTAGGGAGAGGGGAGGGTGAGGGTTCTCTCCGCTCATTTATCGAGGAACGTGAACATCAGCTCGGCTTCGGAAACGACAGCGTCATTCACCACGCAATGACATTTGGCTTTCGCCAATCGTTCGCCGCGCGATTTGGTCAGTTCGGCGTGGATAAAGATGGTGTCACCGGGCAGAACTGGTTTGCGAAATTTCACTCCGTCGGCGCTCATGAAATAGCCGATGCGGCTGGTGGTTTTGGCCAGCTTGAACAACAGAATACTGGCCACCTGCGCCATCGCTTCGACTTGCATCACTCCCGGCATTACCGGGTGGCCCGGGAAGTGTCCTTGGAAGTAGGGCTCGTTGATCGTGACTGTTTTGACCCCGACGCATTTGATTTCGGTTTCAAAGTTAATGATGCGATCGACCATCAGAAACGGGAAACGATGCGGCAAGATTTGCATTATTTGATCAGCATCGAGCCCGCCGTCGCCGCTCGGAATTGTGCGCGGCGCGGCCAGGGTGCTTCTGCGCGTCTGCTCACGCGCGATGGAGCGAGCCAGATCCGCATTGCTGGCATGCCCCGGTTTTACCGCGACGATGTGCCCCCTGATACGGCGACCAACCAGAGCGAGATCGCCGATGATATCGAGAATTTTGTGCCGCACGAATTCATCGTCAAAACGCAACGGTTCCTTGCTTAATACTGCGTCTCCGCGCACCACAATGGCGTTTTCAAGACTGCCACCCTTGATCAAGTTTTTATCCATGAGCGGCTTAACGTCTTCGTAATAAACAAATGTTCGGGCAGGAGCGATCTCGCGTTCGAAAACCACCGGCGAGACTTCCATCGACAAAAACTGTGTGAACTGGTTGTTCGGCCCGGCTTGCGTGCACGAGATGCGAAATTTGTTGTCCGGGAGCAAAACGATCAGGGCGCCCGTTTTCGCTTCCACGTGCATCGGCTCCCGCACGTCGAAAAACTTTCGTGGTTCGTCCTGTGCAGTTACACCGGCTTTCTTGATGAGATCGACGTAAGGCTGCGCGCTTCCGTCGCCGATTGGTGGTTCGTTTGCGTCCATTTCCACGATCGCGTTGTCCACTCCCATTGCCGAGAGTGCGGACAGGATATGTTCCACCGTGTGTACGCGCACTGAGCCCTCACCGATGGTCGTGGCCCGCTCGACCGTTTTTAGATTCTCGATCTTCGCATCGATGGTCGGCTCATCCTGCAGGTCCTTCCGCTTGAATTTGATTCCATGATCTACCGGTGCGGGATGCAATTTCAGCGTGACTTTGTCGCCTGTATGCAGCGCTGTGCCGCTAAGGCTGGCAGTCTTGCCAACTGTATGTTGAAACTCAGGAGTTGAGGCCATTTGGATTAGCAATCGCTTGCGTTGTAGCGGTGCTTGTGTCAAGCACCGTTCTTTGGAATCGGGTGTTGCAGGCCGCCGCTACAAATCACTTCAATTCGAACTCCCCGCAATCGAAGGCCATCATCTGGTCTACATTCGAGATGCGAAACTGATGAAAACCGGCGCCGTCGGTTTGCCAAATATCGACCGATTTATCACCCTTCTTCATAGTCGATACATGACTTAAGTTGGGGGACTTACTTATTGTGAACAACGGGAGACCGTCGTTTGTTTTCAAGTAGCTTCCGTTGTTGTCGAACCCAGCGGTCAGCCCGACCAGTGCTCGCGTGTCGTTCGCCAGCGGATTGGGCATGAGTTTCACTTTAACGCTGGCGTTCGAGCTGTTTTCCGGAGGAGCCGCCACGGCCTGGCTCAGCTCTTCCACTTTGAGCGGGCCAACGAGATAGCCGCGAGCGTGATATCTTCCAGGGGGCAAATCTTCGCCAATGTCATTTTTCCCGTCCCATTGTGTCACCAGCGCGTCTGTTCCGATTGTAAACTCGCCGAGGTCTGCCTGGTGGTGCAAAACGCGCACCAGCTTTCCTTGTGCGTCGTAAATTCCAAGGCTGATCCTGCCTTCCAAAGGCGGCGGGACAAAGCTAATGCGGACGTTTCTCGCGGGCGAAGCTGAAGGCGTTTGCTCGGGCGGAGGTGGAGGCGTGACAGATTCTGCCGGCGAGATCGACAAAGCAGGGGATCCTTCAGTTATCGCCGATGGAGTTGGCGTTGGCGATTCTTGAGCGAAGAGGACCGTCGCCTGGAACACCATCAGAATTGCTACGTTGATTTTTATTCTCATGTCGAGCGGAATCGCGACGTCTCTAATAATCGATAAGAAGAGATAGAGATTTTTCCCAGCCTTCGCATAAAGCTACGGCGGGGCAACCCCGAATGCTTTCGGGCCGGAATGATAAGTTGGCCTAACCGTAGTAACGCCAGTTGACGTTTGGAAAGAGATTATTGCGCGATTCACAGTCGCTTAGAAATTCTTCATCGATGCGATTCGTGACAAGCTGTTCGTGTAAACGATTGAAGCGGGAAAGATGATCGGTGGTGCGCCTGGTCGCGTATTCAGGTGCTGTCCGGGTCTCCATTAAAAAGGCCCAATCGCTGGATTGAGCGAGTAAAAGTTCCCGTGCGAGTTGCTTGAGTACGCGATCGGCGAGTTGTAGGGGAAGCGCTGCGCCTGCCGCTTTGCCATTTGAGAACCTCGAATGCTTTCGGGGTTGTCCTACAACAACAGAAGCATATCGACGCGCAATCCCGCTCATCCGGAGCGCCGCAATCTGCAGCTGTGGATAGATCCATGCATTGCGGGGATTCAGCCAAACCTCAAAATAGCCGTTCTCGCCCCAAGTTGAGGTTGCCGGCTCACAGATTTGTTGTGTCGGATTCGCCGCCAGATATTCGCTCGGCGTGGCGAGACGAAAATCCCGTTTGTTTGCAGCCTGACGAATGAATAGTTCAAGGAAACGCGGGCCTTCGAACCACCAGTGGCCGAAAAGCTCGGCGTCGAACGGTACCACCACGATGGGATCAAACCCCGCCCCGGCGACTTCGTGGATTTGACGCCGGCGTTCCTCCATAAAGTGAATGGCCTGCGTTTCAGCGACTCTTTCCGCGGCGACGGGATCGTATAACTCCTTGTCGTCGCCGGCACCGGTGATGCGGTGATACTTCACGCCAGAGAATTTCCGGCTCCCGTGAGCAACCGGTCTCAAATGTTCCAAGGGGAGATCGAATCCGGCGTCGCGATAAAACTCCCGGTAGGCGGGGTCGCCAGGGTAACCTCCCTGTGCGCTCCAAACCTGGCGGCTTGAATCGCGATCGCGGGCAAATACGGCCTGCCCGGCTGGCGTATAGCAAGGTGCAAAAATCGAGCGACGCGGATGCGGCTTTGCAAACAACAAGCCGTGTGTGTCAAGAACGAACCAGCGAATGTTGGCTTCTTGCAGAATGGATTCCAGACCCGGCCCGTAACCGCATTCTGGCAACCAAAACCCGGCAGGCTCGACGCCGAAAAGATTCACATAGACATCGCGTCCGATCAAAATCTGGGCGCGTGCCGCTTCGGTTGATTGCTGCACAAGCAGGGGAAGCAACCCATGCGTGGCCGCCGAGGCAATTATTTCCAGCCCGCCGCTTTCCCGCAGTTGGCGAAAAGAGGCAAGCAAATCGCATTTGCATTGGTCGACAAAGAAACGCCGGGTTTCGCGAAAGTTTTTGTAATAAAAGTCCGCGAGCTCGCGGAGCTGCGGGTGATTGCGGTTCCGTTTTCGTTCACGCGCAGTGAGATCGATTAAAAGATCGAGATGCCGCGCGTAACGCTCATGCAAGAGCTCGTCCTGAAGCATGGCGCACAGGGTCGGCGTGATTGACATCGTGAGCTTGAACGGCACACAGTCTTCCGTTAAGCGCTGCATCATCCGCAGCAGTGGGATATAAGATTCCGTTAGCGCTTCGAATAACCAGTCTTCTTCCAGGAAGTGCTCGTGTTCCGGATGGCGGACGAACGGAAGATGCGCGTGGAGAATGAGCGCGAGAGAACCGAGCATTTTCACCACACTAGTGGGCTGGGCAAACAAAAGCGCAACATGGATCGGCTTCTCCGAAGACGGTGTTGATTTGGCGCCAAGGGCGCAGTTGTTTTGGCAACGCGTTCAGCAGAACGCGTTCCACCTTACAGCGTCCGGCAAAAGTCCTGGAAGCGGTCCAGCCCTTTTTTGATCACGTCGATACTGGTGGCGTAACTGAGGCGAATGGTTCGATCGTCACCGAAGGCAGCTCCCGGAACGACGGCGACATTTGCTTTACTTAGCAGGCGATCGGCGAAATTTTGCGAAGTCAGACCCAGCTGACTGATATTCACCAGCACGTAAAATGCGCCCTCCGGCTTAACGGCAGTTACGTTGGAAATCTTCGAGATGCGATCGAACATGTAATTGCGGCGCATATCGAACTCTTCGCGCATATCAACCACCGGCTGTTGATCGCCCTTCAACGCGGCCAGTGCGCCATACTGCGAGAACGAAGAAGGATTGGATGCGGTATGACTTTGGATCGAATCGACAGCTTTGGCCACGGCATCAGGCGCTGCGAGATAACCGAGACGCCAACCGGTCATCGCATAAGTTTTACTAAAGCCGTTGATTGTCATTGTCAGATCGTACGCTGCCTGCGAGAGCGACGCGATGCTCACGTGCTGGGCGTCGTCGTAGACGAGCTTCTCGTAAATTTCATCGGATAAAATGTAAATGTCCTCTTCAGCGGCAACATCGACAATCGCTTGCAGTTCCTCACGCGTATAGACAGCTCCGGTCGGGTTGCAGGGGCTATTCATGATCAACATTTTTGTGCGCGGGGTCATTGCATTTTCAAAGTCTTCGGCGCGCATTTTCCACGCGTTACGCTCGCTGGTCGGCACGATCACGGGTTCAGCGCCGACCAATCTGACCATCTCCGGATAACTAACCCAATAGGGAGCAGGGATGATGACCTCATCGCCGGGCTGGCATGTCGCGAGAATCGCGTTGTAGCATGCGTGCTTTGCACCGTTACTCACGATAACCTGCGTCGCGCGATAATTCAGGTCGTTATCGGCAGCAAGCTTTTCGGCGATCGCCTGGCGCAGTTCCGGGATGCCGGCGCTGGGTGTATATTTGGTAAAGCCGGCTTCCAATGCCTCGATCGCAGCCTTTTTTATGTGCTCTGGTGTATCGAAATCCGGTTCGCCTGCGCCGAAGCCGCAGACATCAATGCCCTCTGCTTTCATGGCTTTGGCTTTGCTATCGATCGAGAGGGTAAGCGACGGGCTCAGTTGAGCGGCGCGTTCAGAAATTTCCATAGGAGTAGGGCTGGTTGTGAGATGGTTCAAAATGGAGCGCAAGCTATTGGTGGCGATAGAAGTTTTCAATGAGAGGTTTGAAATTATTCTCGTCGATTTGAATAATTCCCATTTCGCGCTTTGCGTTCTCGGGAGAATCCGATGCGTGCGCAGCGTTGATCATGATGGTCTGGCCAAATTCTCTCCGGATCGAGCCTGGCGGAGCCTTGGCCGGGTCGGTCGGGCCGAGCACGTCGCGAATTTTGCGCACGGCGTCCACACCTTGGTAAACAATGGCGATCGATTTTTCCGTTCCAGGAGCGTCACGTTGTCCGGGCGGACATTCGCTGGGTTTTCGACCGGCCATGAATTCCACAATGCTTTCCCAATTTTCACGGCCGCTTTTTGAACCGAGTTTCTTCTCGAGAACAGCCAGCACCGGGCCGTAGAAATCTTCTGCTTGCGCAACGCTCATCCGGTGAACCTTGAATCCGATGATGGAGAGCCCCGAGCGAGAGAATACTTCGATCACACCTCCCGGCCGCAGATTCGGAAACCTGAAATTGTCAGGCTTGATCAAAACCAAAGTCTTCTCGACCTGCGCATTGGCTGGGAAGGGGGCGACTCGATCCAGGATTCCACCGTCAGAATCTGAAAATTGCGCCCAGAGTTTCAAATCCCGCTCGACCGCGTTTGGCTCAAACGCCGCCAATACTCCGGGCTCGAAGTAAGTCACTTTGCCTGAATCATCGGTGATATAATCGCCATAGGTATCACGAATCGTTTCGCCGCTGGTGCGCTCGTGCACAATGTGCCCAACGGTGCGATGAATCTTTTCTACGGCATCGGGACCGCGAAAAATGAGGAACAACACCCGGGGATCCTGCCCGTTTTTCTCGCCGGTAAAATTCTTCAGTACGTAATCGCGAATTAATCCTTGTGTCGCCCGATGATGCGGATCGGTTTCTGTCACGATGGTCTCAGCGTAACGTTTGGCTAACTCCAGACTCGGCGCGAACATGCGTCCCCCAACCAAGTCCAGTCCTGTACGGGAAATCAGCCGTCCAAGAATGCCGCCAGTACGTGATTTCCGCATCGAATACGGCGTGACGGCAACATAGGCCAGTTGTTCGTTCTGCATAATGTCTGTTTCTGCCGCGGCTCGTGATTAAACCGCGTGAAATGCAGAGAACCCGAAGCCGCCAAGGCTGGAAGAACCTAGCTGGCCGCCTTAGCCAGCGCAAATTTTGTTTTGTAGCGCCCGCTCAAACCGCGTCAATAATCCCTGCGATTTGCCAATACGGCGATCCATTTGCCACGACGTTTCACGTTCGCGATCTCGATGTTGTTCTGCCGCAGAACGCGAAGGAATTTCGCTTCCTGGCTGCGCAGCACGCCGGAGAGAATGAGCCAATTACACCGTTTAAGTTTCGGCAGGATCTCAATCAACAACTCGCTGTACAGATTTGCGGCGACAATATCTCTCCCGCCGGTTGGTTTCCATTTGCGGAGATCGCCCACGCGAAAATCGACGTTATCGATTTTGTTCAAGCGGGCGTTCGCTTTTGCGATCGAAATCGCCTTTGAGTCGATATCAAGTCCAATCACGCGCCCAGCGCCAAGGTATTTCGCGGCGAGAGCGAGAATCCCGCTCCCGGTTCCAAGATCGGCGAGCGACCAACCACCTTTCCATTTACGGGTCAAACATTCGAGTAAACGAAGCGACATCGCCGTCGTTGCATGTTCTCCCGTCCCGAAAGCAGCGGAAGCGGGAATGACAAGCAAAGAAACACATAGAGCGGGCGATCGTGCTGTGGCGATCATTTGGAGTCGCGCAGACGACGAAGCCCCCCCCGCTGATACGGCGTTTGAGATGAGCAACCGTTTTCCAATCTTGAGAGGCTTCGATCTGCCGACATCTACGAGTCGGTTCAGCCAATCGCGTGGCCATTTCTCGGCGCGTCCGCCAAATTCTTCGATGAGTTTTCGCGAAACAGTGCGCGACGTGCACGCAATCTCGAGTTGCAGCCGCTTGCGCCCGGGCCTTGAGATAATCACGAGCCTGCCCTGTGAGCGTGCTTGTAAAATGTTCTCGTTTGTACTGAGCCAGCCGGGCTCAGCTAGTTTGCGCCATAGGTGCATGATTTTTGGGGAGCGCGCGCGCCTCGCGTATTGGCAATCGCGCCCTCGCCATCGTGAACTTCGCAGTCACGAACCTCCCGGACTTTGGTTCGTCCGGGGGCGGGGCGTTTCGGAAACGGCGCCGAAACAAGCACGCGAGGGCGCGCGCCCTCCCCAAAAGTTCACTTGGAGCTTAAATCGTTTCGAAGCCGCGCCGTTGATCCTATTTTTTCTCAGACGCTTTTTCGCCTTTCATCTGCACCATCTTCTGGGAGAGAGCGGCGGCATGCTTTTCCCATTCGACATTATCGACAGTAAAAGTCGCGAACATGTAGTTCGAATTGTCCCACGACCAGTTCTGCTCTGCATCGTTGTAAGTCATCTTCGAGGTCTGCCCTTGAGCGTATTCTTTGTGGAACGGATCCGCCCCTGGCGGGTTGACGATCTTCGGGTTGCCGCCCAAGCCACCTTCGATCAAGTGACCGTGAAATGTGCCGTACTGGCCAATCGTGATCTGATGCTCTTTGCCTTCGAGCTTTCGGGTGATCGGAACATAACGAGTCTCAGTCTTCTTTGAGACGCCCGGCGTCAGTACTTGCCCAGCGATGGCCTCCAAAGCGTTGCGTTGTTCGGGAGTCGCCTTTTCATCGATGTAATTATAGGCAAAATTCCAGTTGCCGTACGATTCCATCATCGTCTGGCCTTCTGGGCTTTGGCCTATCGTCGCGATGGCGAGCCCATCGAGCTTAACCTTTCCGTAGTTGCCTTTCTGGATGAAGAGCACCTGGCCACCACCACAGGTCATCTTGGTTGGTTTGGAACCAAACCAACAGGGGCATGCCGCGTCACAGGAACAGGCTTCTTCGAGTTGGCCGGTAATTTTCCAAGGGGTTTTATCTTTTGGTTGATCTGCGCCTTGCAGGGACGCGATAAAGACGGTGAGACCTGCAACAAGCGCATACGAGAAGAGCAATTTCGGTTTCATGCAGAAAATTTTACTCCCGCACGCGCGTTTCCGACAAGACGATTTTGCCATCGCGGGCGCGCTGTAGCTGTCGCCCTGTAGGCGACCCAATGCGCGTATGTTTTACACGTCAGCAGGCGCCTCGCACAGCGAAGCGGCTACAGAGAGAGCGGGTGACGAGGCTCGAACTCGCGACGTCCTCCTTGGCAAGGAGGTGCTCTACCACTGAGCTACACCCGCAGTTTGAAAGGGAGACAAATAATGTCCAGCCGCCCGCGAGGCGCAACTTTTAATTGTCGCGGGAGAGTTAAAATAGTTGAATCCAAACAGAGCGCTGGGCGCATCCTACGATCAAATCATCTATTATGAACAGATTCATCGTTATCTACCTTTGTTCCCTCGCGTTAACGATAACCTCGTTTGCGCAGACTCCCACGGCTTCGCCTTTCGCGGGCACGCCTGCCGCTACGGCTTCTATTTCGCCGACTTCGACGCCTGCGAGCAAGATCGAGCAGTCGATCAGAAAAAAACAGAAGAAACACTTTGGTTTCACAATAGGCGACCACGACAAGGACTTGGATGCTCTCGATCGCCTCGATAAGGGAAAGTCCGAGGATATTCCACAGCTCGTGGTTCCAATCGTCGCCATCACGCTACTGACAGTCTTTGGCGCACCCGTCCTAATCGTCGGGCTAATCATGTATTTTAGTTTCTCCAGATCGCGCGCGATGCATCGAACGGTGCGAATGATGGTTGAAAAGGGACAACCCGTGCCCGA
>Ga0070741_10019768_pt1 | contig 10720 bp, 11 predicted proteins | sample Coa_R1_4_FD_66440 | JGI IMG/M metagenome (GOLD analysis project Ga0070741, IMG submission 66440) | Surface soil microbial communities from Centralia Pennsylvania, which are recovering from an underground coalmine fire - Coalmine... | ecosystem: Environmental > Terrestrial > Soil > Unclassified ... | reverse complement strand
CGGACACGTCCCGGCGCCGCCGAAGGAGCACGCCCCCGTGCCGTTGTTGTAGTCGCCCTCGATGTAGATCGCGACGTCCGACACGACCGTCACCCCGGTCGGGTCCGCCGCGCCGGGGGCGAAGTCGAGGTTCGGCGACCCGAAGACCCGGACGCCGTACCGCGGGCTCGGGCACACGGCGGGCGCCTGCGTGCAGACGGCGTTCGAGTTCGGCCCCTGCACGGTGAGGTGCATGACGACGCCGCCGTCGGTCGTCGTGTCGGGGTCGAAGAGCCGGTTCCCGGCGGACTGGGCGCGGTTCCAGGCGAGGAAGTCGTGGAGGTTCAGGTTCAGCATCACGACCCAGTCGTGCTCGCGGTTGTTGTAGAAGGCGCCCCGGCGCGCGGTGACGCCGCCGGTGGAGAGCGCCTCGTTGGCGATGTAGTTGGCGCATCCCGGATAGAGGTTCAGATCCGTCGCCGCGCAGGCGTAGACCTTCCCGGCGGCGAACGCCGGGCTGTAGTTCGCGGTGTTGCAGTACGTGTTGGCGGCGCCGGGGTTGCAGTTCGCCGTGGTGCCGACGTTGATCGGCTTGTCGTTGTAGAAGAGCCGTCCCGGCTTGGCGGCCATGAACGCCTGCAGCAGCGCCGTCTGCGCGCCGTTCACCGTGCCGTCGATGTTCTGGACCTCGAACGGGAAGCGATGGTTCGCGTCCGGCGAGGTCAGGTCGAGCACGATGCGGATCGTCGCCGCCTTCCAGTAGTCGCCCGTGACGCGCGTCAGGACACCCGGCTGCGGGACCGACACGACGGGCTGCTTCGCCAGGATCGCGCCGAGCCACTGCGAGAGCGTCGCGCTCGTCTGCTTCGTCGTCGCGGTCGCACTGGTGCAGTCGAGCGTCTTCTGATCGAGCGCGCCGTTGTGGTCGGCGTCGACGAGCTTCGCGATGCTCACCGTCCCGTTGCACTTCGCCTGGTCCTTGCGGCCGCGGTAGACGTCGCCGGCGGCGGACATGTGGACGATCGGGATCGGCGCCGGACACGGGTTCGCGCCGGTCGTGAGGCAGTCGGAGATGGTCATCGCGGCGTCGGAGTTCACGTAGAGGTTGCCGTTCGTGTGGATCGGGCCGTGGAACAGCGCGTTCTGTCCGGGGAGCATCTCGAGATCGTTCTGGTAGAACGCCAGGAACTGGAAGATCGGGATGTAGTCGACGTTGAACTGCGTCCCGATGCTCGCCTCGGTGTCGCCGGCGGTGAGCTGCGAGTTCGAGTTCGCCGTGTAACGGTATTCCGTCGAGTTGAGACCGGCGAACGGGCGGCCCGCCGGCACGACGACCGTGAACGGGTTCCCTGGGATGTTCGCGAGCTGGTACGTGACGGTCCGGTGATCGATCGAGAGCGTGTGCGCGTTGAAGTCGGAGCCGCTCGGCACGTTGTAGTTGAGGAAGATGTTCCGGTAGTCGCCCATGCCGCGGTTGATGCCGGACTCGGCGGCGTAGAAGCCGCTCACGGCGCGGAGGTTCGCCCCGCGGCTCGACGTGTCGTTGATGACGCCGGTGTGGAGCGCCGCTCCGAGGCTCAGGAGGAGCGTCATCACGAAGAGGACCATGACGAGGGCGATCCCTCGTTCCCGTTTCCGGTTGCGGCGCGCGACGGTCATGTCTTCCTCGTCAGGGCAGCAGGTTTCGCGGCTTCACCTCGGTCGTCTCGGTGAGCGTCACATCGTCCTGGGGCCGCACCGAGCCGACGGTCCGTGCCGTCGCGGTTACGCGGATCGAGTTCACGAGCCGCCACGTCGCCGTGTCGGCCGGCAGGTCGACGACGTCGCAGGGCGGGCAGTTCTGCGCCAGCACGTACTGGAACTGGAGGTCGGGGATGCCGGCCGCGAACGCCTCCGCCGCGGCGCGATTGATCGTCAGCATGAGCTGATTCGGCTGGACGCCCGTGTTGACCGTGTACCGCCGCTCGTCGATCGCGTAGAGCCCGCTGCCGACCGGGTACGTCGTCGTCGCGCCGCCGTCGAGCGTCAGCGTGCTCGCCCCGACCGCGGTCACGAACTGGAACTGGCCGTTGCCCGCGGGGGCGCTCAGGTACACGAGCTGATTCGCGGTGAAGCCGTTCACGCTGTCGACGGTCGCGGTCGTCCCGCCGGCGTTCATCGCGACGGTGAGCGCGGCGACGACGCACGACATGTTCGTCCGGACGACGCCGGTCCGGACCGTGATCGAATCCGGCGCGCCCGCCCCGTTCGTGCCGGTGAGCGCGATGAACGCGCCGGTGGTCGGCAGGCACGCGCCCGCGAGCCGGACGTCGCGGCTGATCGCGTCGAGGCTGCCCCGGAGCGCCTGCTGCGCCTCGACGCGGTACGTGTGGCCCTTCAGCTCCCCGCTCTGGATCGAGAAGAACTTCGCGACGCTCGCGAGCGCGATGCTCGAGACGGCGACGGTCATCAGCAGCTCGACGAGCGAGAACCCCCGCCGCCCGTCACCCCGCGGCATTGTTCACGTCCGTGAAGATCGTCTGCACGCTGTAGCTCTTGGAGCCCTCGGCGCCGGCCCAGTTGATGGTCACGGTGACCGTCTTCATGTTGTTCGCCGGTGTGTTGTCCTGGACGCCGGTCGTGAGCGTGTAGCTCTGGAGCCCCATCGTCTTGGACGAGCTCGCCGCGGCGATGTCGGCGTAGTCGAGGCCGCGCACGCGCTCGAGCTCCTGCTGGACGAGGAGCGCCGCGGCGCCGGCGTGGCGGTTCTCGACCGTCCGCCGGATCGACTGGGCCGCGAGCGCGCCGGTTCCCGCGGCGACGATCGCAAAGAGCGACATGGCGGCGAGCACCTCGATCAGCGAGATCCCGCGCTCGGTCGGGCGGCGTCGCGTGCTCATGATCCGATCACCTGCCCCGACGGCCAGACCGTCACGCCCTTCGCGTGGCCGGTCTTGGCGTCGCTCAACGTGAGGCTCGCGGCGGCGCCCGGGTTCAGCATGAGCCCGCGCGTGTTGAACTCGAAGTGGTTGCTCGGAGAGCCCGCGAACGTGACGCCGCTCGGCAGCTTCCGGCTCCGCACGGGCGTCGCCCCGGGGACCCAGGCGTTCCCGACCAGGCTCATCCGGTACTCGGCGTACGTGTCCGGGCCGGTGACGTCGAAGCGGAAATGGTCGCCCTTCGTGAGCGCGTCCATGCGCGTGGCGCGGAGGTCGGCCACGAGCTGCGCCTGCGCCGTCCACAAGGCGTAGCGCGACGGCTGGACGTGCGGCAGCGCGATCGCCGCGAGGACGCCGACGATGCCGACCGTCACGAGGAGCTCGATCAGCGTGAAGCCGCGTTCGGAAACGTGCAGCTCCCGTCCCGGCGTCAGTGCAGCGACGTCCACGTGCCGTGAGCACCGCCGCTGCCCCTGCAGCGCCGCCACGGTACGACGGCGATTCATGGCCGGCCTCGCGTCGCAGCACGCCATTCCAGATCGAGGAGGAAGCGAGCGGTATGCCACGCGGCGACCTCCGTGTTAGAAACGATCGCGATGCCCCTCGCTCCGGACGACGCCGCAGCGCTCGCCGCGCGCCGCCAGCGCATCATGGACGCCATGGACGGCGGCGTGCTGCTCCTCGCGGCCGCCCCCGAGCGCGTCCGGACGGCGGACATCCTCTATCCGTTCCGGCAGGACAGCGACTTCGACTACGTCACCGGGTTTCCCGAGCCCGACGCGGTCTGCGTCCTCGCGCCGGGCGCCGCCGAGCCGTACGTGCTCTTCGTCCGCCCCCACGACCCTGAGCGCGCGATCTGGGTCGGCGCGCGGGTCGGGGTCGACGGCGCCGTCGAGCGTTACGGCGCCGACGCGGCCTTCCCGCTCGACGACCTCGAGAAGACGTTGCCGAAGTACCTGGAGCGCGCGCCCCACGTGTACGTCGGCATGTCGCGCGACGACGCGCTCGCCGGGCGGCTCCTCGACGCGGTCCGCAAGGTGCAGGCGATGCGCCCGCGCTCGGGCCGCGGGCCGACCGCCATCCGCGACCCGGACGAGCTCCTCCACGAGCTGCGCCTCCGGAAGGAGCCGGTCGAGATCGATCGCATGCGGGCCGCCATCGCGATCGCCTGCGAGGCGCATCGCGAAGCCGCCCGCACCACCCGGCCCGGGATGAGCGAGTACGAGGTCGAGGCGCTGATCGACTTCACGTTCCGCCGCCGCGGGGCGAGCGGCCCCGCCTACCCGTCGATCGTCGCCGGCGGCGCGAACGCCACCGTGCTGCACTACACGGAGAACGACCAGCCGCTCCGCACCGACGACCTCCTCCTGATCGACGCCGGCGCGGAGCGCGCCGGGTACTGCGCCGACGTGACCCGCACGTGGCCGATCGGGCCGCGCTTCGCGCCGGCCCAGCGCGACCTGTACGACGCCGTGCTCGCGGCCCAGCTCGCCGCGATCGCCGCGGTGGCGCCCGGGACGACGCTCGAGGCCGTGCACGCGAAGGCGCTTCGCGTGCTCGTCGAGGCCGCCATCGCCGTCGGCCTGCTGCGCGGCTCCGTCGACGACGCGATCGCGCAGGAGACCTACAAGCGCTTCTACATGCACCGCACGAGCCACTGGCTCGGGCGCGACGTCCACGACGTCGGGCGCTACGCGGTCGACGGGAAGCCGCGGCCGCTCGAGCCCGGCATGGTGCTCACGGTCGAGCCGGGCCTGTACGTCCCCGCGAACGCCGACGACGTGCCGGCCGCGTTCCGCGGCATCGGCATCCGGATCGAGGACGACGTCCTCGTCACCGCCGACGGCGCCGAGGTGCTCTCGGCCGCCGCCCCGAAGCAGGTCGCCGAGCTCGAGGCGCTGCGCGGCGCCGCAGTCGGCTGAGGGAGGTCTCATGGGCCCGATGGACGGCATCCGCGTCGTCGAGCTGGCGTTCTGGGTCGCAGGGCCGTCGGCCGCCGGCGTCCTCGCCGACTGGGGCGCCGACGTCGTCAAGATCGAGCCGCCCGACGGGGATCCGTTCCGCGGGCTCTTCCTGAACGCCGCCGGCCTGGAGGTGCCCGCGAACCCGCCGTTCGAGCTCGACAACCGCGGGAAGCGCAGCATCGCGCTCGACTTCCGCCATCCCGAAGCGCGCGAGATCGCCGCGCGCCTGATCGACCGCGCCGACGTCTTCGTGACGAACCTCCGGCCCGGCGCGCTGGAGCGCGTCGGCCTCGACCACCCGACGCTCGCGGCGCGGAACCCGCGCCTCGTGTACGCCGGCATCACGGGCTACGGGACCGAGGGCCCGGATCGCGACCGTCCCGCGTACGACATCGGCGCCTTCTGGTCGCGCGCCGGCATCGCCGCGGCGCTGACGCCGCCCGGGGGCGATCCGCCGTTCCAGCGCGGCGCGATGGGGGATCACATCGCCGGGATCACCGGCGCGGGCGCCGTCGCCGCGGCGCTCCTCGCCCGCGAGCGGACCGGACGGGGGCAGGCCGTCGCGACGTCGCTCTACCGGATCGGGATGTTCGTCCTCGGCTGGGATCTCAACACGACCCTCCGCCTCGGCGTCCCCGCGACGCCGATGACCCGCACGCGGACGCCGAACCCCGTGATCAGCTGCTACCGCGCAGGTGACGGCCGGTGGTTCTGGCTCCTCGGCCTCCAGGGCGACCGCCACTGGCCCGACCTCGTCCGCGCCGTCGGCCGTCCCGACCTGGCGGCGGACCCGCGCTTCGCCAGCATGCGCGCGCGGCGGGAGAACTGCCCGGAGCTGGTGGAGATCCTCGACGCGATCTTCGCGACCCGTCCGCTCGCGGAGTGGGGCGCCATCCTGGACCGCGAGAACATGTGGTGGGCGCCCGTGCAGACGACCGAGGACGTGGTCGCGGATCCGCAGGCCCGCGCCGCCGGCGGCTTCGTCCCGGTGCCGCAGCCCGACGGCGGCACGGTCGACATGGTCGCGTCGCCGGTCGACTTCTCGGACACGCGCTGGGCACCCCGCGCGAGCGCGCCCGAGCTAGGGCAGCACACCGAGGACGTGCTGCTCGAGCTCGGCTACGATTGGGAAGCGATCGGGTCGCTCAAGGAGCGCGGCGCGGTCCCGTAGCGCCGCTACGCCGCGGCGCTGGGACGCTCCTTGAAGCTCGCATACCAGCGCGCGAGGTTCCGCAGCTCCGGGTCGATCGGCACGCCCGCGAACTCCGCGAACTGGAACGCCGCGAAGAGCGTGCAGTCGGCGATCGTCGGCCGCGCGCTGGCGACGAACGGCGCGTCGCGCATGCCGTCGTCGAGCACGCGGAGCGCGTTGGCGAGGCGCGTCCGCGCGTTCTCGGCGGCGTCGGGCGACTGCTTCAAACGTCCCGCCATGAACGGGTGGGTGTTCTGGAAGATCGTCCCGACCTGGTTGAGCACGCCGAGCTCGCAGATGCGCTCGCGCTCCCGGACGCGCGCGCGCTCGAGCGGCGTCGAGCCGATCATCGGCGGCGCCGGGTTCAGCTCTTCCAGGTACTCGATGATCGCGAGCGACTCGGTCAGGTGCCGGCCGTCGTCGAGCTCCAGGACCGGTAGCCCGCCGAGCGGGTTCTTCGCGAGGAACGCCGGCGACCGCGTCTCCCCCGCCATCAGGTTCACCGGCTCGCAGGGGATCTGGAGCCCCTTCTCCGCGAGGTAGACCCGCAGCTTCTTCGGGTTCGGCGCGCCGGCGAAATCATAGATCTTCATGCGATCCCTCCCGCCGCTGGCCGTCTCACGAGCGGCGAGCCGACACAAGACGTCACGACGTGCCGGCGTGCGCGCGGAGGTAGTCGACGAGCGCCCGCTCGTCCGCCGGAGAAAGCCAGGGGATCCCGCGCTGCGAGAACAGCTCGCGCATGCGCCCGAGCTGCATCTCCCACATCGGGAACGTCATCGAGCCCGGCGCCGAGACGCGGTGGCACCCGCCGCAGCGGCTCCGCAGCACGACGGCACCCGGCGCGTCCGGGTCCGGCAGCGACCCGCAGCCCGCCGCCGCGAGCACGGCGAACGCGATCAGAACGCGGCGTGGCAATAGGCGACCTGGCCCGGCGCCTCCGCGACGCCGACCTCGAGCGCGACGAGCCCGCGCCCGGCGACCTCGGCGCGAAGCGCGTCGCGGAGCCGGCCGACGAGATGCGCGGCGAGCTCCTCCGCCGACGTGTGCACGATCGGCAGGAGCCGAACGTCCGCCGCCGGAAACCGGAAGCGCTCGCCGACCGCGGTGACGACCTCGACGGCGTCCGCGGTCACCACCGTCGTCAGACAATCGCTGTCCTGCGGCACGAGCACGCGCTCGTCGAGCTCCTCGCAGAGCGCCCGCGCGACCCGCTTCACGACGCCGAAGTCGAGCACGTAGCCGTCGGGACCGAGCTCGGCCTCGACGCGGACCGACACCTGGTAGTTGTGGCCGTGAAGCGCCTCCCGGAAGCCCGGGTACGCGATGAAGTGCGCCGCCGAGAATTTGAGGTAGTCCTTGGCGACGACGACGCTGTAGCGACGTCCGGTGGTCACCGGCCGACTCTAGAAGCCTGCGCCGGACGTCCGCAACTCGACGGCCGGGACGGTCGCCGCCGTCCGGACGGCGAGCGCGCGGGTCGCGGCCGCGCGACCCGAGAGCACCGCGCCCTCGATCGTCGCCGGGAGCCCGGTCCGGATCCAGTCGCCGGCCAAAAAGAGGTTCGGGAGCGGCGTGTCGACCGGCGGGCGCACGGCGTCCGCCGCGGGCGTCAGCGACAGCGTCGCGTGCCGCTCGCGGATGACGCGCGCGTGCCGCACGGTCGCGCCGGCGAGCGACGGGAGAACGGCGCGCGCGTCGGCCAGCACCTCGGCGACGATCGCGTCGTCGCCGGTCTCGTCCCAGAAGCGCGCGCCGCTCGTGACGCTCGCGATGCGGTGGCCGCCGTCGCGGCTCGCGCCGCAGTCGAAGAGCCACTGCGCCCGGCTCTCGAGGAGGCCGAGGAACGGGCCGCCCCAGCCGACGGCGCGGTCGAGCCAGAGGTGGAGGCTCACGATCGGCGACGTCGCGAGCCCCGCGAGCCGCCGGTACGCCGGCGCGTCGCGCAGCGCGTCCGGCAGGATGCGGAGCAGGGCGGCGCACGGGAGCGCGATGACCGCCGCGTCGGCGGCGATGCGCTCGCCGTCGCGGAGGACGACTCCGGCGACGCGTCCGTCGTCGAGCGCCAGGGTCGCGACGACGGCGCCGGTCCGGACGATGCCGCCCGCGTTCTCGATCACGCGCCGCGCGTCGTCCGTATAGAGCGCCGACAGCGGCACGGTCGCGAGCGCGAAGCGCGCCGCCCGCGCACCGGCGAAGAACGCCTTCCGGAGGACGGCGGCGAAGGGTGCCGCGGCCGCGGCCTCCGGCACCTCGTTCAGCGTCGCGATCGCGAGCGGGTTCCAGAAGCGCGTGCGCGTCGACGGCGGCTGTCCGACGGCGGCGAGCGCCGCGGCGACGGTCGTTCCCGCGAGCGCGGCGGGCGGCCGCGTCGCGAGCCGGACGGCGCCCGCGAGGAGCCGGACCCGATCGGCCGGCGAGAGCAGCCTGTACCGAAGCAGCGCCGCCGGGGCCTGGAGCGGCCCGGGCAGCGGCGGCGCGGCGACGGCGCCGAGGCCGCGCACCGGATCCGCGAGCGCCACGTGGAGCCGCCGCTGGACGGCGAGCTTTCCGGTCGCCCCGATCTCGGCGAGGAAGTCGAGCGCCTCCGTGTACGCGCCCATCAGCGCGTGCGGGCCGTTGTCGACGACGTCCCCCGTCGCGGGATCCGCGAACGAGTAGGCGCGGCCGCCGAGGAACGGGCGCCGCTCGAGGAGCGTCACGCGCGCGCCTCCGCGCGCCAGCCGCACGCCGGCCGCGAGCCCCGCGAAGCCGCCGCCGACGACCGCGACGTGCGCCCGCGTCATCCCGCGAGCCGGTAGAGGAACGAGAGATGCGGCCGCGCCCACGCCGCCATGGCGAGGGCCGCCTTCTCCGGGCGCGTGAGCCGCACCTTCGGGCCGAAGACGTCGTAGCGGCGGAACAGGACCCGTCGCAGGAGCTGCTCGTAGATGAGCCGCATCGCCTCGGCCGGCGCGAGCGTCTGCCGGTCTTCCTCGGCCAGGAGGAAGCGCGCGCGGCCGTAGTGCTCGCCCGCGCGCGCGCACTCGAACGCCATCACCTCGCGGAAGGCGTCCGTGTAGCGGCCTTCGAGCACGTCGGCCTCGGTACACCCGAACGTCCGGAGGTCGGCGAGCGGGAGGTAGAGCCGCCCGCGCCGCGCGTCCTCGGCGACGTCGCGCAGGATGTTCGTCAGCTGGAACGCGAGCCCGAGCTCGACCGCGTACTGTCGCGCCGACGGATTCGTGTAGCCGAAGATCTCGATCGCGATGAGGCCGACGGCGCTCGCGACGGCGTAGCAGTAGGCCGCGAGCTCGGGGTCCCACGTCTCGTACCGGGTCCGTGCGAGGTCGGACTCGACGCCGGTGACGACCGCGTCGAAGTGCGCGCGCGGGATCGCGAACCGCTGCACCGTGTCGGAGAGCGCGAGGCCGATCGGATGCGTCGGCCGACCGGCGTACACGGCGTCGAGCTCGTCCCGCCAGCGCGCGAGGAGCCGCGCCGGATCGCGCGTCGCGCCCGGCTCGTCGGCGATGTCGTCGGCCGCGCGGCAGAACGCGTAGACGGCGCACAGGGAGCGGCGTCGCTCCGGCGTGAGGAGCCGGAAGCCCCAGTAGAAGTTGGACGCCGCCCGGCGCGTCACGCCGGCGCAGTAGTCGTAGGCGTCGGCGACCGGCCCACGTGCGAGCTCGGCGGCGCTCATGCGAGCAATGCTCCGAGCACGATCCGCGCCAGGTCCCGGCGCCGGAGCGTCGGCCGGCGCGCGAAGACGTCGAACCGCACCGCCTCGATGCGCGCGAGGATCGCGAGCCCGCCGCCGGCGAAGACGCGGACCTCGCGTCCGAGCCGCGGGACGACCATGTCCGCGAGCGCAGCACCGCGCGCGAAGAGCGCGCGCGTCCGCTCGACCTCGAACGCGAGCAGCCGCTCGAACGCGGGACGGACGCGGCCCGCCGCGAGCGCCTCGCGGCTCCCGGGAAAGCGATCGAGGTCCTCGTCCGGAACGTACACGCGGCCGCGGGCATGGTCGCCGGCGACGTCCTGCCAGAAGTTCGTCAGCTGGAGCGCCGTGCAGACGTCGTCGCTCCGCGCCTGGCGCTCCGCGTCCCGGTAGCCGAAGAGCGCGAGGACGAGGCGCCCGACCGGGTTCGCCGAGCGCCGGCAGTAGCCGAGGACGTCGTCGAAGGTCGCGAAGCGGGCCGTCTCGCCGGCCGCGTCGCGACGGAAGGCCTCGAGCAGGTCGCGGAGCGCGTCGACGGGCAGGTCGCGCCGCCGGATCGTCTCGCCGAGCGCGCGGAAGACGGGATCGCCCGCAGCGCGCGGATCCGCGGCGCAGCGCTCGAGCCGCGCGGCGTAGACGGCGAGCCGCTCGGTCCGTCCCGTCGCCGGCCCCTCGTCGGCCAGGTCGTCGCCGCCGCGCGCGAAGGCGTAGAGCGCGGCGAGGTCGTCGCGGAAGCGCCGCGGCAGGAGCCACGACCCGACGGTGAAGTTCTCGTAGTGGCCGCGTGCGATGCGCCGGCAGTGCGCGTACGCGGCCGCGAGCTCGCGGTCGGCGCCGGCCCACCCCGGCTCGGCGACGGCGACGCTCATGCGGGGCGCGTCCCCCGCGCCCGGCGCCAGCGGCCGAGCGCCATGAGCGGGAAGTAGTGCCGGTAGAGGTGGTAGCGGAGGTAGAAGTGGCGCGGGAA
>Ga0070741_10019767_pt1 | contig 10720 bp, 11 predicted proteins | sample Coa_R1_4_FD_66440 | JGI IMG/M metagenome (GOLD analysis project Ga0070741, IMG submission 66440) | Surface soil microbial communities from Centralia Pennsylvania, which are recovering from an underground coalmine fire - Coalmine... | ecosystem: Environmental > Terrestrial > Soil > Unclassified ... | reverse complement strand
GCGGCCGCGAGCCGCCGGACCTCCTCGACGAGCGCGAGCAGCCACGCGCCCTCCTGCTCGACGAGGATCTCGCCGAGCGTCGCGCCGAGCAGCCGGACGTTCGCTCGTAGTGCGGGTGCGGCGTTCGCCAATCTGCGACCGAACCTAGCGCGGGAGGAGTCCGGCCCGCGGAGCGGAAGGAAGGCGACCGTGTCCGCACGTGCGGTGGTGCGGTGCGCGGCCTCGGTCGCGCTCCTGGGCCTGGCGGTCGGAGCGACGACCGCGGCGGCCTCGCGGACCTACAGAGTGCAGCCGGGCGACTCGCTCACCGCGATCGCCGCGACGCACGGGACGAACGTCGCGACCCTCGCGCGGCTGAACAACCTCTCGCCCGCCGGCGTGCTCCTGGCGGGGTCGACGCTGACGTTGCCGGGGCCGAGGCTCGAGCACTACCGCGTCCGGCCGGGAGACACCCTCACCGGGATCGCCGCAAGGGTCGGCTGGTCGGTGACGCGGCTCGCGCGCGAGAACCGGATGAGCCTGTCGCAGACGCTGCTGAGCGGCTCGGTGCTGCGCGTGCCTGCGCTGCCGGCCGCGGAGGCCGCGGCTCCCGGCAACGCCCACTACACCGTCCGCCCGGGCGACTCGCTGAGCTCGATCGCGAACCAGTACGGCGTGAGCGTCGGCGCGCTCGCGGACATGAACGGGATCGGCCTGAACGACGTGCTCCCGATCGGCCGGCGGCTGCGACTGCCGGCGAACACGGTGACGAGCACGCTCAGCACGTATCCGCGCTCGACCGTGCGCGGCTCGATCGTCTACTGGTCGAGCCACTACAGCGTCGACCCGAGGCTCGCCGCCGCGCTCGCGTGGATGGAATCGGGCTTCAACAACGCGATGGTCTCGACGGCGGGCGCCGTCGGCGTGATGCAGGTGACGCCCGCGACGTGGGACTACGTCGAGCAAGTGTTGCTGCTCGGGCAGAAGGTGCCGCACGACGCCGACGGCAACGTCCGCGTCGGGATCGCATACCTCCACCATCTGCTGCATGTGTTCGACGGCGACGAGCGGCTCGCGCTCGCCGCCTACTACCAGGGCGCGCGGCAGGTAGTCGAGTCGGGGCTGCTCCCGGGGACGAAGCTGTACGTCGACGACATCCTCGCGCTCAAGCAGCGCTTCTAGATCAAGCGCTCACCTCCTCGGGCTGGAGCGCGGGCACGTCGACCTGCAGCGCCGGGTCGGCGGCACGGACGGGCCTCTGCGGCGCGCCGAGCTCCGCGCGCACGATGTTCGCGCCCTGCGCGAGCGCAGCCGCCTTGTACGTCGCGATCGGCCGCGGCACTCCCTGGCGGCCGAAGCCGCAGTCGGAGGAGAGAACGAGCTTGTCCGCGTCGATGTAGTCGAGCGCCGTGCGGATGTCGGCGGCGACCTCTTCCGGCGTCTCCACCTGGAGGCGGCGGTGGCTGATCATCCCGACGGCGACCTTCTTCGGCAGGTTGCCCTTGTACGGCTCGAAGGCCGGCAGGAGGCTGTGGCGGTTCTCCTTCGACTCGATCGTCCACACGTCGCCCTTGAGGCGGTTCAGGTAGATGTCGACCGACGGCTCGTACGAGATGTTCGGGTCGAAGCAGTGCTGGGCGCCGGGGTTGCCCCAGCAGGTGTGGATCCAGAGCTCGACGTCGTCGAGGCCCTCGACGGTGTGGTTGAACAACTCGACGAGGAAGTCGAGCACCTCTGGCGGAGCGCCGTACGCGGCCGAGCTGTGGATCGCGGGCTCCTCGATCTGGATCACCTTGCACCCCGCGGCCGCGAGCGCGCGCAGCTCGCCGTTCAGGATCGTTGCGATGTCCCACATCAGATCCTGCTTGTCCTCGGCGTACGCGTCGGTCTTGATCGTCAGCACGGTCGCGGCGAGGTCGGCGGCGATCGTCCCGAACTTCACCGGCTTCTCCGTCCGCGCCTGCGTGACGCGCCAGATCTTCGCGAACTCGAGCGGCACGCGCGGGCCGATCTTGTCGACGACCGCGTGGTACTTCCAGCCGCCGACGATCTCGTTCAACCAGGAGCCGATCGGGTACGTCCAGCCGAACGTCGTCTCGGTGTCGTACTCCGACATGCCGTCGAACCGCTCCGTCGGATAGGAGAACCACGAACGGCCGGCGAGGTCGACGTCGAGGTGGTAGTCGCCGTTCGTGAGGATGTCGAGGCCGGCGAGCTCCTGGTCGTTCAAGACCGTCGTCACGGCGTCGACGAACTGCTCCCGGTACGCGACGTCCGCCATCCCGGTCGAGAAGGGGCGCTCGTGGAGGTTGCCCGTGTACCACGACGGCCGCGGCCAAGAGCCGGTGACGGTCGTCGGCAGAATCAGATCCTTCGTTGCTGTGAGCACGTGAGCTCCCTCGCTTTCTTCGTTGACCGTGGACGAATTATGTGCCGCGCCTCGAGAGCGCGTCGAGTCCGACCGCCGCGAGCAGGATCACGCCCATGGTGATCTGCTCGTACAGCGGGTCGAGGCCGAGGAGGATGTAGCCGTTGCCGATGAGCGCGATGAAGAGGACGCCGACGACGGTGCGCCAGACCGCGCCCTCGCCGCCGAGGATGCTCGTGCCGCCGACGACGATCCCCGCGAGCACCGTGAAGGCGAGCGCGGTGTCGCCCGCCTCGGCCTGCGCGCTGAGGACGCGCGAGGTGTCGATGACGCCGGCGAGGCCGGCGGCGCCGCCGCTCAGCACGAACGTGAGCGTCCGGACGGCGTGGACGCGCACTCCCGCGAGGCGTGCTGCTTCCGCGTTGCCTCCCGCCGCGTACATGTAGCGGCCGGCGGTGGTCGCGGCGAGCAGCCAGCCGATCACGAGCACGGCGGCGACGGCGAGCCAGATCGACGTCTTGACCGTCAGGAACTCGGTTCGCGCGAACTTGCCGAAGCCGGGCTTGTCGAAGAGGACGAGCAGATTGCCCTTCGTCACGAGGCTCGCGCAGCCGCTGACGATGAACGACATCGCGAGCGTCGTGATCAGCGAGTTGATCCGAAACCGCGTCGTCACGATCCCGTTCGCCAGTCCGACGAGGAGGCCGGCGCCGATCCCGAGCAGGATCGCGGGCACCGGGTTCGTGCGCTGCGCGAAATGCGCCGAGACGACGCCCGCGAACGAGTAGGTCGCGCCCACCGAGAGGTCGATCCCGCCGGCGACGAGGACGAGCGTTCCGGCGGCGGCGATGATCAGGGTCGCCGACTGCTGATCGAGGATGTTGAGCAGGTTCGTCTTCGTCGCGAACGACGAGCTCGTCAGCGAAAGCACCGTGAACAGGATCAGGAACGGGATCAGGATCCCGGCGCCGCGCAGGCGCGCATAGGTCACCTGGCGGCGCCAGCCCTCGAAACCTGCATCCTCGGCGTGGACGTTCATGCGAACGCCGCCGCGAGCACGCGTCCCTCCGTCATCGCCTCTCCCGTGAGCTCCGCGACGATGCGGCCGCGCCGCATCACGAGCACACGGTGCGACAGCCCGAGCACCTCCTCGAGCTCCGACGAGATGACGACCACCGCAAGCCCCTCAGCGGCGAGCCCGACGAGGATGTCGTAGATCGCGCGCTTCGCGCCGACGTCGACGCCTCGCGTCGGCTCGTCGGCGATCAGCACCCGCGGCGTGCGCAGCAACGTGCGCGCGAAGAGGACCTTCTGCTGGTTTCCACCGGACAGCGCCCGCACGGGGGCGGCGAACTGCGCCCCGCGGACGTCGCAGCGCTGCAGCACGCCGCGCGCGGCCTTCCGTTCCGTGCCTCGGCGCACGACGCCGAGCGACGAGAGCGCGCGCAGATGCGAGAGCGTCGTGTTCTCGATCGACGAGCGCCCGAAGATCAGGCCGTGGTCCTTGCGCGACTCCGGGATCATCGCGAGCCCGCGGTCGAGACTCTCGCGCGGGCTGCGTCCGGCGGCCACGCCGGCGCCGAGCACGACCGTGCCGCCTTCGACCGGCGCGGCGCCGTACAGCGCCCGGGCGAGCTCGGTTCGCCCCGCGCCGACGAGCCCTGCGATGCCGAGGACCTCGCCGGCCCGGAGGTCGAAGCTCGCGTCCTCGACCCCCGGCGCACGCAACCCGCGGACGGAGAGCACGATCGGCGCGTCCGCCTCCACCGGCTGCTTCGCGGGGAAGGTCGACGTGAGCGGCCGGCCGAGCATCGCCTCGACGAGCGACGCCTCCGTCTCGGCCGCGGCGGGGGCGGTCCGGACGACGCGGCCGTCGCGGAGCACGGTGACGGTGTCGGCCAGCTCGAGCACCTCGCGCAGGAAGTGGGAGATGAGGATGACGGTCGTCCCGGCGGCGACGAGCGAGCGGACGATTCCGTGCAGCTGCTCCGTCTCTTGCCCGCTGAGCGCCGCCGTCGGCTCGTCCATGACGATCAGCCGTGCGTCGCGCGAAAGCGCACGCAGGATCTCGACCTTCTGCTGCTCGGCCGTTCGCAGCCTCCCGGCGGAAAGCCTCGCGGGAAGCTCGAACCCCGCGGCCGCCGTCAGCCTCGCGTACTCACGCTCGAGGCGGCGGCGGCGCAGGACGATGCCGCTGCGCGGCTCGCGGCCGAGGAAGACGTTCTCCGCGACGGTCAACTGCGGGACGACGAACGGTTCCTGCGCGATCGCGGCGACGCCGTGCTCGAGGGCCTCACGGGGCGAGCGAAACGCGACGGGCTCGCCGTCGAGGACGACGGTGCCCCCGTCGCCCGCGAGCGCACCGGCGACGATCCGGCCCAGCGTCGACTTGCCCGCGCCGTTCTCGCCGACGAGCGCGTGGACGGAGCCGCGGACGACGGCGAGCGAGACGTCGTCGAGCGCCTGGACGCCGCCGAAGTGCTTGGCGACGCCCAGGAGCTCGAGATACGGCCTTCCCTCCGCAGTGGCCGGAAGCGGTGCTACCCGGGCCACTCCGCCTTGAACTGCGAGGCGTTCGCCTGCGTGACGACGCCACCGTTCGGGAGGCCCTTGAGCACGTCGATGCCGCCGCAGCCCTTGCCGGTCTTCACGGCCTTGATCGCGCATTGCATCGCGAGCTTCCCTTCAGTCGCCGGCCGCTGCACGACGGTCCCGTACCACGCACCGGACGCAACCGCCTTCAGTCCGACGCCGCCGCCGCCGTAGCCGACGAGCGTCACTTTCTGGCCGTTGAGCGCCTGCTGTGCGCCGGTCGCGCCCTGGTCGGCGCCGACGATCACGTTGATGTCGGAATGCGCCTGCAGGATCGTCTGGGCGGCCTTGAGCGCGTTCGCCGGGTTGTAGAACGTCTCGCCCTCCGCGACGACCTGGACGTTGTGACCCGCCGTCGCGGCGTCGAACGCCTTGCGGATCGCGGTATCGAGCGACGAGACCTTGACCGAATAGAGGTAACCGACCTTGCACGGGTTCGCGTTCAGCTCCGCGCACGCCTTCACGACGAGCTGGCCCTGCTTCTGACCGATCTCGCTCTGGACGAAGATCACGTTCCCGGAGAGGCCCTTGATCGGCGGCGCGGCGGTGTTCGGGTTCGTGCCGAGGTTCTGGTCCATGTTCACGACCTTGATCCCGGACTTGATCGCCGACTGGATCGCAGACGTGAGCTGCGGGCCGAAGATCGGCTGCACGACGATCGCCTGGTACTGCTTCGAGGAGGCAACGGTCTGCAGCTCCTGCAGCTGCTTCTTCGGATCGTTCGCAGCGTCGAACACGGTGACGCTCGCACCCTGCGCCTTCGCGACCGCCTTCGCAGCCGCCAGCATCGGCGCGTCGTAGCTGTTCGCGACCGCGTACGAGAGGTACGCGACGCGGACGGGCGCCTTCGCCGTCGAGCGTGCGGCGCTGCATGTTCCGGCCGCCAGCGCGGCCACCACGAGCACGGCGATCGACGCGCCGGCGATTCGTCTGTTCACTGAACCAACCCTCCCTGGTAGTGGTGAGCGACGTCAAGGTGTCCAGTGCGACTGAACTTGCGCGACAGTCTTACCACCTTCATCTGCCCGGTTCAACCGCGTTGCTCCCCTGGTAAGTTGACTGTCACTGCACAACGCCTCTATCGTGGGCGGAGTGAGCGACGGCGCCGTTCTCATCGTCGGCGGCACCTCCGGCATCGGCCTGCGCCTCGCCGAGACGTACGCCGGCCGGGGCCGCGACGTCGTGATCACCGGACGCGATCGCGAGCGGGCGGCGACGGTCGCGGGAAGCATCGGCGCGCGCTCGTGCGCCGTCGACCTGAGCGAGCCGGCGCGGATCGCGTCGTGCCTCGCCGAGCTGGGCGCGGTCGAGCGCGTGGTCGTCGGGGCCGTCGACCGCGACGAGAACACGATCGCGGAGTTCGACATCGCTGCGGCGACGAAGCTCGTCACGCTCAAGCTCGTCGGCTATGCGGAGGTGGTGCACACGCTGATGCCGCGACTGACGCCGTCTGCCTCGATCCTCTTCTTCGGCGGGCTCGCGCTGCGGCGGCCGTACCCCGGCTCGACGACGATCACGACGGTGAACGGCGGCGTCACCGGGCTCGTGCACACCCTCGCAGTCGAGCTGGCGCCCATCCGCGTCAACGCGATCCACCCCGGCGTCGTCGGCGACAGCCCGTACTGGGCGGCGAAGCCGGCCGCCGTCCGTGATGCGCTCGTCGCACGGACTCCGATCGGCCGGCTTGCGACGATGGACGAGATCGTCGACGCGTCGATCTTCCTGCTCGAGAACGGCGCCGTCAACGGCGTGAACCTCGACGTCGACGGCGGCTTGCTGCTCAAGTGACGGAGGACGCCGCGTGCACATCCTGATCCGGAAGGAGGAGATCGAGCTGGTTCCGGCACTGCCGGAGCACAGCGCCGGGCTCACCCGTGCGACGCTGATCGGCGGCCACAACGGCGCGACCCATACCGGGCTGACGCTCATCGAGCTCGCCGACGGCCACGTCGACACGCACGTGCACTCCTTCGAGACGACGTTCTACGTCCTCTCCGGGCACCCGACCCTCTACCTCGACGATCACGGGGTGAGCCTCGAGCCCGGCGCGTGCGGAGCGATCCCTGTCGGGGTGAAGCACGCTTGGCGTGCCGGCGATCGCGCACGGTGGATCGAGATGGCGTCGCCGCGGCCGCGCGACGCCGGCCGGCCGCCGGACACGTTCTTCGTCGGCACAGCGCCCGACGTGCCACCCGGCGCGCTCGACCTGCGCGACCCGCGCAACCGCCACCTGTTCCTCCTGCGCGACAGCGACATGGATCTCGACCGGCTCAAGCGCGGGGCGAGCGTCGACGCCCCGACCGTGTCGGCGAGCATGGCGACGGCCGCGCTCGCGTACAGCGGGATCACGGTGAAGATGCTCGTCGACAAGCGGCTCGACGCGCAGCTCCAGACGATGTTCATGGTCGGCTACCAGCCCGGCGCGGTCGCGCACCCGCACGACCATCCCTTCGAAGAGTCCTACTTCATGCTCGAGGGAGAGGTCGACGTCGTCGCCGACGGGGAGCGGTACACGCTTCGTCCCGGGGACGTCTTCTGGACGGCGGTCGGCTGCATCCACGCCTTCTACGAGGTCGTCGGCAACAGCGTGCTCTGGCTCGAGACGTCGGCGCCCGGCCCTCCCGACCGGCACTCGTACCGCTTCGAGCGTGACTGGGCGTACCTGCAGGAGAAGATCGGACCGGTGCGCTCCGCCGCAGCCGGCGAGTAGCGGTGGCCGGAGCGCTCGACTCGCCCGCGCCCGAGGCGTCGCCGCCTCCGTCCGAGATCGGGGCGCGCCTGCGCGCCGAACGGCAGCGAAAGGAGCTGACGGTACGCGAGCTCGCGAGGCGAGTGGGCGTCTCGCCGAGCCTCGTCTCGCAGATCGAGCGCGACAAGGTGAACCCGTCGGTCAGCACGCTGTGGGGGATCGTCACGGCGCTCGGGCTGACGATGGGAGACCTCTTCTCGCACGTGGCGGCGCCGCCCGGCCTTCGGCCGGTCGGAGACGGCGACATCGAGGCGGGGCCGACGACCCGTCCGGGCGAGCGGGCGGAGTTGAATCTCGAGTCCGGCGTCCGCTGGGAGCGCCTGACGGCGACGAGTGACCCGGTCGTCGAATTCCTGACCGTCGCGTACCCCGTCGGCGCCTCGTCGTGCGACGAGGACTCGCTGATCCGCCACGGCGGCAAGGAGTACGGCTACGTCACGCGCGGCAGGCTGGGCGTGCGCGTCGGCTTCGACGAGTACGAGCTCACGGCAGGGATGGCGATCTCGTTCGACTCGTCGTCGCCCCACCGCCTGTGGGCGATCGGCGACGAGCCGGCCGAGGCGATCTGGGTGGTCGTCGGCCGGCAGGGCGACAGCCGCTCCGGCCCCGTGTAGCGCGACCGTTAGGGTGCTCGGAAAAGCAGGGGTCGCGAGGAGGGTCGACATGCTCGGCAGCAAGAACGCCATCGCCACGATCGCCGTCTCTGACCTGAGCCGTGCGCGGGACTTCTACGAGAACAAGCTCGGGCTCGAGCAGGCGGAGGACGGCCCGGCCGACCCGGGAGCGGTCGTGTACCGGAGCGGAACGTCGGCGGTGCTCGTCTACCAGTCGCAGTACGCGGGCACGAACGAGGCCACCGCCGCCTCGTGGGGCGTCGGCGACGATTTCGACGAGATCGTCCGGAGTCTGAAGGACAAGGGCGTCTCGTTCGAGCACTACGACGACCTGCCCGGGACGACCCGCGACGGCGACGTCCACGTGATGGGAGACCTTCGCGCGGTGTGGTTCAAGGATCCCGACGGCAACATCCTGAACCTCGTCAATCAGTCGATGTAGCGCGTCGTCCGCGTCACTCGAACGGGGGAATCTCGCGTCCGACCGCAGGTTTCCGCGCAGAGCGTGGTCTTGAACAGCGTCCGCCGTCGGTCGCCAGGAGGCCTTGCTCATGCGCATCAGCTTTCGAGAACGCATCTTCCCGTTGCTCGTCGCCGGCGCGGCGGCAGCGGCGCTCACCGCGTCGGCCCAGGCGGCCGCGCCGACGGTCGCGTCGGTGACACCGTGGAAAGCGAACGCTGCGCCGATGGCGTGGGCCGGCGGACGGGTCTACTACATCGCCAAGGGTGCAAACGGCCTCTACGACGGCTGGTCCGCGAATCCCGACGGGAGCGGCGCCGTCTGCCTCACGTGCAACGCCGCATTTCCCGCGACCACGCAGCACGGCGTCGCCGACGTGACCGCGAACGGCCGCTACGCGCTCGTCACGATCGAACGTTCGGGGCACTGGCCGCTCCCCGACGGCACCGGCGTCGCCGAGCCCGGCCGTGGGGCGTACAACGACCTCTACCTCGAGACGACGGACGGCAAGCAGGCATGGAAGCTCGTCAACCTCGTGCAGCAGGGGACGAGCGCGCTCATCTGGGCGAGGTTCGACGCAACCGGCTCCCGCGTCGTCTGGGCGGAGCAGTGGGCGCTCTTCAGCTCGAGCGCTTTCGGCTCGTGGCGTCTGCGGGTGGGGACGTTGACCTGGACGAACGGCGTTCCGTCGCTGACGAACGTCAAGACGCTCCAGTCGACCGGGTTCGTCGAGCCGTACGGTTTCACCGCAGACGGCGGCAAGATCCTCTTCGCCGCCGACGCGCTCGCCGGCGTCGACTCGACGAACCTTCAGATCATGCAAGTGTCGAGCGATCTCACCGGCGCCCCGACGAGGCTCACGCCGCAGGACGGTCAATGTTCGTGCGCGTGGGGGAACTACAACGAGTTCGCCTACGTCATGCCCGGCAGCGGTCGCATCATCGTCGCCCGCAGCGTCGGCGCCTGGTACGGCTCGCTCGAGTTCTGGACGATGAACGCGGACGGCACCGACGCGAAGCAGCTGACGCACCTCAGCGGCCCCTCGCAGCCGACCGGCCAGATCGCGGGAAGCGTCGCGTTCGACCCGTCGAACGCCAATCGCTTCGTCGCCGCCGTGCAGCAGGGCTACGGCGGCCCCTTCAACGCCGTCATGGTGAACATGTCCTGAGCCTCGCCGCCGGTCGTCACTCGAACGAGTGATCTTGCGCCAACGGGCGCAGGTTTCCGTTTGCACCTGCCCCGTAGAGGCAACAGGCGACAGCGAGGAGGGCATGGTGATGCACTGGTCGGAGGCGCCCGGCAGACGCGACGCGGACGCGGGCAAACGCCTCGGCGTTCTCGTCGCGACGACGAGCCGTCTCGTCGCGGAGCTGTTGACGGTGACGATCGAAGCCGCGTCCGAGGTCGAGGCCCTCGGCTACGCGACGAACGGCTGGGAGGCACTCGACGCCGTCGAGGCTCGCGAGCCCGACGCCGTCGTCGTCGGGCCGACGCTCGACGGACTCGATCCAGTCGGCTTCTGCCAGTTCGCGCACGAGCTGTACCCGAACGTGCTGCTCATCCTCCTGTGCGAGCGACTCGTCCCGGCTGCGGTGGAATCGGCCTACGCGCTCGGCGTCGCCGACTGTGTGCCGATGAGCCGCTCCGTCGACGACCTCGTCCGAGCCGTCTGCGATGCCGGCTCGCGCAGGCGCGCGTTCGACCGGGGCCGCAGACGTCCCGCCGGCCCCGCCGGCTTGTTCCTCGTGCCGCCGCCGAGAGATGCGAGCGCTCGCGTTTGAGACTGATCCGCTGCGTGCTCCGGCCGCTGCGCGCACGGCGGGAGCGCTCTTCGACCGCCATCATCGCCGCATCCGCGGCTACTGCCTGCACCAGCTCCGCGACCGGCAGGAGGCGGAGGACGCGGTTCAGTCGACGTTCCTGTACGCGCTCTCCTCGCTTCAACGCGGCGTCGCGCC
>Ga0070741_10019766_pt1 | contig 10720 bp, 12 predicted proteins | sample Coa_R1_4_FD_66440 | JGI IMG/M metagenome (GOLD analysis project Ga0070741, IMG submission 66440) | Surface soil microbial communities from Centralia Pennsylvania, which are recovering from an underground coalmine fire - Coalmine... | ecosystem: Environmental > Terrestrial > Soil > Unclassified ... | reverse complement strand
TGGTCCGCAGGCGCAAGTTCCCGCTGGTCGGCGACGGAGCCGGCGTGTGGTCCTTCATCCACGTCGCCGACGCGGCCGAGGCGACGGTCGCAGCGGTTGAGCACGGCGTGCGGGGGATCTACAACGTCGTCGACGACGATCCGGCCCCGGTCTCCGAGTGGCTGCCGGCGCTGGCACAGACACTGGGCGCGAAGAAGCCGATGCGCGTGCCGCGGTTCCTCGGGCGGCTGATCGCGGGGGAGGTCGGCGTGGTCATGATGACCGAGATCCGCGGCGCGTCGAACGCGAAAGCCAAGCGCGAGCTTCAGTGGAGCCCGGCGCACCCGAGTTGGCGGCACGGGTTCGCAACGACCTCGCTCCCGGCCCCGGTCACCGGGGGAGTGCCGGCATGAAGATGCTGCGAGGAGGAATGCGCGCATGACCGATCGCGAGCGACTGCTCGACGAGCTGCGGCCAGTCGCGTTTCAGATCGCCTACCGGATGCTCGGCAGCGTCGCCGAGGCCGAGGACATCGTCCAGGAGACGCAGCTTCGCCTGCACCGCGCGCTCGAGCACGGCGAGGAGATCCGGTCGCCCCGCGCATTCGTGGCGACCGTCACGACTCGGCTGGCGATCAACGAGCTGCGTTCCGCTCGGGCCCGCCGCGAGCGCTACGTCGGCGAGTGGCTGCCGGAGCCGATCATCACCGACGGCAACGACGATCCGGCCCGGCAGGCTGAGACAGCCGACTCACTGTCGCTGGCGTTGCTAGTGCTGCTCGAAAGCCTCTCGCCTGAGCAGCGAGCCGTGCTCCTGCTTCACGATGTGTTCGACTACGGGTATCCGGAGATCGCGGCGATCGTCGGCAAGAGCGAGGACAACGTGCGCCAGCTCGCCACCCGCGCCAGACGCCACGTCCAGCAGGGCCGGCCCCGCTTCCACCCGACGCGCGAGCAGCGCGACGAGCTGGCACGGCGGTTCTTCGCCGCGGCCGAGCAAGGCGATCTCGCTGGGCTCGAGGCGCTGCTCGCTCACGACGTGGAGCTGACCGGCGACGGCGGTGGCAAGGTTCCGGCGCTCGCGCGGTCGCTGCGCGGGCGCGACCGTGTCGCGCGCACGCTGATCAACTGGGTCCGCCTGGCCGCCCGCCTTCCGGGCGTGTCGTTGCGCCCCGTCGAGGTCAACGGCGGCCCGGGAGCGCTCTATCTCGACGCGCAGCAACGGCTGATCGGCGTGCTGGCGCTCGATATCGCCGGCGGTCGGATCACGAGCATCAGTTCGATCGTCAACCCCGACAAGCTGACCCACCTCGGGCCGGTGGCCGACTTCGGATCGCTGCTGAAGTCGGCGAGATGAACTCCGGCGCTTCTTGCCGCGCCCCCGTGGCGGTTCGGGGCCGCGCTCCTGGCAGCACCCGTCTTCTCATCCGTACCGCATCACGAGCCGCGCCCCGGCCGGCGCGCTGCGGCACCACATGGTGTGGGCGGTGGCTAGGCAACGCGTCGGATCGCGGCCAGTCCCCTGGTGTAGATCCGACGCTTGGCCACTGGGTGGCCGGACTGTGACGACTCGATGAGCATGCCGTCCCCGGCGGCCATCGCGACGTGTCCGACACGACCACCGTAGGAATAGAAGATCAGATCTCCAGGGCGGATCTGCGAGAGGCTCACCCGGACGCCGATGCGCGACTGCGCGGCGGCGGTGCGGGGCAGAGAGAGTCCGGCTTGGCGGTAGGACCACTGCACCAGGCCGGAGCAGTCGAACCCGCCCGGCCTGCTGCCGCCGCTGCGGTAGCGGGTGCCCAGCTGCGACAGCGCCGCGTCCAACGCCCGCAGCGCAATGATGTTGGCCTCACCGGCGGACCGGCTCGCGGTGCTGCTGGGCAGGGGTGCAGCAGTCGCGCTGCCGACGCAGGCGAGGACACCCCCGGCGGCTAGGGTGACCGCCGCCAGCGCAGTCGGCAAGTGGTGATGCGCGGCCGGTTTGGCGTGCTTACCACGAGACACTGATTCCCCCTCGGATGTTTCCCAGCCCGGGTCTGGGGGCCGTGGGTATGAGTGCCTCGACATCCCTGCACAGATCAAGCTCTTACAGGCGGAGGCTCGCGGATAGGCGTCGCTCAACGGTCCACCACCAGCGGTGAGCGGTCGAAGCGACCTGCGCGTGAGCGACCTGGAAGATCAGGCGGTATCGGGGGTGTCGGGTGCAGGATCGCGGGGTGAGCGATGGCCGGACTATTGGTGGCCCAGCCGGTAGTCCAGGGTGGTGTGGCGGCGTCCGGGCCGGGGTCAGCGCCTCCTGTAACAAGGTATTCAGCACACCGGCGCCGGTCGCACCCCGATGCATGGGGGTCAGCACCTGAATGTCGTGGCGCGGGTCGAGGCCGAACTTGGCGGGAATCCGCCGGGCCACGACATCAACGGTGACCTGGGCAGCCTGCTCGGCGTCCTCCACAGCGAAATGGAAAAAGTCATCCAGGCCGTGGGTGCGCGGGTAGTCCCCGGCGTTGATGCGGTGCGCGTTGGTGACCACTCCAGAGTGGCTGGCTTGGCGGAAGATCTGGGTCAGCCGCACGTGCGGGATCGGCGTGCTCGGCGTGAGCAGATCGCGCAGGACCTCCCCGGCACCCACCGAGGGCAACTGGTCAACATCTCCGGCGAACAGCGGGTGCGCTCCGGGCGCGATGGCCTTGGTCAGCTTGTTGGCCAGCAACACATCCAGCATCGAGGCCTCATCGACCACCACGAGATCGGCGTCCAGCGGCCGGTCCTTGCCGTAGGCGGCATCCCCGCCTGGTTTGAGTTCTAGCAGGCGGTGCACCGTGACGGCGTCGTGTCCGGTGAGCTCGGCCAAGCGCTTGGCGGCTCGCCCGGTCGGGGCGGCTCACACGATCTTGGCACGTTTCGCCGCGGCGAGGGCGACGACCGAGCGCACGGTGAAACTCTTCCCGCAGCCCGGACCACCGGTCAGGACGGCTAGCTTCTCGGTCAAGGCCAGCTTGACCGCGGCGTGCTGTTCGGGAGCGAGTTCGGCGCGGGTATGGCGGTGCAGCCAGGCCAGCGCCTTGTCCCAATCGACCGTACGAAAGGCCGCCATCCGATCCGCGCTGGTGTGCAGCAACGTCAGCAATTGGCTGGCCAGGGAGATCTCTGCGCGGTGAAACGGCGCCAGATAAATCGCCCGCAACGCCTCACCTGGCTGCGCCCCCAGCAGCGACCCCACCACCGTGACCAGATCCCCACCACGGCCGGTGTCCACCCGAGCGACGGGGTATCCGGTCTCGGGGTTGGCGAACGTGATCCAGTCCACCGTCGCCTCCAGCACCGACCCCCGAAACGGCTGCGTCACGCCTGTCCCTCATCACAAGTTCGTCTGCGCCACCGGCTACTCGCGCCACATGTATCACCTCTGGCGGCAACACCAGTTCACCGGATGCCCAACCGTGGGCCGGTGGTCACAGGCAGGCGCTGGCTGCCGCAGAGCCGAGGCACGTAGTCGACCAACCCAGGGCTAACAACAGGCAATCGTGGTGATCACCAAACCGTCAGTGGCCAGCCAGCGGCCGTCGAACCTGGTGAGCACTTCGCCGGCGACGACCGGTCCGGTCACCAGCAGCCGGGCGCAGAAGGTGCCGCCGGTGTGGCCGATCATCGGAGGGTTGATGGTGATGCTGGCCTGCTCAAAACCCAGCCAACGGTGGGTTAGGGGAAACCATGCCTTGTACACCGTCTCTTTGGCGGAGAACAAGACCCGGTCCCAGCAGACCGCGCTGTCCGCCGAAGTCAATTCGGCCAGTCCCGCCAGCTCTTCGTCGCGGGCTATAGCCTGCGCGACATCTGGTGGCAAGGGTTCATGCGGTTCGGCATCGATCCCGACGGTGAGCACATCCCGCTGGTGGGCGACCGCGGCTGCCCGGTAACCGGTGCAGTGCGTCAGGCTACCCACCACGCCTGGTGGCCATATCGGTTCCCGGTTCTCGCCGGGCAGTATCGCCGCCGGAGGCAGACCGAGTTCGCGTAATGCACGCCGGGCGCAGTGCCGTACCGTCTGGAATTCCCGGCGTCGTTTCTCCACCGCCCGGCTGACGACCGCCGCCTCCTCCGGAAATAACACCGCATCCGGCGGATCATCGAACTCCTCACTGCTGGCCACGGCGTCGGGCAGGACCCTGTCAATCACGACGCCTCCTGCGCCGGCAGGATCGGCCGCAGTACGGGGCGAGGAAGGCCCCGGGGGATCCACTCCCGCGGATAACCCAGTGAAACCTCCTCAAACCGCACCCCCTCGTGCACCGTAGAGCGGCGGATATGCAGGTGGCCGTACACCACTGCCGCGATGTTGAACCGACGGTGCCACTCGGCGGTCAGCTGGGTTCCGCACCACTGGGCGAACTCCGGATACCGCAACCTCCGAGTCGGCTCTCGAATCAGCGGCCAGTGATTGACCAACACCAACGGCACGCCCGGATCGCAGGCGACCAACCGTCGCTCGGTTTCGGCCACTCTGGCCTGACACCACGCTTCCCGGCTGGGATACGGATCCGCGTGCAACAAAACCTCGTCAGTGCACACGACCCCGGTCTGATGCGCATAGGCCAGCGACTGCTCCTTGGTATGCGTGCCATCAACCCGAAACGTGTAGTCATAAAGCAAGAACAATGGCGCGATCCGGGCTGGGCCGCCCAGACCCTGCCAGACCGGATAGGGATCTTCAGGGGTGATCACACCCAGCCCACGGCAGAGGTCTACCAGGTACTGGTAACGCGCCTGACCGCGCAGCATGACCGGGTCCCGTGGGGGTGTCCAAAGCTCGTGATTTCCCGGCACCCAAATAACTGTGTGAAACCGATCACGCAGTACCCGCAGTGCCCATTCGATTTCGGAAATCTGCTCTGCTACATCTCCAGCGACGATCAGCCAGTCATTGTCCGACTCAGCTCGCAGACCCTCAACGACCTCCCGATTCTCGGGATTGCCCACATGCACATCGCTGATCCCGAGCAACCTCCCACCCGATGTCACACCATTGGAGATCACCAGGCCGACTCTACCGATCCACCACCCCAACCGGCCGGGAGCCGAAAACGAGCAGCACCGTGAGCTTCGTCAATTCGCCATGGATGATCGTGCCGCCGCGAACTGATCGCCGGGCAGAGCCTGATCACTTTCCGGGTGCATGGCCGGGGTGACCTGTGCCGCGGTGGAAGCAAGTCCGAGATCGGTCAAGGGAACCGGCCCGAGCGTCAGCTTCGCGGCCGCAAATGCTCACCAGGCCCGCAATCGGTGACCGACTGCTGAGCAAAGTGACCGGTGCTTCCGTGGTCAGTGGCGGTAGCGGTGGGATTTGAACCCACGGAGGGCGTGAACCCTCACGCGCTTTCGAGGCGCGCTCCTTCGGCCGCTCGGACACGCTACCGCCGGTGAGGATACCCGAGCCGGCGGCACCGCTGAGCAGCGCAGCCCAGCTTGGCCACTCACGCGCGCCACACCCGCTGAAGCAGCTGCGCGCACTCCTCGGCGAGCACACCGCCGTACACCTCCAGGCGGTGATTCAACCGGCGGTCACGCACGACGTCCCAGACCGAGCCGACCGCGCCAGTCTTAGGCTCCCAGGCACCGAAGATCAGCCGATCCACCCGGGCCGCCACCAGCGCACCGGCGCACATGGTGCACGGCTCCACGGTGACCGCCAGGGTGCAGCCGGTCAGCCGCCAACCAAGACCCCGCCGAGCCGCGCCGGCGCGCAGGGCCAGCAACTCGGCGTGCGCTGTCGGGTCCCCGGTGGCCTCCCGGGCATTGCAGGCGGCAGCGAGCTCCACCCCGTCGGCATCGACCAGCACAGCCCCGACAGGAACATCGCCCGTGGCCACTGCACCACGGGCGACCACCAGGGCGCGCCGCACCAGGGCCACGTCGGCGCTGGCGACGGTGGTCATCCGGGGATTCTCTCGGGAACTATCCTGGAAGCTTTGCCAGCAGCGCCGACAACTGAGGCTGGAACCCGCATCGCTGGGCGATCATTTCGATCTGCTCGTCGGGGTACAGATCGACCTCATCGATGATCACCTGCATCTCCTCCGCAGGCAGCCCGACATCGGCGAGCAGGCCGAGATCACCTTCCGGCCAGACATCGTCGGCGTCTACCGCGTCCTCTTCGGGGACCTCCACGCGCAGCAAGTCCAGCACGTCCGCGGCGATGTCGTAATCCAGTGCGGCGGCGGCGTCGGACAGCAGGAGCGCCACCCCGCCTGGCACGGGTCGCACCACGACGAAGAACTCGTCATCGACGTCGAGCAGGCCGAAGACCGCTCCGGTGGAGCGCTGTCCTCGCAGCTCAGTGATGGCCGCGTCAAGGTTGCGCAGGGCCGCAGCGTCCAGTTTGGTGCACTGCCAGCGCCCATCCTCGCGAACCACCGCGACGGCGAAGCCGCTGATCGTCATGCCACCAGTATGCGCCGTCCGCCGCAGCGGGAAAGTACGATCACATGTCCAACCCCCCAACAGCGGGATAAAGTGGGACAATGGCCGGTTGTGAGCACGCCAGGCCCTCGTCACCAGCGGCGCGCCCATAGCCTTTCCCGGGTACGGTCTCCGAGCACAAACGAGAACCCGAGCCCGGCCAACCTCGTCGCTGCCGCTCGGCGACTGCAGCCGCACACGGTGGCACTACGCCGAGCCTTGCACCGGTATCCGGAACAGGGACTGCACCTGCCTAAGACCCAATCCGCCGTGCTGCAGGCGTTGGCCGACCTGCCGGTGCAGGTGCACGCCGGGCGCGGCAGCACCACATCGGTGATCGGGGTGATGGAGGGTGCCCGGCCAGGGCCCACCGTGCTGTTGCGGGCTGACATGGACGCCCTCCCGGTAACCGAGGAGTCCGGAGTGCCGTTCAGCTCGGAGTTGCCCGGCTCGATGCACGCCTGCGGGCACGACACGCACGTGGCGATGCTGGCCTCGGCGGCACGGCTGCTTGCTGAGCGGCGCGAGCAGCTGGCCGGCCGGGTACTGCTGATGTTCCAACCCGGCGAGGAGGGCTTCCACGGGGCGCGGCACATGCTCGACGAGGGCCTGCTGGACGTCGCGGGCACGCCCGAGCTCGCGCTGGCCCTGCACATCACCTCGACCCTCGACAGCGGGCTGGTGCAGACACGACCGGGCGCCATCATGGCTTCGTCGGACGTGCTGCGCGTGATGGTCACCGGCCAAGGGGGCCACGCCAGCGCGCCGCAGAACGCGCTCGATCCGGTACCCGCGGCCGCCGCCATGGTCGGCACGCTGCAAACCATGATCACCCGGACGTTCAGCGCCTTCGACCCAGCCGTGGTCACGGTGACCCGGATCGCTGCCGGTACGACAACCAACATCATCCCGGAGACTGCGGAACTGGAGGGTACGATCCGGGCGCTGTCCGAACACACCCGCCTCAAGCTGCATACGGAGATTCGCCGGGTCTGTGAGCACGTTGCGGCCGCCTACGGCTGCACCGCCAACGTGACGATCAAGCACGGCTACCCCGTCACCGTCAACAACAGCGAAGTGAGCCACCGCGTGATCGATTTGGCCCGCACGATTCTCGGCGAACGCCACGCCGAACCCATGCCAGACCCCATGATGGGCGCCGAGGACTTCTCCTACGTGCTGGCCAAGGTGCCCGGTGCGATGGCGTTCCTGGGTGCCTGCCCGGAAGGTCATGAGCCGGACACCGCACCGGCCAACCACTCCAACCGGGCCGTGTTCGACGAGTCGGCGATGGTGCACGGTGTCGCCCTCTACGCCGGCTTCGCGCTCAAGGCGCTGACCTCATGACTCAGGGCAGTGTCAGTGTCATCGGGCTGGGCCTGATCGGCGGGTCGCTGGTGCGTGCTGCCGACGCCGCCGGCTGGAAGGTCCGTGGCGCTTCCCGTTCTGAGGCCACCGCCGCTGCGGCCCGCGACGCCGGCTTCGACGTCACGTCGTCTCTGGACGACCTGCTGCGGTATACCGCAGACGACGCGCTGGTGGTGCTCGCGGTGCCACTGCCCGCGGTCGCCGAGGTGCTGGCGGTCGTGGCCCGCCACATCCCCCGCTGCCGGCTCACCGACGTGGTGAGCGTCAAGCAACCCGTTGGGGCGGCGGTAGCCCGGCGAGCGCCGCAAGCCCGTTACGTCGGCGGGCACCCGATGGCGGGCACATCTGCCTCGGGCTGGTCGGCCGGAACCGCGACGCTGTTTACCAGGGCCTCCTGGGTGGTGGGTAGCGATGACGGCACCGACCTGGAGGTGTGGACGCAGGTGGCTCGGCTCGCCCTCGATTGCGGCGCGCACGTGGTACCGGCCGGCGCGGCGGATCACGACGCCGCGGTCGCCCGGGTGTCGCACCTGCCGCACGTGCTGGCCGCGGTGCTCGCCTCGGTGGGCTCCGACGGTGGGCCCTTGGCGATGGCACTGGGCGCGGGCTCGTTCAGCGATGGTACCCGGGTAGCCTCCTCGGCTCCCGAACTGGTACGCGCGATGTGCGAGGCCAACCGCGACGCCCTGCTCGACGCGGTGGATGACGCGCTGGGCCGGCTGGGTGCGGCCCGCGGTTCCCTGGCATCCACCGGCGCGCTGGCCGCCACGTTGCAGGCTGGCCACCGCGCCCGCCAAAGCTTCGAAAGTCGCCACCACAAAGACGGCACCGCCGACATCGACCTGACCGCTCCCGGCGCCCTGACCCAGCTACGCGAGATCGGCCGCTCCGGCGGCCGCGTGATCGCGCTAGAGGGCACCCGTTGCCGCGTCCAGGTCTGACCCACCCGGCAACCGCACGGGTTGTGGGTGCGCTAGCCGGTAATCCGCACAACGCTGTCGTGCATGTGTGCGCTTCCCCTGGTCCGGCCCGGCTCGGGCCGCTGAACGGGATGCCCGTGGTGATCAAGGACCTTATCGACGTGACCGGGGTGCCCACCTGGTGCGGCAGCGGGGTACTCGCCGGCGCCCCGCCAGCCGGCCAGGACGCGGCGGTGGTAGCAGCGCTGCGAGCAGCCGGCGGGGTGGTGGTCGCCAAGGCGCATACCCACGAATTCGGTTACGGGCCCACCGGGGACGTCGCCGTGCAAGGCCCGTGCCGCAATCCCCATGATCCCCAGCGGATCACCGGCGGCTCCTCCAGCGGCTCAGCCGCGCTGGTCGCTGCGGGGTTGGTGCCGCTGGCAGTGGGTACCGATACCGGTGGCTCGGGACGGATCCCCGCCGCGCTGTGTGGGGTGGTCGGGCTCAAGCCGACCCGCGGGGTGCTCCCCATGACCGGGGTATTCCCCCTGGCAGAGACATTGGACCAGGTCGCCCTGCTCGGCGCCGGCATCGACACGGTCAGCACTGCCTTCGGAGCCCTGAGCGGGTCGCGGATCGACCTATCGGTCCCCATCGCGGGAACCGTGGTCGGGCGTCCCACTGATCACTACTGGCGGGTCCACGACGCAGAGATCGCCGCTGCGGTGGATCGGGCGGCGGACGAACTGGCCGGTGCCGGTGCCGTGGTGCGCGAGGCAAGCCTGCCCGAGATCGACGAGCTCGCGGCCACCTACCCGGTGATCGTCGGCGCGGAGGCTTACGCCACCCACCGGCGCTGGCTGGATGAGCGGCCTGGCGACTACCAGCCGTTCACCGCGACGCGCCTGCAAGCGGCAGGCGGGTACACCGCCGCCGAATACATCGCTGCTCGACGCACCCGCCGCCACCTGGCTGGCGCGCTGACCACCCGCTTGCGGGCCGAAGGTATTGACATGCTGCTGGTGCCGACTACCCCGGTGCGCGCCACCCCGATCGGTGCCCGGTGGGTCGCAGCTGGAGATGGCACCCAGGTCGAGGTCGTGCCGGCGCTGCTGTCCTTGACGCTCCCGTTCAGCCTGCTGGGATGGGCTGCGGTATCCGTGCCCGCACCGCAGGTGACGGGACTACCCGTCGGGATCCAGCTGGCCGCGGTCAGCGGCGGGGAGCAGCTGGTGCTCGCCACCGCGACCCGGCTCACCGCGCCCCAACACCAGTGGGGGCAAGAAACAGCGGGCTCAGGGCCGGCGGGCCAGTCCGGGATACTCGAGCACTAGACCATCAGAGTCCACGGTGAGCTCTGTTTCGTAGGAGTCACTGCTCAGGCTGACCACTGAGGGCTGGCCCAGCGAAATGGTGCGGTAGGTCTGGGCAACCCGGTTGACCTCCAGGCTCGGCAGCGACACGAACACCATCGCCAGCTCGTGCTTGGTGGCTAGCCGGTGCAGGTTGAGCCGGCGTACCGGAAGCGCATTGAACAGCGGGCTGAACTGCAGATCAACGTCCAGTGCACCACCGAAGTTGGTCCGCACTGCTCCGTGACCGTGGTCGACCAGCCAGATCCCCTCTTCCGAGCGGGTCACGGTAACGGCTCCCTCACCGGCGGCCCGCGTCGTCCGGACGGTCAGGCGCTGCACCACACAGGTCTCGTCAGTGGTCAGCGTGTAGGCCGCCGAATAGGCCTCGATGTCCTGCTGCTGGCAGCTCACCATCGATCCGGTAGCCCGTAAGCCGCGCTCGCCGAGGAGAACCCGAACTGCCTCCAGGCGCAGGCAGTTCACCCCCGACCACGTCACCATCTTGGTCGTATGCGGTGCCCTGCGGGCGGCCGCACCCGGAACCTTCTCACCAGTGGGCGTGCTCACGGGCCAGCCTGACGATGTCGACGCCTAGCGTGCCGGACAAAGTAGGGACGGAACAAGTCCACCGGAGTCTCCCTCGCACTGGTGGGTCCTG
>Ga0070741_10019765_pt1 | contig 10721 bp, 15 predicted proteins | sample Coa_R1_4_FD_66440 | JGI IMG/M metagenome (GOLD analysis project Ga0070741, IMG submission 66440) | Surface soil microbial communities from Centralia Pennsylvania, which are recovering from an underground coalmine fire - Coalmine... | ecosystem: Environmental > Terrestrial > Soil > Unclassified ... | reverse complement strand
AGATGAATCACGACGTGAGCAAATTCCGCTCCAAGAGCTGGCTGGAATTCTCGCGCGCCGGCGCCCCGAAGCTCGATTTCGTGTTCACCGTCTGCGACAGCGCGGCGAACGAGCCTTGCCCGTTCTGGCCGGGGCAGCCGATGACCGCGCATTGGGGCGTGCCCGATCCTGCCGCCGCGACCGGGAGCGATGCCGAAATCCGCTACGCTTTCGCCGATGCCTACCGCATGCTGAGCAACCGCATCTCGATTTTCGTCAACCTTCCGTTGCGCTCGCTCGACAAGATGTCGTTGCAGCGGCAGATCGACGCCATCGGCAAGGCGAACGGCGGCGGCTCGGAATCGGCCGCCTGATGCGCGATACCCTTTTGCGGCGCGCCGCCGCCGAGACGCTCGGCAGCGCCTTTCTCCTCGCCGCGATCGTCGGCTCGGGAATCATGGCCGAGCGCCTCGCCGGCGGAAACGAAGCGCTCGCGCTTCTCGGCAACACGCTGCCCACGGGCGCGGCGCTGGTCGTGCTGATCCTGATCTTCGGCCCGGTGTCGGGCGCGCATTTCAATCCGGCGGTCAGCCTGTCGTTTGCGCTCAGGGGCGAAATGCCGTGGCGCGAGGTTTTTATTTACGTCGCGTGCCAGATCGCGGGCGCGATAGCCGGCGTCCTGATCGCGCACCTGATGTTCGACCTGCCGGTGTTGCAGGTTTCGGCGAAAGCGCGGGTCGGAACGGGGCAGTGGATCGCGGAATTCGTCGCGACCTTCGGATTGCTGCTGACGATTTTCGGATGCGTGGCGCGAAACGCGCAGGCGACGGCTTATGCCGTCGGCCTCTACATCACGGCAGCCTACTGGTTCACCGCCTCGACCTCGTTTGCAAATCCGGCGGTGACCATCGCGCGGTCGCTCTCCGATACGTTTGCGGGAATTGCGCCGGGGGGCGCCGGCTTCTTCATTGCCGCGCAGATCGCGGGCGCCGTGGCCGCGACCGCACTGTCCTTCTGGCTCTGGCGGGGGAAATAGCCCCCATCCGGCTCGCGCACCGGCGCCAAAGCCGCTACCTTTGACGCATGGGAGGCGCTTTCCGGCTATCGGCGATCGGCTTTTTCATCGTCACGCTGATGGCGCTGATGATCGCCATCGTCACGGACTGGATCGTCACCCCGTTCGAAGGGACAATCGTCCTCTCGCTCGCCTGCGTTTCAATCGCGTTCTACGTGCTGTCGCTTACGGATCGTCGGGACCGAAAGCAGATGACCGAAAGGCAGGAGCAGATCCTGATCTGGATCGCGGGCCTCATCGCCGCGCTCACGATTTTTACCGTGCTGTTCGCGCTGTTCGAGCACTGGTTTTGAACGCGGGCTCGTTGCACTCCGCAGCGGCCCGGCGTGGCCGCCCTGTGATGTCCTTCAAACGCAAAAACCCGGCACATGGCCGGGCCCTTGCCGTCGAAAACGAGTTTGCCTTCAGGAAACTTTCTTCTTGGTCTTGCGCGCGACCTTCAGCTCCTGGGCTTTCGGCGTCGAGAACCAGTAGAGGACGCCGCAGCTCCAGGCTTCTTCCTGCGTGAGCGGGCGGTTGTCGCGATAATTGGCGACCACGGCAGAAACGACGATGCCGGTCGGACAACCCATCACCGCCCACGGTACCCACGTTGCGGTGCTCGAGCCGCCGGCGATAACCCCCCGCTGCGCGAACGATGCGCTGGAGCCGAAGCACAATCCTGCGGCGGCCAGCCCCAATACGACTGCAAATTTTTTCATTTGATCCTCAATCCCCCGTGTCGTTAACGAGTGTTAACCCGCGCGGCGTTCTGACGCTGTGATTTTTTTGGCACAATCCCCCGAAAAGGACTGGATTTGCAGGAAAAAAGCCCGAAAAGCCGGGGTCCCGCCATGTTTCGGGTGCAGGGGAGCACCGTTTGCTTGACTACGGAAGGTCACTCATGAACCGGACCGTTTTGATCGCCGCCGCCGCTTTTTTTGCCGCTGCCGGCGCGGCGCAGGCGCAGGACACGACCACCAATTACACGAGTTCCTCGACGTCGAGTTACGGACCGATGCGCTTCGGCGTCACCGCCGGGCCGGTCAACACCTACAACAGCGCCGCCCAGTACGAGCGCGACAACCCGGTCAACCAGACGCCGTGGTCGAACCGCGTGAACGCCGCGCCGTCGGACAAGGGGCCGAGTCTCGGGCCGGAAGGCGGCGGCACGCCGATGTCGCGCGGCGGCGTCAACGACACGCTGATGGGCTCGAACACGAGCGCGACGTTCAATCAGCTGGCCACGCTGCCCGCCAATCCGAAGCCCGGCGACAAGGGCAAGACCGCCGACGCGAAGGCGCAGGGCGAGAAGCCGAAGCCCTGAGCGATTTATTTTTGACGGAGCGGCGGCGCCAGGCGCCGCCGTTTTCTTTTGCGGACCGGCTATGAGCAGCACTGTCCTTCCTGGCGCGGCGGACACGGGACCGAGCCATACGAGCAAAACACGCAGCAATCGCCAGGTTCAGGCTTGAGCCTCGCGCCGCACCCTTTGCAATCATAAAAGAACTGGCACGCGTCGGACGGCATCCGCGCGGTTTCCTGATGGCCGCATTTCGGGCACGTGATCGTCGACATGAACTCGGTCATCGGGGCGGCCTCGCAAATCCCAGCCTGCGACCGCAATAACCGCTGGCGCCTCGGCAGGCTATTCACATCCGCGAAATCGGCGCGGGTCGCGAACCGCCCTTGCAAAACAAAACCCCGGCGAACCGGGGCTGAAATTCACCCGTGCACCACGACGTCAGCGTTGCACGACCACGGTCGCGCCGAGCTTCGTGCGGTCGTAGAGATCGATGATGTCGTCGTTGGTGAGCCGGATGCAGCCCGATGACGCTTCCTCGCCGATGCGCCACGGCTCGTTGGTGCCGTGGATGCGATACATCGTGCCGCCGAGATAGAGCGCCCGCGCGCCGAGCGGGTTGCCCGGCCCGCCTTCGACATGACGCGGCAAATCCGGCTGGCGTTGCAGGATCGCGGGCGTCGGCGTCCAGTCCGGCCATTCGCGTTTCGCCGAAACCGTGCTGGTGCCGGACCAGGCGCTTCCTTCGCGGCCGACCGCGATCGCGTATTTCAGCGCCTTGCCCGATCCGAGGACGTAATAGAGCCGCCGTTCGCGCTGGCGCACGATGATCGTGCCGGGCGCGTAGTTTTCCTTGAACGCGATCTCTTCCTTCGGAACGATCCGGTAGAGGCCGAAGCCGAGCGCGTTGGACGAGGTCGAATAGGATGCGAGCGCGCGGTTCGCCATCTGCTCCTTCGCCGTCGCGCCGGAGGCGGCGCTTGCGGGCGCAGCGGCGCCCGCCGGGGCCGCCGCGCTTGCCGATTTCGGCTTGGCAGCGGCGGGCGTGCCTGAAGCGGCCTTCGAACCGCCGGCCACTGCCTCTCCGTTGCTGCGGAAGAAATTCGTCAGGCGGTCGCCCGCCGACGCTTCGGGCTTCGGTGCGGCGGCACGTTTCTTGGTCTGGCCTTGCGGGGCGCTTGCCGCGGGCGCGGACGATGAGGCTTGCGGCGGATTCGGCGCGGGCGCGGGACTTTGCGCGGAAGCGCAATCGGCCGCGGACAGCAGCGCGGAAAAAAGGACGATGGCGGCTTCGCGTTTCATCGCAGCACCACGACCGGCGTGCCGAAATGCACCCGCGCGAAGAGGTCGAGCACATCCTTGTTGTGCATGCGGATGCAGCCATAGGAGACAAAGCCGCCGATCGAGCCCGGCTGATTGGTGCCGTGGATGGCGTATTCGCCGCCGCTCAATGTCATCGCCGCGGCGCCCATCGGGTTGTTGGGCGCGCCGCCCTTGATCACCTGCGGAAGGGAAGGCTTGTCCTTGCGGATTTCGGCGGGCGGCGACCAGTCGGGCCGCTGCACCATGCGCACGATGAAGGAGGTGCCGGTCCAGGTCTTGCCGGCGCGGCCGACGCCCACCGGATAGCGCAGCGCCTGTTTGTCGGACAGCACGTAATAGAGCCGCCGCTCGCTCGTTTTCACGACGATGGTGCCGGCCGAATATCCGCTAAACGAAACCGTTTCGCTTGCATGCGCGGCGCCCGTGGCGAGACCCACGGCAATTGCGGCCAGAACAACGAACGGACGAGACCAATTGCGCATGCTTCTTATTGCTGCAGCGATATTTCGTCAGCGCCGCAGCCCGTCATTGATCTTGGCGACGTCCTTCGGCGCTTCCACGCCCCACTGGTTGTAAGGGATGACGGTGAGGGACGCTTCATTCGACGTGTTCAGGGCGCGCAGGTTGTTCACGAAGACTTCCGGATACTGGATCACGGGGCCGGACGTCTTCAGGTTCATCGATTCCGCGATGTCCTTGATGAAGGCGACGCAATTCGTCGTGTTGGCGTACCAGACCGGCGAATCGGCCTGCTTCTTGCGGATATAGGCCGACACCTTCTTGAATTCGGCTTCGGAGAGATTCACGCAATAGCGCGCCGAGACGTATTTCTCCTCGAGATCGCCGATGCTCGGCCCGGTCTCCGATTTCACCGGCACCACATGTCCGGCGAGCCAGGAGCTCGCATCGTCGCCCGCCGGATGCAGGCCCGCGACATTGGCGCGTTCGATGTGACCGCCGGCGTTCAGCTTGCCGAACACGACGAAGGCATGGCCGTAGCTCACCGCCATGCGGGAGCGGAACTCGATGAAGTAAGGCTTGGCGGGATCGAGCGCGCAGGAATTCTTGGTGTCGGTGATTTTCGGCTCGCGTTTCGCCGCGTTCGTGCCAGGCTTGTCGCCCGGCTTCGCCACCGGAGTTCCCGGCGTCGCCGATGCAACCGCTGTCGTCGACGCAGGCTTTGCCGGATCGGCGGGCTTCGCGGCTGCAGGGGCCGTGGTCGCTGTCGCGGATGCGGGCTTTGCCGCGGCGGTGGCTGCGGCCGGCTTTGCCGCCGCCGCCGGCTTGGCCGGCGCGGTGTTCGTCGTGGCGGAAGTGCTTTGGGGCGTGCCGCCTGGTGTTTGGGCTGCGGCGACGGAGGCGCCGAGCAAGGTCGTGAGAAGAACGGTACTGACCGCAATACCCGACGCGCGGCAGTTCATGGCTTTTCTCCCCGAATTATCTTGCGACCGCTGGAACGCCAAAACGCAGCGCGTGGCGCTGCGTTTGCGACCGCGCTCGCAGTCCATTCAGCGGAGCAAGGAAGACCGGCGAATGCCGGTCTTTCCCGTTAGCCCTTGGTGACGACCGGCGCCTTGCCGACCGGCGCTTTGCCAACAGTCTGGCAACCCGCCACGCCCAGCGCCAACACCGCAACCAGAAGTGCAATCGTCTTTTTCATTTGCCGCCCCTTCCTCGAAGCCTGCAGCGTGACGCAGTTACGCGCTGTGGAATAGTGCCAAAAAAGCACACTCGTCCTTCGATTGATCGGACTCCACATCCGATTGATATATCGATGTTTTTTAGGCCGTAGACCACCCATGGGCTGGGGATGACCTCCCCGCCCGGCGGTTGAGGCCAGGCGAAAAGGTTCCATCGAGCGCGAAACCGCCGTCAGACCGGGCTATCGGGTGGGGGCCTATTTGCCCCTCATCTTGTCTTTGACGCACTGGCTGAATTGCGCGTTGGCATTGGCGTCGCCGCGCTTCATCGCCGGAGCATATATCGCGCGGCATTCGGCAACCGCGGCATCCTTCGACATCGCGGCATAGGCCGGCGCGCCGAACGTCGAAGCGGTGAAAGCAACGGCAAGAACGATACGTGTCATGGCAGTTCCTCCCTGCTTGCGCGGCAAGGGTAGCGAAGGTGGAACGCCTGCGGAAGCGGCTCAGAACGCCACGGGCACCATGCCGCCGTCGATCAGCAAGTTCTGCCCGGTGATGTAGCCGGCATGCGCCGAGCAGAGAAACGCGCAGGCCGCGCCGAATTCCGCCGGCGTGCCGAAGCGGCGCGCCGGGATCGTCGCGAGCCGCTGCTGCTCGGCCTGCTCGACCGTGATGTTTGCCTTCTTCGCGTTCAGTTCCATGTTCGATTTCAGGCGGTCGGTCGCAAAAGCGCCGGGCTGGATCGAATTGATGGTGACGTTCGAATTGGCGACGGTGCGCGCGACGCCGGCGAGGAACGAGGTCAGCCCCGCACGCGCGCCGGAGGAGAGATCGAGACCGGGGATCGGCATCTTCACCGAGCTCGAGGTGATGTTGACGATGCGGCCGAATTTTTTCTTCACCATCGGGTCGATGCATTTCTGAATAAGCTCGATCGCGACCACCATGTTGCCGGTGACGCCGTCGAGGATTTTCTGCCGGTCGAGCTCGCGGAAATCGCGGAAGGGCGGGCCGGCGTTGTTGTTCACGAGAATGTCCGGCTCCGCGCAGGCGGCGAACAGGGCCTTCTGGCCGTCGGGGGTTGCGACATCGGCCGCGACCGCGATCACTTTTGCGCCCGTCGCCTTTTTGATCTCGTCCGCTGCTTCCTCGAGCCGTTTCCCGTCCCGGCCGTTGAGCACGATTTCGCAGCCGGCCTCTGCCAGCGCCATCGCGCAGCCGTAACCGAGGCCGCGGCTCGACGCGCATACGATCGCCTTGCGGCCTTTGATTCCGAGATCCATGACGCACTTTCTCCCTTCGTCATGCCCGGCCATAGCCCGGCGAAAGACGGGCGTAAACGCCCTTATGTGCCGGGCATCCACGCCATAGGCCCGAGTGAGTAGCAAGGCGTGGATGGCCGGGACAAGCCCGGCCATGACGACGGAAGGAGTGTGCTTGATTGCTACGCGGCAGGCGCTTCGCGCTCGACCGCGCTCATGCCGGTCCCGCGCCATTCGAAGCTGTTGCCGGCCATCGCGCCGTTGGCTGATCAGTTTCGAAAAATTCGGGTATGGTTCCTCGATCGGTTATCGAATAATTGAATATCTCTGTTTCATTTCTTCTAGGACATCGAGAGAAGTGGCTACACGCACTCTTCTTATCCAAATCCAAATTTCGGAAACGGATACGAATAGAAGTAGAAAAAGGTCCGGAAGAAGCGCGTAGACGGTGCCTTCGTTGAGGCCGCCTGCCAATTTTTGTATGACATCGCTCAGTCCTGTTCTGACTGAAGGGACAAAGCACACGATGTCTGCCGCCAGAATCACTCCGCCCATCAATGCGAAACGACGCCATTGCCAATTGCCGGCAAGGTATTCCATGGCAATTCGCAGCTTTTCGAGATCAAAGAAGGCTCGCTCCCTCGCTAGTTTTGCCTGAGATGTCTTCATAACGGGTTTGAGGAGGTGATTGAGGTAGACCCAGAAGCCAATGTTGAAGAGAAAAAAAGATGTGAGGGCGATGGCGAATCGCTTTTCGTTGCCAGCTGCCCACAGCAGGAAGGCTGCGACTAGCACAAACCCGGCAACCATCAAGAACGTGCCCACCGTCACGTGCCATGTGCTTGGCAGTTCTACGTAGATCTCTTCTTGAGTGTTAGTGTCCGCCCTGGTGCCGAACAGCCAGCAAAAATAGTACGCGATCAACGCGAGTTTTTGAATCCATTCAGGTTTTGTAGTGTTAAAAAAATCGATGACGGAGACGTTCAGCTGCAGGATCGCGAAAAAAAGCGCTAAACCCGAAGCCACTAGCGTAATCACTAGTCTCGCCGCGCGCATGATGCGCAAAATTCGTGGATGGGAAATTTTTCGCGGTCGCTTTGGCATGAAGGCTGTAAATCGGCAGAATAACGGACGGTTGCAAACCACAACTTGCAAATACATATGCGTGTATAGCAAGCCCTGTCATTAAACGGCAATGCATATGTGCGAATTTCGCGACAATCGGTCTCGGATTTGCTGAATGCTGATGCCCAATCCTGCCGTGAAGCGTTTCCGCACGTTGTTCCTTTCGGACCTGCATCTCGGCGCGCGCGGCTGTCAGGCGGACAAGATCCTCGATTTCCTGCGCTACCATGAAGCCGACACGCTCTATCTGGTCGGCGACATCGTCGACGGCTGGGCGCTGAAATCGAACTGGTTCTGGCCGCAATCGCACAACGACGTGGTGCAGAAGCTTCTGCGCCAGGGCCGCAAGGGCACGCGCATCATCTATCTGCCGGGCAACCACGACGAGTTCCTGCGCGGCTATTACGGCACGCATTTCGGCGGGATCGAGGTCGCGGAAAACGCGGTCCATACGGGCGCCGATGCGAAGACATACTTCGTCGTGCATGGCGACCATTTCGACCTGATCGTTACGCAGGCGCGCTGGCTCGCGCTGCTCGGCGACAAGGCCTACGATTTCGCCATCACCGTGAACCGCATCTTCAACGGCTTCCGCCGCATGTTCGGCTTCGGCTATTGGTCGCTGTCGCAATGGCCAAGCTGAAGGTGAAGAATGCGGTCGCCTATATCGGCCAGTACGAGAAGGCGCTCGCCGAAGAGGCGCGCCGGCATGGCGTCGACGGGATCATCTGCGGACACATTCACCACGCCACGATCCACAGCGATTTCGGCATCACCTACGTCAATTGCGGCGACTGGGTGGAAAGCTGCACCGCGATCGCCGAACACTACGACGGCCGGCTCGAGATCATCCGCTGGACCTCGGATAACACCCGGATCGAGTTGCCGGTTTTGGTCGAAGCGGTCGCCTGAAAAGCTGTCACACGACTGTCATCCAATTGTCATAGCGTCCGGCATTTCCCGGGCACGGTGACGATTTCGATGAACGCGCAGCCCGCCCTTAAGCCCGGTGAGGCGGTCGGCGAAGCCCTGCGCCTGATTGCGCAGCAGACCTTGTCGGACGCGCACGCCATCGTCACCGACGGGACGCGCGAAAAGGCTGCCGCGGTCCACGATTTCCGCAAAAGCATGAAGCGCTGGCGCGCCTTCCTGCGCCTGCTCGAGCCGCATCTCGGCGATTCCGGCTTGCAGCTTCGCGTGCAGGCGGGCGATCTCGCGCGCTCGCTCGCAACGGCGCGCGATGCGAGCTCAGCTCTCGAGGCGCTCGACGATCTGCAGGACGAGGGCGCCGTGCCGTCCGAGGCCCTGAGCGAACGCTCGCTTGCCTCGGCGCGCGAGCGTTTGAGCCAGATGCGGAGCGCATCCGAGCGGCGCGTCTGGAATGAATCCGCGCGTCAGCGCATCCTCGATTACATCACCGCTGCGTCGCATCAGGTCGCGGCCTGGAATTTTGCCGCCATCGCCTTTGCCGATGTCGCCGAGGGCCTGACGAAAACCTATCGCCGCGCGCGCAAGATGCAGCCGCAGGATTGGCGCGCGGCAAGCGCGGACCAATTGCATGATTTGCGCCAGCGCGTCGTGGTCCATCGCTATCAGATGGAACTGATCGAGCCGTCCTGGCCGCGGCTCGGCAAGCTCTGGGTCGACGAGGCGCAGCGCCTGCGCAACCGTCTCGGCGCGTACCAGGACCTTGCCGTGCTCGCGCAGCTGACCGCGCGAAACGCGCCGCTCGCCACTTGGCGGTCGCGGCTGATGCCGATCGTCGGGAAGGCGCAGGCCGAGCAGGTGAAGGCCGCGGCGCGCCTCTCGGCGCGGCTTTTCGCCGAGCCGCCGAAGGCGTTCCGCCGCCGCATCGAAGCGTTGTGGGAGGCGCAGGCCGGCTGACCTTGCGCCGCACAGTGCCGCGCGGTTATCTGCGCGCATGAACATTCACAGCAAGGCGCTTCCAACCGTTGCCGATGTCGAGGCCGCGGCGCGGCGCATCGCAGGGGTTGCCGTCCGCACGCCGCTGATCCATTCGCCCGTGCTCGACGAGCGCGTCGGCGGACGGGTTTTCCTGAAGCTCGAAACGCTGCAGCGCATCGGCGCGTTCAAGTTCCGCGGCGCGTACAACAAGCTCGCCTCCATTCCGCCGGAGCTGCGCGCGGCCGGCGTTGTTTCATATTCGTCGGGCAACCACGCGCAGGGGGTCGCGGCCGCCGCGAAACTCCTCAACTTGCCGGCGGTGATGGTGATGCCGAAGGACGCGCCGGCGATGAAGCGCGCACGCACCGCCGCGCTCGGCGCCGAAATCGTGCTTTACGACCGCAACACCGACGACCGCGAGGAGATCGGCCGAAGGATCGCGAAGGAGCGCGGCGCAACGCTTGTCCCGCCTTACGACGATCCTTTCGTCATCGCCGGGCAGGGCACGACCGGGCTCGAAATCCTGGCCGACCTCGAAGCGCTCGGCGTGAAGCCCGACATGGTGATGGCGGGCGCCTCGGGCGGTGGACTGACGGCGGGGATTGCGCTGGTCGTGCAGGCGCGCTCGCCGCAGACGCGGATTTTCACCTGCGAGCCGGAGAATTTCGACGATTTCGCCCGTTCGTTCCGCAGCGGCCGGCATGAAACCAATGCGAAGACGAGCGGCAGCATCTGCGACGCGCTGATGGCGCCGACGCCCGGCGAATTGACCTTTCCGATTTTGCAGGCCGCCGGCGCGCAAGGTTTGGCGGCAAGCGACCAGGAGGTCGCCAGGGCCATCGCCTTTGCGTTTCACGAACTGAAACTCGTGGTCGAGCCGGGTGGCGCGATCGCGCTCGCTTGCCTCCTTGCCGGCAAGATCGACGCAAAGGGCAAGGTCGCGGTCGCCGTGCTTTCCGGCGGCAATATCGACGCGGAATTGTTCGCGAAGCTGATCGCGACGGCGGGCGTTCCATAGGGCCTATGATCGTCGGGGGCGAACATGGCTGATGAAAAAATCTACTGCCAACCTGTGAGCGACGGGTCGATTGTAAAGGGGCGCTCCTTTGGATTGGCTTGTCGGGCGA
>Ga0070741_10019764_pt1 | contig 10721 bp, 13 predicted proteins | sample Coa_R1_4_FD_66440 | JGI IMG/M metagenome (GOLD analysis project Ga0070741, IMG submission 66440) | Surface soil microbial communities from Centralia Pennsylvania, which are recovering from an underground coalmine fire - Coalmine... | ecosystem: Environmental > Terrestrial > Soil > Unclassified ... | reverse complement strand
CAACGGCGACTCGCACAACAACGGCCACTACACGATGTACATCAACGTGTCGCAGCCGGCGCCGGACCATGCGAAGGGCATCAAGCCGGGCGAGAACCTGAACCCGGTGAAGACGCTGCGGATGCGCTACGACGCGTGGCGCAAGCTGCAGCCGGCGAGCTTCAAGTGAGGCGCGCGTGGCTCGCAGCGGCGTGCATCGTGTGCTCGGTGGCGGCGATACAACCGCCGGCTGCCACGTCCCAGGCGTCGGCTCCGGCCGTCCAGCCTCCGCCCGGCGGCCGGGGCGGCCGCGGACGCGGCGGCGTGCAGGTGATGACGCTGACCTCGCCCGCGTTCGGCGACGGCGCGCCGATCCCGGCGAAGTACACGCAGGCGGGCGGCGAGGCGTCGCCGCCGCTTGCGTGGAGCAATCCGCCCGACGGCACCACGAGCTTCGTCGTCGTCGTGCACGATCCCGACGCGGCGATCGGCAACGGCACGGACGACATGCTGCACTGGATGGTGTGGAACATTCCGGCGTCGGCGCGCGGCCTGCCCGAACGCGTCGCGCACGGTCCGGACCTGCCGGACGGCGCGCGGCAGATCAGCGCGACGGGGCCGTTCTACCGCGGTCCCGGCGCCGCCGCCGACGGCCCGGCGCACCACTACACGTTCGAGCTGTTCGCGCTCGACACGATGGTCGACGTGCCCGCGGTCGGCATGTCGCCGCCGCAAACGCGCGCGGCGGTCGTCGCGGCCATGGCCGGCCACGTGCGCGGCAAAGCGGTGCTCGTCGGCCTGTTCAAGCGGTCAGCGGCGTGAGCGCCGGGGCGCCCGGCCGCGCGCGCACCTTGTCCGCCCATCTCCGCGTCTAAGGGCGCAGGAGGCGGCATGACCTTCGGCACGCTGCTGCGGCAGTGGCGATCGACCCGGCGTCTGAGCCAGCTCGCGCTCGCGAGCGACGCCGGCATCTCGACGCGCCACTTGAGTTTTCTCGAGACGGGCCGCGCGCACCCGAGCCGCGAGATGGTGCAGCTGCTGAGCGGGATGCTCGCGCTGCCGGCTGCGGATCGCAACGGCCTGCTCGTCGCCGCGGGCTACGCGCCGGTGTACGACGAGCCGGCGCGCGAACCGTTGCCGGCCGATCAGCTGCAGCGGGCGCTCGAGACGATCCTGCGCCAGCAGGAGCCCTACCCGGCGCTCGTCATCGACACGGAGGGGAACGTCCTGCGCCGCAACGTCGCGTCGCGCCGGATCTTCGACATCTTCTACGGCGAACGCCGCGGCTCCGGACCGGTGAACGTCGTCAGCACCGTGTTCGATCCGCACGGGCTGCGACCCTTCATCGTCAACTTCGAATCGGTCGCGCGGCGGCTGCTGCAGGGATCGGCCGGCGGACCGCCGGTCAACCTCGAGCTGCGCAAGGGCGACGTCTCGCTCGCGTTCTTCTCGACGGTCACCCCGCTTGGGGACGTGCGCGTCAAGTCGTTCTACCCGGTCGATGCCGCGACGGAGCAGTTCGCGCGGCGCATCGCCGCGTTACCTGCGGCGTAATCGCCATCGGCGCGCCGGCCGATCGACGATCGCCTGGTGCCTGCCGCGTGTGCGCTCGCCCTCTGCCTTCACCTCATCGACGTGTCCGGCGCGCCGACTGCGGTCGTCGCCGGCGCGCAGCGTCAGCTCGACGCGACGTACGAATCCATCGGCGTTGCGGTGCGGTGGACCGACCAGCCCGGCGCGATCCTGCTGATCGTCCGGGACTCCGAGCCGGGGACGCTCCGGTCCGCGCCGCAGCCGATCCTCGGCGTGTCCATCCGCGCGGCGCAGGGGTCGCCGGCGGCCTACGTCTTCTATCGCCGCGCCGAGGAACAGGCAAATCGCTACGGCATCGATCGCGCGGCCGTACTCGCCGCGACGATGGCCCACGAAGTGGGGCACCTGCTGCTGCCGACGCCGCGGCACGCGGAACGCGGCCTGATGCGCGCCTGCTGGGACGACGAAGAGTTCCTGCGCGCCGCGCGCGGCGTGCTCCGGTTCTCGCCCGACGAAGCGGCGCTGATCCGCTCGCGCGTGGGCGAATTCCGATAGCGGGGTGCTTCGTCCCGGGACAGGGCCCGTCCATAAACGTCCATACAGCGCGCGCGTCATCCACTTCCGCCGCGGCATCCCGGTTGCCATCGCAGGCCGTATGGACACGCCACTGCTTCCGGTCGTCTGCGCGTGGTGCAACCGGATCGTCTCGGCGGGATCGTCGGCGCTGCCGGTGACGCACACGATCTGCCCCGCCTGCGTCGAGTGGGCGATGGCGCATCCCTTCGAGATTCCGTCGATGGCGGACGGCGGGTATGATGGCCGCCGTGACGCTCCGGACCGGCGCGGCTAGCACCGTCTTCGACTCCGCGTGCGTGTCGCTCGACGCCGCGCTGCGCGGCGGCGCGCGCCGCGCGATCGTCGACCAGATCGGCGCGGCGCAGCCCTTCGGCGAAGCCTGCGCCCGGCTGCGCGACCGGCTGCGGAGCGACGGCTGGATCCGCGAGTTCGATCGCCGTACGCGCGCCGAGGGGTTCCACGTCCTGCACGATTGGGACGGCAAGGCCGACCACGTCAACCCCGACATCATCCCAATCGACGTCCTCAACTACGCCGCGCGGCTGCGGCGCGATGCGCCGACCGAGCCGCACGCGATTGCCGTGCTCCTCGACTACTACTACTTTCACCTGCTGTCGCTGCTGTCGGTCCGCGTGTGGGACGACGGGGACGCCGACGCGCGGCTCGATCGGATCGGCGGGCTGCTGGCGCTGCTGCAGGGCGAGGAGGGCAGCGGCCAGCGATTCGTCGCCGACGCGGAGACGCTGATGCTCGTCGCCACGTCCCACTACGAACGCAACGAAGACGGGTACGCGCTGCTGCTGCAGCGCACGCGGACGCTCGATCGGCGGCATCGGCTCGCGATCGCGATCGGCCACGCATCGAGCCTGGGCAGCCACCTGCGGTTCGGATTCGAGGCGACCTACGGCCGCGACACGCTCGTGATGCGCCGCGACAACGTGGCCGACTACCCGTGGCTGTGCTTCGCCCTGGCGACGCTGATGCGCGAGATCGACGAGGGCCGGGACGGCGACGCGATCGTCGAGGCGGTGCTGAACGGGCTGTCGGCGGATGCGCGGGCGTTCGTCGGCGAGCCGGCCGACGCCCTCGCGCCGGCGGAAGCGGACCGCGTCGAGTTCGTCGAGCGGTTCGGCCGCCATCGCGGCGCGCTGCTCGACCGGTTCGAACAGTACCGGCCGCGGACGGACGCGTACTCGCCGCTGTCGTTCTTCTTCAATTTCGCGCACAACATCATCAAGGGCACGGTCGTCGACGTCCTGCTCGAGCGCCGCGTCTGGACGCCGTCGTTCAACGATCTGCTCACCGCGCGCCGCGGCGGCGCGTCCAGCGACGACAAGACCGCGCTCGCGACGACGCTGATGCGATACGCGCGCGCGAATCCGGATCGCATCCGCGGCGAGCTGACGCCGGTGATCGTCTACGACCCGCGCGCGGGCCACGCGGCGTTCACCGTCACGATGCGCAAGCTGCGGCAACCGGCGTAAGATCACGCGCGTCATGACGCGTCCGTTTCGCCGCCTGCTGGCCGTCGCCGCGCTCTTCGCGCTGACCGCCTCGCCGCGCGCCGCCGCCAGGCTGCACGACCTCCACGGCCTCGACGATCTGAAATCCGCCTTCAACCGCGACGCGGGCAAAATCCGGCTGATCCTGCTCGTGTCGCCCACTTGACCGGTGTGCGTCAACGGCGCCCGGTGGGTGCGGACAGACGTGCTCGAGGCTCATCCGAAAGCGGACCTCCGTGTGTACGCCGTGTGGTTCAACATGATGGCGTCCGACTCGCGCGAGAAGTGGCGCGACAAGCTGCTGAGCGACCGGCGCGTCGCGCATTTCTGGGACGAATCGAAGACCGTGGGCAGCTGGTTCGGCGAGCGGACGCCGAAGCACGACATCCTGTGGGACGCCTGGATGCTCTACGGCGCCGACGCCACGTGGACCGACGAGCCCTCCGGCCTCGTCGGCACGGGCCGCACGATCATGGCGTCGCGCGATGCCTTGAAGGCCGCGATCGATCGCCTCTTCTGACATGGAGCGCCAGGCCGCGATCGAGCTCGTGATGGCGTTGCTGACCGCCGGGCGTCGCGCCGACGTCGCGCGCCTCACCGAGCTGTACGCCGACGACGCGGTGGCGGTCAGCCCGCTGTTCGGCGAGGTCCGCGGCGCCGCCGCGATCGCCGCCACGTGGCAGCGGCTCTCGCAGACGCAGCCCGACTTCTCGGCCGAGCTCACGCACATCCTCGCCGACGGCGATCGCGTGGCCGTGCTCGGGACGGTCGCCGCGACGGATCGGGCCGGCTGGTTCGGCCTGCCGCCGACCGGCGGCCCGATCGGTTACAAGATCGTGCTGCTCTTCACGGTGGCCGACGGCCGCATCGTCCGCGACGAGCGGATCTACGACAGCGCCGGCGTGCTGGAGCGTCTCGAGAAAGCGCGGCTCGACAAGGAGCTGCGGACGGCGGCGGACGTGCAGCGGACGCTGCTGTCGCGCACGGCGCACGCGACGCGCTGGAGCGAAACGGTCGGCAGCTCGGTGCCGTGCCGCGCGACCGGCGGCGATTTCTTCGCGTTCGTCGACCTGCCGGCGGACGCCGTCGGCATCCTGCTCGGCGACGTGTCGGGCAAGGGCCCGGCGGCGGCACTGCTCGCCGCGATGCTGCAGGGGATGTTCGAAACGGAGGCGGCCGCCAGCGGCGGGCCGGCCGAGGCGCTGACGCGGATCAACCGGCGGCTCGCGGCGCGCCATCTCGAGTCGCGGTACGCCACGATGACCTACGGCGTGCTGTCGTCCGATGGCCGGCTGGTGTACGCGAACGCCGGTCACAATCCGCCGGCGCTGATCACGCGTCAGGGCGTGCGGCGCCTCACGTGCGGCGGACCGGCGGTCGGCATGTTCGAGGCATCGTTCTTCGAGGAGGATCAGCTGCGCCTCGCCGACGGCGATACGCTGGTGCTGTTCACCGACGGCGTCACCGAGGCGCGGAACCGGCGCGACGAGGAGTACGGGGAGGAGCGGCTCGTCGACTGTCTGACGCAGGCGGCCCACGATCCGCCGCGCGGACTGCTCGACCAGGTGTTCGCGTCGGTGCGCGACTTCTGCGGGGACGCCGATCCGAACGACGACATCACCGTTGCCGTCACGCGGTATCGCGACGGCGGATAGGAATGGGTGAACGACGGCGACCGGCGACCGGCGATGAGGCCCAGGGCACAAACGACCCCGGGCCCCGGCGCCGGTTCACCGGATGAAGGTGCCCGCGCGCAGTTCGCTGAACGCCTGCTGCAGCTCTTCCTGCGTGTTCATCACGATCGGCCCGTACCAGGCCACCGGCTCTTCGATCGGCCGCCCGGAGATCAGCAGGAAACGGATCCCCTCGTCTCCGGCCTGGACGACGACCTCGTCGCCCTGGTCGAACACGACGAGCGACCGGTTGGCGGTGTCGTCGTCGCGCGCGTTCGTCAGCTCGTTGACGACGCCCTGCGGCGCCGACGCATCGCGGAAGCTCCCCGATCCGGCGAAGACGTACGCGAACGCGTGGTGCGCGCGGTCCACCGCGATTCGCTTGCGCTTGCCCGGCGGCACCGCGACGTCGATGTAGCGCGGGTCGGCCGCGACGCCTTCGACCGGTCCCGTCCGGCCCCAGAACTCGCCGGTGATGATCCGCACGCGCGTCCCGTCGTCGTCGGTCACCTCGGGGATGTCCTTCGCGGCGATGTCCTGGTAGCGCGGCGCCGTCATCTTCAGCGCCTGCGGCAGGTTGGCCCACAGCTGGAACCCGTGCATGCGTCCCTGCGGATCGCCCTTGGGCATCTCCTGGTGGAGGATGCCGCGGCCGGCGGTCATCCACTGGACGTCGCCGGCGCCCATCGCGCCGCGATTGCCGAGGCTGTCGCCGTGCTCGACGCTGCCGGCGAGGACGTAGGTGATCGTTTCGATGCCGCGATGCGGATGCCACGGAAACCCGGCGAGGTAGTCGTCGGGGTTGTCGCCGCGGAAGTCGTCGAACAGCAGAAACGGATCGGTATCCGTCGTCGTGCCGAACCCGAACGCGCGGCGCAGGCGGACGCCGGCGCCTTCGAGCGTCGGCTTGGACTGCGTCACCTTCTTCACTGCGCGAATCGACATTTACACCCCCACCGGCGCGTTGCGCCGCGCGGCCAGATTCACGAGCCCTCCGGCGACGCCGACGGCGAGCGCCGCGCCGGCGATCGCCGGCGTCCAGAACGGCGTCAGCCCCAGGGCGGCGTCGAGCGAGTACCGGCCGTAGCCGGCCAGCGCGAGCATCGCCGCGACGACCGCGTAGAGCAGCGGCACTTCGATGCCGCTCTGCATCGCGAACAGCCCATTCTGCCAGTGGACGCTCATCGCCACAATCATCGTGGCCAGCACGAGCGCGGGACCGATCGGGCCGAGAAACCCGACGGCGATGAGCGACCCGCCGAGGAACTCGCTGAGCGCGGCGGCCGCGGCGAGCGGGCGGCCGGGGCGGAAGCCGATCGATTCGAAGAAGCCGGCCGTGGCGGCGAGGCCGTGGCCGCCGAACCAGCCGAACAGTTTCTGCGCGCCGTGCGCCGCCATCACGAGGCCGACGACCACGCGCAGGATGAGAACACCCGAGGACATTGGCTAACCTCCTGCCAGTAACTATACAAAACATAGTAACACGTGTCAAGACCACCGGCGCGGTATGATGGAGACATGGGACAGACGCATCCGCCCGAGCTGTGCGGCCGGTTCCACCGCGCGAGCGAGCTGATCGGCCGCCGCTGGACCGGCGCGATCATCTACGTGCTCCTGCGCGCGCGCTGCCGCTTCGCGACGCTCCGCGACGCCATCCCCCAGATCACCGACCGGATGCTCAGCGAGCGCCTGCAGGAGCTCGAGCAGGAAGGCATCGTCGAGCGGATCGTCGTTCCGGAGACGCCGATCCGCGTCGAGTACGAGCTGACCAGGAAAGGCCGGGCTCTGACGGCCGCGATGGACGCGATTGCCGCGTGGGCGGAGAAGTGGGTGCCGCTCGCGCCCGAGGTCAGCGAGCCGCCGGCTCGGCCAGCACCATCTCGATCCGCCGGTCGGGGACGAGCCAGAGCAGCGCGACGCTCGCGAACAGCGCCTGGGCGATCCACGGCCTGACGAACGCGAGCGGCAGCGCGCTCAGGTACATCGCCAGCGAGATCCGTCCCTTGACGTCCCGTCCCACCGCGCGTCCGAGGCGCGAGTGCGGCCCCTCGAGGCGCACCAGCACGTTCTTCATGATCGTCCACGAGACCGCGTCGCCGAGCAGGACGAGCCCGTACACCGCGGTCGGCAGCGGCTCGGTGGAGTGTTCGGCCATCCAGCCGGTCACGAACGGCACGAACGACAGCCAGAAGAGCAGGTGCAGGTTCGCCCACAGCACCGCGCCGTTCACGCGCGTCGCCGCGTGGAACAGGTGATGGTGGTTCGTCCAGTAGATGCCGAGAAACACGAAGCTGAGGACGTACACGGCGAACAGCGGCGCGAGCTCCGCGAGCGCGCGCACGGTGACGTCGTGCGGCGTCTTGAACTCGAGCACCATAATCGTGATCAGGATCGCGATCACGCCGTCGCTGAACGCCTCGACTCGCGCCTTCGACATCGGGCCATTATGTCCCCGACCGTCACGACCCGGTCAGCAGCTCCGGGAGCCGCGCCAGGAACTGGTGAATCGTCTCGATCTGTCGCCGTGTGGCGATGAAAGCGAATGCGGACGGATCGATCGCGCCGCGCCGGCGCTCGACGACCGCCGGAATCGCCCCGTGGACGACGGGGCATTCGGCGACGAGGCCGATGAGCGCCGTCCAGGCGACCAGATCGAGCCGCGACAGCACGTCCAGCGCGCCCTGCGCGCGCCACGGCGCGCCGTCGCGATGATGGCGCCGCAGGACGTCGCGGAGCCCGTCCAGTTCGGCCTGGACCTGCGGATCGTGGCACTCGATGCGCGTCAACGCGTCGATGAGGTGCGCCGACGCCTCCATGCAGACGCGGCGGTAGTGCGCCCACCCCTCGTCGAACAGCTCCAGCAGATCGCGATCGACCAGGAACGTGTCCGCCACATCCTGTCGATGCTCCAGCGCCAGGTGGCACACGCTCGCGGCGGCCTCCGACGCTTCGATCGGCGTCAGCGGCCGGCCGTGCGCGGTGCAGCCCGCCGCCAGGGCGTTCGCGAGAAAGCCCAGCTCCTGCAGGCGCCGCGCGGACGCCGCCTCGTCGTGCCGCTGCGCATGCTGCAGCAGCGCGTGGAGCCGCGCCAGCCGATTGGGATCGGTCGGGGAGGGTCCCAGCAGCGCGCGCGGCGCGTGCGCCCGCTCCTCGTCGTCGACGACGGCCGCCGGGTCGCGTGCCACCGGTTCGCCGCCCGGCGGCGGCGCGGCCGTGGCGCGCAGATGCGCGCGGAACAGCGCGCGGCGGCTCTCGCCCGACGCGGCCAGGAACGCGCGCGCGTCCGCGGCGGACACGAAGCCCTGTTCCTCGCGCCGCCGTTCCCGCGCGTCGACGAGGTCGAACATCGCCTGATCGCGTTCGGTCAGCACGCGGTGCAGTCCGTCGCGCTCGTATCCCTCGTTCGACAGGCGGACGCAATCGCGCATCACGCGATGGAACCGGGCGGGCGCTTCCTCGTGCAGCGCCGCAAGCGCGTCCAGCACCGCTGCGGCGCCCTCGCGTTTCGGCACGACGACGTAGCCGCCGATGGCGACTTCGTGGGCCGACACCGTCGTCCGCGCGGCGGCGTCGAACACCCGCACGTGCTCGACGATGCCGACGACGACCAGATCGGCGTCGAGCGCGGCCAACTGCCGCGCCGCGACGTCGCTGCCGGCGTCCACCAGCACTTCGAGCCATTCGGCGAAACGATCGGCATCGAACCGCGCGTCGATTCCGGAGGCGCCGCCCCGCCACAGTTCGAGGTCGGCCGCGCGCTGCAGTTGTGCGGGAGTGGCGTGCGGCAGCCGCTGCAGTGATTTCGCCACGGCGGCGATGTTACAGGGGCGGGCGCGCCGCCACCAGTCTTGAACCGCATTGACGGCGGGTCGATAATATTAATGGCTGGTTTCCACCAACAACATGGCGCGAGCGCTCGGCGTCGGCGGCGTCTTTTTCACCTCACCGAATCCGGCTGCGCTCGGCGCGTGGTACCAGCGCTGGCTCGGCGTGGCGTTCGACGGCCACACGGTCAGCTTCAGCCCCTCCGCCATGCCCGCGGAGGCCGTCACCGTCTGGTCGCCGTTTCCCGCGGCCACGCGCTACTTCGATCCGTCGACGCGCGGCTTCATGTTCAACCTGGTCGTCGACGATCTGGACGGCGCGCTGGCGCAGGTGAAAGAAGGCGGCGCCGAGGTCGTCGGCGCCGTTCAGGAAGCGGACTACGGTCGATTCGGATGGTTCGTCGACCCGGACGGCAACAAAGTCGAACTCTGGCAGCCGAAGTAGCCGCCGGCGTCCGGCCTCACTTCACCTCCTCGAGCCCCAGCCGCTTCGCCAGATCGTTGAACTTCGGCAGATACGTGCCCGTGACCTGCTGCAGGCGGTCGGTCTCGGCTTTCAACTCCGCTTGCAGGTCGTTGAAGATCGCGCCGGCGTTGCCGGTCGGCCGGCCGTTGCCCGTTTCGACGACGCGCAGGAGGGAGGCGAGCCGGTTGTTGGTCTTGATCGGGAAGTTCAGCGGATCCTGATTGCTCTGGTTCCGCACCTGATAGACCGTTTCCTCCACCGCGGTCAGCTGCTTGATGAACTCGTCGCCGAGCGCCTTCACGTCCGCGTTCTGCGACTTCTGCTGATCGTCCTGGATCGTCTTCTTCATCCGCCGGATGTTGACGATCGCCTGGTTGGCTTCGTTGACCTTGTCGCGGATCGCGCTCGCCAGCCGGTACTGCGCCTGCAAGTCCGCGTCGCTCGCCGCCACCCATTTGTCGCGCGTGACGGTCAATGGTTCGGTCATCGAGGCGCCGTCCACCGTCAGCTTCACCTGGTACGTGCCGGGCGGCACCATCGGACCCGCCTGCGTCGCGCCCCACAGGACCATGCCGGGGAACTGGAGCACCGGTTCGCTCTGCAGATCCCACGCGAACCGCTGCAGGCCGGCGGCAATCGCCGTCGTCTGCGGGCCGCCGCGCCCGCGTCCGCCGCCGCCCTCCTCGTTCTCGCCGGTCGGCGTGTAGCGATCGATCGGTTCGCTGGCGTTCGCACGCGCGTCGCCCTGCGCGCCGCGGCCGGCCTCGCCGCCGGCGCGCCCGCCTGCGGAAGCGGCGCGAGGTGCCGCGCCCTTGATCGTCCGCACGACGGTGCCTTGCGCGTCCAGGATCTGGATCGTCAGGTCCTGCGCCGGCTTCTTCAGCCAGTAGTCGATGCGTGCGGCGCCCCCGCCCCGAATCGTGTCGCCCGGCTTGAACAGGAACGCGTTCTGCGCCGTCGTCGCGGCGCTTCCGTACTGCCGCAGCGGGTTGACGTCGTCCAGGATGTAGAACCCGCGGCCGTGCGTCGCGATGGCGACGTCGTTCTGCTCGACCCAGATGTCCGACACCTGCGTGTCCGGCAGGTTGAGCCGCAGCGACTCCCAGTGATCCCCGTCGTCGAGGGAGACGTAGATGCCGTGCTCGGCGCCGGCGTAGAGCAGCCCCTT
>Ga0070741_10019763_pt1 | contig 10722 bp, 12 predicted proteins | sample Coa_R1_4_FD_66440 | JGI IMG/M metagenome (GOLD analysis project Ga0070741, IMG submission 66440) | Surface soil microbial communities from Centralia Pennsylvania, which are recovering from an underground coalmine fire - Coalmine... | ecosystem: Environmental > Terrestrial > Soil > Unclassified ... | reverse complement strand
CGCCGCATCGGTCTGGCCTGGGAGAAACTTCCCGAGCCGCGGCACCCGTTTTCGCTCGAGATCATCACGGCGGGCCGCCCGTCGGTCTACGTAAATCTGGGACCGCATCCGCCGCGGCTGTGGCCGGAGGATCTGGACCGCACCCACGACCTGTGGCTGCGCCTGCAACAGAGATTCGGATCGCGCGTCCATCATCGCGACGTCGTAGGCGTGGCCCTGCGCCGCCTGGAGCGTGACCTCGAGAGTGACCGCCAAGAGGATGTCGTTCGGGAGTTGGAGAAGGAGTTGGGTTCAGGCGAACCGCGGCCTCAAAACGGCAGCAAGGTCGATGGTGTCGAATGATCGAAAGATATAACCGTATCGTCATCCGGCCCGAGCGTCCGCGCCACTGAAGATCCGTCCACCGGAACCGCTCCGATGCTCCGTTCATGATGTCGTTCAACACCCACCACGATCCTGGATCATCCGCCCGCGCTTGTCGTAAATCCAGAATGCATTGCAGCATCCCCGTTTTGTGAAAGATATTCCGCGCTGCTGGAAACAGTAGTCCCGCGAGGTCCGTCTGCGACATGTTATCGAGCGAGAGAAATCCGGAAGCCCATCGACACTCCACCATACGGCCGCGTATCCGTTCACTCCGTTTACGAAACGGTCTACATCCAGCCGCTTGCGCGCACATGCCTGCCGCGCACAGTTGCAGAGGAAAAATGCGAAGCGATGCCCAGGACATTAGCCGCCGGGTCCACTTCTCGGATGCACAAGCTCTGCGCTCCCGACCGGAACGTCTGGGTATCCATGGTGATGGTGTAACCGGCGCCGCCGGCGGACCAGTAAGTTGACTTGCACCTTTGTAACACGGCAGCGCAGCCCTCAATCCCTATAAACAGCCAGGATGTTCTCCGGCGGCACATCAGGCTGGAACAGATGCGCCGTACGCTGTCGAATACACTGATTCCGTCCAGGAGTTGAGCACCGGTCGGATAAGTGATCAGGTAACGGCCATCCCGCGGAAATTTCCGAGAAGAATCCTGCGGCGTCAAACGTCCAAGCATGAGAAGCTGAGAACGGATGCTGGTGGCCACCGAGATCGATCCGGAAATGCTCGCAGCCTGCCGCGCGGGCGATCGCGACGCCTTTCGTGACCTGTTCGAGATGTACAAGGACATGGTCTACTCCGTTGCGTTGCGCTACGCCGGTGATCCGGCTGCCGCCATGGACATCAGCCAGGACGTATTCGTTAAGCTTTTCTTTCAATTGCCGAACTTTCGCGGCGAATCGGGCTTCGAAACGTGGCTATATCGAATGATCGTCAACCGCTGCCTGGATCAGCGCCGGAAGTTCAGCCGTATCGTCCCCCTGCTGGCGGATGCGATCCATCGTTTTAGCGTGAACGAGCGGGTAACGGCCGACCTGATCCGTCAGGAAACGCGCGCCGAAATAAGAACCGCGATAGCAAGTTTGCCGGACGAGTTGAGGATAGCCGTGGTCTTGAGGTATACCGAAAACCTGTCGTATGACGAGATGGCGGAAGCGATGAACTGTGCCAAAGGGACGGTGGCGTCGAGGCTGAACCGCGCCCACAAACAACTGGCGAAGCGCCTGAAACGCCTGAAAAGCAAGGAGATGTCAGATGTCTGAGGAAGAGCGAGCATTCCGGGAAGTGCTTCAGCCGGCCAGAGCGCCGGAATCGCTCTGGTTTCGTGTAGAAGCAGAACTCGCGGCCCCGCCCGCCAACCGGACCATGTCCCGCCTGGCGCTGGTTTTCGGGGTAATGCTGGTAGCGGTGGTAAGCGTAGCCGGCTATCTGGATAAGCCGCAGAAGGCCCCCAGGCCGGCGCAAGTGAGCAGAACTGCGCACCAGTGCCTCCAGTGCCATGTGTAGTCTGCGTGGCGGGTGGCGAAAAACGGGGACTGACACCATTTTCGCCAGAAAACTTCTGGAATTACCGCCAATGGTGGTGGCGGAAATGGCTGTCTGTCCCCGTTTTTCGCCACCCGCCACGCAGACTGGCGCAAGGTGCAGTAGCGGGGTCGGCGTCGGAAATGGGTGTCAATCCCGGTTTTCGCCCCCGCCAGGCAAACTGGCGCAAAGTGCAGAAGCGGGTCGGAAATGCCTGTCTGTCCCCGTTTTTCGCCACCCGCCACGCAGACTGGCTCGAGGTGCAGAACCGGGTTGCATGCGAAAATGCCCGTTTTTCCGCGCCACCCATGCTGATCGCAATCACAACACTGAGGCAATTGATGAAAATACCCACATCAAATCCCCTGAAACCCCCAAAAGAGGAGCCCCGTAGGTCTCTTTTAGGGCCTGTCTTTCGCGATATACTAGTGGTTTCAGAGGGATAGATATGAAAAAGTACGGCAAGTTCGTGGCGCTGGTCGTCGTCGTTCTGGGTGCGATGGTATGGCTGGCCTTTTCCGGCGACTCCAACTCCCGCAGTTACTACAAAACGATCTCTGAAGTGACCAAGATGGGGGATCAGGCCCAGCAGAAGCGCATCCGCGTGGCCGGCGATGTCGAGGACGGCTCCATTCAGCACGTAAACAGCGCCGTAGCGTTCACGCTCAAGCAGGATACCCTCAAGCTGAAGGTAGTTTACACCGGCTCCGAGCCGCTTCCGGACACCTTCCGCGGCGGTGCGCAGGCCCTCGCCGACGGCAAAATGGGTGCGGACGGCGTCTTCCATGCCACCCAAATCCAAGCCAAGTGCGCCTCGAAGTACGAAGCCAAACCGGGCTTGAAACCGGGCCAGGCGTCTCCCAGCACCTATACGAACCCGGCCAAATCGATTTAAGCGTTAAGACAGTAAGGAGTTTATGGAAAATCTAGGATCGCTGGCAATCCTCCTGGCGTTCTGCCTGGCTTTGTACGCCGTGGCCGGTTCGGTGGTAGGCCGCCTCAAACGCAAGCCATTCCTGATCGTAAGCGCCGAACGCGCCGTCTACGCCGTCTGGGCGCTGGTCACGCTCGCCTCGGTTCTGCTCGTCTATGCTCTCATCACGAGCGACTTCACGTGGGCCTATGTTGCCGCCCACAGCAATCGCTCGATGCCGCTCATATATAAGATCGGCGCCTGGTGGGGCGGACAGGAGGGCTCGCTGCTGCTCTGGAGTTTCCTTCTTTCGACGTATGCCAGCGTTGTAGTCTTCAGTAATCGCCGGAAGCACCGCGAGATGATGCCGTACGTAGTAGCAGTCCTGATGGTGGTGCAGTCGTTCTTCCTTTTACTGAGTAACTTCGTGGTAAGTCCGTTCCAGGTGCTCGCGGTGGACAAAGCAATAACCGCGGTTCCCGACGGCAACGGTCTAAGCCCGCTGCTCCAGTACTTCGCGATGCTGATCCATCCGCCGTTCCTGTACCTGGGCTATGTCGGATTCGCGGTCCCGTTCGCTTTCGCCATGGGTTCCCTGATCACGAAGCAGCCCGGCGAAGCCTGGATCCATACGACGCGCCGCTGGACGCTCGTCACCTGGCTCTTCCAGAGCATCGGTATCTGCCTCGGCATGGCGTGGGCGTATCACGTGCTCGGATGGGGCGGCTACTGGGCCTGGGATCCGGTAGAAAACGCCTCTCTCCTTCCGTGGATCAGCGGCACCGCCTTCCTGCACTCGGTGATGATGCAGGAGAAGAAGGGCATGATGAAGGTGTGGAACATGGTGCTCATCTCCGCCACGTTCTTCCTTTGTATCTTCGGCACGTTCCTGACGCGCTCGGGCCTGGTAACTTCGGTGCACGCCTTCGCGCAGTCGCCCATCGGCACTTATTTCGTCGGATTCCTGGCGATTATCATCGCGGCCACAGCTTACCTGATTCTCGACCGCCTCGAGTTCCTCAAGAGTGAGTCGCAACTGGAATCGGTTGTCTCGCGTGAGTCGAGCTTCCTGTTCAATAACCTCATCCTGCTGGCAAGCTGCTTCGCGGTCCTCTGGGGCACCCTGTTTCCCAAAATTTCCGAAGCCATCAACGGCGAGCAGATCAGCCTGGACTTCAACTGGTTCAACCGTCTAATGGTGCCCATCGGCCTGTTCCTGCTGTTCCTGACGGGCGTCGGCCCGCTCTTCGCCTGGCGCCGCACTTCGATCGACAGCCTGCGCCGCAACTTTATGTGGCCCGGTCTGGCGTCTCTGGCCCTGGTAGTCGCGCTGTTCGGCTTCGGCGTGCATCACGCCTACTCTCTGATCTCATTCGGATTCTGCCTGTTCGTTGCATTGACGGTCATCATGGAATTCTATAAGGGCGCCAGCGCCATCGCCACAAAGAACCAGATGAACCTCCTACGCGCCACTGTCGAGTTGACCCACCGCAACACGCGCCGTTACGGTGGGTACCTCGTCCACATGGGCATTGTGCTTATGTTCATCGGCTTCACGGGGCACGCGTTCAACCGCGACCGCACCCAGGAAGTCAAGACGGGCGACGTCCTGCGCATCGGGCAGTATCAGCTCAAAGTAGTCGACCTTAAGCAGGGCGATAACGACAACTACAGTTGGCACCGCGCCTTCCTGGATGTGAGCAAGAACGGCAAATCCCTGGGCATGATGGACCCGGAGCGCCGTTTCTACAAAGCCAGCCGACAGGGTGCCGCCGAAGTGGCGCTGCGGCCGCGGCTCAACGAAGACCTCTACATCAATTTCGCAGGCATGTCGGACGACGGGAATCGCGCCGTAATCCAAGCGTTCGTCTTCCCGCTGGTCTCCTGGATCTGGATCGGCGCGCTGACCCTGATCTTCGGGACGCTGGTGTCGCTGGTGCCGAGCAAAGTAAAGCTGCAGTACGCGCGCACGGAAGTGGTCGGGATTACCCGAAAATATGTTTCAGTGGAAAAGTAAATTGCTGCAAAAACGGGGACTGGGTCCGATTTCGCCGAATTTGCGGAATTGGTTGCCTGCCCCCGCTCTTGCCCGTCAAATCAATTTCCGGTATCTTGCGCTAGGGGTCCTGACCCTGGCCGTCCTGCTGGCGCAAAGCACCAGCGAGGATGTCCGGCGTGTGGGCTCGCGCCTGCAATGCAAGTGCGGATGCCCGCACACCGTCGCCAGTTGCGACATGTTCGAGTGCGAATTTTCAAAACCGGCCAAGCTGCACATAGCACAACTGAAAGAGCAGGGCGTCTCGGACCAGGCCATAGTAGACGAGTACGTGAAGAAGTACGGCCAGGACATCTACCGCGCCGAGCCGAACTCGTTCGGCTGGATCATTCCGTATGCCTCGCTAATCCCCGGCGCGTTCCTGATCTGGTGGTTCCTGAAGCGCTATTACAAGAAACCGCAGCCGCTACCCGAAATCCCCGCCGGAGCGGTTGACCTGGACGACCCCGAATTGGCCAAATACAAAGATCAGATCGAGAAAGACCTGGCCCGATTGGACTGAAATGACGATCGCAATCGCTTGTATTCTTACAGCCGGGGTGCTGCTATTCATTCTCGGCGTGCGGCCCAAGGATCTTCCCGAGCCGCTCCCTGTATCGCCCTTCCAGCATCTGGACGAGCGCAAAGCGGCGATCTACGAAAATCTCCGTGACCTGCAGTTTGAGTATCGCGTAGGCAAGCTTTCCGATGCCGACTATCAGCAGACCAAGAAGGACCTGCAAAAAGAGCTGGCGCAGGTGCTGGCCGAAGTGGACCGGGTGCGTGAGCAGTTAGGCGCAGGGCCGGCGAAGGCGATCGTCACACCCCCGGCGGCCAAGCCGGCGAAGTTCGTCTGCCCCACCTGCAAGGCCGAATTCGAGAAAGACCTGAAGTTCTGCGGCGAGTGCGGCAAGCCGATGCGAAAGGCGGAAGCATGACTAAGGCAGTTCTTCTCCTGCTGTCTCTGCTCCCCGCGTATGCCGCCGTCGATGGCACCGTGATCAATCAGACCACCGGCAAGCCCGCCAAAGATGCGACCGTCACGCTCTACAAGCTAGGCCAGGCCGGCCCCGAAGCGCTGCAAAGCGTTCACACCGATGCGCAGGGCAAATTCACCATTCAGCAGGACGCGCAGGGCGGCCCGCACAACCTCCAGGCCACCTACGACGGCGTCACCTACGCGCACATCCTGCGCCCGGGCATGCCCACCACGGGCATCACGCTTGAAGTCTACAACGCCTCCAAGCAGCCCGGCGACGCCAAAGTCTCGCAGCATTTCCTGATCCTGCAGCCGTCGCAAGGCCAGATGGTCGTCAGCGAGGTCTACCTCTACAAGAACGAAGGCAAGACGGCGTACAACGACCCAGCCAACGGCACCCTCAAGTTCTATCTGCCCGCGGCCGCAAAGGGCGTCGTGAAAGTGCAGGCCCGCGCGCCGAATGGCATGCCCCTCGATCAGCTTTCGCAGAAGACCGCCAAGCCGGATATCTACAAGGTGGATTTCCCCATCAAGCCCGGCGGCGATACGCAGTTCGAGATCAGCTACATGGTGCCGTACACTTCGCCCGGCCGTTTCGGTTCGAAGGACGTGGCCGGCTCGCCCGAGACGATGCTCGTCGCGCCCTCCGGCGTCGAACTGAAGGGCGACGGCGTGACGTTCGCGCGCAAAGAGCCGCGCACGCAGGCGGCGATTTACACGGTCAGCAAGCCCAACTTCGAGATCGAGATCACCGGCCAGATGGCCGCCTCCGAGCAAGGCGACGCGGGCGGAGGAGGCAACAGCGCCGACTCCGGTCCGAATATCGAGCAGTTGATGCCCAAGCTGTTCGGCCAGGTCGAGGGCTCGGCGAGCTTCTTGCAGAAGGTTCTCGCGGTCAAGTGGATCCTGTTGCTCGCGCTCACGATTCTCACGCTCGGTTTCATTCTCCTCTACAAGCAGGAGCCGTCGGCGGAAGCGGCAGCCGCGGCGGACGCGCCGCCACGCGGCCGAAAAGTCGCGCCCGAGGCTCCCAAGGAAAAGCATGAACGCCGTCGACGTTGAGGGCGTTTGGAAGTTCTATGGCGATTTCCCCGCGCTCCGCAACATCAGCCTGAGCGCCGCGCCCGGCTCGTGCCTGGCGCTCATCGGACGGAACGGAGCCGGCAAAACCACACTCCTGCGCATCATCGCCGGCTTCTCGCGGCCGGGTAAGGGCAACATCCGCATCCAGGGCAGAGATCCGCACGAGGACGCGACGCGCGCTGCGATGGGCTTCATCGGCCACGGCATCGCCGTTTACGACGAGCTATCCGCCTGGGAGAACCTGATGCTGTTCGCCAGGCTCTACCATCTGCCGGATCCGAAAAAATCGGCGCAACATTGGCTGGAGCGCACCGGCCTCGAGCGCGTGAAGGACGGCCTGGTGCGCGAATTCTCGCGCGGCATGCGCCAGCGGCTGGCCGTGGCCCGCGCGTTTTTGCATAATCCTTCGGTCCTGCTGCTCGACGAGCCTTTCACCGCGCTCGACGATCGCGCCATCGCCGTGCTCCAATCGGTGCTGCGCGACGCGCTCCAGCAGGGCAGTACGATCGTGATGTCCACGCACCAGTTGCGCGAGGCGCTGGAACTGGCTACACACGTTTCGCTGATCAATCGCGGCCAGATTGCATTCCAGGGCGTTCGTACCCCGGAAATGCTTGCCGACCCGGGGTGGGTCTATGCTCATTACGGCGAAAATTGATGGAATTTCTCCGGCAGACGCTCACCATCATGGGCAAGGACCTGCGCGCCGAGGTGCGCAGCAAGGAAGCCATCAACGCCTCGTTCGGCTTCGCGCTGGTCATCCTCATCCTGTTCAGCTTCGCCTTCGACACCAACGAAGAGACGACGCGTGCCATCTCGGGCGGCCTGATTTGGATCTGCTTTGCCTTCGCCGGGACGCTGGTGCTGAACCGCAGCTTCGTGCGCGAACTGCCCAACGACTGTCTGGATGCCATGATCGCAGCACCGATTTCGCGCGCCGCCCTGTTCCTGGGCAAGGCGTTGGCGAACTTCGCGATCGTAATGGCCGTGGAGTTGGTCTCGATGCCGGTCTTTGGCGTCTTCTACAATGTGCACTGGGCCAGACAGTTCTGGCCGCTGCTCGCGGTGCTGGTACTGGGAGGCTGGGGACTTACAGTAATCGGTACTACTTTCAGCGCCCTCACCGTCAATATCAGGTTGAGGGAAATCATGCTGCCGCTGCTCATCTATCCGATGATGATCCCCTGCCTGATGGCGGCAATGCAGCTCAGTATGTATCTGGCGATCGGCGAACCGGTTCCCGCGGACCAGCAGCTCTGGTTCAAGCTGTTGGTAGCGTTCGACACGATATTTACGGCTCTGTCACTGGTATTGATCGAGACCGTCTTAGTGGGGTAATTAACGATGCGTGACAAGATTCTGTATGGACTGGGCATCATAGCCGCCGCCCTGCTGGCGCGGAACATCTACAAGATCTTCATGGTCCTGCCCGACGAAGCGGCGCAGGGCATGATCTTCCGCATCCTCTTCTTCCACGCGCCCATGGCGATGACGGCAATGATCGGCTCGGCCGTGGGATTAATCGCGAGCGTCGGATTCCTGCTCACGAAAAACTTCAAATACGATGCCGTCGCGGTGGCGGTGACCGAAGTCGGGCTGGCATTCCTGGCCGCCAACTTAGTCACTGGATCCATCTGGGGCCGTATCATCTGGGGTATCTGGTGGACCTGGGACGCCCGACTGACTTCGGCCTTAGTATGTTGGCTGCTCTATGCCGGTTACCTGATGCTACGGCATGCGATCGAAGAGCCCACCCAGCGAGCCACTGTGGCGGCAGTCTTCAATATCTTCGCGTTCGTGGACGTGCCGATCGTGATCTTCTCGATTAAGTGGTTCCGCACGCAGCATCCGCAGCCCGTCATGTGGGGCGGCGGCTCGATCGACCCCAGCTATAGCCAGACGCTCATGTTGAACTGGCTCGCGCTCATCCTGCTCGGCGCGGTCCTGGTGATGATCCGGCTGCGGCAGGAAGAGACCCAGAGGGAAATCGATTCGCTGCGCCGCTACGCGCACGCCATGTGAGGATTTGAATGGATACGAGAAACTTTACCTACATGTTCTACGGCTTCCTGGCCGCCTGGCTCATCCTGGTCGTTTACGTCCTGATGCTGGTCAACCGGGAAAGCAACATCAAGAAACAACTCGCCAACCTGAAGAACCTGCTCGAAGAGCGCGAGGCCAAGTAGTTCCCGCGCCCCGCCGCCGATTCTACAGCCGCGCCGGTATCGACCGCGCGCTCCGCGAGCGCGCGAAATCCCGGATGCTATCATGAGGTTTAATTTCGAGGGACCCGATGAAACGCAGAGCTCTCATCACCGGCATCACCGGTCAGGATGGATCATATCTTAGCGAGCAGTTATTAGAGAAGGGCTACGAGGTTCATGGACTGGTGCGCCGGGTGGCTTTGGAAGATCCCGGCCACAGGCTCGTGCGGATTCAACATATTCTCGACCGCATTCAATTGCACGCCGGGTCGCTCGAGAGCTTCCCCAGCGTCCACCAGATATTCCGGCAGGTGGAACCGGAGGAGTGCTATCACCTGGCCGCACAGAGTTATGTCAGTTATTCGTTCGACGACGAATTCTCTACGCTGAACACCAATATCAACGGCACCCATCACGTTTTGGCTGCTTTAAAAGATGTCGTGCCGAAGTGCCGATTCTACTTCGCGGGATCGAGCGAGATGTTCGGCAAAGTGGAGGAGATCCCGCAGACGGAGGTGACTAGATTCCATCCGCGCTCCGCCTACGGCATCAGCAAGGTCGCGGGTTTCGAACTGACGCGCAACTATCGCGAGGCTTACGGGATTTACGCCTGCAACGGCATTCTGTTCAACCACGAATCGCCGCGCCGCGGGTATGAATTCGTCACGCGAAAGATCACCGCGGGGATCGCGCGGATTCTGGCGGGGAAAGCGAGCGAACTGCGCCTGGGCAATCTGGAGGCAAAGCGCGACTGGGGGCACGCGGCCGATTACGTGGATGCCATGTGGCGGATGTTGCAGCAGGACGAACCGGATGACTACGTCGTGGCTACCGGCGAGACGCACTCGGTGCGGGAGTTCGTCGAGATCGCCTTTGATTTCGCCAACCTCGATTATCGGAAATACGTGGTGAGTGACGAGCAACTGTACCGGCCGGCGGAAGTGGATGTGCTGGTCGGAAATCCAGCGAAGGCGCACAGAACGCTGGGCTGGTTCTCCAAGACGAGCCTGAATTCCCTTGTGTGGGAGATGTTGCAGTCGGATTGCAGGGCTGCCGGAGTGGAATTGCCACACGGGGCAGGCGTGTCGAAGACGTTAACGGCAGATCGGACAGGACTTTGATGCGGGAGCGCCCTTGTGGGCGCGGAACCGATTGTCCGCGCCCGTCCGCATCCCTTTACGAGTAAACTTTGTTGGCTGTGAGGTCCCAGCCGCCGGCCACGTTGCCGCCGCCGGTGCCGTCGGGCCGCTTTTGCTGGGTATAGGTCCACTTCACCTTGGCGAAGTTGAAGGCCACGTTCTCGGTGGGGAACCCGTCCGTGGCTTGGGACTTCCCGGTCGATTTCGCCGACGAGATCACAACGTTCTCCATCTTCACTTCCAGGTATTTCACCTTGTCGCCGCCCGCCCGGCAGAGTTCCAGAGTGACCGTAGCGATGTGCTTGCCCGTGCAGCAGGTCTCGTACAGTTTCGAAGAAGCCTTGTCGAGGTGCTTGACGACAGTGAAGTCGTCGATGTCGACACGCTCGGTGGTGCCGCCGCCGGCGGAGCTGTCGGTCGCTGAGGAGGGCTGCTCCATGCCAAAGTCGTAGGAAAGGATCTCGATCCA
>Ga0070741_10019762_pt1 | contig 10722 bp, 8 predicted proteins | sample Coa_R1_4_FD_66440 | JGI IMG/M metagenome (GOLD analysis project Ga0070741, IMG submission 66440) | Surface soil microbial communities from Centralia Pennsylvania, which are recovering from an underground coalmine fire - Coalmine... | ecosystem: Environmental > Terrestrial > Soil > Unclassified ... | reverse complement strand
GATCGGCGCGGCAGCCCGATCGCCGCGCTCGCGATGATGATCCTCGCGCCGGTGGCGGCGATGCTGATTCAGGCAGCGATCTCACGCTCGCGCGAGTACGACGCGGATGCCGGCGGCGCGGCCATCGCCGGGAGCCCGCTCGGGCTGGTCAGCGCGTTGCGCAAGATCGAGGTCGCGTCGAAGCGCATACCGCTCGACGCGAGCCCAGCCACCGCGCACATGTTCATCATCAAGCCGTTTTCCGTGTCGGGACTGCTGGGTTTGTTCAGCACGCATCCGCCGACCGAGGATCGCATCGCGGCTCTCATGCAGCTAGCTCAACGCTAGTCGTGGCGTACGTCTTGCTGCCTCCGACCATGACGGAGGCAGCCGGTGCACGTAGACGACCTCGACATCTCACCGAGCAAGATTGGCGAAACTGCACAGCGCATTGTTGATAGGGCGATCGAAGAGGCTCGTCGACGCGAACACGCGCTGCTGACAAACGAACATCTTTTTCTCGCGTTTGCGCAAGTCGAGTGGGACATGTTCGCCGAAGTGATGCGCGACGTGGAGCTCAATCCCCACACGATTCTGCAGGCGGTCGAAGAACATCTCCACATGATGCCGTCGTTCGCGGGACGCGATCTGCGCGTATCGCCGGCGACCAAGCTCGTCTTCAAGCTGGCGCTGCACCATGCAAGCCGCGCCGGTCGGCAAACGATCGAAGCTGCCGATCTCTTTTCGGCCGTGTTCGAAGAGACGCAAGGCGTGCCTGTCTCGATTTTGCGGCGCCACGGCGTCGAGCCGGAGGTGCTCGTGAGCCGACTGAATGCGCGGATGCGGGATATGGAACTGCGCGAGGAGCGGTTGAAGAAGCGCTTCGAGCTCCCGCCCTTCTTGAAACATTTCGCGACGAACCTGAACCTGCTCGCGCGCCAGGACAAAGTGCCGCCGGTCTTCGGCCGGGACAAGGAGATCCAGCAGGTGCTCGAGATCCTGTGTCACCGCGAGCGCGCGAACTCGGTGATGCTGATCGGCGAACCGGGCGTCGGCAAGACGGCGATCGTCGAAGGTCTTGCGCGACGGATCGAGTTCGAACCGGAGTCGGTGCCGGTCCGGCTGCGCGACTGCCAGGTCGTCAACCTGCAGATGAACACGATGGTCGCCGGCACGATGCTCCGCGGCATGTTCGAGGATCGCATCCAGAACGTGATCCGCGAGCTGAAAGAACGGCCGAACCTGATTCTGTTCGTCGACGAAGCGCACACGATGGTGGGCGCCGGGTCGGCGCTTGGCGCGCCGTCGGATGCGGCGAACGTCTTCAAGTCGGTTCTCGCGCGCGGCGAGATCCGCATGGTCGCAGCCACCACGCTCAGCGAGTACAAGGAATACATCCAGGAAGATGAAGCGCTGGCGCGTCGCTTCCGGTGCGTGCATGTCTGCGAGCCGTCGGTCGAGGAGACTCGGCGGATCCTGTACAACCTTCGTCCGCGGCTCGAGCGAAATTACTCGGTGCGGCTGCTCGATGAGGCGCTCGACACCGCGCTCGAGCTGTCACCCCGCTACATGCGGCATCTGCATCTGCCGGACAAAGTCATCGGCTGGCTCGACACCGCGGCGGTGCGTGCCGAGATCGATCGCCGCTGGGAAGTGAAGACGGCGGACATCGTCGCGGTCATCTCGCACGCGGCGCAGATCCCCGAGGACATGGTCTATCGCGACGTGACCGATCGATTCAGGGACATCCAGGACTCGCTGCAGAAGCGCGTCATCGGTCAGCAGAATGCGGTGCGGTCGGTGGCGAAGCGTCTCGTGCTGAACAAGGGCCCGTTGAAGGACGGTTTCGATCGTCCCGACGGCGTCCTGCTGTTCCTCGGACCCACCGGCGTCGGCAAGACGGAGCTCGCGAAGGCCGTCGCCGAGTTCCTGTTTGGTGACGAAAAGAAAATGGTCCGCGTCGACATGTCCGAGTATCAGGACGGCTCGGTCGCCGTCGACAAACTGATCGGCATGCCGCGCGGCATCGTCGGCAGCGAGCGCGGCGGGATTCTGACGAATCAGCTCAAGGACAATCCGTACACGGTCGTGCTCCTCGACGAGGTCGAAAAGGCGAGTCCGAATCTGTTGAACCTGTTCTTACAGGCCTTCGATGAAGGTTGGATCACCGACGGCCGCGGCAAGCGCGTGTATCTGAGCGACGCGGTCGTGGTCATGACGTCGAACCTCGGATCCGAGAACTTCCGGAAGCTGACGAACCCGCTGGGATTCCTGAATCGCACCGTCGGCGTCGACCAGGTACAGAGCGAAGTGATGCGCGAGCTCGAGCGGCGTTTCCCGCCAGAGTTCCGGAATCGCATCGACGAAGTCGTGTTGTTCAATCCCCTCACGCACGACGAAGTGCGCGAGATTTCAAAGAAGTACCTCGAACAGGTCAAAACCACGCTCGCCAGATCCGGCAAGACGATCCAGGTGGGTGACGATGCGCTCGAGGTCGTGGTCACGAAGGGCTACAACATGGCCTTCGGCGCGCGATTCCTGAAACGGTTCATCGACGAACACATCAAGCTGCCGATCAGCGAACGCTGGAAGGAAGGCACGCATTTCGAGGTCACAGCCAAAGACGGCGGGATCATCGTCGCGCCAGCGCCCGCGAACATCAGCACCGCGGCCGATGCGATGGCGTACGGCGACGTCGCTTAGAGGTTCAAAAGGTTCAAGAGGTTCAAGAGGTTCAAGAGGTTCGAGAGGTTCTGAGGTTCTGAGGTTCTGAACCTCTTGAACCTTTTGAACCCTTTGAACCTCTTGAACCTTTTCACCACCGAAACCCCGTCTGCACTTCACCTGGCTTGTCTTCCTGGTGCACGTCTTTCTCTCGTCCTTTCAGCCCGTACCGTTGCTGTAGCATCCGCACCATCCCGCTGATCTCCTTCCGATAATCTTCAGGCGCGTACTTCTTCGTGTACAGCTTCTCGTAGCGGGGCAGCCACGACGGGAACTCGCGCTCGAGGAATTTCATGAAGTGGGCGCGTGTGCCGTCTTCGAGAAACATCACCGCGCAGCTGAGAAACTGCGCGCCGTGATCGGCGATCGCCTTGACGGTACGCTCGATCTTCGAGCGCGACGACGAGAAGCCAGGAACGATCGGGTGCATGAGGACGCCGGCGTAGATGCCCGCATCGACAAGCTCGCGGACGGCGCGCAGGCGCTGCAACGGATGCGCGGTTCCCGGTTCGAGGATCTGCCACGCGTGTTCGTCGACGGTCGGGACGCTCATGTAGACGGTGCAGGTCGCGACCTGCGACAGCTGTTTCAGCAGGTCGATGTCGCGCACGACCATCGGTCCCTTCGTGATGAGACCCATAGGGTTTCTCGCGCGGACGAACTCGGCGATCGCGGCGCGCGTCAGCTTGTAGTGGCCTTCGATCGGCTGATAACAGTCGGTGGCGGTGCCGACGGCGACGTATTCGCCCTTCCAGGATGGCTTCGCCAGCTCGCGCCGCAGGACGTCGATGAGGTTTTTCTTGACGAGAATCACCGACGCGAACTCGTCGTCGGCGTTCATCTCGAACTGAACGTGATACCGCCGTGCGTAACAGTAATGACAGCCGTGCGTGCAGCCGCGGTAGGGATTGAGCGTCCAGTCGAACGGCATGCCTTTGACGGCGTTGAGCGCCGATCGGCATGTGATCTCCTGGTATCGCGCTTCGTCGGCGCGCCGCTGCGCCTCGGTCAGCGCGTCTGTACCACCCGCTTTGACCGTTTCGGCGATCTCGCGGGTGGTCGGCTGCCTGGAGCCTATTTCAACGAAAAGTGGGTATGTTTCGCTTTTGATTCGCCCATCATACTACTAACGGGGCTTGGTCGATGGACGGCGACGTGCGGGTGCTTTCTTTGCGGCGCCGCTCCTGGCTGAACTTGTCGGAGCCTTCTTGCGTGTCGTCGCGCGCTTGCGCGTCGACGTCGTCTTTTTTCTCGTCGTCGTCCGCCGCTTCGCGCTGCGCGTCGCCGCCGGGCGCCGCGGCGTCGTCGTGGCTTGCGGCGCGGCCTCGGCGATCGCGCTCAGCGTGAACGCGGCCACCAGCGCGACGAGCAACGACTTCATCGTTCTTCGAATCATGCACATCCTCCCGCGAAAAATACGATAACGCATCTACAACAAATAGGCGAGCGCGAAGCCAACCTGAGCGACGAACATCATGCGATACATGTGCGCCCACGACACGTGGTTTTCGTCGATCGCCAGTTCTTCGGGACGCCGCAGCATGAGGTAGCAGACATACAGGCCGTACGCGGTCATCACGATGCCGAGGATCTGCAGGAGCCAGAAGTTGCCCGTGAGGATTCCGAACCACGCGCCGACAGGGATCATCAAGAACGGGATCACGAATGACGGCGAGATCATCCAGGCGGCGCGCGAGACGCCGTACTGAATCGGCAGCGTGCGGCAACCGCCGCGGCGATCCCCTTCCATGTCGGCGAAGTCCTTGGTTGTCGTCGCGCCAAGCAGGAACAGACCGAAGATGGCGCCGATGTACCACGGCTCGACGCCGATAATCGTTTTCGCTGACGACCACCCCGCCACTTTCAGCAGCGTGCCGCGCGGAATCGCAATCGTGATGTTCGCCCAGATGCCGAGCCGTTTCGTGCGGAGCGGGGGCACCGAATAGAGATAGGTCGCGACGACGGCGATCGCGACGAGCCAGAAGCACTCGTGCCGACCGCCCGGTTCGACGAGCCACGCGAGGATCAGTGCGAGTGTGTAGGTGACGATCGTGAACCCCCACGCCTGTCCGAACGTCAATCGGCCGCTCGGCAGCGGACGCTTCGGCTTGTTCACGCAGTCGATGTCGTAGTCGTAGATCTGATTCAGCGCGTTGTTGCCGGCGTTCAACACGGCCGCCATCGCCGATCCGATCAGCGGCGGAATGAGCAGCGACCAGCTCCACGGTTCGCGCGGCGCCGCACCAATCGCGGTCAACCCGCCGGAGATGAATCCGAGCGCGGGCGCGACGAGCGTGAACGGCCTCGCGATGTCGACGTATGGATTGCGTCGCGACTCGGGTTTCGGGATTCGGGATTCGCCTGTCATGCGATCGCGATGGCGACGACCGCCGCCACGGCGGTGTTGATGAAGTTCAACATGTCGTTGTTCAGGATACCTGCTGGCTCGGCCGTCGCGCCGAGGACGCTCTCGATCGCGGCGCCGACCGTCGACGCGATCACAATCGGGACGATCATGTGGAAGGTAATGAGACCGCCAGCCTGCGCCACGAATGCGAGCGCCACCGCCGCGCCGAGGCCGGCCATCGTACCTTGAATCGACATCGCGCCGGGCGTGCCGGCCGGCACGCGCCGCAGCGTCGTGATGAGGAACGTCGATCGCCCCCACGCCTTGCCGATTTCGCTCGCGACCGTGTCGCTGCCCCCAGCCGTCAGCGCCGCGGCGAACGCGAGCAGCGATTCCGCTGGATAGGCGGTGGTGACGGCCATGACCGCGGCGATCGCTGCGACGCCGCAGTTGGCGAACGCGTTGCCCGCGCCGCGACGTCCACCCTTTTCTTCGGCGATGCCGAGCGCAGTCTTGCGTTTGAGACCGAGGCGCGACGTCACCGTGGCGATGACGAACGTCAGGAACAGGAACGTCCACGCAAACGCGCCGCCGGCGGCGAAGATGACGATGCCGATCGCGGCGCCGCCGAGCCAACCGGACAGCGATACGGTCCGCGCACGATAACCGAGCCACGAGATGACGAGGTTGACGCCGATCGCCCAGGGCAGATTCGCCATCACGAAGGGGTCGTCCCATGCGCGTGCAGTCACCAGCGTTGCGAGCCACAGCACCGCGCCGGCCGTCAGGGGCACTGAAATGTTGTCGTCGAGCCGCACGGGAATCGATTCGACCAAGGCGGCGGCGATCGCGGCAGTCAACGGCGCGGCGATGACGAGGACGTTACCGGTCCATGACTGGAGCGCGATCGCTGCGAGGCTGCCGCAGACGACGAACGCGACCGAGCCAGCGACTGACTTGTCGTGATTCCACGGCAGCCGCGCGCTGCGCACGCGATGACCGATCAACGTAGCGAAGCCATCACCGCAGGCGAGCACGCCCCACGCGCCAGCGACGAGATCGAGGCGTTCGCGGAAGACCAGGATGAGGATGAGAATCGAGAGCGGATACAGCAGGATGCCAACTGGAAACCCGCGCGCGACATCGTCGGGGCGATACAGCTTCCGGCCACCGATCCGCGGCAGGACGAGGGCGTTCATCGCGAGCGCGACGCCGGCGAGGAGCGCGGCTTGCGGCCACGTCAGGAATCGCAACAGCAGCGCGAAGGCGCCCGACCCGATGTGGACCCACTGCCGCGCGTTCTCGGAGTGACTCATCGCGGAATCGAATCGATCGTTGCGCGGACGCCGTCGGCGAGCGGCGTCATCGTGTACCCGAGATCGCGGACCGCGACGCCGCTGTCGAGCGACCAGTCGTGGCGGAAGATCTCGACGGCGCCTCGCGTGATCAACGGCAGCCCGCCAAACAGCCTGACGCGCAGCTCCTCCGCGACGCCGAGCGCATCCGCAACCGGAAATGGAATGCGCAGTGGCGGCCGGCGGCCCGTCAGCGTTCGGACGATCTCGAACACGCGCGACTGCGGCGCGTTTTCGCCGCCCAGCATGTAGCGTCCGCCGGTCACGCCGCGCTCCAGTGCCGCCCGCTGACCGTTCGCCACGTCATCGACAAACGCGTACGACCACGGATGCTCCGGTCCAACGAGACCGGGCAATCGTCCTTTCAGGTGATCCGCGATCAGCCGGCCGATCAGATTGCCTTCGGTGAACGATCCCGGCCCGTACACCACGCCTGGATAGACGCGCACGAGCGGCGCACCGTCACGAACCGCTTCGTCGGCCGCGCGATCGGCGAGGACCTTCGTCCGCTGATAGTCGTTCGCGAGAATCGGCGTTTCGCGATCGCGTGGCGGCAGCGCGAGAAAGGACGACGTGTAGACGATCCGGCCGATGCGGTGTTGTTTCGCTGCGGCGATCACGTTTCGCAGTCCGCCGACGTTCACGTCGTCGAAATCCTGCGACCGGCGCCGCCAGATGGACACGAGCGCTGCCGAGTGCGAGATCGCGTCGCAGCCGGCCGCCGCGTCCGAGAGCGCTGTGGCATCACGCACGTCGCCGTCGACGAGCGTGCCCGGCAGACCGCTGCGCGATGCCGACCGCGCAAAGATGACGAGGTCGTGGCCGGCGGTCGCAAGCGCCCGAACGATCGCGCGACCGAGATATCCCGTTCCGCCCGTGACCAGCACGCGCATTCAGCTGTCCTGCTGACGCCAGTATTCGAGCACCTCGTCGAGGGTTTCGTCGAGCGGAATCGACGGGCGCCACCCGAGCTCGGTCTGAATGCGTGTCGGATCGCCGAGCAAGAGCGGCAGGTCGTTCGGGTGAAACTTCGAGGCGTCCACTCGCACACGCACCGGCACGTGCGCGTGCTCGATCAGCCGATCGAGGAGCTCGCGGATCGAGTGGGCGCTTCCCGAGGAGACGTTGTAGGGACGGCCGGTCACGCCGCGTTCCATCACGATCTCGTAGGCACGCACGGTGTCGCGGACATTCGTCAGTTCGCGACGCGCCTCGAGGTTGCCGACGACGATCTCCGGATCGCGGCGGCCGCGTTCGATCTCGACAATCTGTCGCGCGAAGTCGGACGCGACAAACGACGGGTACTGCCGCGGTCCGATGTGGTTGAACGGCCGCACGATCCGAACATCGACACCGTCAGCCACCATGCGCGTCGCCAGCATTTCGGTCGCCAGCTTCGTCAGGCCGTACGGATTCGGCGGCAGCAGTTCGGCATCCTCGTGCAGCGGCGCGTTCGACGCGCGATAGACCATCGCCGAACTCGGGATCAGAACGGGCACGCGGCGCTGGAGCGCGGCAACCGCCTCGAGCACCACCTGCGTCCCGCGCACGTTGATCGCGAGCGTGGCAGCCGTGCGATTCCACGACCGGCCGACGTTGGCCGCGCCGGCGCAGTGATAAACGGCAGACGGCTGCGTCACGAGAATCGCGTCGCGGACGGCGTCCCGGTCCAAGACGTCGACGGTCTGCCACTCGACGTTGGCGCGCGCTTGCGGCGTCCGCCCGCCCGGCCGATACCAGCCGACGATACGCGGGTGGCGCGGCGCGAGGAGATCGAGCAGGTGGCTGCCGGCAAACCCGGCCGCGCCGGTGACGAGAATCAGCGCGGCACCCCGCTCATCGCGCCGTTGAACGGCGAGAAGTTACCGATGCCGGCGAGGGTGAACGAGAGGAAGAAACGTCGATCGGCGGCGATCGGCACGCTGGATCCGACGCCGTAGTTGAACGTCTGATACTGAAACGCCAGGCCGCAACACTGCGCGTTGTAGAATCCTGTGATCTGCTGCTGCAGAAATCCGCCGTGCGTGATGTCGTAGTTGAACGTGTAGACGCTGCCGTACTTGTTGTCGCGCGTGTGCGCGTTGCTCGACACGTTGACGAACTGCGACGTCTGGCTCGAGCAGTCGACGCCGACCGGCAGCAGTTGCTGCACGCAACCCGTCTTCTGCCAGCCCACCGACGTCTGCAGCCGCGCGGCCCACGAATAGGACGTGTTCGCGGAGACCGATCGCAGCTGGTTATAGCGGCTGTCGAACTCTGCACGGAATGTTCCGTTGATGTCGGTGCTGGGCATGCCGCGAACGCTGACGACGTACGGAGAAAAGTGACTCGGCGTACCGCCGCCGAACTGCGACGTCTGGTAGGCGATGTCATATCGCGCCTGCTGCTGGTTGGTGTAGTACGACTGCGAAAATTCGACGTCGAGGATCTCGCGTGACTGCGCGAGTTGTCCAGGCGCAACCTTGCGCTTCGCAAAAAACCGATTGATGACCCCGTAGGTGAGATTCGTACCGCCGGCAATCGTATCGACCGCGTCCGTGTGCAGGATGCGATCGAAGTTGTCGATGGCTGACGTCTTCAGCACCGTGAAGTACGGCTCGACGGAGTGCTTGAACTTCTCGGCGTATCCGTTGTCCGGCGTATCCCAGATGCGGTTGAAGACCGGACCCACCACCTGCGCCTGCACGGAGAAATACCGCCGATTGATCGCCTCGTCAGCCGTCGCATCGGTGCGCTGGTTGCCGGCATCGTCGAGAGCGGCGCTCTTGGTGTAGTACGTGTCGCGCCAGCTGACCGTCGTGTTGACCGTGAACCATTGCCACTTCTTGAACGGATAGCGAATCTGCGGCCACACGTCGAGACGCTGCACGCCGAGATTCGTCTCCGTCGTCAATTCGGTATTGCTGTTGAACGACCGGCTCGCGCGAATCAAGTCGACGTATTCGCTCGTGACGCCGAAATACACCTGCGATCCGAACAGCGGCCGCTCGCTCCGGGCGAGATTGATGCGCGGTCCGTTGCCGGTAATGACCGAATCGTTGACGTCGTAGAAATATTCTTGCCGATCCATCGTCGCGTTCATCGTGAAGCCGCTCCATCCGCCGACGGCGTTGACGCCGTACATCCGCTGGTTGCGCGACGCGTCGTAGATGTTCGTGTTGAACGTCTGCGACGTCACGATGCTCGAGAAGTAATTCACGTTGCCGCGCACCCGGATGTTGCCGGGCAACAACTGGTTCGCGCTGCCGCGGAGCTCGTAGGTCTTGCTCGCATCCAGCGGAGCTGTGGTTCCGTCGCTCAGCACGTACGTCGCGGCATGCTCGTCGAGGAAATGACCCCACAGGTTGCCGTCCGCGAGCGCGCCGTAGTTATACCGATACTCGGTGCCGATGCCCTGGCCGACCTTGGAGTACCAATCGTGCGAGATCGTGGCGTCCTGACTGCGGTTGATCGCCCAGAAGAACGCGTTGTGGATCTGCTGACCGCGCAACGACGACGCGCCGTAGGTCGGGATGAGGAATCCGGTCGCGCGATCCTCGCTCTTGGTCGGATAGATCAACAGCGGGACGTAGAACATCGGCACGCCCTTGACCGTGAAGATCGCCTGCTTCAGAAACGTGTAGTGATCGACGTTGAGGATGACCGTGTCCGCGTGCAGATCCCATCGCGGCGTCGGCTGCACGCACGTCGTGAAGCCGCCGTTGGTGATGCGATATTTCTTCGGACCGATCTTTTCGACGGAATCGCCGAAGAAATAGACGACCGTTTCCTGGCCGGCCACTGGCGGTAGCGCGATGCCGCCGCTGGCCGGTCGCTGTGCCGGCGGCTTCACGTTCGCGATGCCGCTCGCGTTCGTAAAGCTGCCAAGGTGCGTTTCCGTGTTGATCTCCGCGTGTTCAGCCGACAGGCGGTTCGGCCCTTGCGAAAACGTCACGTGCCCTTGCAGCACCAGACGATGTTCGTCGGTGTAGAACCAGGACTCGTCGGCGTAAATGTCCGTGTCGCCCTTGTGATATTCGAAATGACCGAGGTAGTGGTGATCCTTCTGGCCATTCGAAATCTCGTGGCGGTCGCCGATCATCGTCTCGGGCGTTTGCGGCTGCGACGGCGGCGGCGCGGCTTGCTGCGCGGCCGAGGGGAGTCCGGGGGGCGGTGCGCCAGGCGGTTGTTGCTGCGCGATCGCGGGTCGCGAACAGCACAGCAACAGCGACAGAAGAAATATCCGGCGGAGCACCGTCAACAGTGTAAACCGAGGCGCTGCAGCACGTCGCCGAGCAGAAAGATGGATCCGGCAACGACGATGCGCGGCGATCGATG
>Ga0070741_10019761_pt1 | contig 10722 bp, 9 predicted proteins | sample Coa_R1_4_FD_66440 | JGI IMG/M metagenome (GOLD analysis project Ga0070741, IMG submission 66440) | Surface soil microbial communities from Centralia Pennsylvania, which are recovering from an underground coalmine fire - Coalmine... | ecosystem: Environmental > Terrestrial > Soil > Unclassified ... | reverse complement strand
CCCTACCTGCGCGCGGCGAAGGACGCCGGCTTCGCGTCGCGAGTGTCCTTCGACGTCGTTCCGCTCGCGACCGATCCGCCCGACCTTGTCCTCGGGCGTGCTGACGCGCTCCTCGCATGGCGACCGCCGGCGCGACTCGCGGAACGCGCTCCGCGGCTGGCGTGGATCCAGTCCCTGACCGGCGGCGTCGACCAGTGGCTCGTCGCTGACTGTCCCGACCGCGCGACCCTCACGTGCGCACGCGGAAGCCACCGGCTCGCCATGCCGGAGCACATCCTGGCCGCACTGTTCCTCGTCACGAAGTCGCTGGCGGCCATCGTGCTGGACCAGCGCGAGCGCCGCTGGACGCGACACGTGAATCCGACACTGGCGGGTCGGACACTCGGCATCCTGGGTCTCGGCGCGATCGGCGCCGAGCTCGCGCGCAAGGCGGCCGCCCTCGAGATGCGCGTCATCGGCACGAAGCGCGACGGCGCGCCGGTGCCCCACGTGGAGCGCGTCTATCCGCCGGCCGACACCGACGTCGTGCTCCGGGAGTCCGACTACGTCGTCGTGCTGCTGCCGTCGACAGCGGAGACGCGCGGTCTGATCGGCGCCGCCGCGCTTCACCGGATGAAGCCCGGCGCGCATCTGCTGAATTTCGGCCGCGGCGACACCGTCGTCGCCGACGATCTCGTCACCGCGGTGCGGGACGGCGTGATCGCGGGCGCGGTGCTCGACGTCTTCGTCACCGAGCCGCTGCCGACGGACTCGGCGCTGTGGAGCACGCCCGGTATCACGATCTTCCCGCACGTCGGTGGGCTGCATCCGTCGCGCGATGAGACGGTGGCGGCGCTGTGGATCGACAATCTTCGGCGATTCGTGGACGGACAACCACTGCGGGAAGTCGTGGACCGGACGCGGGGCTACTGAAGAGCCCGGGGGCCTGCCGAACAGCGGGCCCCCGGGCGCGGCGTGCACTCAGTCGGGCTGGCGCTCCAGAACGAGGACGGTCGGCGCCGGCGAGTCGACGATCTTGCCGTAGATCGTGTCGCCGACACGTGTGAAGGTCAGCTTCACCGCCGTGCCGCTCTGATCGCGTGCAACGACATCGACGCCGTCCACGCGATAGAAGACGGGCACGCCGGCCGACCCCGCCTCGCGGAATCGCAGTGGCAGACCAATCGCCGCATTCACGTCGACCAGCGAGATCCGGCCGACACCGCCCTTACCCGCCTGCCGGAATGTCGCCTGCACGTCGCTCGAGCGCTCGTCGCCGAAGAGTCCTCGGGACACCCACGTCCCACGCCAGTTGCCGGTCATGTCCATCGACGGCATTGCCGCCTGGGGACCCGACGACAGCGCCGCCTGCGGTGGCTCGTGAGTCGCGGGCCCGCCCGGCGTCTCGGCCCCCTCCGGGACCAGCCGCCCCCACCACTCCTCGCGCGCCGCGGCGACCATGTCCTGCTCCGTGATCGACGCTTCGCTGTCGTGCCGCTTCATGGAGAACTTGAAATGGTGGCTCGATGCGAAGTGCGCGGGGTGCGTGGTCCACGTCGACCACTGTTCCCCGGCGGTCGCGCAGCCGGACATCGAGAACATGACTGCCGTGAGGAGCAGAAGCCACCACCGAAGCCCTTCCATGGCGCCGTCCTTGGGGGATGCGAGACGACCCGACGTGGATCGCGCGCGTGCGTAGTGCAAGTGGCACACCACGCTTCGGCGTCCACGTTTTCACGCGCTTGGAGGACTGCGAACCGATGCTTGTGCCAATCCGGCGTGCGGTCTGGTGCTCGCGTGACGGTGTTAGCATGGCTGCGTGAGTCGTTCACTCGGCGCCCGGCTCCCGCCCGATCTGCGCGCGAGGCTGTCTCAAAGCGATCTCCCCGCACGACTCGGCGCCGCGCTGCCGTTCGTGACGGTGGACGGCGCCGGGCGGCCACACGCGATGCTGCTGTCCTACATCGAGATTCGCGCGTACGACGCCGCGACATTGGGGCTCGTGATCGACGCGGGAAGCGGCACCGCGCGCAATCTATCGCGCCACGGCGTGGCGACGCTGCTGATCGTGGAGCCGGGGACGACGATGTACGTCAAGAGCCGGCTGATCGACGGTCCGCTCGAGGTGGCAGCCGCGGCGCGCGACCTCGCGTATTTCTTGCTCGCGGTGGACGACGTGCTCGAGGATTCGGCGGCGGAATGGGAAGGCGGCGCGCAGATCACGAGCGGCGTGCAGTATCGCCCACTTCCGTCGCTCGATGCGCCGTGGGTGCGAGCGACGCTGGCGGCGGTCGCCGTTCCCCGCGCGCGCGTCTGATCGAGTGTACGAACGGACCGCTACGGCTCTCTGAGGATCTCGCGATCCTTGTAGAGGCCGATGGTGATCTCCACCTCGGTTTCGCGCCCCTCGCGCAGCAGCCGCACGCGCACTTGCTTGCCGACCGGCGTCGAGGACACGACGCGCTGAAGATCCCGCGGCGTGTCGAGCGGCGTTCCGTCGAGCGCGACCAGGACGTCATCCGCGCGGACGCCGCCGCGATCCGCCGGCTCACCCGGCATGACGCCGCGGATGAGGACGCCGCGCGCTTCACGCAGCTTCAGGCGGGATAGATCCTCGTCGGTGACCTCGGCGATCGAGACGCCGAGCCAGCCCCACTCCACCTTGCCCTTGGTCGCGAGCTGCGGAACGAGCAGCTTCACGAGGTTCGACGGGATCGCGAAGCCGATGGACCCGTTGCGGGCAGCCATACTGTTCACGCCGATCACCTGGCCGGCCATGTTCACGAGCGGCCCCCCGGAGTTCCCGGGATTGATCGCCGCGTCCGTCTGGATGAAGTCGAAGCCCGGCGCAGCAACCGTCAGCGGCGCACCCTTCCGGCTGACGATGCCGAAGGACACAGACTGCTCGAGGCCGAAGGGATGACCCAGCGCGAGGACGAACTCACCGACGCGTAGACGGTTCGAGTCGCCGAGGGGCAGCGATGGAAGATCCGTGGCGTCGATCTTCACCAGCGCCAGGTCGACGCGACTGTCGAGCCCGACGATCCGTCCACCGAAGCGACGGCCATCCGACAGCCGGACCTGAATCCATTCCGCCTGCTCCACGACATGAGCATTGGTCACGATCATGCCGGTCGGCTCGATCAGGAATCCCGAGCCTGTCGAGCGGCGCGGCTCACCCGGCGAGTCGCTGTCATCCCGGGCCGGCGCACCGCCGCGACGGACGCGAACGTGCACCAGAGCAGGCTTCAGGCGCTCGGCGAGATCCGCGAGCAGGTCGTTGAAGCGGACGAGTTCGGGAGCAGCCGTCGCGGCCGGCGTCTCTCGCCACAAGCGGGTCTGCTCCCCGGACGGGGCCGTGGCGCCTGCGCAGCCGGCGATGCTCGTCGCCAGGACGGTCAGGACGATCAGGGCGCGTGAACGCGGCGGCATGCGGCGACCTCCTTCTTCGTGTCCGCCCAGTATAGCGCGCGCCCTTGGGGCTACCGGCCGACCTCGCGCAGCAGATGACCGAGCTCGGGGATCACCAGCTTCTCGAGCGCGAGCCGGCAGGCGTTGGGCGAGCCGGGCAGGGAGACGACGACGCGCCTGGCATGAACGCCCATCTGGGCGCGGCTCAGCATGGCGGCCGCGCCGATCTCGTCGAACGACAGCATCCGGAACAGCTCGCCGAAGCCGGGCAGACGCTTGTCGAGCAGCGCCTCCACCGCCTCGAACGTCGAGTCGCGAGAGGTGATCCCGGTGCCGCCGGTGAGAATCACCACCTGCACGCCCGGATCCGCGCATGCGGCACGCACCAGACGCGCCACCTCGGCCGGCTCGTCGCGTACGATGGCCGCGCCGGCCACGCGATGCCCCGCGGCGGTGAGCAGCTGGCGGATGAGCGCGCCGCTCGTGTCGGTCTCTTGATTCTTCGTGTCCGACACGGTCAGCACGTAGCAGGAGGCCGACGTCGGGGCGCTCGCCTTGTGCTCGCGCGGCGTCGCAGCGGGATCGCCGGTCATCGGACGTACGCGCGGTCCAGGAGCTCGACGAGATGCAGCACGCGCATCGGCGAGCCGGCATCGCGCAGGCCCTGTTGGATTTGCAAGATACAGCCGGGATTGGCGGTGACGACGACGTCGGCGCCGGTGGACATCACATGCGCCACTTTCCGGCGAAGGAGCTGCGTCGCCATCTCGGGCTGCGTGAGGTTGTAGATGCCCGCCGAGCCGCAGCACCAGTCGGACTCGGGCAGGGGCACGAGACGGACCCCGGGGATCTGGGCCAGCAACGTTCTCGGCGCCGTGCGGATCTTCTGCCCGTGAACGACGTGACACGGATCGTGGTATGTCGCCGTGAGCGGAACCTCCGCGAGCGGGCCGCGCAGCGGCGTCACGGCCAGAAACTCGGACAGATCGCGGACCGACGCAGCAAAGCGCCGCGCGCGCTCGGCGTAGGCCGGGTCGTCCGCGAGCAGCGCGCCGTACCCCTTCATGTGGGCGCCGCAGCCCGAGGTATTCACGACGACGGCATCGACCCCGGCTCGCTCGAACACGTCGATCGTCTGTCGGGCCATGTCGAGCGCGCCGGCGTGATCACCGCCGTGTGCGTTCAGTGCCCCGCAGCAGCGCTGCTCGCCGGGCGCCACCACGTCCCAGCCGTTGAGCGACAGCACGCGCGCCGTCGCGCGATTGTGCGCGCCGAACACGACGGCCTGCACGCACCCGGTGAGCATCGCCACCCGGCCCCGCCGCTCGCCGACGGCGGGCGTGAACGGCACCAGCGGCGCGCGGTGGGCTCGCGAGGGCAGCGGCGGCAGCAGGGCTTCCCAGGCGGGCAGCGTGCCGGGCAGCGCGCGCACGACACCGCTGCGGCGCGCGAGCGCCTGCAGACCGCTCGCCTGATAGAGACGCAACCCCGCGGCCGCGAGCGCGAGCAGCCGCGGATGCCGCAAGAGCAGACCGAAGTTCACCCACCGGAACGCACGGCGGACAGCGCCGCCGGGCCGAACCCGCTCGATCTCCGCCTTGGCCGCCTCGATCAACCGGCCGTACGGAACGCCGGCCGGACACACCGTCTCACAGGCGCGGCAGTCGAGGCAAAGCGACAGGTGCTCGACGGCGGAGTCCGTGAGCCCGATACGGCCCTCCGCGAGCGACTTGATGAGGAAGATCCGCCCACGCGGCGAGTCCATCTCGGTGCCGAGTTCGGAGAACGTCGGGCAGGACGGAAGACAGAGACCACAATGCACGCACTGGTTCACGCCCTCGACGCTCAGGCCGTGGAGCATGAGCGCGCTCGACTTCGCCGACTCGGTCATCGGCTCGCTCACACGCCACCCACGAAGCGCCCGGGATTGAGCAGTCCGCGCGGGTCCAGCTGCGCCTTGATGGCGCGCATGAGCCGCGCGGCCGCGCCGGCGTCGTCCCAGACCGGGAGCAGTGCTTTCACGGCCAGCGGCGCCCACGTGACCGACGCGTGACCGCCGGGGCGGGCCGCGGCGCGCCACTCGGTGAGGATCGCGGCGACGAGCGCGGGGTCCGATCTGTCTGCGTCTGCGCGCACGGCGCCGGTCACGACACCGACACCGGCGTGCGCCGACCACGCGCTCGCGAGTCCATGCTTGCGCGCCGCCGCCGTCCCCTGCTCGATCGTGTCGGCCACCATGGCCGGCAGCACGCTGAACGTCATCACCGCGGCCGGTGTATCGAACGCGGCGTGCGCAGCCCGGCACAGGGCGCTCCAGGCCGTCGGTGGCAGGACGACCGTGCCGCGCGCGCCAAAGGCGCGGGCGATCGAGTCGAGCTCGCCTACTTGCCAATCGACCTGCTCTCCGAGGCCATCGAAGCCGACCACGAGGGTGGCAGGCACGGCCTCGAGGCCCATCGCCGCCGCGGCCGCCGCGTCCAGCAGGTCGACGGCGGTCGGAATGAGATCGCTCGCGAGCAGTCCTCGCGTCGCGGCGCCGGCATCCTTGAGCCGCTCGAAGGGCACGGCCACGAGCCGCTCGGCGTCCGGAAGGGGCCGGAGCTTGAGTGTTGCCTCGACGATGACGCCGAGGGTGCCGTAGGAACCGATGAACAGCTTCGGCAGGTCGTATCCGGCGACGTTCTTCACGACGCGACCGCCGCCGCGGATGATCGAACCATCCGCCGTCACGGCGGTGACGCCGATGAGGAGGTCACGCGCGGTGCCATAGAGGTGACGACGCGACCCGGCGGCATTCGCCGCGAGCACGCCGCCGAGCGTCGCCCGCTCGGCATCCGGCGGATCGAGCGAGAGCCACTGTCCGCGCGCGCGCAGACTTGCCTGCAACTCGGCCACCGTCACGCCGGCCTGGGCGGTCACCGTGAGATCTCCCGGCTCGTGCTCGACGATCGCGCGCAGACGCGAGAGCGCCACCACCACTCCGCCGCGCGCCGGCGGCGTGCCGACGGCGGCGGCCGTCCCTCCGCCCCACGGCACGAGCGGTAACTCGGCCGCTGCCGCGGCGAGCATGACGGCCGCGATGTCATCCGCGCTGCCCGGAAACACCGCGGCCACCGGCGTGACGCCATCGACGACGTACGGGGAGAGATCGACGCCGCTGAGGACGTGGTGGGGACCCACGATGGCGCGTAGCTTGTCGAGCAACGGCGCGGACACGAGGCTGACGCGCTCGCCGCTAGAAGCGTTGCGCGAGGCCCTGCGCTTCGATCGCGTGAGGCCGATAGGCCACGGGGCCGGCCTCCACGCACGACTTCTTCGTCGGAAACATCTTGCCGGGATTGCAGAGACCGGTCGGGTTGAACGCCGCCTTCAGCTTCTGCATGAAGGCGAGGTCGGCGGCCGAGAAGATGAACGGCATGAAATCCGCCTTTTCCAGCCCGATGCCGTGCTCGCCGGAGATCGACCCGCCGACCTCCGCGCACACCTTCATGATCTGCGCGCCCGCCTCCACCACGCGCGCTTCCTCGCCCGGCTTCCGCGGATCGTAGAGGATGTTCGGATGGAGGTTCCCGTCGCCGGCGTGGAACACGTTGCCCACGCGCAACCCGTGCGCGGCGACGATCTCGTTCACACGCGTCAGCACGTACGGCAGCTTCGTCCGCGGGATGACGCCGTCCATCACCATGTATGCCGGCGACACGCGTCCGTAGGCGCCGAACGCCGACTTCCGGCCCTTCCAGAGCAGCTGGCGCTCCGCCTCGTCGGCGGCCGTGCGGACCTCGCGCGCGCCGGCCTCGCGACACGCGGCGACGATGCGTTCCGCCTGGCTCTCCATGCCGACGGCAAGCCCGTCCAGCTCGATCAACAGGGCCGCGGCGGCATCGCGCGGATAGCCGCAGCCGAATGCGTCTTCGACCGCCTGGATCGTCAGCTGGTCGATCATCTCGACCGCGGCCGGGACAAGCCCGCGCGCGATGATCGACGAGACCGCCGCCGACGCGCCATCCACATGATCGAAGACCGCGAGCACCGTCTTCACCGCCTGCGGCTTCTTCATGATCCGGACCACGATCTTCGTCGCGATCCCGAACGTGCCCTCAGAGCCGACGAACACGCCGGCGATGTCGTAGCCGAGCGCATCGCGGGTGCGCCCGCCGAGCCAGACGATCTCGCCGTCCGGCAAGACCACCTCCAGACCGAGCACGTGATTGACGGTGACGCCGTACTTCAGCGTATGGGGACCGCCGGAATTGTTCGCGATATTCCCGCCGATCGTGCACGCCTGCTGGCTCGAGGGGTCCGGCGCGTAGTAGTAGCCGCGGGGCCCGACCGCCCAGGACAGGTGGAGATTCACGAGCCCGGGCTCGACGACCGCGATCTGGTTGTCGTAGTCCACCTCGAGCACGCGGTTCATCCGCATGAGCGAGATGACGAGGCCACCCTCGGCAGGCAGGCAGCCACCGGACAGCCCGGTGCCTGCACCGCGCGCGACGAATGGGATGCTTTCGCGGTTCGCCAACGTCACGACCGCCGCCACCTGCTCCGCGGACCGCGGGAAGACCACGAAATCGGCGAGCGCCCGGAAGAGGGTGAGGCCGTCGGATTCGTAGACGAGCAGCTCCTCGGGATCAGACAGCACACCACCCGCACCCACGATGGTCTCCAGCTCGTGGCGCAGCGCCCCTTTGCGATCCACCGATATCGTCGCCATGGTCGGACCTTGAGCCGAGTATACCCTCGTCTGATCGACCACGAGCGGCCGCGTCCCGGGCACTCCGCGGTCGCGATTGCGAGGCGACGTCGCCGCTAGTGGTGCACGACCCGGCGCAGCGACGTCAGGTCGGCGACAAACCGTTCCATCTCGGCATGGCGGGCGGCCTCGTCGGGCGCACGGAGGATCGACGACGGATGCACCGTCGCCATGACGTGCGGGGCCCAGCGCGCACTCACCCACTCGCCACGCTGGCGCGTCACACGGAACTTCGGGCCGAGCAGCGCCTGCGCCGCGGTGGCGCCAAGGCACACGACGATCGACGGCTTGACGATATCGAGCTCGGCCTCGAGCCATGGCAGGCACGCGGAGATCTCGAGGGCGTTCGGCTTGGCGTGGATTCGCCGCTTGCCCTTCGGCTCCCACTTGAAGTGCTTCACGACGTTCGTGACGTAGACATCGCGGCGCTCGATGCCCGCCTCCTCGAGCGCGCGGTCAAGGAGACGCCCCGCGGGCCCGACGAACGGTGCCCCGGCCAGGTCCTCGTCGTTTCCGGGCTGCTCGCCGACCATCATGATGGGCGCGCGGCGCGGGCCGGCGCCGAAGACCGTTTGCGTCCCGCGCTGCCAGAGGTGGCAGCCGCGGCAATGAGCCGCGGCCTCTCGCAACGCGGGCAGCGTCCGTTCCTCAGGCAGGAAATCGGCGGCGGATCCGGTCGACGCCGCACGCCGGGCGCTCACGCCGCGCTCCGATCGCCGCTCACGCGCCAGAGGTCGGCGGGGACGCTTCGACCCGCCGCGCGGCGAGCCGCCGCGAAGCGGCGCGCGCGGGATACGAGGTCGCCGCTCACGCGCTCGGCGAGGCCGACAATGCGCGCAAGCGGCAGGTCGGCCTCGAGCGCGGCCACGACGAGGTCGGTGAAATGCACATCGTGGAAATAGATTGCGGGGTACGGATTGTCGCAGGCGAGCGCCTCGAAGACCCGGCGCACCGCGCCTTGCCGCGCCTGCAGCGCCAGGGCCAAGAAGCGCTCCGGCGACGGAAGCACCGGCAGCGCGCGGAGCACAGCACACCGCTGACGCCCATCGCCCGCGCCCCAGCGGCGCTCGATCACCGTCTGCAGCGCGTCGGCGTGCAACCAGCCGGCGGCGGCGGTGAGCAATCCGACCCGGGCGGCATCGTCGACACACCAGGCATCGAGTGACCAGGTGACGCCAGCTTCGCGCAATGCTTGCTGCTCTTCCGGAGTGAGGGCGAGCGGTGCGCGACCGACGTGGCGCGTCGCGTCGTCGAAGGCTGCCTCTACGAGCGCGGCCGTAGGATTCCGGGCCAGCGCAAGCCACGCAGAAGGATCGCGACGCGCGACGACGTCGAACAGCGTGGAGGTAACGCTCGGATGGCCGGCCATGCTCATGATCGCTGCTTCGCCCCCCGGGCGGCAGCGACCACCGCAGCCACCAGCGGCCGCTGGCGGTCGCGCCACCGCGGAGGAACGTTCCGTTCCCCCATGGGATAGCAAACCGGGTGCCGCTGGTCAGACGGCGAGCAGCGTCCGGGCGGCGTCGACGATCGCATCCAGGTCGATCCCGTAGTGGTGGTAGAGCTCCGCGCGCGATCCCGACTGGCCGAAGTGGTCGACGCCGAGAGGCAGCTGCGGAACGCCGAGAGCGCTGCCGAGGAACGCCAGCGCATGCGAATGCCCATCGAGTACGGACACGATGGGGACGTCTTCCTCGTCGGCGCCCACCAGCGTCTCGAGATACGGCCGCGGAGCTCGGATGTCGCGGTACAACCGGTCCGGGCTCGTCACGACGAAGACGTTCGCGAAGACGTCGAGCTCACGCAGCGCGCGCGCCGCCGCCAGCGCCTCCGGAACCATCACGCCGGCGGCGAACACGTGAACCGCCCGGTCCACGCGGTAGCGAGGCTGCGCTCGACCGTCGAGCAGGCGGTAGCCGCCGGAAAGCACCGCACGCCGCTGCGCGGCCGTCGAGGGGGGAGCGAGCGCTTGATCGACGGGGCGTGTCGAGAGTCGGAGATAGAGACTCTCGCCATCCCGCGCCGCGATCGCGGAGAGCGCGTCGAGAAGAATCCACTCGACCTCCTGCCCGAACGCCGGCTCGAAGTACGTGAGCGCCGGCAGCGCGACACCGATGCCGGGCGTGATCACCGACTGGTGCGCTCCGCCCTCGGGTGCCAGGCTCACACCGGACGGCGTGGCCGCCACCACGAACCGGCCACCGGCATAGAGCGCGTGATAGAGGGCGTCGAGACCGCGTGGGACGAATGGATCGTAGAGCGTCCCTATGGGCAGCAGCGTGGTGCCGGAGAGCTCCGCCGTCAACCCGAGCGCGCCCAGCATCAAGAACAGATTCTGCTCGGCGATGCCGAGCTCGATGTGGCGCCCGAGCGGCGACTCCTTCCACGCGAGGGCCTGTGACGTATCGGCGAACGGATCCTCACGCGCGACGGGAAAGTAGACGCCCTTCCGGTTGATCCAGCCCGCGAGATGCGTCGTGATCGCCACGTCGGCGGACACCGTGACCACGGCATCGCCGCCCGCGGTGCGACCGAGGCCGCCGAGCACGCGGCCCAGCGCCTCCTGCGTGGACATCTCACCC
>Ga0070741_10019760_pt1 | contig 10723 bp, 5 predicted proteins | sample Coa_R1_4_FD_66440 | JGI IMG/M metagenome (GOLD analysis project Ga0070741, IMG submission 66440) | Surface soil microbial communities from Centralia Pennsylvania, which are recovering from an underground coalmine fire - Coalmine... | ecosystem: Environmental > Terrestrial > Soil > Unclassified ... | reverse complement strand
CGGTCCATCAGAGCTTCGTCCAGGCCGTCGCCGTGTTCGAGGGTGTCGATTCCGGCGCGCAGCGCCGCCTCGATGCCGTCTCGCCCCATCGCATGCGCCGCCACCTTGCGTCCCAGTCGGTGCGACTCGTCGACCAGCGCGTGCGCTTCTTCATCGGTGAAATTCACCCACGAGCGCAGCACGCCGTCCTTGACGTAGTATTTGCGGTCGGAGTAGTACTTGATCCAGTCGGCCCCATACTTCACCTGCTCCCTCACCGCGCGGCGGATGTTATCGGCGCCGTCGACGAACTGCACGCCCTCCGGCATTTTCAGTTCCCACGAATAACCGAGCAGCGGATACGTCCCGGTGGCCGAGAAAGAGCGTGTCGCCACGAACAGCCGCGGGCCCGGAATGATGCCCCGCGCAACCGCGCTCTTGACGTCGACATCGGCGTACATGGCGCCTTCGGTCTCGAGATCGCGCATCGTGGTGAACCCGTTCATCAACCCGGTGCGCACCGCGACCGTGGCACGGATGGCCCGATAGGGAATCGATTCCTTCAGCAGTTGCTCGTCGTAATCGGCCGACGTGATATCACCTTGCAGCAGGATGTGAGTGTGGTTATCGATCATGCCAGGGAGCACGGTAGCCTGGCTCAGATCGATAATTCTGGCGCCCGCGGGATGCGGCACGCTCGGGCCCACCTGGCGGATGCGTTCGCCCTCGACGAGGATCTCCTGGCTGGATATCGCGCGCCCGTTGCGCACGTCGATCAGCCGGCCGGCACGGATTACCGTGGCGGTCTGCTGCGCCGCCAGTGGGGTGACCAGGAGCACGACGGCCCAGGCGACGGATCCTCTTCGATTCATAACCGCTAGCTATCGAGTTTAGCAGCGCTCGCACCTGATATGATCGATAGACAAATGGCTTTGGAGGCAGCCGATCCTATAGACGCCGAATTGCAGGAACTCCGCGAGCGGGTAGCGCGACTGGAGCGGGAAGCGGCGGAACGTGGACGGCGGGAAAGCGAAGAGCGGTTCCAACAGGTAGCGGACACGGCGCCCGTCATGCTGTGGATGTCCGGCTCAGACACTTTGTGCACATGGTTCAATCGCAGGTGGCTGGAATTTCGCGGCCGCACGATGGAGCAGGAGCTTGGCAACGGCTGGGCGGAAGGCGTACATGCGGACGACCTGGAGCGCTGCCTGAATACCTATCTTGCCTGCTTCCAGGCGCGCCGGGAATTCCGCATGGAATATCGGCTGCGCCGGGCCGACGGTCAATATTGCTGGATTGTCGACACGGGCGTGCCGAGAGTGTTCCACGATGGCGAGTTTGCGGGCTACATCGGTTCGGGCATTGTGATCGACGACCATTTGGGCAAGCGCCTGGAGCTGTCGGGTGTGGCTGCTGGTACGCAGCTCAGCACGCGGGAAGCCCAGGTCCTGACACTGATCGCGGAGGGAAAGTCGACCCGGGAGGCGGCGGCGATCCTGGGCATCAGCTACAAAACGGCGGACTCGCATCGCACGCGATTGATGGACAAACTGGACATCCACGAGACGGCGAGCCTGGTGCGCTACGCGATCCGGTTGGGCCTGGTGAAGCCGTAGCTACTTCTGTTTCACGAATTTCTGCACGCGCCAGTTCTTGATCTCGGCGACGTAGATCGCGCCCGTCGAGTCGACGCCGATGCTGTGCGCGAAATCGAACTTGCCCGGAACCTTGCCGTACGAGCCCATCACGCCGAGAATCTCGCCGTCGAGATTTAGCTTCACCACACGATTGTTGACGCCATCGCACATGTAAATGGCATTCTCGCGCGCCACGTAGTCGAGACCCCAGGGCGAGCCGATGCCGGTCCATTTGCCCAGGAACTTTCCGCCGGCGTCGAAGATCTGGATGCGCTGATTGGTGCGGTCGGCGACATAGAGGCGACCGCGCGAATCCCGAACGATGTCGTGGACGAGGTTGAACTGGCCGTCGCCCGTCCCCTTCTCGCCCCAATGTGTGACGTATTCGCCGTCCTTATTAAACTTGATGACGCGCTGATTAACATAGCCGTCGGAAACGTAGAAATTGCCTCCGGGCTCGAACGTAATGTTGGTGGGCTCGTTGAAGGCATCCTTGCTGTCGTTCTTGCCCGGCTGGCCCTGCCGGTTGCCGAGGATCATGAGGACGCGTCCGGCGGGGTTGTACTTGATGACGACGTGACCCTTGACGTCGATGCCCCAAACGTTGCCGTCGGGATCGACGCGAATACCGTGCGAGGAGACCACGGTGCCCTCGCCCCAGGCCTGCAGCATATTGCCGTTCTTATCGAACTGAATGACGGGATGCTTGCCGCGGTTAAAGACCCAGACGTTGTCGTTGCGGTCGACCGCGACTCCGGAGCATTCGCCGAAGTTCCATCCAGTGGGCAACTGGGCCCAATCTTTAACGACCTTATAGGAAAGCGCCGGCCCGGACTTCAGTTCGGCGGCAAACGCAGGCATTGCGGCTGCCATAAGGCAAACGATCGTAGCGAATTTCATGTTGGAGAGCTTATCAAAAAATGGTGTCAGGCTACTCAATCACCAATTTCCCGGATTTTCGAAGGTCCGACGGCCCAACCGGCCCCGGGATCGATGCGCGCCGCGACGCAACATCCCAGAACGCCATGAAATCCGGCCCGTGTTGTGGCTTTTATCAACAGATCAGGCGATCTCAGAGCAGGGATTTGTAAAAATCGGTGATTGAGTAGCCTGACACCGATTTTTCCCCCGACGCACTACACTGGGTGAAGGAAACATGAAACACAGCGCCCGCCTTCTCGCGACCTTCGTCGCCGCAGCGGCACTCCTGTGCATCGTGACAATCCGTCAGCGCCGAGCCGCGGCTGCCGATGCCGACCAGACTACCTGGGGCGCCACCGATCCCACCTGGTCGCCCGATGGCTCCAGGATCGCCTTCTCCCTGTTTGGCAGCATCTGGCAGGTGCCCGCCGGCGGTGGCGAGGCCGAGCAGATCAGCACGTCCGCCGGATATCACGCGCATCCGGCCTGGTCGCCGAAGGGCGACAGGATCGCGTTCGTGCACGGACAGCCTCCCGCCACCGGCTACCGGCCCAACATCTCCGGCAGCCTGGTTCTGGTTGATGTCGCGAGCGGCGCAGAGCACCAGGTCCAGATTCCCAGCCGCGTCTCGGGAACGCTGTCCTGGTCGCCCGACGGCGCCAAGCTCGTGTGCCCCCTCTTCGGCGACGGTGGCGCGCTGCTCCACGAAGTGGATGTCGCCTCAGGCACGCAGCGTGCCATTCAGGCGCTGCCCATCAATTTCCGCGAAAGCTCCAAATGGATCGATACCGCGTGGAATCCAAAGTCGAACGAGATTTACTTTTCCGCCGAACGCCGCAGCCAGCCGCAGATCTGGTCGATGCCCGCCGGTGGCGTTCCCATCATGGTGCAGATGCCCCTGACGAAATATCGCGCCGAAGATGTCGTCCACCTGCAGAGCCTCACGGCGGTCCCGGACGGCTCGGGCCTCATCTACGGCGCCGACATCGTTAACGGCGCCGGCAACTTCGAACTCTACCGGATCGGCGCCAAAGGCGGAAAGCCGGTTTGCCTCACCAACACGCCGCGCGACGAATTCGCTCCGGCCGTTTCGCCCGACGGTAAACTGGTCGCCCACGTCTCCAATCAGATGGGCAACATCGACCTCTACACGATGCCGGTAACAGGCGGCGACAAGAAACACGTCGCCATCACCGGACTCAAATTCCGTAAATCCGGCGGACGCCTGCGTGTGCGCGTAGTCGACGAGCAAGGCAAGCCGACACCGGTGCGGCTCTACGTGAAAGCGTCAGACGACAAGGCCTACTGCCCCCAGGGCGCGCAGATCTTCTACTATTTCCTCGATCCCCGCGGCGGCCGCGAAGGTTTCTTCCTGGCCGGCGGCGACGACACGTTCCCCGTACCCGCAGGCAAGGCGCGGCTGGTGGCGATAAAAGGTGTCGAATACGAAATCTCTGAGCGAACCGTCGACGTGCCGCCGGGCGAGACGGCGGAGGTGACCATTGCCATGCAGCGCTGGACCAACTGGAACCAGCGCGGCTGGTACACGGGCGAGAATCATTTCCACGCCAACTATAACGGCTACTACTATCAGCGGCCGAAGGACTCCCTGCGCTGGCTCGAAGCCATGGATCTGAACACGGCCAACATGATTGTGGCGAACTCGCAGGGCGCGTTCGTGCACGACAAAGAGTTCTTCCGCGGCGCGCCCGATCCGCTCTCGAACAGCCGCTACGTGCTCTACTGGGGCCAGGAGTATCGCAACAGTTTTCCGCTCGGCCATATGCTGTTCCTTGGCCTGAAGAAGCTGGTCCCTCCGTTTTTCACCAGCGTCATCGGCAGCAACTCCCCCTACGACTTTCCGCTGAACACGATGGCGGCACACGCCGCCCGCAAACAGGGCGCAGTCGTGAGCTACGCGCATCCGATGTATCCCGGCGCATTCGACGTTTTCGACTCGAACTTGGGCGCAAAGGAAGCGCCAGTTACCGCGGCGTTGGGCGCGATGGATGTCATCGACGTGCTCCCGCCGGGAGGTCCTGCGTACACGATGTGGTACAGCCTCTTGAACTGCGGTTTCCGCCTTGCCCCAGGCGCGGGAACCGACGTCTTCACCAACTGGCGCGGCATCCGCATGATGCCGGGCGGTGCGCGCGAGTACGTGGAATCAGGCCCCGGCATGAGCTGGGACAAATGGATGGCACGCCTGCGCGAAGGACGCGAGTTCGTCACCAACGGTCCGCTGCTGACTTTCACGATGAACGGCGAGCCGCTGGGCGCGGTAGTCAAGGTCCCCGAAGGCCAGCCCTACACCGCGCGCCTGGCGGCGGAGATCACCTCGCGCGTGCCGGTGAAGCAGGTGGAGTTCATCCAGAATGGCAAGGTAATCGAAGCCCGCGACGTGCCGGCCGGCGCGCAGACCTTCCGCATGGAAAAGGAGGTCGCGGTCGACAAAAGCTCGTGGTTCGCCGTGCGCGTGACGGGTGCCCCGTCGCGCGGCGTCTACGACGATTCCGGCGTGGCCAAGGCCCATTCGGCCCCGATCTACGTCACCGTCGGCGGCCAGCCCACGCTGATAAAGGATGATGTCGAGTTGATGATCCGATGGGTGGACCGGCTCTGGCTTCTGCTGGAGGAACGCCACAATTTCGGCCCGGGAAATAACAAAGAGATAGCCCGCCACATGTTCGCCCAGGCGCGCGATCACTATCGCGCCAAGCTGGCGATGGCACGTTAGGATTTCGGATCTTCTCCATGCCTCGCCTCCGGAAAGCCGCTATAATCTCGCGTGTGAGACGGTTAATACTTACGGCATTTTTGCTCGCGAGCGTTGCGATTGCCCAGGAAGGCGCCCTCAAGCAGGTGGTTCCCGGCGTCTGGTTCCGCGAAGGCGAAACCCGCCCCGGCACCCGCGTGATCCTCTGCGCCAACAGCTCGTTGATCGAGATGAAGGATTACCTCATCGTAGTCGACGCTAATTTTCCAAGCTGCGCCAAGCAGGTAATTGCCGCCGCCAAAACCGTTTCGTCCAAGCCGATCAAGTACGTCATCGACACCCACCACCACCGCGATCACGCCTACGGAAACCCTGTCTTCACGGAAATCGGTGCGACCACGCTGGGCCACAAGGGCGTACCCGAGGAGATGGACCGTGCCGAACCCAAGGCCTGGCTGCACGAGGCGCAGGTGCGGAAAGACGTGGCCGATATGCACCTCCCAACCCCGGAACGCCCGAAGCAAACCTACACAACCAGTCCGTTCGTGCTGAGCGATGCCACGCGCCGGGTCGAACTGTACAATTTCGGCTGGGGCCACACCCGGGGCGACACGTTCGTATACCTGCCCAAAGAAAAGATACTCTGTACCGGCGATGTAGTAGTGAACGGTCCCTTCATCACGACTCGCGACGCGGACAACAAACAATGGCCGGAAGTGATTCGCCAGGCCCAGAAGCTGGACGTCCGGTACGTGCTGCCGGGCCACGGCCCGATCGGCGACAAGACGGTGCTGGAAGGCATGCGGCAGTTCCTCATCGAGCTCTACAAAGCCGTAGACGAAGCTGTGAAACGTGGGCAGACGCTGGACCAACTGGTCACGATGAAGGATGGCCGTCCGCAGTCCACCTCGATCCAACTCCCGAAGAGCGTGGACCATTTCGTCTCGCTGCAAAGCTGGAAGCTCCCGACGCAGGTGCAGGATGTCTATGAGGAGATCACGCAAGGCAAACCGCGCGGAGCGATTGCAGAGCAGCAGCAGGTAACCGGCCTTGGAGGAGCGAAGTTCCGCGTTGCAGACCTGGGCAAGGCCCGAGAGTTTTACACGAAGGTGTTCGGTTTCGAGGAGGTAAAAGGAAAGGAGGCCGGCGCGGTGGTCTTCCGGATCAACGGCAGCCAGTCCCTGGAATTCATAACAGGAGAAGCAAAGGATCCGCTGGAGACAATCTACCTCATCGCGAGCGGCAGTCCGCCGCCGGCCGAAAACGACCCCGCGGGGCACCGCCTGGAATTTGTCAAAGCGGCCAATGCGACCGGCCATGGCAACGCGGTGTCGGAGCACCTGCTGCACATAGGTATGGGCGTGAGCGAATTGGCCGGTCCGGCCGGTTTCTACAGCTCAAACTTCGGCGGCAAGGAAATCTTCCGCCGTCCGGACAACCAGATCGTGATCCTCCGCCTTCCCGGACCGCGCGAGGATTGGGTGGAGTTCATCGTCCGTCAGCCGCAAGGCTCGCAGGACCACATCTGCCTGGACGTGCCCGACATCCAGAAAGCCTATCAGACGCTCGAAGCGCGCGGCGCCCCAATCCGTGGCAAGCCGCGCATAGCCAGCAACGGTCACTGGGTAATCAACATGGCCGACCCGAACGGCGTGCGAGTCGAACTGATGGAGCCGCAGCCGGCGAAGAAGTGACACCGAAGACGTTTTCACTCTCCAACCGCCTCGAACGACGATGGCGTCGATGCGCGGAAGACCGCACGTCGCTCCCGGTTGTGCTCCTTGCGAGCGGTTGGACGACGCAAAATGACCACCCAACGTTGGCGAGAGATCGACCGGGTATTTGAAGCTGTAAGCGATTGCCCCGTGTCCGAGCGGGACGCCCTTCTGCGGCAGGAGTGCGCAGGCGACGACGACCTGCGACGCGATGTGGATGCCCTGCTCGCCTGCGATGCCGACGATGACGCCTTCGCGGAGAACAGGCCGCCGCCGAGAGCCTGGCGCGTCAGACGGCAGCCACCCTGGTCGGGCACCGATTCGGGCCGTATCGGGTTACCCGTGCCATCGGCCACGACGGTATGGGAACGGTCTATGAAGGCGTTCGGGAGGGTGAAGACTACGAACAGCGCGTAGCCATCAAACTGTTGCGCGGCGGCATCGGGACTGAGGCCGATGTGCGGCGGTTCCGCCGCGAGCGCCAGTTGCTGGCCAGGCTCGACCATCCCAACATTGCGCGCCTGCTCGATGGCGGGGCGACAGACGATGGGCTGCCCTACATCGTGATGGAGTATGTGGACGGAGCCCCGATCACCGAATACTGCCGGCAGAAGGCGCTTTCACCCGAGCAGAAACTGCGCCTGTTTTTGCGGTTGTGCCACGCAGTGCAATCTGCGCATCAGCGGCTGGTCGTGCATCGGGACATCAAGCCCGGGAACGTCCTGGTGACGGCGGACGGCACGCCGAAGCTACTGGACTTCGGGATTGCGCACCTCACCGAGCAGGAATCGGGAACAGCCGGCGCGGCGCGCGCGTACACGACCCGTCCGGATGCTGACGCCGGACTACGCCAGCCCCGAGCAGATCGGCGGCGAGGCGGTCACGGCAGCGTCACATATTTATTCGCTGTGAAGCCGTCCTATACGAACTACTGGCCGGGGTCGTGCCGCGCGTTTCGGGGGAGCGCCGGCTGTTGCGAGGCGACCTGGACAACATCGTGCAGATGGCGCTGCGCCAGGAACCCGACCGCCGGTACACGTCCGTGGACAGTTCGCGGAAGATATCCGCCGGTATCTGGATGGGCGCCCGGTGCTGGCGCGCAACGACACGATCCGCTATCGGACCTCGAAGTTCCTGAAACGAAACCGGGTTCCCGTTGCGGCGGGGATCCTGTTGGCAATCAGCCTGGTGGGAGGAATTGCCGAGCACAGCTTGAGGCGGGCGACCCGAAGTCTGCTCTTGACACTTCGAGAAGAACTCCACGCCGCGCCGAGACAGTATTCCTGGAATACCTTGCCCAGCACAAGCTCGGCAATCTCGAAGATGCACTCTGGGGATACCTGGAAGGAATTGCCGGCTGTGAAGCCATATATTGAATAAGCCTTCCAGTGAGCTGACCAGAATCGTCACCAAGGTCCTGGGCGTTTGGCTGACGGAAACAGCCGCTGTGTTAGGTAGTCCGTATGAGCTGAATCTCGGCCGGCTGGGTGAGGCCCTTCCTTATGTCAATCGCGCCATTGGCGTATCATTGGATGTCCGCCGCCGCGCTTGCGAATAAGTCAGCGGGACTTTCGGCTCTCCGGTTCAGCGATCACCAGGCCGGCGGCAGCCTGGGCGGGCCCGTACGCAAGAACCGCACCTTTTTCTTTGGTCTGTTCAGGTCAATCCCCACCGCGAAGGCGCAGGTGCAAACGGAATCCCGACGGTCGTCATTCCCACGCCGGCGGGATACGCCACGCTCAGCCGCGTCCCACTCGGTCCGGGACAGACGGCCGCCGGCCGTCAAGCCGTTCTGCATGCGATTTCCTTTCTCCCCGACATCTACCCCTCAGGTAGCGCGCTATGACCAGATCCGGACCAGCCCTATCAACGGCGTGCCTGTCGAACTGGGCGTCACACGCATCGGCCAAAGCCGTCCCTCAGACTTATCCAGGCTGGTAGGGCGCCTCTATCACACCCTGTCCGACCGGAATCAGCTCTCTTGTATCTTTCGTCGAAACCATTACGACGCGCCGGTGACGACAGCGTGGCCCTTCACCAACAACTCATTCGGCAGGCGCTTTGCGTCGTCGGAAGTTGTTCTTAACCAATTTGACTCTTTGAGCGACACCCATATTTTTGCGCCGGCGCTGGTGAACGAGGTGCGGCTGTCCGCGTCCAGGCACCTTGATGACGTGAAAGTAGTCAATGACGATAGCACGCCCGCGGGGGGCATCGGGTTTAATCTCGGACGCAACACACAGACGCCGTTTTACAGGCCGCGGAACATATACGAAGCGCAGGACATCCTGACCTGGACCCGCGGCCGTCATTCCCTCAAGATCGGCGCGGATCTGCTTTTTATTGACGACACGGTTTCGGGTGCGCAAACCAGCCAATGGAACTTCAATAACCTTCAGGATTTCATCAGTAACGCGGCCAGCACTCACCCTGCCCTTCGGATCCGCCGTGCAGCAAATCCTCTCGGTCCGGCAGAGCTACTTCGTCCAGGACGATTTCAAGCTGCGCCCGAACTTCACCTTGAACCTGGGCGCGCGCTACCAAACCGCCAACATACCCGACGGGCTGTTCGGCGCGAATACGCCCGACCTTTTAACGATCGGCGTGGCCGCCCCCCTCCGTCCCGACCGCAACGATGTGGCGCCCAGGTTCGGATTCGCCTATAGTCCGCGTGGCGGCGCCACGGTGATCCGCGGCGCGTACGGAATCGGCTACGGTATCGTGTACGAAGGAAAAAGCACGGATCTGCTACTGCTGTCCGCAAATTGGAATCCGGTCCTGACACTCGATCGCACTCAATTGACCAACGCGTATCCGGTTCTGCCTACGCGTCCCATCCCGCCGCTCGATCCGCTCCGGCTCTACGTGAATTATCATAGCGACGCCAAGAACCCCACAACTCACTTCTACAGCTTTTCGGTGCAGCGGGAGCTCGCTCGCCGCTATCTGCTGGAGGCAGGCTATCTGGGCAACCGCACCTACCATCTCTATGTGGCGAACGATCTGAACCCGTCCATCCTGACCTCGGCGCAGGCGCAGCAGGTGCTGGCCACGCAAAACCCCGGAACCATTCCGACCGGTCAGCAACGCAGGCTGCGTCCACAATGGGGATCGCGGATTTCGTACCAATCGTCCGGCTTCAGCAACTACAACGGAGGCTACGTCAAATTCGATCGGCGCTTCGCGCGCGGCTTGCTGATCGGCGCGAACTATACCTGGAGCGCAAACCTCGGAGCGGGAGATGAGAACATCCGCGCGCAAAACGGCACTGGCCGCAGTTCGATCGACATCCCGCACCGATTCGTGGTTCATTACGTCTGGGAAACACCGGGACGGCGGTTTTACGGTGGCTGGCGGCTCTCCGGGATATCGCAGTGGCAATCCGGTCTGCCATTCAGTATCGTCACGGGCGTGAACAGCAACGGCAATGGCGATAGCGCGAGCGACCGGCCCGATTACAATCCGACAGGCACGATCCGCCTGGATCCCGTGACCGGCAACTGGCGTTCGTTTTCGACCCCGGTCGACGGCACAGGCGTTGTGACAACCCCGCTTGGCACGAATCGGCTTCCGCTGCTGTTCACCGTCCCGAACGGCGGCAACCTCGGCCGGAACACTTTTCGCGGGCCGGCTTTCAGTCTCTGGAACCTGAGTGCAGCGAAGACGTTCCAGGTCACCGAGCACGTGCGATTGGAATTTCGCGCGGACGCTACCAACCTGTTCAACCACCGCAATTTTGGTCCGCCGATCAGTTC
>Ga0070741_10019759_pt1 | contig 10723 bp, 11 predicted proteins | sample Coa_R1_4_FD_66440 | JGI IMG/M metagenome (GOLD analysis project Ga0070741, IMG submission 66440) | Surface soil microbial communities from Centralia Pennsylvania, which are recovering from an underground coalmine fire - Coalmine... | ecosystem: Environmental > Terrestrial > Soil > Unclassified ... | reverse complement strand
AGAAGAGAGGCGCGGAGATGGCGCTCCTGATCGTGATCATCGTCGTCGCGGTGATCGTTGCCCTGGTCGCGGTGAAGTCGCTGCATTTCATCGGATCGACCCAGGTCGGGCTCGTGTCGAAGCGCTTCGCCCGCCGGAAGCTCGGCGAGGACAACCCGATCGCGTTCCGCGGCGAGGCCGGCTACCAGGCGACACTGCTCATGCCCGGCCTCCGCTTCAAGCTGTGGCCCCTGTTCGGCGTGAGCAAGTACCCCTGGGTGCAGGTGCCCGCCGGTGAGATCGGTGTCGTCATCGCGCAGGTGGGCGCGCCGCTCCCGATCGGCGCGAAGAGCGCCGTCTACAAGTCCGTGTTCGAGAACTTCTCCAACCTGCACACCTTCATCGACAACGGCGGCCAGAAGGGCGTGCAGCGCCCGGTGCTCCCCCCGGGGACGCTCGTCCCGGTCCACCCGGTCGCGTTCCTCGTGCTCACGCCGGAGAACGTGTACGGGGTGCCGGTGTCGCCCGACCTCGTCTACCAGTCGACGCACGACGGCGGGCTCACGCCCGAGTCGTTCGGGCTGACGCCCGACCAGCTCCGTGTCGTCGTGATCACGCCCCAGGGCGACATCGACACGATCGGCATCGTCACCGCGCTCGAGGGCGAGCCTCTGCCGTCGGGCGACATCGCGAGCCGGCTGGGCGGCTTCGCCGACATCGCGGCGATGGAGGCGGCGGCCGACCCGGCGACCGACACCGCGTCGACCGACGCCGAGATCATCGAGGTGCTCCTCGGCTCGAAGAACGACCAGCACAACAACTACCAGGACTTCCAGCGCTTCCTCGAGAACGGCGGGAAGATCGGCCTGCAGCACGACCCGCTCCTCTACGGCGCGTACCTGCTGAACCCGTTCCTCGTGCGCGTCGAGATGGTGCCGATGCTCGTCGTCAACCAGGGCCAGGTCGCCGTGGTGAAGGCGTTCGTCGGGCTGCCGACGCTCGACACGTCGGGCGCGGAGTTCAAGTTCGGTTCGATCGTCCGCCCGGGGCACCGCGGCATCTGGCAGGAGCCGCTTCGCACCGGCAAGTACCCGATCAACCCGCGCGTGTACGCGGCGGAGATCGTGCCGACGTCGATCCTGACCCTGAACTGGGCCGAGGCGACGTCGGAGGCCCACGACCTCGACGCGCAGCTGTCGTCGATCGTCGGCAAGAGCCGCGAGGGATTCGTGTTCGAGATCGACCTCCAGGTGCAGATCCACGTGCCCGACACGCGCGCGCCGAAGGTCATCTCGATGGTGGGGACGATGCGCAACCTCGTCAGCGAGGTGTTGCAGTCGGCCGTCGGCAACCACTTCCGCAACACGCTGCAGCGCCTCGAAGCGGTGCGCTTCATCGAGACCCGCCAGGAGGTGCAGGAGGCGGCGCTCGAGGCGATCACCCGCTACCTCAACGTCTACGAAGTCGAGACGAAGGGCGTCTACATCCAGGACGTGGAGTTCCCCGAGGAGCTCGTGACGGTGCTGACCCGCCGCGAGATCGCGAACCAGGAGCGGGCGACGTTCGAGGAGCAGCAGCGCGCGCAGACGGCCCGCATCGAGATGGAGAAGGCGAAGGGCACCGCCGACATGCAGGGCCAGCTCGCGTCGGCGCAGGTCGGCGTCGAGATCAACCGCAACCGGGCGCAGGCCCGCGAGGCCGAGGCGCAGGGCGAGGCCGCGTACGTCGAGCTGACGGGGAAGGCGGAGGCAACCAAGACCGAGGCGATCGGTCTCGCCGAGGCGAAGGCGGTGGAGGCGCTCGGGATCGCCCGGGCGACCGGGTTCGAGCAGCAGCGCCAGGCGCTCGGGCCGACCGCGACCGCGGTCGTGGCCGTGGCGAACGCGGTGTCCGAGGGTCACATCGACGTCATGCCCGACGTGCTCGTGACGGGTGGCGGTGGCAGCTTCGAGGGCCTCGCGGCGACGCTGATGCGGGCCGTCGCCAACGGCCAGGGCGGCGGCGCGGCGGCCGGGGCGCGGGGCGCGGTCACCGGGAGCACCGGGAACGCCGGGAACGCCGGGAACGGTGGAGGTGGTGGGGGCGGCCCGGCCGAGCCGCCGGCGGCGCGGGGCGAACCGCGCACCCCGCTCGAGGCCGAGGAGGCCGGCGAGGAGGTCGGCCCCGGCTCCGCCTGAGCGCGTAACTGTCACACCCCCGTGGTCCCATCGCGTCGCCGGCCGCGGTGCGGTCACCACGCCCGCCGGGGCCGGCGAATTACAGTCGTGTGATTCGGGATCCGGCGGTTCCCGGTGGGGAGGACCAGTGACGGTGCATGTGCTGGATCAGGTACCGGGTCAGGTACTGGACCAGGGACCAGAGCAGGGACCGGAGCAGGAACCGGAGTACGTGCCCGCGGAGGGGCGCGGCGGCGCGGCCGGGGCGGCGGTCGGCGGCCACCCGGCGCCGGCGGTGCGGTGGGAGCCCTGCGCCGAGGCGTCCGGGCCCGACGAGCTGGGCCTGTGCGCCGGGTGCGGTTGGCCGGCCGACGACCACCAGGGCCTCGAGCGCGGCCCGGCGTCGCGCGTCGAGGTCGTGATCCGGGTCCCCGATCGACCGCGCCTGCGCCGGGCCTCCTGACGCGCCGGCCTGACCGGCCCCCGGCCGCGGCCCGGTCAGGCCGACCGGCGGGACCGGGTGGACTTCGCCGGCGCGGCCTTCGCCGCGGCCTTCTTGGCGGTCGACTTCTTGGCCGCGGCCTTCGCCGGCGCCTTGGCCGCCTTGGCGGCCTTGGTCGGCTTCACCGCCTTGACGGCCCGGGGGCGACCACCACCGGCGCCGGCCGCCTCCGCCGCCTCGCCGGCCGTGCCGGCCCGGGCGAGGCTCGCCTCGAGCGCCGCCATCAGGTCGAGCACGGTGCCCTTCTCCTCGACGACCGGCTCGGCGACGACCTCCTCGCCGGCGGCCTTGCGCTCGATGAGCGCGAGGAGCTCCTCCCGGTACTGGTCGTGGTACTTGTCGGGCTCGAACTCGGTCGTGAGCGCACCGACGAGCTGGCGCGCCATCTCGAGCTCGCGCTCGGTGGGCTCGGCCACCTCGTCGGTGTCGGGCAGCACGTTCCCGGCGGGCAGCACCTCGTCGGCGTAGCGCATGGTCTCGAGGCAGAGCACGCCGTCGACCGGCCGGATCGCGACCAGGCTCTCCTTCGAGCGCATCACGAGGCGCCCGATGGCGACCTTGCGGAGCTCGGTCATCGCCTCGACGAGCAGCTTGTAGGGCCGCACCGCGTTGGCGTCGGGGGCCAGGTAGTAGGGCTGCTCGAAGAAGACGGGGTCGATCTCGTCGAGATCGACGAAGTCCTCGATCTCGATCGTGCGGGACGCCTTGGGCGCGAGCGCCTTCATCTCCTCGTCGGTGACGACGACGTACTGCCCGGGCGACATCTCGTAGCCCTTCACGATCCGCTCGTTCGGGACCTCGTCGCCACTCTGCTCCGAGATCCGGCGGTACCGGATGCGGGCGCCCGTGCCCTCCTCGAGCTGGTTGAAGCGCACGTCGCGTGACTTCGTCGCCGAGGTCAGCTTCACGGGCACGGTCACGAGCCCGAAGCTGATCGTTCCGGTCCAGATCGCGCTGGGCACGCTCGGTCCTTCCCTCTCGCTTCCGTTCGGTCGATCGCGCCCGTCGGTTCGGTCCGCGTCGGGGCACACTAGGTTCGCAGAGCGTGCCCCCCGAGTCCAAGACCCTCATCGAGGTCGAGGGGCACCAGCTCACGCTCACCAATCTCGAGAAGGTTCTCTACCCCGCGGCAGGCTTCACCAAAGCGGCCGTCGTCGACTACTACGCCCGGATCGCGCCCGTGCTGCTCCCCCACCTCAGCGGCCGGGCGCTCACGATGGTGCGCTGGCCCGACGGCGTCGCGGGGCCGTCGTTCTTCGAGAAGCGGTGCCCGCCCCATGCCCCGCCGTGGGTCCGTACCGGCGAGGGTTACCCGGGCATCGAGTCGTGCGTCGTCGACGACGTCGCGACGCTGGTCTGGGTCGCGAACCTCGCGAGCCTCGAGCTGCACGTGCTCCAGGCCCGGGTCGACGACCCCGAACACCCGACGTCGATGGTCCTCGACCTCGACCCCGGCGAGCGGACCGGGGTGCTCGAGTGCTGCGCGGTGGCGCTGGAGCTGCGCGAGCTGCTCGACGGCCTCGGCCTCGTGAGCGTCGTGAAGACGTCGGGCGGCAAGGGGCTGCACGTCGCCGCACCGGTCGCCGGCGCGACCGCGGAGGAGACCAAGGGCCTGGCCCGGGCGCTCGGCCAGCTCCTGGCCAAGCGCGACCCGGAACGGGTGACGATCGTGATGAGCAAGGAGGTACGCCGAGGCCGCGTCTTCGTCGACTGGAGCCAGAACGACCGCCACAAGACGACGGTGTGCGCCTACTCCTTGCGCGCCCAGCCGCGACCGCGCGTCTCGACGCCGGTGACGTGGGACGAGGTCTCCGACACTCTCGACGGCGGCGACCCGGACGCGCTCGCGTTCGAGGCGCCCGACGTCCTCGGGCGGGTCGATCGGCTCGGCGATCTCTACGCCGCGAACGTGACCGTCGACCAGCGGTTGCCCAAGCTCGGCTGACCGACGCAACCGTTCAGGTGTCGAGCCCGAGCGCCGTCCGCACGTCCGCGGTCGTGTTCGTGTGCGGGAACGGCCGCGCCGGAACGGGTCGCCCGAGCGCGGCGCAGATCGGCTCCCACCCGTCGGTCATCGTCCACTCGAGCAACCGGTCGCGTGGTGCAGTGGCGCGCACGTGCTCGTTGTGCGCGACGTAGGCGGCCTTGGCCGCCTCCTCGTCGCGCCAGCCGGGCGTGAACGCGTTCATCATGTTGCGACCCATGCGCGTCCAGTCGTCGGCCGGAGCGTCGGGCCGGAAGTAGGTCTCGATCGCGACGAAGATCGTGTCCGACGCGCTCTTCCACCAGTCGTCCGGGTCCCGGACCGACAGCAGGATGAGCGCGTCGGGGAACGCCTCGCTCATCTCGCGCCAGAACGGCGCCGCCGGCCAGTCGACCGTGGCCTCGAACCCGCTGAAGAACGACCCCCAGTCGGGCATCTTCCCCTCGTACGCATCGGCCCACACCGCCGGGTCGTCGGCACGGTTGCCGACCTCGAACATGTGGTAGCAGGGACCGCCGAGCAGCTCCTCGAGGGCCTGCTTCAGCGAGGCCGTCCCCGTGCGCCCGAGACCGGCACCGATCACCTGCAATGCCACAGCTCTCCTCTCAGCGGTAGCCGGCAGCGTAGGCGACCATCTGGATGTAGATGCCGATCACCTTGGTCGCGTAGAAGGGATCGGTCGCCCAGTGGCCCTTTCCCATCGACTGCCACGTCTGGGCGCTGCCCTTGGCGAAGAAGGTGTCGAAGTTCGACGCCGCGCGCACCGGGTCGTTGCCGTACAGCGCGGCCTCGGGTGGGTGCGACAGCTTCGAGGCCCGCGACCCGGGGTCGGCGTAGTTGCGGAGGTGCTGGATCTGCGCCCGGACGCCGTCGCGCGGGGTCGGGAACGCGATCTCGCCGGAGCACGTGTCGCACGCGCCGATGCCCGAGTAGTTGTTGTCGAGGGCCGAGCGGAAGAAGCCCGTTTCGAGAACCGCCTGCGCGAACGCGACGTCACCCTTCACGTACTCCGCGTTGCCCTCCTCGATGTACATCTGCGCGAGCTGGTCGATGGTCGTGCCCCCCGACAGGTGGTACGCGCGCCCGGTCGAATGGAACCACGCCGCGACCTGCGCGGCCGTCAGCTGGGGCTGGCCGAGAACCGGGATCACGCCCAGGGCGGACAGCAGCTTCTGCTGCTTCACGAGCAGGTCCTGGAGGGCGGCCCGCTCGGCGTCGAGGCGCTGCTTCTCGGCCTGTGCCTGGTCGCGCATCGTCTCCAGCGCCTTCTCGTGCGCCTGGAGCTGCTCGCGGGCGTCGTCGAGGTTCTGGAGCACGATGTTGTCGCCGCGCGCGATCTGCTCGCCGTAGTGCTTGGCCGCCGCGACGTTCTCAGCGTGGTCGACGTCGAGCTCGAGCAGCGGGTCACTCGGCACCGCGGCGCGGACGTACATCCCGGCCGCCCGTTTCTGCACCTTGTCGGTCAGCGCCGCGACCTGGAACTGGTTCGCGGCGATCAGCTGCTGGTTCTGGGCGATCCCGCGCGTCGCGGCGTCGAACCGCTGCTGGGCCTCCCGTGACTCGACGACCAGCGCGTCGATGCGCTTCGCGTTCGCCGCGATCTGCAGCTGCAGCTCCGACACCGAGATCGGCGCCGCCGCGGCCGGGGTCGCGGTGGCGGCGGCCGCCGGGACGCACGCCACGACCAGGACGGCGAGCGCGGCGAACCGGTGCCGAGCGCTGTGGGCACGCGAATTCGGGCGCAACGCTCCCAAGACCTGGTCTCCGTGGGATACGGGCCCGCTTCGGCCGGCCACGGTAGCACCGGCTCGCCGCGATGGCTCGGCGGCCCCCGTGGCGCCGCCCGATGCCCCGCCACCGGCGAGAACGGCGGCTCACGGCGCCGCAGGATACCTGCGGCCCAGCCGTTCGCCTTCTACCGTCAGTCGGGCGAAGGAGGAAGCGATGATGCTCGACGGGAAGGTGGCGATCGTGACCGGCGCGAGCCGGGGCGTCGGCGCGGCGACGGCGGTCGCGCTCGCCGCCGAAGGTGCCCGCGTCGCCTGCGCGGCACGGGCGACGGACGCCACCCCGATGCCGACGCCGGGCACGCTCGACGCGACGGTGCGGCGGATCCGCGACGCCGGCGGCGACGCGATCGCGGTCCCGACCAACCTGGCGAAGGACGACGAGGTCGTCGCGATGGTGCAGACGACGATCGAGCGGTACGGCCGGGTCGACGTACTCGTGAACAACGCGGCGATCACGTTCCCCGGCGACCTCGACCTCCCGATGAAGCGACACGACCTGATCTTCGCCGTGAACGTGCGCGCCCCGTTGATCGCGTGCCAGCAGGTCGCCCCCGGGATGAAGGAACGGCGCGAGGGCGCGATCCTGAACGTCTCGTCCATGGCTGCGCTCAACTACTTCCCGGGGCTGATGGCGTACGGGATGTCGAAGATCGCGCTCGAGCACATGACGGTCTCGCTCGCGACCCAACTCCATCCGTTCGGGATCGCCGTCAACACGTTCCGCATCGACATTGCGGTCGCCTCGGAGGGGTTCATCGCGAACATGCCCGACGCCGACCACTCCAGCTGGGAACCGAGCGAGGTCGCGGCGGAAGGCATCCTCTGGATGCTGAGGCAACCCGCGAGCTACACGGGTCACAACGAGGCGATGAGCATCCTGCGCGAGACCCGGGGGATCATGAAATCGCGCGTCGAGCGCCCGACCGCTCCCGCGCCGGGAACGAACCGCGTCAACCCGATGCCGTTCCTCGACCCGTCGCACGCGCCGGTCACCGGCGTCGAGGCGTGACGCCGTCCCGCTTTCCCCGCGACACGCAGCGGTCGCGCGTCTATCGCGCCGAGACGCCGCTCCCCTCGAGCCCGCTCCCGGGGTTGCCGGCGTGCGCCGCGTTCGCGGACCGGGTCGTCGGGTCGCTCTGGTGGCAGGCCCGCTTCCCCGACCTCGGCCTCGGCGACGTACCCCGCTTCCGGCCCGGGAACGGCGCCCGCCAGGCGTTCTTCCGCGTGGACGACGACGGGCCGACCATCACGCTCCCCCGCCGCTACCGGACGAAGGGCGTCGTCCTCCACGAGCTCGCGCACTGGGCGCTGCACCGGGAACCCGACCTCCCCCACCACGGGTGGACCTTCGCCCGCGTCCTCGTCGACGCGACCCTCGAGTTCGGCGGGCCGGAGCGGGCCCGGGCCCTCGAGGACGGCTTCCGCGCCCAGCGCGTCCGCGTCGGGGAGCCGGCCCGCCCCGACCCCGAGGGCCGGCCCCGGTACGGCTGCGACGAACGGCTCCACCTCGGTCGCGGCCGTGAGCTCACGGTGAGCTGGCAACCACCGGGCCGGCTGTACGCCGAGCACACGACCGGAACGTGCGTCGGGTTCGAGAGCACCACGGCGATCGTGCGGCTCGAGACCTGCGCGGGTGAGCTCGTGACCATCCCCGCGTCCGCCGTGTTCGCCGTCGAAGCCGCCCGGGCACCCGCGCTCCATGCATGAGGGCAGCCGGCGCGCGATCGCCGCGGCGTTCCTCGCCAACCTCGGCATCGCGCTGTCGAAGGTCGTGGCGTTCGCCTTCACGGGGGCGGCGTCGCTGCTGGCCGAGGCCATCCACTCGGCCGCGGACACCGGCAACCAGGGGTTGCTCTTCCTCGGCGGCCGGCGGGCGGCACGCTCGCCGACGGCGGAGCACCCGTTCGGGTTCGCGCGCGAGCGGTACTTCTGGTCGTTCGTCGTCGCGCTCGTGCTGTTCTCGCTGGGCTCGGTGTTCGCGCTCGTCGAGGGCGTCGACAAGCTCGTCCACCCGCACGGCGTCGAGGATCCCGCGTGGGCGTTCGCGGTGCTGGGCGTCGCGGTGGCCCTCGAGAGCGCATCGATCCGCACCGCGATCCGCGAGGCACGCCCGGTGCGGGGCGACCGGTCGTGGTGGGGCTTCATCCGCGAGTCGAAGAGCCCCGAGATCCCCGTCGTGCTCCTCGAGGACTTCGGCGCCCTCGTCGGACTGACCTTCGCGCTGCTGGGCATCGCGCTGGCCACGATCACGGGCGACGGGGCGTTCGACGCCGTCGGCAGCGTCGCCATCGGCCTGCTCCTCGGTGCGATCGCGATCCTGCTCGCGGTCGAGACGAAGAGCCTCCTCATCGGCGAAGCCGCGAGCAGCGAGGAGCAGGCGGCGATCCGCGCCGTGATCGAGGCGAGCCCCGAGGTGCGCCGCATCATCCACCTGCGCACGCAGCATCTCGGCCCCGACGACCTCCTCGTCGCCGCCAAGGTCGACTTCGCGACCGCATCGGTCACCGAGCTGGCCGGGGCCATCGATGCCGTCGAGGCCCGCCTGCGCGAGCGCGTCCCGAAGGCCCGGGTCGTCTACTTCGAGCCCGACGTCTACCGTCCCGGTCGGGCAGACGGTGGTTCGGAGCCCGGGGAGAGATCATGACCGAGCAGGAAGCCGCGACGATCGCGGCGGTGGAGCGGTTCAACGAGGCGTTCAACCGTCACGACGTGGACGCGATCATGGCCGCGATGACCGACGACTGCGTGTTCGAGAGCACGGCGCCGCCCGCCGGGGAACGCCACGTCGGCCAGGAAGCGGTGCGTGCCGCGTGGAAGGCGTTCTTCGCCGCGTCGCCGAGCGCGCACTTCGACGGCGCCGAGACCATCGTCGCCGGCGACCGGTGCGTCGTCCGCTGGATCTACACGTGGCAGGAGAACGGCGGCGGACGGGTGCACGGCGTCGACGTCATGCGCGTCCGTGACGGCAAGGTCGCCGAGAAGCTCGCCTACGTCAAGGGTTAGCGCTCGAGTCGATGCGGCGGAGCTCGGCCTTGTAGCGGTAGGCGTTGCGGACGTAGTTGTCCTTCATCTCGGCGATCATGCCGGGCTGCACCGCGTCGAGGCGCAGCTTGGCCGGAACGCCGAGCGCCATCGCGACCGGCGGGACCTGCATGTCGTTCGGAACCACCGCGCCGGCGCCGACGAGTGCACCCGACCCGATCACGGCGCGGTGCAGGACGACGGCGCCCGTCCCGACGAGGGCGCCGTCCTCCACGCGGCAACCCTCGAGGTGCGCGAGATGCCCGATGACGCAGTCGTCGCCGATGAACGTGGCGTGCGCCTCGGTGCAGTGGATGACGGCACCGTCCTGGATCGAGGTCCGCGCGCCCACCTCGATGCGGCCGTAGTCGCCACGCAGCACCGATTGCGGCCACAGCGTCGACTCGGCACCCACCCGCACGTCGCCGATGACCGTCGCCTCCGGGTGCACGTACGCGTCCGGATGGATGTCGGGCACCACGTCGCCCAACGCGTAAATCGCCACGAGAACCGACGCTACCCTCGGACGGGTGAGCGACGCTCCTTCCGTACTCGACGACGTCGACGGCCACGTCGACGCGATCGCCCGTGACGGCTACACGGTGCTCGAGCGGGTGATCGAGCCGGAACTGGTCGACGCGCTCGCCGCCGATCTGCTCCGCCTGGAGGAAGCGTTCGCAGTCCGACCCGCGGGCAACAGCTTCGAAGGCGACCGGACGATCCGCATCTACAACCTGCTGGCGCTCGGCAAGGTGTACGAGGCGGTTCCCGTGCACCGGCGCGTCCTGCCGGTCGTCGAGCGGGTCCTCGACCCGGGCTGCCTGGTGTCGTCGCTCTCGTCGGTCAGCATCCTGCCCGGCGAGCGGGCCCAGCCGATCCACGCCGACGACCAGCTCATCCCCCTCCCGAAGCCGCACGTCGCGACCGTGTGCAACACGATGTGGGCACTCACCGACTTCACGGAGGCGAACGGCGCCACCCGTGTCGTCCCCGGAACGCATCGCGCCGACTGCTCGCCCGATTACGGCGCGCCCTACGACAGCATCGCGGCCGAGATGCCGAAGGGAAGCGTGCTGGTGTGGCACGGCAGCCTCTGGCACGGAGGGGGTGCGAACACGACGGGCGAGCGTCGCGTCGGGATCGCCATGAACTACTGCGCGGGGTGGATCCGCCAGCAGGAGAACCAGCAGCTCGGGATCCCGCGCCCGGTCGCGGCGGGATTCTCGACGCGGCTGCGGCGGCTGTGCGGCTACGGCATCTACAACGGCCTGATCGGCCACATCGACAAGCA
>Ga0070741_10019758_pt1 | contig 10723 bp, 9 predicted proteins | sample Coa_R1_4_FD_66440 | JGI IMG/M metagenome (GOLD analysis project Ga0070741, IMG submission 66440) | Surface soil microbial communities from Centralia Pennsylvania, which are recovering from an underground coalmine fire - Coalmine... | ecosystem: Environmental > Terrestrial > Soil > Unclassified ... | reverse complement strand
TCCCTGGCAAGCTGGGCAAACAAGACAAGCCCGGCCTCGGCGCACGCTCCGCGCCCGCCGGCGAAGGCCATAACGTAATAGCGTTCGCCCAAGCTGTCAAGCGCGAGCTGATACGACGTACGACGGTCGCCCAACGGCCATGACAAGCGACGAATGGCCCATCACAACTGACAACGACCAACGACAAATGAAAACGCCCGACCGCGCGGAACGGTCGGGCGTGGCTTCCCGTTAAAGAGAGTAGTGTTTAGCGATTGAACAGACGTGGCCGCATGCGCACGGTCAGGTCGGTCTGGATCTGGGTCACCATCTGGGCGCCGCCGCGTGCTTCGGTCACCAGCGTGCAGCTGACGCCTTCGCGCAGGTTGCTCAGGCCGCCCGAGAGTTCAACCATCTGGCCACCGCGGCGCGGCAACAGGCTGCCGCTCGAGCCCATGACGCGGCAATCTTTGGCGCATTCGAAGGTTTGTTCCTTGCTGCCCACCATCACCGTTACGGTATTCTTGGTGGCGTCAACGCTCTTGACCCGGCAGCGGATTTCTTCCGCGGTCAGGCTGCCCGCCGTCAGGGCCAGGACGCTCAACGTGGCAACAAACATACGCAACATAGCAGACTCCTCCTTAAGGTTTAGATCGGGGAGATCAGCGGCGCACTACCACCAATGCTCCCTTCCTTTCACGCCTAGTTGCTCGGAGCATTATATGAAATAAAACATTACTGGCAAAAAGAAAGTTTCCAGGCGTGAAATTTTCCGGAGTGGATACGGACCGGGCAAGACGCCCGGTCACTTGGCCGTGGGCCGCGTGCTATCGCGCTCGCCGCTATAGAGCTTGCGATCCGGCGGCCCCTGGCAACTGATCACCAGCATTCCCTCCGGGCCCGCGATCGTGCCGTGCACCTCGCCGGCAGGAACAAAGACGACGTCGCCGGGGCCGATCGGCGTCCGGCGCTCTCCCTCCCTGAACCAGCCCGAGCCTTCCAGCACGAAGAACACGTCCTCAGAATGATCGTGCAGGTGCTGCGGAAACTCGGCCCCGGGCGCGTAGCGTATGTAATTGAAGGTGACGTGCTTGGCCCCCATCTCCGGCGAGACCAGCACCTTGGATTGCGTATCGCCCATGGAAAACGCCGTGCCATCACGCTTGACATTCAGGATCTTCGCCATGGCCCCTCCCGAGCGCCTGGGTTGGAGAGAACACCCTGAGGCCCATTATTACCTGCTGCACGGCGAGCGTCGAGGCGTAAGCCCGACGTGATTCCGGCGCGCGTCGGGCATCGGGGCTTCGAAGACTCAGCCCCGGCCACACCAAAGTGCCCTCTTGCAATTAGTGCCCTCTTGCAATTACGGGAATGCACCCTGAGACCGGTATCACGTTGCGTCCGCTGTGTCCCTCGATTACAAAGGGGACATGCTCGCCAAGCTCAACACCTTCGCCCTGGTCGGCATCGACGGCCTGCCCGTGGAGGTCGAGGTCGATGCTTCGGCCGGCTTGCCCAAGACCATCCTCGTGGGCCTGCCGGAGATGGCCGTGCGCGAAAGCGTGCATCGCATCGAGCGGGCGCTGGCCAATCTCGGCTACGATCGCCCGACGGGCCGCACTGTCATTAATCTTGCTCCCGGCGATCTGAAGAAGGACGCCAGCGCCTTCGATCTGCCCATCGCCATGGGCATGCTGGTGGCCACGGGGCAGCTCATGCCGGACCAGTTGCGCGACTGGGCCACCGTCGGCGAGCTGGCGCTCGACGGCAGCGTCCGCGGCATCAAGGGAGCACTGTCGCTGGCGATGGCGGCGGCCAAGGCGGGCATCCAGAAACTCCTCGTCCCCGGCGTCAACGCCCGCGAAGCCGCCGTCGTCGAGGACATCCAGGTCTATGGCGTCGGCTCATTGTCGCAGGCGGTTGGCATCCTTTCCGGCCAGCTTGCGGCCGAGCCTGTCGCCAGCGAAATCGAGGACCTGTTCGCCCGGCTCAATACTTACGATGTCGATTTCGGCGACGTTCGCGGCCAGGAGTTCGCCAAGCGCGCCCTCGTCGTCGCCGCCGCCGGGGCGCACAACGTGCTGATGATCGGCAGCCCCGGCACGGGCAAGACCATGCTGGCGCGGCGTTTGCCGACGATCATGCCGCCGCTCACGCCGGTCGAGAGCCTGGAAACGACACGCATCTACAGCGCCCTGGGCCGGCTGCCGTCCGACCAGCCGCTGCTCGCCACGCGGCCGTTCCGCTCGCCGCACCACACGATCTCAGATGCCGGCATGGTCGGCGGCGGCACCATCCCCGTGCCTGGCGAGATCTCCCTCGCCAACCACGGCGTGCTCTTCCTCGACGAGTTGCCCGAGTTCAATCGCCGCAGCCTGGAAGTGCTGCGCCAGCCGCTCGAAGAAGGCAAGGTCACCATCTCGCGGGCCCTGCAATCGACGACGTTTCCCGCCAGCTTCGTGCTCGTGGCGGCGATGAACCCGTGCCCGTGCGGCTACCTCGGCGATGCCCGCCACGTGTGCAAATGCGGGCCGATCAACATCGAGCGCTACATGGGCCGGATCAGCGGGCCGCTGCTGGACCGCATCGACCTGCACATCGAAGTGCCCGCGGTGCCGTTTCAGGAACTGGCGGCGACCGCGGACGGCACGTCCAGCGCCAGCATGCGCGAGCAGGTGAATGGGGCCAAGGCGATCCAGCGAGATCGCTTCGGCCCGGCCCGCTTCAACGCCCGCATGACCAGCAAGCAACTGCGCAAGCACTGCGTGCTCGATGCGGCGGGCAAGGCCCTGCTGCAAAAAGCCATGGACGAGCTGGGCCTGTCCGCCCGGGCCCACGACCGCATCCTGCGCGTGGCCCGCACCATCGCCGACCTCGAAGCCGCCCCGGACATCAAGCCGCCCCACGTCAGCGAAGCCATCGGCTACCGCACGCTGGATCGGAAGCTGTGGAAGCGGTGAAGCGTAGCGTGGCACGACTCTACACGTCGCACCCCTTCCGCCGTTGCTCTGGATTTGCGAAACAAGGGCGTCATCGACACGGTCATCTCTGCGGATGCTCGTCTCCTTACTGCTGCCCAAGCGGAAGGCTTCTCCGTCGTCAACCCTGCGTTCCGGAAAAATGGATTGCGCCGCGCTGGTTTCGCGCGCAACGAATCAAGATGCTGTGCAACTGAAGGTTGCGTCATGCCAGCGCAAAATGCGTTGCGCCTCGGGTGTCAGCAATGGCGCAACGCATTTTCAGGCAGATGTAATCTACTACTTGCACACGGGATGCGGGGTTGGCTGTTCGGACTCGGCGCGTCTCCCGGAAGGGAACCGGCGGTGCGGGCTTCGTGGGAACAGACGCACCCTCGCCTGGCCCCACCAAGGCATGGCACTCAGCGCGAGGCGGACGGCAAGAGATGTCACCGCCTCAGTCCGGCAGCTCCTTCACGTAGATGTTCTTGAACCACAGGGTATTGCCGTGGTGCTGCAGTTCGATGGGGCCTTTCGCGGGCAGGGGCTGGCCGCGCTGCCAGTAGTTTTCCAGGGGCGTGTTGTCCACCACGAGCTTGCCGTTGAGCTTGACCGTGACGCGGTCGCCCTTCATGACGACGTGGAAGGTGTTCCACTGGCCCACGGGATTATCGGCGAAGACGAGGGGCTTGCGTGGGTTTTTCTGGTTGTTGTAGAGGCCGCCGGAGCCTTCGGGGTTGTCCCAGATCTGCACCTGGGGATTGCCGCGGAGGTACAGGCCGCTATCGCCCTTGGCGGCGATCTTCCAGTCGACGTACAGCTCGAAGTTGCCATAGTCCTTCACGGTGCCGAGGCTACCGCCCTTGCCGCTGTAGATGAGGATGCCGTCCTTGACCGTCCAGTTGGGGAGGATGACGGCATCGGCCTTTTTTTGCGCGGCGGCAAGCTTGTCCTTGTCGAGCTTTTGCCGCATGTTCATGGGCACCGCGCCTTGCCAGTTGGTCAGGTCCTTGCCGTTGAACAAAGCGATAAAGCCCGGCGGCGGCGTGTTGTCTTTGGTACTCTGGGCCTGCGCCAGACCGCAGAGCCCCGGACCGCAGAGCCCCAGGCCGCAGAGCGCCAGGCTGGCACATACGAGGGTCAACATAGCGTGCTTCACGAACTCCCCCCTTTCATTGTTTGATGGGAAACATGGCACTCCCGCGGGTCATTTTGCGAGATGTGGAGGCGATTTCAAGCGGCTCATGATCTTGGCCCCTCCCTTCGCATCTCCAACGGATACTCCTTCATGAGGAATGACATTGCCGATTGAGAAGACTTCTGCACACTCGAGGTGCACATCGCAGATGTTGTGCAGTTTCTTTGCAAGTAGATCTTGGCACACCGATTGCTTCTCCTTTCTGAAGATTTACTGGAAGGGGGGCGTCTTTTGAAAAGGAGGTCGGCAATGGCCCGCGCATGGGTGACACTGGCGTTATTGGGCATGATGTGGAACATGTGTGGCATGTCTGCTTCTGCCCAGGAGCAACAACCGGTCGTGCAAACCCAGAACCTGCAGATCCAGGGAAAGATCGTGAGCACGGCACCAGACCACTTCGTGGTGCAGACCAGCGACAACAAGCAGATCTCGGTCTACGTGAATCCGCAGAGCAAGTTCACCATGAACAACAAAGCCGTCTCCTATGCTGACCTGAAGGCCGGGACGAGCATCTCGGCTGGCTATGTCATGCAAGGGGACAAGTACTACGCCAACACGGTTGTGGTGGCTCCCGCGCAAGCAGCTCCGGTGCAGCCCGCGCCTGGGCAGGCTCCCCAAGTGAAACCGGCGCCGCAAGTGCTGCCAGCGCCGCAGGTCCAGCCCCCTTCTCCCGCGCCGGGCCAAACGCAACAGAATCTTCAGCTCCAGGGGCGGATCACGAAGACCGGCGCCGATTTCTTCGTCGTGCAGACGCCTGATAACAAGCAGGTTACCGTCTACATCAACCCACAGACGAAGTTCATGCTGAATAACCAGGCTGTGCTGTTCTCGCAACTCACGGTCGGCACGAATATCTCCACGCAGTACATCGTGCAGGGAGACCGGTTCATTGCCAGCAACGTGATCCTGACCCCCGCGCAGGCTCCGCCCGGTCCGCAACCGGTGCCGGGGCAGCCGTTGCCGCCGCCCAAGCCAGGCGAGGGGAAGCTGGTTCAGGGAGAGATCGTGCGGGTGGTGGGTCAGGATCAGGTCGTCATTCGCACCCAGGATGGCAAGGAGGTGATCATCTACCTCAATCCGCAAACGCAATATCAGTCCGGGCAGTTCTCAACCATGCAACCCGGCGTGCCCATCGGCGTTTATTACGATGTACGTGATCGGCGCTTTCTCGCCCGCCGGATTCTGTTCGGTCCGCGGAGGTAAGCGGCCCGGTTTTTGCACAAGGGACGCGCCGAGCAGGCAAAGGCATCGAAGGTCCCTGCGATTCCTTGCCCTCATGAATTTGGCTCAAGCAAGACTCTTGGCTCAGCCAGTGCAAATGAGGACTGCTCGGTGTGTTCTTTTCACGCCACGGATCTTTCAACTCATAGCGCATGCAGCCAGCGCTCCAGCACCTGGAGCAGTTCCGGCCGCACGCCGCTGTAAAAGTGATCGGCCCGGGCGATGACCTCGACGTGGAAATTCGGACGGCGCAGGGCCAGTTCCGCCGGGGCTTCCTGGAAAGCCACGTTCTTTTCGACTTCCATGCCGCCGAAGGTGAACAGGACGGGGCATAAACTCAAACCGCGGATGAAGCGAAGATAGTTGTAGCGTTCCTGGGGGCCATACTTGTCGACATAGCCCGCGGCAGAGATGACCATGGGCAGGGGCACGGTGACTTCGAGCAAGGTGTTGCCTCGCCCGGCGGCGACGTGGCCCTCGGCCTGCTGGTACATCGGCAAAAACTCTGAGGCGCTGCTGCTGCGACAGAACCACTCGTACGACAGCCGCGGCGGCGACAGGGCGATGACACCGCCGAGCGGTTGCGGCTCGTGTGCCAGCGCGTACAGGCATTTCACTGCGCCCATGCTGTGACCCAAGAGCCCCACCCGGGGCCCCACGCGTTGCCGCAGAAAATCCAGCCAGCCGGCCAGATCGTGACGGCAGTCGTCGACCACTTCATAGGCGGCGCCCAGACGCAAGCCCCCCTTGGCGGTCACGGTGTTGCTGATGCCGTCGTGGCCACGCGTGTTCACCCGTAGCACGGCGATGCCGAGGCACAACAGACGATCGGCCAGGGCCTCCATGAGCGACGAGCCATAGAAGTTGCTGCCCGTGCCGTGCACCAGGCAGAAGGCATCCATGGGCGGTTTGGGAGAAGCCGCGGCGGTCTGCAGGATGCCGTCGAGCTGGCAGCCATCGCGCGTGGTGATGCGGACAAGGTCGACGAGCACGATGATCTCTCCTCGGTCTGGCGTTCGCTTCAAAGAAACTCAACAGTTTGCAGCGCTGCTTTCGCGCTCGCCAAAGGCGAGCGGCTAAACAGGTAGGCAAAGCGACTGTTCCTCGCTACCATACTGGTTTTGTGCCCTGCATATATGGTATTCCCGAGGGTTGGTGGTGGATGCTGATTCGGCGCAGCCGTATGTCTTGATGCTGTGTGGCAGTTTCTGCTTCGCGTGCATGGGGGCGCTGGCGCATGCCGCGGGCAGCGAATGTGACTGGCAGATCGTGGCGCTCGTCCGGGCGCTGATGCCGCTCGTGCTCATGGGGAGTGCGGCCTGGGCGGCCGGCGTGCAGATCGTGTTGTTGCGCCCCAGGGCCCTGTGGATGCGCAGCATCTCCGGCAGCATCAGTCTGATCGGCACGTTCTTCGCCCTGACGCGCCTGCCCATTTCCGATGTCTTCACCCTGACGAACATGTTCCCCGTCTGGGTGGCCCTGCTGTCGTGGCCGCTTCTGGGACAAAAACCGTCCGCCACGATCTGGCTCTCCGTCGTCTGCGGCCTTGCGGGCGTGGTGCTCATCCAGCAACCGCACCTGGCGGCGGGCAACTTCGCAACCTTCGTGGCGGTGGCAATCTCCTTATTCACCGCGCTGGCGATGATCGGCCTGCACCGGCTGCGCGACGTGCATATTCTGGCTGTCGTGGTGCACTTCTCGATGGTCTCGACGCTCTTTGCCGTCGCGGCGTTCTTCCTGTTCGCCTCGACGCGCGCGGTGACACCGCTCGCCGAAAACCATCTCTGGCTGCGGCTGGGCGCCATGGGTCTGTGCGCCACCGCAGGCCAGCTGTTTTTGACGAAGGCATTCACGACGGGCGATCCGTCGAAGGTGTCGGTCGTCGGCCTGACGCAGATCGTCTTCGCCCTGGTTCTGGACCTGGCGTGGCTGGGCCATGATGTGTCTGCAGCCAAGTTTGTGGGGATGGGCTTGATTCTCGGGCCAACGGCCTGGCTCTTGCTGTCCAGGCAGTCGGGACCTCCTGCATCTGCGGCGCCGGCGCCGGACTCTGGGAATCTTCCCGAGCAAGGGGAGTGAGCCGTTGGTTTTCGGCTCTTTACTTTTTCGCCACGTCCCCGAGCTGCGCTTGCAAGGTCGCCTCGGCGGTCAGGCCGACATTCCTTGCCGCTTCGTGGTTGCCCTTGAGCACCAGTAGGGTCGGCAGGGCGGTGACGCCGAAGCGACTGGCGAGATCCTGGTGCTCATCGACGTTGATCTTCACGACCTTGTACTGCTTGGCCAGGGCCTGAATGGCCGGGTCCATGGCGCGGCAGGGGCCGCACCACGGCGCCCAGAAATCCACGAGCACGGGCTGGCCGGATTGCATGGCGGCTTCCAGACTCTTGGGGCCGTAGGCGATGCCGCCGACTGGCGCGTCGAACGATACCTTTACCTCGGTCCCCGGCGAGAACATGACGCGCTGGCTGTCCTTCACCACGCCACTGCCCTGCAACATTTCCACGTGCATGGTGTAACAGTAGGTGAGCCCGGGTTGCAGATCGGGCGTCATGTAGGCGCAAGTGCCGCCGGCCACTTCAAGCGGCACGCCGTTGACAAAGAGTTTTGCCTGGGCGGGGATGCGGACGATCAGGCGTGCGCGGGTGGCCGGCACCGGTCCCGTCAAGTCCACGGCGGCCGGGGCGGGTCGCGCCTGCGGCATCGGCGCTGCCATACGCGGCACCGGGCCTTCCATGGGGAGCGGCGAAGGCTTGGGCGCAGATAATTCACTGCTGAGCCGGCAGAGTTTCGACATCGCCAACTGCTGTCCCGCGTGATTCGGCCGGAACGCCGATTTGAGCGGCTCGGTCACGGGGACCTGGACCTGGATCGAAACCGTTTCCGCCGGCGCCGGCTTGCCGCCGGACCCTGCGACCATGAGGGAGAAAAGAAGACCGTACATGCGTGCCCCTTGAATCCCGACCTCGTGTTGTTCCCAATGTGTCCCTCGATGATAAAAACAGCAAAATCAGTTGGCAATCCGAAGCAAGCTCTTTCCGCACCCGCGGCCCTGATCCCGCGCAGGAAAACAGCAGTTGTGCGTGATTTGCTCCTGGTTCACAATCCAGCAGCGGAATCGTTGGACAGGGATATCCCGGTTGTGTGTACCACTGCTTGCACGATGGGCGCTGGTTTTTTTCGGCGAAGTACGGGGCAGGAAAGGCAGAACCGTCAAGGCGGGCATGCGCGGCCCGGAAGCGTAGATGCCCGAGCGAAAAAAACTTGACTTGGCCACAATCATCGCGAAGCCAACACCTGGGCGCGAGGCAGTAGGTCGCACCCTTCGACCCCGCCCGTGTCACTGGCGAGCGGCCCCCGTGAGGGCGCCGAGGGTATGTTGCTTGCATTTCGAGCATTCATGGGAATCGTTCGACGGTTTGCTTTTCACGTTGCACAAACGTTCGCGTTGTGGTTCTCTGGACGTGGAACGCGGTACGACCTCGGGTGATTCAGAGACCATTGGTCAGACTATCGCCACCAGGAGCTACTCATGACAAGAATCTTGGTGTTATCCGCCCTTGCGGCCCTCGTGTTGGGCTACAAAAGCGAAGTTCCCGCAGGTACGAACCCGGCGTACCAGCTCACACACTTCTCGGCCGACGTCACCCCGCCCATCGGGCACCCCTGCATGGGCGGCGGCATTGCACCTGTGCAAAAGATCGAGGACCCGCTCTTCGCGCACGGTTTCGTTCTGTTCGGCGCGCGCAAGCCCATCGTCGTCGTGGCCATTGACTGGTGCGAGATCCGCAACGATGCCTATGAACGCTGGCGCTCGGTCCTGGCCGAGGCGGCGAAAACCGACAAGGAGCGTGTCCTGGTCGCCTGCCTCCATCAGCACGACGCCCCCATTGCCGACCTTGAAGCGCAGCGTCTCCTGGAGCAGCACAAGGCCAAGGGGAAGATCTGCGACCTGGCCTTCCACGAGAAAGCGGTGCAGCGCGTCGCCCAGGCGTTGAAGGACAGTCTGCAACGGCCGCGGCGCATCACCCACTTTGGCACCGGCCAGGCCAAGGTCGAACAGGTGGCGAGCAATCGTCGCTACCTCGGCCCGGACGGCAAGCCGCGCTTCAACCGCACCAGCGCTTCGCGCGACCCAAAGGTCCGCGCCGCCGAGGAAGGCTTGATCGACCCCTGGCTCAAGACCCTCAGCTTCTGGGACGGCGACCGCCCCGTGCTCGCCCTCAGCTGCTACGCCACTCACCCCATGAGCTACTACGGCCGCGGCGGCGTCACCTCCGATTTCGTCGGCCTGGCCCGCAAACGCCGCCAGGCGGACGATCCCGCCGTCCTGCAGATCTACGCTTCCGGCTGCTCGGGCAACGTCACGGCCGGCAAATACAACGACGGCGCCGTCGAGAATCGCCCCATCCTTGCCGACCGTATCTACCAGGCCATGGTGAAGGCGTGGAAGGACACGAAACGGCAACCGATTACCGCGCTCCAGTTTCACTCGGTGGCCATGCGGCTGGAGCCGCGCACCGGTCCCGGCTTCAGTGTCGCGGATTTGCAGAAACGTCTGACGGCGGGACCGCGGCCGTTCGATCAATGCCTGGCCGCCCTGGGCCTGAGTTGGCGCAAGCGTGCAGACGCCGGCGCCACCATCGATGTTCCGATGCTGGACTGGGGCCCCGCCCAGCTCGTGCTGTTGCCTGCCGAATCCTACGTGGAATATCAACTCCTGGCCCAGAAGCTGCGCCCGGATTCCTTCGTCGCCGTCATGGGCTACGGCGAATGCGCCCCCGGCTACATCCCCACCGAGAAGCACATCCAGGAGGGCGACGGCAACCTCGCCGACTGGAACTGGGTCGCTCCCGGTTCCGAAGCGCGCATGACCGAGGCGCTGGAGAAGCTGCTCAAGCGTTGAAGCGAAAGCTGTCCTGCTGGTCAAGGACCGGCTGTGACGGCAAAGGGCGTCCGTCCCGGGCACCATGAAAATCTGTCATAGCCTGAAGGATTTTCATGGTGTAGGATGGACCCATGATCGAGCGCCGCACCGACGTTCGTCTGGTCCGCACCGCCTTGCGCCGCAGTCGCGTCGTGGCACTCCTGGGCCCGCGCCAATGCGGCAAGACCACGCTTGCCCGGCAATTTGTGCCTGCCGACTCCATCAATTACTTCGACCTGGAAGACCCGCAGAGTCTGGCACGCCTGAGCGAGCCGGATACGGCACTGCGGCCGCTTCGGGGGCTGGTGGTTATCGACGAGATTCAGCGGCGGCCGGACTTGTTTCCGCTCCTGCGCGTGCTGGCGGATCGCCAGCCGCTGCCGGCCCGCTTTCTCATTCTGGGCAGCGCCGCCCCCGAACTCCTGCGCCAATCTGCGGAAACCT